>ENA-ORXM01001944-ORXM01001944.1-marine-metagenome-genome-assembly--contig:-NODE-1944-length-26164-cov-4.667229_pt1 | contig 26164 bp, 24 predicted proteins | sample MGYA00237867_ERZ511480 | MGnify/ENA primary metagenome ERZ511480 (study PRJEB26309, sample SAMN06266103) | marine metagenome | isolation source: Algal blade | place: United Kingdom:Sidmouth, United... | reverse complement strand
AAAACATCCCAGACTTCAAAGCTGTACCAGGATTTAAAACTGAGTTTTTGATTACAAATGAAGGCAGAAATTTTACCCATCAATGGGAAGTTATAGAGGTTGTTGAGAATGAGAAAATAAGTTACAGATGGAACTTCAAAGAATATCCCGAGGGATCTTCATTATCCGTTTTTGAAGTACTAAAAAACAATGAGGGTTGTCAGGTAACAGTTGTGGTTACAGGCTTGGAGACTTTTCCAAAAGAGGTTCCAGAATTTAAGGCAGAAAGCTGTGAAACTGGTTGGAATTATTTTCTAAAAGAGCGGCTATCAGAATATCTAAAATAGACCAAACAACTTTTTCTTTTTTCCAACATTAGGTCTATTGATTTGCACAATATCATTCACCCAATCTTATCAATCCTTCATACAAAGCTTCAACACCCTTTTACGTTTTCATCTCAACCTTCTCAGTATACAATGGGATCAGTGTGAAAAAAATAATTGATTTGTCCTTAAGCTTTAAGGTCCAAAAATCTTGATTAAAAACAGTTGTAGGCAGCAATAACAATGTATTTAATGCCTTGTTTTCAGCAAATGGCGTAGCGGGATCGCCATTTGGAATCGTATGACCTTGGAACAATCATGTATTGTATTCATGTGGAAATCTGGCCAAAAACTTCAACCATCTTATTGGCCAGTAATTTTTCTCATCTTCAAAGTCCTCTTCTGAAACTTTCTAATCTTGAGGCAAGCATATGCTTAATTCTGCATAATCACAATCATCCACTCCTTGAGGTGAGTGCATGGATTTATCGCTCATTCCAGAAGTCACAAGCGTATGAAACGGGGCTCTGTTGTGGGTTTTACCCAATGCACATCAATGTGTACTTGATCAGAAACCAACTCATGAAAAACCATGTGAATTTTTCCAACATTCTTTTCTATGTGATCTGATATTTCATCAATCGATGAATCTCCAGACGCACCTTCAAAATCTAAGTATCGGAGAACCTGATTCTGATTTTTCCATATCAACTTCTAATTAAGTTAACTATTATATTTATCACTTATATTAGATGTTACAATTTATCTGTTTCTACGAGATTTTTTTTCTTTATTCTTTACAAATATTAGTTTGTGTCTACTTTTTGCACCTTCCCTTTGTTCTATGTCAAATTTACCTATTGAGTTAATCAAAGGTGTCAATTTCTCAAAGCCATAATTCCTAGAATCAAAATTAGGTTGCTTTTTAAGTAAAAGGCTTCCAACATCCCCTAGGAATGCCCAACCTTCTTCATCTGACAAATCATTAATCGTAGAAGCAATTAACTTGATTTCCTTTCTTGTGATTTTATCTAGACTGGCTTTTACATTTTCTTTTTGAGTCGCATCCTCCTTCTTATTGGACTCGTTTCTAATTATTTCAATGTATATAAATTTGTCACAGGCTACTATAAAAGGATTAGGTGTCTTTTTTTCGCCGATTCCTATCACTTGCATTCCCGCTTCTCTTAATCGGGTAGCCAAACGCGTAAAATCACTGTCACTAGACACCAAACAAAATCCACTTACCTTTTGTGAATAAAGAATATCCATAGCATCGATTATCATTGCAGAATCTGTAGCGTTCTTTCCCTTAGTATAACCATATTGTTGGATAGGTGTAATCGCGTTTTCAAGAAGTAGCGTTTTCCACTTAGACAAATTAGGTTTTGTCCAATCGCCATATATTCTTTTTATAGTAGGATTACCATATTTGGCAATCTCTTCCATCATCTCTTTTACATGAGCCGAAGGTATGTTGTCGCCGTCTATAAGAACAGCTAAGTTTATATTATTTTTCATTTAAGCTTCTTTAAGTTTATAAAACTGCATCAGTCAAACAATACAGTTGATATGTTTTAACAAGATGAAACCACCTGAGCTAATTCAATTCTCTAAGTTAGGAGAATTCAACAACACTTACGCCTCATTACACGGAAACATCTTGAGATAAAATGTTAAGCTTATTCACCTCAAGCAATAGATTTGTGGTACTCAACTATTTTTTAATGATAGACCTTACGTATAAATACTATTTAGACAACTGAATTGAAAGCACGGATACTTTCTTTCATTCTTGCACTATTGCATAATAAAGTTATGATATAAAACTTTTTAGCGGAAAGTTAATGATCAATCGATAACGCTAATCACATCATCCCTCGCATTATCAAATAATAACACAGACCGAATAAAGCACTCACTCCTATCCAGATAAGCATATTTATTTTAAATCGATACATAGCTACAAAAGAAATCCCTATCCACGCCAGTGTTACAAAATCAATTTGAGAAAATGCAAGCTCTTTTGGAAAGATGACAGCTTTACCGAGGTAAATAGTCAAGTTAAGAATAACACCAACCACTGCTGCGGTCACGACACTCAATGCTTGCTTTACTTTTTCGTTATCTCTTGTTTTTTCAATAATAGGTCCTCCTATAAAAATGAATAAGAAACAAGGCACAAAAGTGTAAAGTGTTGTTGTAAGAAGTCCAAGCGAACCCATAAGTAATGAGCCTTCAAAACTATTGTAACCTGCCATGAAACCAACAAATACTAAAACCATAACAAGTGGACCAGGTGTAGTTTCACCTAATGCCAAACCATCAATCATTTGTAACTCCGTCAGCCACTGTAATTTTTCTACGCTGACCTGAGCAACGTAAGGCAAAACAGCATAAGCTCCACCAAAGGTTACAAAGGCGGCCTTTGTGAAAAACAAGGAAAGCTCTTTCCAGAATGCAAAATCATTTGTCAAGAAATAAAAAAGGATTAATGGTACTAACCAAATACAAAATGCCAAGAAAACTTGTTTGGCTACTCTAGCTAACTTAAATCCAGAGTCAGGTAAAACTGATTTATCATTAATATAAAATTGTTCTTCGTCCTTTGCCAACTGTTCTTTTGCAGCTGCCGTTTGCTTCAACAAATTAGGCATAAGCTTTCGAGTTAAAAAAGCAAGAATAAGAGCCCCAATAATTATATATGGAAAAGGGATATTAAAAAAGAAAATACCCACAAATGCAGCACCCGCAATCAGAAAATGAAACACCGTATGCAATGATTTTTTTCCTATTTTAATCAATGCTAAAATCACTATAGCTATGACTGCTGGCTTGAGTCCCGAAAACAATGCGTACACCCAAGGAATGTTACCAAATGTAACATAGAGCGCAGACAAGCTCAATAAAATAAACATGGAGGGCAAAATAAAGAAAGTGCCCGCCACTAAGCCTCCTCTTGTGCCATGGAGCATCCATCCTGTATATGTTGCCAATTGCTGTGCTTCTGGACCAGGAAGAATCATGGTAAAATTAAGCGCATGTAGAAAACGGCTATCCGAGATCCATTTTTTCCTTTCTACCAAAAACTCATGCATAATAGCGATTTGCCCTGCTGGACCACCAAAACTTATAAACCCGAGCTTCAGCCAAAACCAAAAGGCTTCTTTAAAAGAAGGTTTTTCCACTGCTGATGAAGTCTTTTTTTCTTTAGATGCTTGCAAACTCTTGCTTTTTGATGGCTTAAAAATATACAAACAGTATATTATTTAAAGCTCAAATTAAAAATTTGTTTAGTTATTTAATTGTGGTAAATAAATATATGTGAAGGATTTTGGAGGACTCGATATTTATGTAATTGGCTATGGTCTCGGTGGAAATTTCTTCCATCTAGAATCATGAATTAAGTCAAGTTCAGCTCTATTAACTGGTCTATATAGTTTTGTCGTTTCCATTTATTTATCACTTATGTTCAATAACGAATCATAGCTACTTAATGCATTTTTTTATTTACCTACTCTTAAGTTAACAAGAAAAAGTACCATTCTAGTAAGCCTAGCATAGCTCAAGGATACAAAAGTTTGCGGCATCACTAGCTTAAGTTATCTGGATGCCATTCATTTACGCTCAAGTTCTAATTTTTTAACTTCCAATATCTTTTGTGCTGCTATTTCAGAGTTTAAATGAAAAAAGTGGAAAGCTATCACTGTTATAATTTCTTCTGAATATTTATGTTTGTTTGAATTCTTGATGATATGCCCAACTGCAGGTGGTGTAATTGTCCCAAATGCTTCAAATGGGATTCTGTATTTTTCAACTCCTTTATTTTTCTTTCCCAACTCCTCAAGGAACCTCATGTATGTTGAATCTGACTTTAGGCAGAAGTGAGGTTCTCTGAGTTCATTTTTAAAATCAAGAGCATAGCATTTATTAGAAAACGTACTGACTTTTAATGTCTCATAAGAATTTGTAAGTTTTTCGTTCAACAATTCTTTGTTCATTTCTATCACAAAATTTCCACCTGAATTAAGAGAATCAAGAATTGCATTTAGTTTCTTATGCAAAAGTTCTTGACTACAATGACCTTCACACATTTGATCTTTAAAAAAATTAACCAGTTCATTAATTGACTTTATTTCATTTTGATTATAATATTTTGTCAGTATCGGGCTTGAGGATTGACATGACATCATAGTTATTATGATCATAAAGAATGTCTGTTTGACCTTCCTCGAATTCTGTTTTAACTTTATACGCACGTTATTTTTTCTTTCTGTAAATGTTATTAATTTTTATTCTTTCTCATTCGGCTCTTTTCGTTTCTCTGATTCTAGATGACAATCTAAGCCTTACCCCTCATCCATTACCCCATTTCTAAGCACCCCAATTCCTGCAGCCTCAACTTCAATAACATCTCCTGGCTTTAAGTAAACCGGAGGTTCAAATCTAGCGCCGGCCCCATTAGGTGTTCCTGTAGAAATCATATCGCCAGGCTTCAAAGTCATAAAAGTACTTAAGTATGAAACAATGTAATCAAATGGAAACATCAAATTGGAGGTATTGTCATTTTGTCTTATATCGCCATTGACGCGCGTCTGAATATCTAAATTTTTATAATCATCAAATTCATCAGCCGTCATTAACCAAGGACCAATCGCGCCTGTCTTTTCAAAATTTTTACCTTGAGTCACATTAAACTTGGCGTGTCGCACCCAATCTCTGATTGTACCTTCATTAGCAATCGTCAAGGCTGCAATATGATCATGTGCTTTTTCAATAGGAATTCTTCTTCCTGCTTTTCCAATCACAATGACTATCTCTCCTTCGTAATCTAATTTTTCCGATTCTGGCGGCCGTATTAGATTCTGATTATGCCCTGTAAATGAATCTAAATATCTGATAAAAACAGAGGGATATTTAGGCAAGTCTGAACCATCCTTATACTCTGCATTACGCTTAGCATAATTCACACCAATGCAATATATTTTTTCTCCTGAGATAATGGGTGGTAACAGCTCCACATCTTGCAAAGGAATTTCTTCATGAGCTTGATAAGCTATGGCCTTCAAAGAACTTAAATCATCTCGTTCTATCCAATATTTTAAATTGTATCCTTTCTTTGCGCCCAAATCAGAAACAAAGAAATCTTCACCTCTAGTGTATACCGTCCCATAAGTGATGCTATTTTGATACTTATATGTTGCAAACCTCATAGACTTTTTTTTAACTTTTAAATTAATAAGACAAATATGGAAATTTTATGAAAACAATAGCTTTTAAGATATGGATATTAATTTAATTTGCCTTTATATTTAAATTTTCATTTACTAAGAGGTTAAAACCATTAATTATGAGAATTCTATTTTATTTGCTACTTACTAGTTTTTTCCTATTGGGTTCTTGTGGGGATGATGATGAATGCGATCGATCAAACTGGATTGGGACTTATACTGGCACAGAATCATGCGATGCTGGCGATCCTGTGTCCAAAGTAGTTACGATAAGTGAAGGCAGCACTGATAATTTAATTATTATAAACGGAGAAGAAGTTCCTTTCACAGTCACATGTACCGCAAGCACAATAACTGAAGACCCTATCTTTAATATAGATATTATTACAAATTATAGTTTAGATGGCAGCACTTTAAAATCCACTCAAACTTATACAGCACAAGGTGTTACACTAACTTGCATTTTTGAGGGCTCAAGATAGATTTAAAAAATACTATCTCATTAAAGACCCGACAAACTAACCTTCAAAATCCATTGAATAATATTGTTCTGTTAGCTGTTGGCATCTGTTTTATTTATCCTGGTGTTTATCGTTGCAAAATTAATGTTATCTGTTAGTCCGTACACGGGACCAATAAGCAAACATTTTAATGGTAAAACTTTTAGCAACCTAATAGGAAAGGCGCCAAAAGATTTTAAAGTATTGCTAAATATGTACGGACAAGAAAGCACATAAATGGCCAAAAAATCTAGATCAATCTGTAAAGCAACTTCCTTTACCTAAACCTATAGATGATGAGATTCTGTACACGTTTATAATCACAGCACATCTCTAATGCAACACAAAGGCGTCAATAAATTAACCGATCCTATCTGGTCTAAAAGATGTAGCCCATTTAAATTTATGGGTCCTGCGCAGATGCGTCCACCAGGATTAAATTCGAAGACTTGCCCACTATTAATCTGGTCATGATCAGCCATAATCATTATGATTATTTACACAAAGGCACTGTTGTAAAATTAAATTAAAAGTTTATACCACAATTTGTTACGCCATGAGATGTTTCCTCTGTCATTAAAAAATGGGGCGCAGAAAAAGTAACCGAAATTGATTGGTGGCAGTCTACAATTTTTAAGGACTAAAAAAAATAGGTACTCCAGCAAATCATTTTTCGAGTAGAGGAATGTTTGATCGAGATACCAAACAATGCTCAGGCTTTGTTATTGAATCTTTAACTCGCAAAATTTATTTTTTAGGTGACAGTGACTATAGTGATATTTTTAAATTAATTGGTCATAGGTTAGGCCCTTTTGATCTTTCATTAATTCGAATAGGTGCGTCTGACCCTGAATGGTTCATGGGCCCCATTCACATTTCTCCCGATCAAGCCGCTCAGGTACACCTGGATACACAATCCAAACATAGTGTGCTATGCACTTAGGTACATTTAAGTTGGCCGATGACGGACCCGAATATGCTATCAATACGTTAGCTCAAGTAAAATTTAACATGGCGATACCTTCTGATGCTTTTAATGTCCCACGTGAATGCGCTTGCTATACAATTTAAAATACAATAAAAGATTCAAATACTCAAAGGGTTTTAAGAAGATCAAGACACCGACTACCGCAGCCAAAAGTATCTCGATCATCCTAATAATCATAGCTTAATGCTTTATTTCACATAAATAACTATTGGCTCTAAATCATCAGCTCCATTTATACTCAAATCTTCAATAAATATCCTTGTGTTTGATTGGATCAATGGTATTAATTCATCAGCTTGTCCAAGATCTTTATTATCATTATCAAACTTCACTACCTTTGGATCTTTTTCTGGTGCAACAAAAATGGCTCTCAAAGAATAGGTGTTTACCACTTGGCAATTTGCCGACTCATCACTCTTTACAGTCAACGTCCCCTCAATCATATCTACGACTTCTTTTGGTAATAATTCAATAGATCCACTGAATGCCTTATTACCCCACTCTAACCAATAGCAACTGGCTATTCTACTGTATACGCTCCTTGTTCCTTCCAACGTTTCATTATCAAATATAGTAAGGGTATCAATGCGCATACCTTTGATATTATTCTCTTCTAAATATTCATTTAATGGCTGCTCTCTTCTAACAACAGTACTTTTCTCTTTCTTAGTATCATAATCAAAGACCAGAACAGTATCCACTGTTACAACATAATCTGCGTCATGTTTTATAATCTGCTGATTCTCTGTCTTGCTATCGATATCAAACACTACAACAGTATCAATAACAGTGACTCTTTTGAGTAAAGGCAAAGGAATAGAATCCGTTGTTGAAACTATTGTCGTAGAAGGTGCAACATAATATTCTTCAAATGAAAACAAGTTTAATGCAATTGTAAGCAAAGGAAAAATTAATAAATATCTCCATTTTTTGTGTTTTAGCTCTTCTCTTTTTTGTAGCATAATTAATCTGTTTTTAATTTTATATGAAAAGTTATTCACAGTAAGGAGTTTCATTTCTGCACTTACGTGAGATCCTAAAAACTGTGCGTATTTGAATGTGCCTATTTTTGTCGCAGCGTTGGTATCGCAAATAAATTCATGATTCAGTTTTATTGATTTTTGCATTAAATATGCGAATGGATTGAACCACAATAGAGTCTTAACACTTTGAGAAAGCAATAAATCAAATGTATGATGCTGTCTCATATGAATCAGTTCGTGCTGATAAATTTCATCTTCAACTTTTACGTCTTTAGGTACAAAGAGGTAATTCATAAAACTAAATACTTGCTTACCTTCAGAAATACGCAGCAAATTTATACCACCAGATTTTTTTACCTCTCCAGAAATTATCATTTTTCTGATGGACAGCATATTTGAAACGAAGCGCCCCAAAAAGACAATTAGACCTAAACCATAAACCATGAGCAAAATATCTTTGATACTTAACATCTGCATTATCGAAAATTGAACATCACTTATAATTTCAGGTTCGAATACAATGTTTTGGGCCGAAGCTTGAACCTCAACTGGAAATATTTTCAATGACAAAAAGGGTAAGATCAAAGAAATAAAATAAGCAATCAAAAAGTAAAATCTATTCCAATTGTATGATGGCAACTCCCTCAATATCAAATGATAAAAGACATAAAATCCCATTAAACAAATAGAACTTTCAAACAAATAATCTAGGATTGGTTGCATCTTATTTACTTTTGAATTTCTTTAAAATTTCTTTAATCTCTTTTGGATCTACGTTTTCTTCCTCCATAAAAAAGGATAAAAGCTGTTCTTTTGAACCACCTAAATAGTTTTTAAATAGGTTTTTAAACAACGAGCGACCATAAACATTTTTCTCTAAAATCGGATAATACCTGTGTGATCGTCCAAATTTTTCAAAGCCCACGTATCCATCTTTTTCTAATTTTCGCAGCGTCGAAAGAAATGTATTGTACGGCACCTTATTTTTAATTTGTGCTTCAATCTCTTTTGGAAAACCTTTGCCGATCTTCCAAAGTATATTCAAAATATTCTCTTCTGCCTGTGTAAATTTTCTCATATCAATTAATTTGAAATGTGCTTAATCCTTAATACTTTGGCAATATAACACTATATAACGATACTTTCGTTATATAAACGATATTTTAGTTGAATAATTGTTTAGGACCTAATGCGCTTTGGAGATAAAGTGTGTTCAAAGGGAATCAATGGAGTCATAGGGATCAAGGGTTTCAAGGGAATCAAGGGTTTCAAGGGTTTCAAGGGTTTCAAGGGTTTCAAGGGAATCAATGGAATCAATGGAATCAATGAATAATACAATTGAAAGGCAGAAGAATAATTACTTGAAAAACAAAATGATTATTTCATGATAACGATTTGACCACGCTGCATTTTGTTTTTTGTTTCTAATAAATAAAAATATAACTTTCATTTGGAAAAATACTAAAACGAGATACGCTCAGAACAGCATGTAAACTGCTGACTTAATAAATTTGCACATAGTAAAACAACAAAGACAGTCAATACGGATTTGGAATAGAACATAAGTCTCATAGTTTTAAAAGCTTTCATTCCAAAATAATCATTCTCCTAAAGTTTGAATACGGGACGCTTAATTTAAGTTAAAATATTTGTTTGGTTGAAACCCAAAAAACATTACATCATATCAATCTATGGGCAATTGACAGAACAACTTCCTTATAATACTCTATTCGCAAAGAGATAAAATATAAATACTTATTTTAGATTGAGCCTTGCAAAATTTTAACATAAAAATCAGTGATATAGTCTAATACAAATTAGAATAATTTATAATATATTTGACCCTCAAATTAAAGTAAATGATTAAAATAGCATATAGACAAATCAAAACCTTTCTAGAAAAATTAGAAGATTTCTTAATGAGACTATAGTCACAGAGCTTATCGCTAAGTTCTATAAATGGTCGTCATTTCCTTCCGCCAAGAATAATATCCACACAGACTTAATAGCAGATAGATTAAAAACAAAAAAGCAAAAAAGTACAATTCTTTAAAAGTATACAAAGGGATAGCCACAATATCAACAACTATCCAAAACAACCAATTTTCTAAATATTTCTTAGCCAATAAATATTGTGCAACTAAACTTGTTGAAGTTGTAAATGCATCTATATAGGCCAAGTCTGCATTCGTGAAATTATTCATAAAATAACCCAACACAAAGCTGCCAACAATAGCTAAGCTTGCACATACAACCAAGGCCCTCATCGTTAATTTTTGGGTAGCAACAACTTCAGTGGTTCCACATCTTGAGGACCAAATAAACCAGCCGTAAATATTTAAAATGATATAGATAAAGTGCAAACCCATATCTGAGTAAAGATGATTATCCCAAAAAACATAGACAGAAATGGCGACACTTAAGATAGCTATAGGCCAAGCCCAAATTTTTTCTTGCGTTTGCAATGCGACGGCAAGAATGCCTGTGATCGTTGCAATTAATTCAAAGACTGCCATTTATGTTTGAAGGGCTTTATTAATAATGAAGTATCGCTTGTTTAAAATTATTAATGCCCTCCAGTATGCACCTCCTTATGATCACCAATAAATTTATTTGCCAATTTACCTATCGTCATTCCTTGGACAACTATAGAGAAAATTACTACGATATAAGTTATGATTAGAAAGGGATCTTTGCTCATAGATGAGGTCAGTGTTAAAGCGAGTGCAATTGAAATTCCTCCTCTTAATCCTCCCCAGGTCATAATTAAGCTAGTCTTTGGAATAAATTCAAGTTTCTTTTGATAGAAAAAAATCGGCAATGATAAAGCCAAATACCTCACAAGTAATATTGTAGGGATAGCGATTAACCCTGCAACAATATATGCTTTCTCAAAAGGCAAAATCAATATTTCTAAACCTATTAAAACAAACAAAATCCCGTTTAATAAGGCATCCCATGTTTCCCAAAATTTATCTATATACAACTCTGTTAATTCTGACATCGAAGTATCCCTCACTGTATCATGCCCAACAATTAAACCAGCCACAACAACAGCCAGTGGTCCCGACATATGTAATTTTTGCGCAAGCAAATATCCACCCATGACAATCGCAATAGTTATCAATACTTCTACACTGTAATCGTCAATGCTTTTCATTAACTTATAGGCTATGTAACCTAAAATCAATCCTAAAACAATTCCACCTCCAACTTCTTCTAATAATAGAAAGCTAATTTCTCCAAATGTTACATTGGCTATTCCTCTCTCCGCAATCGCATATATTGTTAAAAATACAACAACACCTACCCCATCATTAAAAAGAGATTCTCCTACAATTTTAGTTTCTAACTTTTTGGGAACACCCGCCGTTTTAAGTATCCCTAATACCGCTATTGGATCGGTTGGAGAAATTAATGCACCAAATAATAAACAGTAAATAAAACCTATTGGCAAACCCAACCAGCCAAGAATAAAATACATAGCGCCACCAATTAAAAAAGTGGAAATAAAAACACCAATCGTAGCAAATGCCAAGATGGGCCCTCGCTGTACTTTGAGTTGATCAAAATTGGTATGAAGTGCACCAGCAAAAAGCAAAAAACTCAAAAGAATTTCAAGCAAAACCCTACTAAAATCAATCTGTGTAATTAATTCTTTTAATGGATTAGTAAGACCTGGACTTATCCAACCTGACAATGCCAAAAACATACTCATTATAATGGTAATCACCATGGCGCCAATTGTATATGGCAGCTTAACAAACCTTTGATTGATGTATGCAAATGCTGCAGACACAACTACTAAAATCGTTATAATATCAAATAACTCCATTACAGATTATATTTTAGATTGATCTAACTAGTGTAGAATAATTTTTTGGGTATAAATCCTCTGGCCAGATATAAAACTAATTAAGTAGATATCCGGCGGCAGATTTTTAATATTTAGGGTCATGCGGTTTTCTGGTTTTTCAAAGAACATACATTCTTGCCCAAGCAAATTATTGACGATAATTTTATCCCATAAAATACTTGACTCTATATTGAGTTCTCCTAATGTTGGATTAGGGAAAATTTTAACTTCTGGATTGAATGCAAAATCCTCAACTGAAGTCATAATACACATATCAACTGGATAAGGACTAGCCGCTTCAGTATTGGTCGCAAGATCGTCAAAAAGGTTTGTGGCTTGTAAATCCCAGTTCTCAGGCACAAATACATTTCCATCAGGACCTGTACCCTCTTTGCGATATACCCAGGTATCTGTATTTTCCCAGCCTTCCATTTCTGCATCACCTGAAGCATTTCCATAAACATCTATTACCGCACCATTTTCAAATAACTCTACTGCATCATTGCCATTAAAATTTATGCCTGCCCCAGTGTCAACATAATCAGCTTCAAAACCAAAGAAACTGGCGAAAGCATTTTGATCATCAGTGACCCAAAAACAAATATCTTTTTGTACAGCTCCAGTTGGGAACGTATATTCTTGACCATCTGATCCTCCCCCATTATTAGCTACACCAATACCAAAAAGAGAAAGGTTATCAATATCTTGAACTGCAACTAACTCAATGGCTTTAGGCGATCCACCTATCGGTCCATCAACCAATCCTATTATTTTCAAAGCTTCGGTTGTCATGGCATCATTATCAACAATATTGAATTGAATGGAAGTACCCAGAATACCTGCGTTGCCCGACAATAGTGCGAGCTCCAAAATAAAAATTTCTTCATCTTCTTCTACTTGATCATCTACAATCTGTACTTCCAATATTTGCGGCACAGTTGAACCCGCCTCAAAAAAAATGGTGTCTGTTAAGATTTCGAAATCCAGCATATCAGCTGTACTACCAGTCCCAATTGATACAGATACCTCGATATCTTCATTGGACGGATTGTCAATAAAGCATTCAACAGTAACAATATCTGCGGCTTCACTCACACTTTGTCTGATCGGTGAAACACCAATAATCGGATCACTCAGACAATTAGTTAGCATATTAGGATCTGAATAATCTATAGATCCTTCTGTCACTGAACCAATCGCATTTAAGGAACGCTGCCAATTGCTGGCCAGTGCATTATCTGATGCAGGATCGCACAAGACTAAAGACGCACCTTCCCCATCAGCAAATCGCGACCATTCTCCTCCATCCTCATAGGTCAAAGAATCTAAAACTACACCCGAAGCGCTTTGAATCTCAATTTTTTCTCCGCTGTTATTTAATGCCCCACTGTCCCATTCAATAGCCGGTATGCCATACTTACTTTCAAACGATTCGGAATTATTTGAAAGCAACACAAATGCGCCTGAAGCCAAATCCATATTAGAAAAAGTATAATTCACTCCTTCTGTAAATATCACTCCTGTTAAATCATACGTGGAATCAGTATTGTTATAAATTTCAATAAACTCAAGGTCCTCTCCTGGAGAGTTGTACATGATTTCAGTAATTACAATATCTTGAGCGTTTACTGCCAGGCTAAACCAACTCACTAAAGCGAGTGAAAAAAGAATACTTATTATACTTTTCATCTTTTTATTTTGATTGAAATTTAAGGTAATAAAACTATTAGATATCAATTCGAATATTCCGTTTTTTTACAACTTTAATGGTTTCTTAGGGATAGTTTATCTAAATACTGCGTTAATTTGCAACTAAAGCTTCTGTAATTTTGAGGATGTTTAAATTTGTTTATCTGCCACTATTTCTGTTCCATTTATGTTATACGAATGTGCAAGCGCAAAAAAGCAGCAAACTCGTGGAGATGTTTGTTTTAAATGAAATAGATTCTACTGCCAAAGGCGTCATCCAATATTTAATACCGCCTTCTTTAGCCTATAGACAAAATATTATTGATATTGTCTTTAACCCAGAGCCAGATACTATCCTAAAACAAAAAGACAAAAAATTTGCGCAATGGCATTATCAAAACCTCAAGATAGGCGACACAGTCAGCATCGTTACTATTCTTGAAACATATAATTTTGACTTGTCATCTGCTCAAAATACAAATCAAGATCTGTCTAACAATAGAATCCTTTCGCAAAGTAATGACGGAAATGATTATCAAAAACTCAATACAAAATCCAAAGCACTTGTGGATAGCTTAGCTCAATCACTCTTGGACACTATTACTTTAAAAACTGTTGAAAATATCTTCAACTATGTTGTGGCATCATTGGACTACAAAACAATGCAAAAAGATGAGGGCGGTTTGGAAACAGCTTTAATTCATAAACATGGCGACTGTACTGAATACACCCAATTAATGATGGCTTATTGCGGTGCTTTAGATATTGATTCTAGATTTGTCAATGGTAAAGTTTTGCAACAAAACAGTTCGGTAAATTTTCATAATTGGGTTGAAGTTTATTTAGATGAATGGGGATGGATCCCTTTTGATCCTACCTTTGCTGACACAGGTGAAAATCATACGACATTCGACAAACTGCAAAACATGTATGTTTATGTTGACTATGCAGAATCTTTTCAATATATCTACAATTCTACTGGCGTAAAAATTGATTACTATATATTTCATCTAGGGCAAGACGATGCGGCTTTTGATGCGGCCATCCAGCTATATAATACACATCAGTACAGTCAAGCGCACCTAGCATTTGATGCATTACTCGCAAATCCCAGTGATCGAACGGCTGCATTAAAAATGTTTAAAGGAATGCTCTATGCTAGAGAAAATAAATTTGATGAAGGATTATTATTCTTGCAAGAAAGTCTTGAAATTTCTAGTAAAACAGAATTGGGATCTGTCCATTATGCTCTGGGAAATTATTATGCTTTAAAAAACGAAACCGAATTGGCTTTAATACATTTAAAGAAAGCACGTGACAATGGATTTGATTTGACGCAAACTTTTCTCCTGGATGATATTGATTTAATAAATTTAAGAGACAAAGAGATTTTTAAAAAATTTATATTAGAGTTGAAATAAAAAAAGCTCGAAACCAAATCTCCCTGATGCGGAGTAATTGGGTATTGATTTGCTTCCGTTTTGATTTACAGTTTAAAAACCAAAATTTTATATTTAAGTCTCTGCAATCACGAGGATAAAAATTTTATTTGCCTACGGTGCCATCGGAGAATTCTTAAGATTAAAATTCACCCCTTAGACACTAACTCCAATTCATAAAAAATACTACTTTACATTATAATGAAGTATCTATCTCCAGAACGCATAGGGCTATTTTTAGGACCTGCATTTTTTATTTGCATTTTACTACTTGCAAATCCTGACGGTTTAAGTTCCGCGGGTGTTGCAGTTTTGGCCTCCACAGCATGGATTGCCATTTGGTGGATAACGGAAGCTTTACCCATTAGTGTTACAGCGCTACTACCCATTGTGCTTTTCCCCTTAACCGGCGCATTAGATTTAACTGCGACCACGGCAGCGTTTGGTCACAAGTATATATTCTTATATATAGGTGGTTTTCTTTTGGCTATTGCCATAGAAAGGTGGAATCTTCATCGACGGATTGCGTTAATTATAATTAATTTAATAGGTGCAGGAATTAGTAAAATCATTTTGGGTTTTATGTTGGCGACAGCCTTTTTAAGTATGTGGATTTCAAATACTGCGACGACAGTGATGATGTTGCCTATTGGTATGGCTATAATCTCTCAACTCACAGATCATCCCGACACACCTGAAGATGAAAATTCTATTTTCGGTAAAGCCTTAATGTTAGCCATCGCCTATGCTGCCTCAATTGGAGGCATTGCTACTTTGATAGGTACACCACCCAACTTAGTCTTAGCAGGCGTAGTGCACGAAAACTATGGCATCGAAATATCTTTTGCTCAATGGTTTAAGTTTGGGTTTCCTATTTCCATCATCATGCTTTTTATTGCATGGTATTACCTTACCAAGATTAGATTTAAATTTAAATTCGATGCTTTTCCTGGAGGACAAACAGAAATCAAAAGACTCCTCACTCAGCTAGGTAAAATTGGTCATGAGGAAAAATTAGTTCTGTTCGTTTTTATTATAACCGCAGTGGCTTGGATAAGTCGTTCAATTTTGCAAAAGTACATACCCGCAATAGATGACACTATCATTGCGATGATAGCAGGGATTTCTCTTTTTCTTATTCCAACTAAAAATAAAACAAGAAAGGTTCTTACTTGGGAAGAAGCTGTCAAACTACCTTGGGGTATTCTTTTGCTTTTTGGCGGAGGCATGGCATTGGCTGCAGGTTTTAAAGAAAGTGGATTGGCCTTATGGTTAGGCAGTCAGATGACATCTTTGGCAGGCCTTCCATTATTGCTTTTACTTTTTATTCTTATCACTTGCGTGAATTTCTTGACAGAGATCACATCCAATCTGGCTACGACTGCCATGTTGCTGCCCATATTAGCCGCTATGGCGATCACTATTGGCGTGCATCCTTATTATCTTTTGGTTGCAGCTACTGTGGCTGCGTCATGTGCCTTCATGCTACCAGTAGCTACACCACCAAATGCTGTTGTATTTGGATCTGGTTACTTAAAAATACCAGACATGGTGAAGACTGGCATTTGGTTAAATCTTATTTCGATCTTAATTTTAAGCCTATTCGTTTATTTTGTTCTGCCGAGACTATGGGTGTTGAAAGATTTACAATAGATGTTTTGTTGACAATATCTCGACTTTACTTATAGTTATTTATTGTCGTTTAAAATCTCAATCAAAATGTTCTTTACATTTACACACATATTAAAGTCCGACTTCCCTTAAAGTCGGACCAATTTGCTGAATCAATGCAATTTTTATATTTCTGATAAATCCATTTCCTGTGTAAACTACCTCTCCTGGACATATATGATAGTCTTTTGGCATTTCAAATTCATATACCAAACCCGATTAAAAGTAAGAGGTTCCAACAAGTTCTCTGCATACTGATTTCCCTACTTCCTTAACAACATTTCTGAAAATCACAGCTGTTCGAATAGTGAATTAGGCCTACTAAAATACAGTAGTGAAGAGGTGAAATATCTGAAAGAGAATTTTAAAGGAACCTTTCTTTTCAATGTTCAATGCACTAAAGAATAATTCATAGTAAATTCAGCAAACTACCCTATCATTCATTTGGCTACTCATGCATGCTTAAACACTTCTGACCCTATGCTGAATGAAATTTATTTTTCTGATGGTTATTTAACCAATTATGATATAGAAAACTTAAACATAAGCCCTCAACTTATGATCTTGAGTGCTTGCAATGCTGGTTTATGGGAGCGCAGAAAAGGAGAAGGTGTTATTAGTTTGTCTCGAGGTTTTTTTGAAACAGGGGTCAAGAGTCTCATCTCAACCATTTGGTCAATTGAGGACGAAAGTTACTCCCTAATCATGAAGAACATTTATTCATATCTGAAAGCAGGTAAATCGAAACCAGAAGCCTTGACATTAGCTAAGATCGAGTACCTTAATACAAGTGACAAGTACAGACTACATCCTTATTTTTGGGAGGCATCATTCAAATTGGCGAAACGCGTCCTGTATACGATGAGAGCAATTTTCCATTCTTTTGGACAATAGCGGCTGCTATCGTTATGTTAATACTTGCGTTATGTTAATACTTGTGCTTCTTTTAAAAAAAGAGCCGCATGAGATCTAAAAAATATTCAGTTTTCTAACCTTATCACCTATCACATATTTTTTCATATCCTCGTCCAATTGTTGAAAGTTTTCTTTTGCCACTTCTTGCGCAATTCGCCCTTCCTTCAACAAAAATATTTTATCACAATTGTCACTTAATGTTGAAAAAATATGCGAAGAAATTATAACTATTTTACTTTTCGCCCTGAGTGTTTTGATAATTTCAGTAATTAAGAAATTACTCTGTATATCTACCCCATTAAATGGCTCATCCAATATAAAACAATCATTGCCTTGAATGAGAATTGCCATTAATGCCAATTTCTTTTTCATTCCTGTAGAATAATTTTCACAATATTCATTTAAAGGCAGCTCAAAAATATTTTGGCTTTCAAAACCTTCATGAGATAAGCCCCGCGCAATCGATAACAACTTTAAGTATTCCCATCCTGTAATATGTGACATAAAGATTGGATTTGTATCCAAAAATCCAACGTGGTTTTTCAGTACTTTAAAATCAGATTCTATAAAGCCATCACAATCTATTAAGCCCGCAATGGATCTAAACAATGTTGTTTTTCCTGAGCCATTTTCTCCTACGATGCCATATACATTTCCTTTTTGAAAATCTAAGTTAATTTGGCTCAAAACCTCCTTTTTACCAAAAGATTTTGAGAGATTTTTAATTGAAATCATTTAACAAATGGTTTTAGTCGCTTTAGGGCTTGTTTATAAAATATAGGAATCGTAAATAAAATAAACGGCGGAAACCACAAACTTAATCCTATCAAAAGGGCTTGAGGTAGACTAATTTCCTTTGGAAAAGCAGAATACTTTGCCAATATCATTGTGACAACTAATAAAAAACCAATAAAGAAAACCAGACTAACTGCCCATAGCATATTACTGAAAAATATCACTAAGCCAATCAACATGGGTAATGTTAAAATCAATGTGCAGCTTAAAGCAGATTGTATTTTATAACTTAAGAAAGTTATGGTTGTCTTATTGAATATCCAAATGAAATAGATGCGCTCTGGCTTTGAACAATAGGACATTGAAATTAGAAAGAGCATCCCCATGGACGCAATAGATAAATTGGCATTGTCCACATGAATGCCTTTTACAAAAAGGAAGTATGCAAGAATTATTAAAAAAAGCGATTTTCTAAATCCAATAATAAATTCAAAAGGAAATTTTTTGAAAGGTGTGGGCCAAACAATCGAACGGCTAAAATTTATATTTAACTTAAATAAAATCAAAGCTAATAAAAGTGGAATCATCGCAAAAAGCCAAACCCCTTCATACAATATAAATAAGGAGAAAGGAATAGCCAAGCTCAAGTTTTCAATTAACCTTATGCGCTCAAATTCATTCTTTTTAAATATCTTGCTAAGTTTCTCTATTCGTGAACTGTTCCCTAAATTGATTACAAAGAGTAAGGATATCGCAACGTAAAACCAATGTGCCTCTTCTATTTTATAAAAGAGATACTTAGAAAGTAATACAAATAAAATGACTAAGATTGCAACCCCTAACAAAGGAATTACACCAAATTCACTCATCTTCCTCTCCAAGCGTCTGTACTGTAATTGGAAAAAATACTTCACGAATTATTATTAATATCAAAAGTAGACTTTGATCATAAAATAATTACTATTTTTCGATAAGTTATTGAATATACTTGACGACATTATTTGACACCATGGAATTTAACACACAAGTCGACCAATACATTAACAATGCACCTGAAGCACAACGAAAATTGCTACAAGCGTTAAGAGCATTGATTCACTCTAGCGTCCCCAAAGGAACCGAGCAGTTTAAATGGAGTCGACCTGTATACGCCGCATCGAAAGATATTTGCTATTTGGTCAGCAATAAAAAACACGTGAATTTAGGCTTTATGAATTTTGAAAAGATAGGTGATCCAGAAGGTCTCCTCGAAGGTACAGGCAAGAATATGCGTCATGTTAAAATCAAATCAATGAAGGACATTCAAAAGGCGGTGTTGAAAAAAATGATTAAAGAAGCACAAAAAGTTGAATAATAGAAGTATCAGAAAATTATAAGAAGAAGATTATGTAAGGTATAATTATTTTCCACAATCGGAGATCGTCAAAAAGTGCTTATGAAATTTTAGATCTTCAGAATAAGTTATGCAACAAGCTTAAATATATGAACTTAACTTTATTTTATTTAAATATGATTAAACTTTAATTTTGAAGGTAGCGATTATAGGCGGTGGTGCATCTGGATTTTTTGCAGCGATCAATGTTAAAGAAAATTATCCACAAGCGGAGGTTTGCATTTTTGAAAAAACAAAGAAACTGCTTTCCAAAGTAAAGGTTTCAGGCGGAGGAAGATGTAATGTCACAAATGCTGAAACATCAATTAAAAGATTAACTGATGCTTATCCTCGTGGCAGCAAACCCCTCAAAAAAGCTTTCAAAATATTTTCTACCTCTCACATGATATCATGGTTAAATAAAAGAGGTGTTGAATTAGAAATACAGCAAGACTTGCACGTTTTTCCAAAATCCCAAAACAGTCAAACAATTATAGATTGCTTTTTAGATGCTTGCAAGACATTAAACATTCCAATACATATCGGAAAAGGGGTAAAAAACATTGTTGCAAAAAATCAAAATCTTTATTTAGAATTTATAAAAGAAGATACCCCTTCCTTAGAATTTGATAAAGTTATCGTTGCCATAGGAGGCACGCCCAAAAGAAAGAATTTAGAATGGTTAGAAAAGCTAGGTCATAAAATAGAAGAACCAATACCCTCACTTTTCACTTTCAATATGCCAGATGAATCCATTACAAAATTAATGGGTATTGTGGTTGAAGAATCAAAAGTCAGCGTGCAGTCAACAAAATTAAAATCTGATGGCCCGCTTTTAATTACACATTGGGGAATGAGTGGTCCTGCAATCTTAAAGTTATCTGCATTTGGCGCAAGGATACTTGAAGAGAAAAATTATCAATTTAAAATCCAAGTCAATTGGGTTAACGAGCTAAATAACGCTATCGTTTTAGATGCATTGAAATCACTCGTGCAATCATATCCTCAAAAGCAACTTCAAAACTACAGACCCTATAAACTGCCTCTTAGATTATGGCATCATTTATTACAAAAGACAGGATTGTCTTTGGATAAAAAGTGGCAAGACTTAGGAAAAAAAGGATTAAATAAACTAGTTGATATCTTGGCGCATGACATATACCGGGTCTCTGGAAAAACGACTTTTAAAGAAGAGTTTGTCACATGTGGCGGTATCAGTTTTGAGAGTATTGACTCCAGTACCATGCAAAGTAAAGTCATACCAAATTTATATTTCGCAGGAGAAGTTATGAATATTGATGGTATAACAGGTGGTTACAATTTTCAATCATGCTGGACATCAGCATTTATTGCAGCTAAATTGGGTGATTAGCTCATGACATTAAAAGACTAAAATGCATGACACTCACAAGCCAATTTCGCTTTAAAATAACCTATATACGCAAATAGCTTTAAAACCTTTAAGCTATTAATTTAAAACAAAGGGACTTATACTTAATACCTATTGTTTGTCGGTATTTACATAAGATTATTCAACAAATTATCACTTTCAATCAAATGTTAATTTATCTTCATGTAAAATTTACATCAATGAGAATTTTAGCTATAATATTCATTTTTACCTTTTGCATTGCACCAAGCTTTAGTCAAACAAAAACCAAATATTCCAAAATTAAAGTTGAGTTGTTTGATAGAGATATCAAGGAGTTGGCTGCTTTGGGTGTGGAAACAGAGCATGGTATTTTTGCGCCACAGAAATATATTATGAATGTCTATAGCCAAGCAGAAATCCAAAAGATAAAAGATGCTGGGTTTTACTACAAAGTTATAATTGAAGATGTTGAAGCTTTTTACAATCAATATGGCACAACAGATCATCGATATATCTCCATAGAATCGCGTGGAGAAGATTGTAATTCTGGAACAATTGAAAGGTCTTTTGATTTTGAGACTCCAGAAAATTACAGTTTTGGATCTATGGGTGGATACCTCACCTACGACGAAGCATTGGCTGAAATGGATAAAATGCATGCATTGTACCCTGAGCATATTACTAAGCGTATGGCTATAGGCGATCTCAAAACACAAGAGGACCGCAACATATTTTATATGGTTATTGCGCAAGACGCAAACAATATAGACGGAAGTCGCCCGCAAGTTTTTTACAATTCTTTGCACCACGCCAGAGAGCCTAATTCACTTTCTAATTTAATTTTCTACATGTGGTATCTTTTAGAAAATTATGAAAGTGACGCTGAAGTAAAATATATTTTAGATAACACCACACTTTTCTTTTTACCTATTTTAAATCCTGATGGTTATGTGTGGAATGAGACTACAAATCCAAACGGTGGTGGATTTTGGAGAAAAAATAGATATGTTAATCCTGCAGGAGATACAGTTGGTGTTGATCTGAATAGAAACTATGGATTGGCATGGGGATATGATAATCAAGGATCATCACCCAATCAAAATTCTGAAACATATAGAGGCCCTGCTGCATTTTCAGAACCAGAGACACAAGCTATTAGAAAATTAGCCATAGAGAATAATTTCTCTATAGCATTAAACTATCACACATTCGGAGACTTACTCATCCATCCATGGGGATATTTAGATACGATTACAGACGAAGATATTTTGTTTAAATCCTTAGGTCGTGTTATGACGGCAGAAAACGATTTCGTTATCGGTACGGGTACGCAAACAGTTGGATACACGGTCAACGGCGAAAGCGATGACTGGCTATATGGAGAGCAAGACGAAAAAAATAAAATTTATTCTCTGACACCAGAGGTGGGACCATCTTTTTGGCCGCCATCTTCGATGATTGACGAACTGAATAAATCTTCAATGAGACAAAATCTAAATACGGCGCATTTATGTCATAGTTTTGGATGGATCAAAGAAATATTTCCTTTACCAGTGATAAGCGCAATAGATGGTCAATTATTTTTTGAATTTGAGAAAAGCGGATTGATAGATGCACCTATTTCTTTCTCAATTACCAGCAGCACATCAGGTATAACCCTTTCGGGGAATGAATTTAATGATCAAATGATGACTGGAGGAGACATTAAAGAAATCACTATTGACTATACACTTGATCCTGGGTTTCCGGAGACTGAAGTTGACTTTGAATTGAATATCGATAATGGAAATTATAAGCATACAATAAATTTGACTAAAGCGGTAAATCTTGATTTGATAGTTCCAGATTTGGTGAGAGAAATCAGTTTAGAAGATATTGATGCAAATAATTTTACAGGAGAATGGGGCTTGACTGAATCAGATTTTGTCACACCTCCTTCATCAATTACAGAATCACCTGACGGCAATTACAATAACAACACCTCAAGTGAATTTATATTAGTTAAAGATTTAGACCTTAGTACAGCCGAAGAAGCTTATTTGAAGTTTTATACAAAATTTGATATTGAAAACGACTTTGACTATGTACAATTGCAAGTCTCAACGAACGGCCAAGATTTTATCCCAGTGTGTGGCACTTTAACTAACGATGCCTCTCCTGATCAATTAGAGGATGCTTCTCCTTTGTATGATGGCGTTCAATCGCAATGGGTTCAAGAAAGCATTTGTCTTAATGATTTTATAGGTAACCCATCAGTTGAAATAAAATTTGTATTTCACTCAGATATATTTGTTCAAGGAGATGGATTTTATATAGATGATACCATTGTGGAGTTGTTTGGAGAAAACGTCTCGTCTACAGATGACGTATTTGCGGCTACTTTAAAAGTTATACCTAACCCTGCTTCTCATACCTTATTGCTAAAAATGGATAGAGCCTATTATACTAAAGGCACATCTTATGAAATTTACAATTCGAATGGTGCGCTGATACTTAAAGGAGCAATTGATAAACCAGAAATACGTGTTAATATCCACACATTGAATACAGGAACATACATTATAAAATCAGTAAATGATGGTCGATTGATTTCCATTCAGAAGTTTATAAAGCAGTAATATGAAGTGGGCTATTATAGGTTGCTTATTTATAGGAACTCTTATGTGTTCTTGCAAATCTAAAGGCAACTTAGAAAAAAAAGGAGACATGCATTTTCAGTCTGATCAAGTTTTAATTGATTTAGCTGACGAGATGAACCCCAAACGTATAGAGGCCAGTTTTGGAAATTTTGGATTAAAATATTTATGTACAATCGATAAAGAGAAGAATAATTGTGTTTTTTATTTTGATACAAATCAAAAGAATCTTGCAGAAATGATGACATTTCTAGAAGGTGAAGTCGGTGTAGAAAACGTGCAAAAAACATTCGGTTGTCAAAAATAAAAAATTCCTCAAAACCAACTACCCACGATGCAGAGCAATCGGGGTATTGCCCTGGTTCCGTTTTGATCTGAAGATCAAAAACCGCAATTTTATATTTAGATCCCCGCATTCGCGAGGATGAAAATTTTATTTGACTCCGATGCAAAGCCATCGGAGAATTCTTATGATTAAAGTTTAATTCGTAAAATCAATCTTGTCTAATTACAACATCCTACCGTAAAATCAATTAACTCTGCACCGTCCTATCAATAAAACAACATGCTGCTCCATCAGTGATACCTGCTTATCCTTTATTTGTACTTTTACAGAATGTTTCTTATCCTTTTCAATTGGTTAATTATTGTTTTCATCTGTTTATCAATAGGAGACTTAGTCAAACAAGTCTTAAAAGCCAAATCAGATATAAGAAAATCTGATACATTTTTAATTTTTCTAGTTGGATTTGTTTTGGTATCTGCTGATGCCAATATCCTATCTCTGTGCTTCCCCATAAAGCAGTGGTATTTTATAATTATATTTTGTGTCGCATTGACGTGGGTCTTATGCAATTTTAATCGAATAAAAGAAAGCATAAAACAGTTCACTAATCATTATACCCGCTCATATCCGCTAATGATTCCAATATGGATCCTAATAAGTTTTTTAGCGGCATCCCTATCATCAAGTCAAACACTTAATGTCGATGAGGGTGGGTATTATTTGCCGCTTGTACGCTGGATAGAAAGCTATCCTGTAGTTGCAGGGTCAGGACTATTTAATGCACGCATTGCGCAAAACTCAATCTATCACATGAGTCAGGCCGTGTTTGGTCACCAAACTTGGTTTAATGGAGGCATGTATGATCTCAATGGACTTCTTTTTGTCTTCTTTAATCTTACTGCTTTTCATTCTTTGTTTAGATTGTATGAAAGAAAATACAACTCTTTATACAAAGATATTCTACTGGCCGCAGCCTTATTGTTTCCGTTCAGTTTTGTGATTGACTCAATGGACACAGATTATCCTAGCATTTTTATAAGCATCTACTTTATAGCTTTAACTATAGCGCGCTATAATCAAAAAAGATTTTGGCAAATTGATTTTGAATATTATACCCTGTGGATGATAGGATTTTTCTTATTAATGACAAAGTTATTTTCAGGAGCAGTACTTATTTTTCCATTACTTATTTTATGTAAAAACACGCAGCTAAAAAATTATGGCACTACAATTTTCACTACCCTTTTGGGCGTTTTTCTTTTAGCGCCTTGGATAATTAGGAATTACTATCTTAGTGGCTACCTCATTTATCCATTACATTTTATTGATGTCTTTGAAGCAGATTGGAAAATACCACTTGAACTGGCCAAACAACATTACTTAGTCATTCAAGACTTTGCCAAAACTGAAATCATACGCTCAACTTATTTTTACGATGGTGTTCAAGACTTGAGCATCTCTGATTGGATTGTTGTTTGGCTACATAGAACATGGGACATGGCGATAGGCAAGGCTTTAATTATTTTCCTACCTCTAAGTCTTTTGGCGACTGTCTACAGTATTATTAATAGACAATTCAATTTAATCTGGGTACAACTCTATTTATTGATAGTAATTCTATTTTGGTTTTTCAAATTTCCATCAATAAGGTTTTGCTGGCATTTTATTCTGGCTTTTATGGTCATCTCTGCGGTGCGTATTCTCAAATCCTTTGAGCCAAAACTGATCAGAATGTTTTGTATAGTACTGGGATCACTTTGCTTTTTTTCATTCTCCAGAACTCTAGTGAATACCGTTCGTCAAGTAAATTTAGAATATATATTCACTCCAGAAAAGACACAAACTTTGAATGATTTTGAGGTCTTTTATTTAGACAGCATTCCTATAATAAAGAGCAAAGATGAATATTGTAATGGTGCAAAAGTGCCTTGTATCCCCTACCATAATAACCTAACAATAAAAAATAAGGGTTCTGACGTTAAATCTGGTTTCTTTATCGAAAAATAAATGTAAGCTGAACCTATTATTAAAACACCTTGTTCAGATTATGAGATTATACCCTTAATAAAAAATTCCTCGAAACCAACTATCCCCGATGCAGAGCAATCGGGGTATTGCGCTGGTTCCGTTTTGATCTGAAGATCAAAAACCGCAATTTTATATTTAGATCCCCGCATTCGCGAGGA
>ENA-ORXM01001943-ORXM01001943.1-marine-metagenome-genome-assembly--contig:-NODE-1943-length-26170-cov-12.206684_pt1 | contig 26170 bp, 20 predicted proteins | sample MGYA00237867_ERZ511480 | MGnify/ENA primary metagenome ERZ511480 (study PRJEB26309, sample SAMN06266103) | marine metagenome | isolation source: Algal blade | place: United Kingdom:Sidmouth, United... | reverse complement strand
CGAACAGCCCGCCCCGCCTTAAACGCGGCACTATGTAATCCACGATCCAGCATTGCCACCATCGTTAAGCATAGATGCGTAACATGCGCCGCCAAAGGCGCGGTGTCTGTAAGGGTGTGAGCGAGGATGTTCGAGCAAGTTTTCATTCTCGGAATATAACTCGGTTTGACGGAGCGAGGATGAGATAAATGTGAGGTGAGGGATTACAATGGGTTAGGCGTGGTTTGGGTGAGGATTGCGCCGAAAAATTACTACAATTCAGTTTTAGTGCGTTAAATTAGGTATCTTTTGTCCTAGCTTTTCTAAAATATTCTTTTCTTTTGAAGCCCCATCCAAAATAAGGTCAGCTGTTTTTCGTATATTTTCTACCCCAAAGTAAGCATCACTTATTTGTATATCTTTCTGACTCATTGTTTCGCCAGCTTCGGTCAATCTTGCAGCTTGGTCTGTATAGTTCAAGTCTACGTAAATGGTTAACATTCTCGAGCCAAAATTCTCTTTTAATTTGCTTGCTACATTTTCAATCCTCAATCCGTCGATAACTACCTTATCTAATTTGGTAACGGTATCATGTATCTTTTCTAGAAGCTTTCCATCATTGTCATTTTTAACTAGTTCAGTTCCAGCTTTAATCAGGTCGTTTCGGCTATTGGATTCGATTTGACAAATCTCTTTAACGAGTCCTGAAACAGAGAGCCTAAAGTAACCTGCTTGAGTTTCTAAAATTTTGCATACATGTGACTTACCTGACTTAGTTTCACCTGTTATTAAAATAACCTTTGGGTAATCTTGAGCTTCGGGTCCAGTCTTCATAAGCCCTTTTAGAAGTAAAATTATTTGCTCATTCTCTTTAATGCCTCGCATTCGAACCATTCTGTCGGAAGCGTGCTTGTAAAGAAGGGATGGTACACCATCTTTCTCCCAAAATGTTGCCTTGAGATTTCCCAAGCCAGTTTCGAAATGAAACCGTCCTTTCCTTTTCAAACTTCTAATTATATCTGTTGTAGCTGGGTCGGACGATGTCGCTAGTGTAACAGACTCAGATGTCTCATTTGAGAAAAAGTCAAGCGAGTCGGCGTCATCCAGTTTTTTTAAAGATGCTTTAAGTCCATCATGATTTTTGAAGAAGTCAAAGTTTCCTGCAAAGATAGATGCCTGATTGGCACCCTTAAGATTACGCGCCATGATAGAACAGTTTTTTTCATCAGTACCATCTGTCTTGATAAACTTTAAATTATTTGAACCTATTCCAGACTTAAGCCATCTATCGATTATAAACAGAAAGACGGTACTTACAGCCATGATTGTACCAAGGCTGTTTTCCATTTTCTTTTTCGTATTTTTTAAGCTCCCTTCTAGAATTTCCTCATTTTTCCAAAATTCCGAGTAAGGAAGTTTGTACAACCAAGCTGTCTCAGACAAGAAATTCGTGCTTATGAGAAAGAGGCATGCAGCTAAAGAAATTAGTATGACAAACAATAACAGTAATCCATTTAAGGCTTTAAAAGATAGTTTTGAATAATTTAATCTTTTGAAATAGTTTTTTATTTGTTGATCTATACTGTTAACTTCTGGAAGAAAGTCTTCTCCTACGATTTTTTTATAAACTTCGCTTATCTGCTCAATCTTGCCGTCTTCATTAATTTTAAAGTTAATGAGTCCGAAAACTCTTTGATTCTCTTTCTTCAAACTATGAAAGAACTCTGTATGAAAATTATAAGCACTCCAATTATGATGCTGATCTAACAAGCATTGAAACACCTTTAAATTCTTCTGCCTGATGCTGTTTCTCGTCCAGTACTCCCTTAATCCACCATGACCTATAATAGGCTCCTTGCCCTGAATATTATAAATAATTTTATTGGAAGTTATGCTCTCTAACAACGCCCAGTCGTGAGTTCTCCAAGAATGGAAATACTTTTCTTCGGAACGTTCCCGTGATGAATTATTAGAGTCTAAAGGCATGTAAAAAATTAACTCGTATTTCTCTCTGATCAACCATGTCAGCTAAAGCTTTTGGAAGTTTCACTGTAGTACATCGCAATTCAACGTCATAATTTCTTTGACGGTTTTGATAAGATGCAGCATATAAGACCCGTCTATAATCGACTACGTACGTTTCATCTGTGAAGAGCTTAAGGTTTTCATCTTGAGCCCAAAGTTCGCAGAGTGAATAGCAAAAAAAGCTAAAGTATCCTTTTGGAATTTTATCGGGAACTTTATTGTAGTATTGCGCTGATATATCATCAAATTTTGAATTCTCAATTACAGACCGGGCTTGAGATAATTGAGATGGTGAATCGTCGATTAGTATGCAATTGGTACCACCAGCTAACAATCTTTTCCTTCCTACAATCCAAGCAATTGAGGCTGTTCCTAGTCCGCACCCAAAGTCAACGATTCCTTCCTTTGTGTATGAATTGGGAAAGTAATTAAATGCTAATATAGATTTGAGTAAGTTTCTGTGGAAATAAGTAGTGTTGAAAGTGTGTAATTCTTCTTTCGGAATAGGTGCGTAAATAGATTTAGAAGATTGTACTTTAGCTAAAAAATTTTCGGTATCGTGATTTTTAATTTTTGGAACATCAAAATTTTCTACAGCACTAAAAAAGTCGTCAAGAACAACCCTTGGCACCTCAAAAAGGTAGTTATCCTTAGCAGTGAGTCCCAATAGCTTTCCCTAAAATTTGCTTTCAATGTTTCAAACAAGTTAGTCGTAATGTCAACGTGATATTGTAGCGATCAATCAAGCATAAATCGTTCACCCTCTTTCCGTCCCCACACACCCCATCCCTCAAATCCCCGCTAATCTGTCCGCCATCTCTTCACATAGACGCACAATGGCGGGTTCGACGTGGCCGGATGTGAAGGCGTCGTGAGTTCAGGCCGCACTGTAGGCCTGTGACCCTGGCGATGTCTTTTATTCGTAGCAAAGGAAATGGTGCCCGAACCTGGATTTGAACCAGGGACACACGGATTTTCAATCCGTTGCTCTACCAACTGAGCTATTCGGGCACTCAAAGTGTGGCGGACGTATAGTCGCGGGCCTTGGCCTTGTCCACACCGTTTCTTGTGTAAACTGCATCTGAGTTTCGCCCTGCATTTTCTTTGCTTTTGCGAATTATTCGCACTATGGGCAGCGCATGACTTTACGGCTGACAGACCTCGCAAAAGATGAGTCCGGTATCATTACCGGATTTGACGAAAAAGACCCCGAGCTTTGCACACGATTGCGAGAAATCGGATTTGCGGAGGGCGATAATGTGACGTCGCTCCATTTTGGATTATTTGGGAAAAATCCAATATCTGTGCGGGTCAATGGCGCTCTGATCGCGCTGCGACGTCAGGATGCACAGGCGATTGAGCTTACGAAAATTGTGGAGAATTCTGCATCATGAGTGAGGCGACGAAACTTCGGCTGGCGCTATTGGGCGCGCCAAATTGCGGGAAATCCTCGCTCTTTAATGCGCTGACGGGCGGTAAAGCTAAAGTCGCCAACTACCCCGGGGTCACGGTTGAATATCGCAAAGGTGAATTTAATCTTCCGGGCGGACAATCCGTGGAACTCCTCGATCTACCCGGTGTTTACGGCGATTGCGGACATAGCATGGATGAGCGAGTCGCGCTGGATGCCGTGCGGGGCAATCTGGAAGGCGAACGCGCCCCTGACGCCATCTTGTTCCTGATGGATGCCAGCCACATCAACACCCATTTGCATAATATCTTGCAAGCCAAGAATCACGGACTGCCAATCGTGCTTGTATTGAACATGATGGATATGGCCGCGCGCGACGGGATTACGATTGATCTGCAAGAGCTGGAGCGCGAGCTCGGTATTCCCGTTATTTCCTGTGTAGCGGTGAGAGAGTCCGGGCGTTCCCTTCTGCTCGAATATTTGGATGAGTGGGGAGGGGATGTTAGCCATGGATCTGCTGCAGCACCGGACGCGGAAGTTGGAGAGTTGAAAGCGCTGCAAGCCAAAGCGCGTTCGATCACACGCAATGCCATCACCCGCGTGCAAAAGACAGAGACGTTCTCTCAACGGATAGATAATTGGGTTTTGCATCCGGTTATCGGCATTGTGATCCTGTTCCTCATTCTCTTCGTGATGTTCCAAGCCGTCTACACTTGGTCAGGGCCTGCGATGGATCTCATAGAAATGGGCATTGGGGCGTTACAAAATGGCGCTGCCGCAATCTTACCGGAAGGACTGATAAGGTCTCTCGTAGTCGACGGCATCATTGCCGGAGTTGGCGCAGTCCTGATTTTCCTGCCGCAAATTATTATTCTGTTTGCATTCATTCTCATATTGGAAGCCTCAGGCTATATGGCACGGGCGGCGTTTCTGGTGGATACACTCATGGCCAAGGTCGGTTTAAATGGCCGGGCCTTTATCCCGCTTCTGTCCAGCTTCGCCTGCGCAATTCCCGGCGTCATGTCGGCGCGAACGATTGAGCAGGAGCGTGATCGTCTCACGACAATTCTCATTGCGCCGCTGATGACATGTGCGGCGCGCTGGCCTGTATATTTTTTGATTATCGGCGCCTTTATCCCGGCCAACAAGATTGGTCCATTTTCCCAACAAGGTCTCGTCGCCTTTGGATTGATATTGATCGGGATTGTTTTCGCGCTCATCATGGCCGCTATTTTCAAACGCACGCTGACGCGTGGGGAAAGTTCAGGACTTTTGATAGAGCTACCAAGTTATAAGATGCCCGTTTTTAAAGATTATCTTATCGGACTCTGGGATCGCGGCATGATTTTCGTGAACCGTGCGGGCCGTATCATCCTTCCGGCCTCAATCGTTATTTGGATTTTGATTAGTTTCCCAACGAATGCGACAGCGACGGCCCAAACTTGGGCCGGTAAGGTCGGCGGCGTCATTGAACCATTATTGAGACCTATTGGATTTAACTTGGAAATCGCGATCTCACTCATTCCCGCGATGGCCGCGCGTGAAGTCGCGGTCAGCTCGCTCGCAACTATTTATTCGGTCGCGGATGACGATACCGGCACGAAGCTATCGGAGTTGATTTCCTCGCAGTGGAGTCTACCGACGGCTCTTGCATTCCTCGCCTGGTTTGTTTTTGCGCCGCAATGTCTCTCGACCTTTGCGATTATTCGCAAGGAAACGAATAGCTGGAAATGGCCGTTATTTGCCTTCGGTTACTTGTTCGTGTTGGCCTACATCGCAGCAGGCCTTACCTTCCATAGTGCGACGGCATTTGGTCTTTAAAGAGAGCCCTTACTCTTCGGGCGGAATAACAGGCGAGTCTTCGATCTCCTCGACTTCGAAATCATCCAACATGAGACCGGCGCGTTCCGGCAGGACGTCGGCATCCAAAAGGTTTTGTACGCGGCGTTTTGCATCCTGCTTTAAGTCTTCATAGAATAGATTTGACGGCAAGGTTCTGAACTTCGCCCCAACGGCAAGTGGTCGGCGCAAGGATTTACTGCTGGGCTTATCGACTAAAAGTAGTCCGTTCTGGCACTGCGTCCCGGATTGTTTTGTCATAGGGGCCGGGGTCATATCCGGATCCAACCCTTCGGCCGCCACGCCGCCGAGATGCAGGCGGGCAGGGGCGTAGTCTTCAGCCTGTGTCCAGAGCAGGGGGTTTATGCAAAGCGTCGGACGATTGTTGATCGCCTTATATTCATGACCATCAAAAACGAGGGACTTTTCCAAAAACCGTTCCGCGATGACTTTATCCTTTGGTGTGAAAGATCCGAAAGCAACAACGCATTGCGTTTCATCAGGGCCGTTACAGGGCGAGAGGTTGGCCAGTGGACCGTCAAAACTCTCTAGCGGTAAGGGATGGTCAATCACATAGGCAACAGCCAAGCGATCTTTAAGCGGTCCCTGAAAATAGTCGATTAGAAGACGCTGCACATGGCTGGAACCCTGATTGTGTCCGACCAGCACAATGGGCCGCTCCGGCGGAGATTGTTGCAAAAACACTTCAAAAGCTCGCTTAACGTCCTGATAGGCAAAATCCTGTGCCTGCTGCGCATCTTCACGGTTCGTCATGAAAGCATAGAGCGAGGCCTGCCGATAAAACGGCGCAAAAAGCCTACCGGATTCCCCATAGGGTGAAACGTAATTTGGACGCACAATGCGCTCTAACTTTCTCTTGCGCTTCAAATCGTCGGAAGGAAGATTCCAGTGTTTCCCACCGCGATAGACACTGGGCACCACAACAAAGACATCACCCTTGGCAGTTAGAGTAAAGGGGTCCACGCCCAGATCGGGCTGCGCGAGCCAACTATCCAATGAGGCATAATTAGGCGCAGCGGGAGGCTGATAGGTCTGGAAAGGCTGTCCGGGGTCTTGAATATGCGAGAAAATATCATCGCGGTATATATATGCGAGCAGCAGCCCGACAAGCAAAATGCCTATTACCGCTCCGAACACTGCTTTAAACTTACCTAAATTTAGCTTTCGCATTCCGTTTGTCCTAATTTCACTTTATACCTATCTAACGGATTGCATGTGTGAGCGGTAGCGCGCATGACCCATCGAACCAAGATTTAAGGAAGTGGCATGGCGCCGGAAACTCAGCCCGAAATACAGACCCCGGAGACCAATTTTGACTCTAACGTCAAAGTTGCCAAAGCGGGGCGGGGACCAAAGTTAAACTTGCTAAAATGGGCCCGCAACCGCTTCTTCACAGGTGTGATTGTCGCAATCCCAATTGTGGCAACCCTATTGGCAGTTAGCTGGGTTGTGACGAAGATCGACGAAAATGTTTTTCGCATCATACCCAATAGTTTGAATCCGGAGACCTATCTTGGGGTTGCGATACCCGGACTGGGTATCATCATATCCATTATTCTACTATTTCTGCTGGGCATTCTCGCCTCCAATTTTATCGGAAAATCTCTGCTGAGATCCGGCGAAAAACTGTTGGGACGCGTTCCCGTCGTCAGCCCGATTTATAAATCTCTGAAGCAGATTGTCGAGACGGTTGCGGCTCAGAGAGATCGTGCATTCCGGGACGTCTGTTTGATAGAGTATCCTAAGAAAGATGTATGGGCGATTGGTTTTGTGACGGCAGATTTGAGTGGGAAACCCGCCGAAATGTTGGGCGATAATATGGTTTGTGTCTTTGTCCCGACAACACCCAACCCGACATCCGGATTTTTGCTGTTTGTCAGAAAAGATACGATTCAAATTTTAGACATGACGCCGGAAGAGGGCGCGAAGATGATTATCTCCGGCGGGATGGTGTCCAGCTCTGATATGGGTTCGCATGCTACGGCTTTTGGTATGCCGATGAACGCGGATGGGCCGACGCCGTCTCTCTGATTATCCGGCGCGCATCATCGCGATGCCGTAATCCTGCTCGAACAGATAGAGTAAATTTCTTGCTGCGAGTCCGCGTGGGCTCGTTAGGCCCGGATCCATTTGCACAAGTAGTCTTGCATCTTGCGTCGCAGTTTCCAGCAAATCCTTGTGACGATCCAGATTAGCGAGCGTGAATTTTGGTAGCCCCGATTGCGCCGCACCCAAGAGGTCACCCGAGCCGCGAAGCTCCCAATCTTTCTCGGCAATCAAAAACCCGTCTTCCGATTGCCGCATAATTTCCAGCCGGGCTTTACCGTTTACGGAGAGCGGTCCTTGATAGAGTAGGAGACAAGAGGATTTCTTATCCGACCTACCAACACGGCCCCTTAATTGATGAAGCTGAGCGAGACCAAATCGCTCTGCATGTTCGATCAAGATGATGGTCGCATTGGGCGCGTCGACACCGACTTCAATCACAGTTGTCGCCACGAGGATGTCAAATTTGCCCGCCTTGAACTGTAAGCTAATAGACTCTTTATCTTGTGGAGAGAGTCGCCCGTGAAGGAGGCCGACCCGGTCTCCAAACATAGCGGTGAGTTGGCGGTGGCGATCCTCAACCGAGGAGAGGTTTATCAACTCACTGTCTTCAACCAGCGGACACACCCAATAAACTTGGTTCCCCTCTTTAACTGCGCGGCCGACCGCATCAATTACGCCATCCAATTTTGCAAGCGGCAGGATCGCTGTTTGAATGGGCACACGCCCCGCAGGTTTCTCATCCAGTATAGAAATGTCCAGATCACCGTAGCTGGTCAAGGCGAGGGTCCGCGGGATTGGGGTCGCTGTCATAACGAGAAGGTCTGTGGCCTCGCCTTTCTCCGTCAGGCGCAATCGGTCCCGCACGCCGAACCGATGTTGTTCGTCAATAATAACGAGGCCGAGATTTTTGAAGGCTGCTTTATCTTGAAACAGGGCGTGGGTGCCGACAATGACGTCGATATAGCCTTCAGACATTCCGGTTGCGAGGGCCTCGCGGGCTTTACCTTTGTCCCGCCCCGTCACGCCTTCAACGGTTAAGCCTGCGGGTTCTAAAAATGTGCGCAATGTCTCAACATGTTGCCGTGCCAAGATTTCGGTAGGCGCCATCAGCGCGACTTGCACGCCCGCTTCGGCTGCATAGGCGCAGGCGAGAGCGGCCACGAAAGTCTTCCCTGCACCCACATCGCCTTGCAACAGCCGCGACATACGGTCCGGCGAGGCCATATCGGTTTTGATCTCCTCAAACGCCCGCGCTTGCGCACCTGTCGGCGGGAAAGGCGCGCCTTTCAAAACATCCTGAACGTAATCACCCTTGGCAGACAAAGCCTGACCTCCAGCCCCGCGATTGCGCTCGCGCACCAAAGCCATGGCGAGTTGTTTTGCGAGCAGTTCGTCATAGGCCAGACGCCTGCGAACCGGGCTATCGTCGTTGATATCGACGGGATGTTCGGGACGGTGGAGCAAGGTGAGAGCGGCACGGTATTCCGGCCAATCCTGCTGCGCCTGAAACGCCGGGTCGAGCCAATTTCCTAGCGGCGGCCCGGCCAGAACTTTATCCAGCGCGCCGCTGATAGATTTCCGCGCCATCTTCTGACCCAGACCCGCCGTCAGAGGATAAAGGGTTTCCAGCTCCGGCAACTCATCTGCCTTTTCGGGGGCAAGGACATAGTCCGGATGAGTTATTTGGAGCTCGGCGTTAAACACCTCGCATTTTCCTGATATGATGCGCTTGGACCCTTCAGGCATCAGTTTCTCCATGCTCTGGGGATAAGCCTTGAACCACGTCAGCGTCATATCACCCGTGTCATCAAAGACACGAACGCGGTAGGGACGGTTCCGGGCATTGGGGGCAATATGCCGTCCGACTGTGACTTCAAAAGTCGCGATATCGCCTTCACGTGCGCCCGCGATGGTCGGGCGGTTGGATCGGTCAATCAATCCGGTCGGCGGTGTGAGCACAAGGTCGCGAAGACGCGCTCCCATCGCTCGCGTCAGGGCATCGCCGACTTTCTCCCCGACACCGTTCAGCGTCGTCACATCGGCGAAATAGGCGTTCAAATCGCCAGGGCGGGATGTTAATTTCTGTGGAGCGCGAGACATATTGCCCTATCTGGCGTTTTGAGCGGCTCTACACAAGTGACATGATACGCGCGAGTCGGTATGGCGCGCCCATGACTGACGAAATTGAAGATATAGATATGGCCACGCGCAAAAAACGCCTCGTTTATCGATCCAATTATCGCGGCTTTAAAGAGGCCGATATGATCTTGGGCGGCTATGCCAAAGCAAATATAGACACGATGACCGACGCCGAAGTTTTGATGTTTGAAGACCTGTTGGGCGCCAAGGATCATGATATTTACGGTTGGATTATGGAAACGTTACAAGTGCCCGCCAATTACGATACACCCCTTTTGGAACGATTGCGCGCGTTCAACCCTATTAGATAGATGCAGATACAACTCTCCCGATATGTCGGGCCGGATGCGCAGCTCACCGCGTCGGGATTACCCGAAGGTGCGGACGCGCTGGCTTTTACGAAAGCGGTTCGCCGCGACAAAAAACCTGCGCTATTTATCGCGCGGGATGATGCGCGGGCGGCAGCCTTTCAATCAGCTTGCCGCTTTTTCGGGCCTGATATTCCGGTCCTCATGCTGCCCGCATGGGATTGCCTGCCCTATGACCGCGTATCGCCTAGCCGAACATTGGCTGCGCGGCGGGCAGGAGCTCTGTTTTTCCTCACAACGATAGATCGGACAAAACCCTATATCATCGTGACGACCATCAGTGCAGCGCTGCAGAATGTGCCGCCGCGTTCTATCATTTCCGAAGCCGGATTATCCGCCAAAGTTGGCGAAGATATGGAGCGGGAACGGATTATTCACTATCTCACAGACAATGGATATTCACGCGCCAGCACAGTCGTCGAAGCTGGTGACTTTGCGGTGCGCGGCGGAATCATCGATATCTTTCCGCCAACAGAGAAAAACCCGCTTCGATTGGATTTTTTCGGCGATGAGATAGAAACAATCCGCGAATTTGACGTCGATAGCCAGCGCACGACATCGGCGCGTTCCCAGTTAATTCTAGCTCCGGTTTCGGAAGTCTTCATGACGGAAGGCTCGATCAGCAATTTCCGTAAAAATTATATCGCCAGCTTTGGTGGTGGTGTGAGCCGCGATCCGATTTATGCCGCTGTCGTGGACGGTATTCGTCCGCAGGGTATCGAACATTACATGTCGCTATTTTATGAGCATGTGGAGACGATTTTTGACTATCTCGGGCCGCAGACGTTAGTTGCGACGGATGGACTTTTGCATGAGGCGATGCGAGAGCGCTTTGACCTGATTGAGGACTTCTACACCTCCCGCCGCGAACACGCTGAGGCACGCGATACAGGTTCGGGCGATCCATCCAAAAATGCCGGATTATACCGTCCCCTTCCAATGGATCGCCTCTATCTGGATGAGCTGACATGGGATGAGCAGCTTTCCAGGCAGCGGGTTCGTAAACATACGCCATTTGAGAGTCCTGACGACGGCGCATTGAATTTTGGCGGACGGCCTGCTCGAAACTTTTCTGCTGAGCGCCGCACAGAGGGCGTCAATGTTTTTGAGGTTGTTGCAGATCATGTGACATCATTGCGCGACGCCGGACAGCGGATTTGGCTCGGGTGTTGGACAGACGGCTCGCGCGAACGCTTGGCCAGCGTTTTTGAAGATCAGGACCTGATCGTGCCGAAGGTCAATTCGCAAGCGGCGCTCGACAGCAAACCCGGTGATGTTCGGGCGATCATATTGCCAATTGAGAACGGGTTCACTTTAGGCAAACTGTCTGTCCTATCCGAACAAGACATTCTCGGCGACCGCCTGATCAACCGGGGCCGCAAGCGCAAAGCGAAGAACTTTATTGCCGAGGCCGCTTCTTTGACGCCGGGAGATTTGATTGTTCACATCGATCACGGATTGGGTCGGTATTTGGGTTTGAAAACACTGCAAGTTTCTGATGCGCCGCATGACTGCTTGGAGCTTGAATATGCGGGTGAGGCGAAGCTCTATCTGCCGGTCGAAAACATCGAACTTCTTTCGCGCTATGGCAGTGCAGGGGACGGCGCAGTTTTGGACCGTCTCGGCAGTGCAGCTTGGCAAGCGCGTAAGTCGAAAGCCAAAGGACGATTGCGAGATTTGGCTGCAGGCCTCATCAAGATTGCGGCCATACGCGCCATGCGCAAAACCGACCCCATCACACCGGATGAGAGCGCCTATAATGAATTCGCGGCACGCTTTCCTTATGCGGAAACCGATGACCAGCTAAACGCCATTGACGATGTTTATAAAGACCTCGCAAGTGGCCGGCCCATGGACCGCCTAATCTGCGGGGATGTTGGGTTCGGAAAAACCGAAGTTGCCATGCGAGCCGCATTCGCAGTCGCTATGGCCGGACAGCAGGTCGCAATCATTGCACCGACCACGATTCTGTCTCGCCAGCATTTCAAGACCTTTAGCGCTAGGTTCCGTGGTTGGCCCGTTAATGTGCGGCAACTTTCGCGTCTAGTTGGTGCGAAAGAGGCTCGTCAAACAAAAGAGGACCTCACCAATGGCCGCGTCGATATTATCATCGGGACCCATGCTCTGCTGGCAAAAACAATCAAGTTCTCTGACTTGGGGCTTGTTATCGTTGATGAAGAACAACGCTTTGGCGTCCAGCACAAAGAACGTCTGAAATCCTTGCGTGCAGATGTGCATGTTTTGACTTTAACAGCAACGCCAATCCCTCGCACTCTACAGATGGCGCTGTCAGGTATTCGAGAGCTTTCCCTCATCGCGACACCGCCCGTAGACCGATTAGCCATTCGCACATATGTTACGCCGTGGGACGAGGTGAGCTTACGCAAGGCATTGCTGCGGGAAAAATACCGAGGCGGGCAATCCTATTTCATCTGCCCGCGCATCGCAGACATCCCCCGCGTCGAAGAGTTTATGCGCAATGCCGTTCCGGAAGTGAAGTATATCATTGCTCATGGGCAAATGGCCGCCGGCGCTTTGGAAGACATCATGACGGCATTTTACGACGGCGAATATGATGTGCTAATTTCTACGTCCATTATTGAGAGCGGCATTGATATTCCATCTGCCAATACGATGATTATCTACCGCGCTGATCGCTTCGGCCTGGCGCAGCTTTATCAAATGCGCGGCCGGGTCGGGCGGTCTAAGGTGAGGGCTTATGCTTATCTCACAATGCCGGAAGCTCAGATCGCAACGGAAGGGGCCTTGAAGCGTCTCAAAATTTTACAGTCTTTAGACACTCTCGGCGCAGGTTTTACACTCGCCAGCCATGATTTGGATATGCGCGGCGGCGGGAATCCGCTCGGCGAAGAGCAATCCGGCCATATCAAAGATCTCGGCGTAGAGCTTTATCAACACATGCTGGAAGAAGCCGTTGCAGAACTTCGCGACGATGAGGAGTCTGTTCGCGATGAAAGCTGGACACCCCAAGTCAATGTCGGCGTGGCGATCCTGATTCCGGAAACCTATATTCCGGACTTGAATTTACGTCTAGCCACTTATCGCCGAATTTCGGAAGTGACGGATGATACTGAAGGCAATGCACTTGCGGCAGAACTCATTGATCGGTTCGGCCCTATTCCGGAAGAAGTCGATCATCTCTTAAAAGTCATGAAAATCAAACGCCTGTGTCGCCAGGCTCACGTTGCGAAAGTCGATGCGGGGCCGAAAGGTGTAGTCATGCACATGCGTCATGAGGACATTAAAGACCCATCCGTCATAATGAATGCAATCACGCAGAATAGCGGTTGGAGATTACGGCCGGACCAAACAATATTGGTGATGGGGAACTACAGTGAGCCCAAATTCAGGTTGCGGGGGTCCGTAAAAGCTGTCGCCGCGCTGGTGCCGAAAACGTCTTAAACCTCGTCGGGATCATTCACAACGTTTGCAATAAGATCGTCGAGATGGTTGCGGCTTGTATGCGCCGTTGATTGAACTTCCATAATGACTGACTGGGCAGAGACACTTAATGCGCCGACTTCGGTCTTGCCGCTTGGGTAAACAGTGCAATCGAGCAGAGCCCGGATTCGAGACAGGATGATTTTCGCTTCGGACTTATTTGTGTCATAAAAAGCCAAGACAAATTTGTCCTTGTCCCAGCGGCAGACAACGTCCTGCATCCGTACCAGATTATTTATTAGCTCACCCGTCTTGGCATAAGCGGTCTCGATAGCTTCAGAGGTCACGTCATCGAAAGTCTGAGAGGTAAGTTTTAATCCAATGAGTGAGACGGGACGGTCCGCAGCCGCGGCGTCTCTCGAAATGCGAGGAAGGTGGGCTCGTAAAAATTCTTGTGAGTAAGCTGTGCCCGATTTGTCTATGGCGGCATCAACGGCGAGGTTTAAAAAATCGACCTTCATTTGCTCATGAATGCGATGATAATTAGCGAGCTCCAATATACGTCCGCTGATTTCCTCAGATTCCGCATCACAATCAATTATATCACGAGCGCCCCGTTTGTAAGCGCCGTCATAATCTTTGAACGATATACCATTTACTAAAAAAAGTGTTGGCGTGTGGAAAAGCCTGGAATTCCGCCGCATGGTTTCAGATATGCTAAATGCGGGTTCTGACTGCTCTAACGCATTCATCACGACGGCATCAAATGGTTCACCGTGTAAGTAGTCGAAGGCTGAGAAACTTGTAAAGGCGGCTGTAACTTCGACGCCTTTGTCTTGGAGCGCATTGATGATGACCATAAAGCTGGGTGAGGCTTTGCCGATGAAAAGAACTCTGAACTTTCGGTCTGGCGATAGATCTCCAATTTCAGGAGATTGATTGAAATCCTCACTTAGGGTTTCAAGTCGCCTCGTAATTTCGCCGTCCATCACGCCTAAACGTATCATCGCATTCACACGATTAGCGATTTGTGAGGCGTGCATTGGCGCGAATAACGTGGAGTCAAATCCGATAGATGCGTCCGGTGACGGGCGGGACATGGCTCCAATGATAGGGACCTGACTAGATTGGAAATGTGCGCGAATGACTTTGGCGAGCTTAGGGCCGTGTTCCGGGTAATCCACCAAATGGCACAGGACGGCATCCGGCGCCCGTTTTGGTATTGAGGTAAGCCTATTCCCATCAAACAGGCTAAGCTGGACGTCCAATTCCAAGGTTCTCAGGCTCTTGGCGACATCTCGGCTTTTGATAGGATGATCTGACAAAATAAGCACGCGCGTTCGCCGCGAGCGCGTTGATGCTTGAATGCGCGAATCATCTCTGAGATTTAAAGCCGTGGCTGACATAGATCTAAACCTACGGTCGAAATCCTACCAGCGTGTTAACCTTAATCAGTTGTGATGAGATTCTAGTGTTTTACCAACCGCAAGTGCGGTCTTTATTTTCCTCTTGCAGGTAAGTCATGACAGGCGCAAAATATTCCAAGATAGCAGACCCATCCATATCCCGTGTCCCCGTAAAGGCTTCCAGCGCATCCGGCCAAGGCTTGCTCGCGCCCATTTCCATCATGGCATTGAACTTTGCGCCGACATCCTTGTTGCCATAGACAGAGCAGCGGTGAAGCGGCCCTTCAAACCCGGCCTGCTCACAGGCGGCTTTATGGAATTGGAATTGCAGGATGTGTGCGAGGAAGTAACGCATATACGGCGTGTTGCCCGGAATGTGATATTTCGCGCCCGGATCAAACGCATCCGAAGGACGATCGCCAGGCGCTTTCAGGCCTTGGTATTTTTCGCGAAGTTCCCACCAGCCATCATTATATTCAGATGGAGAATAGGTTCCGTTGAAAACATTCCATCGCCATTGATCGACCATCAGGCCGAAGGGAAGGAAAGCAACTTTGTCCATCGCTTGACGCATGAGAAGGGCAAGGTCGGCATCTTCACCCGGTAAATCTTTTTCCTCCAGTAAACCAATTTCGACTAAATATTCCGGCGTAATGGACAGCGCGATCATATCGCCTATGGCTTCATGGAAGCCGTCATTAGCCCCGGTTTTGTAGAAAATGGATTGGTCTTTGTAAGCGCGTTGATAAAAATTATGCCCCAATTCGTGATGCACGGTTGAGAAATCTTCCGCATTCACCTTGGTACACATTTTAATTCGCACATCTTCCAGATTATCAAGGTTCCAGGCGGAGGCATGACAGGCGACATCTCGGTCGGCAGGCTTCGTAATGAGGGAGCGTTCCCAGAACGTTTCCGGTAGCTCTTCAAAACCCATGGAGGTAAAAAATTGCTCAGCCGTTTCAACCATTTTTTTCGCGTCATAGTCAGCGTCAACGAGAAGTTTCGTCACATCAACGCCTTTGCCGCCGCCCTTTGGCGCAACGTCGTCATAAATGTTACCCCAGCTTTGGCCCCACATATTGCCGAGCAGATCCGCGCGGATTGGCTCGTCCAGCGGCACGACTTCATTACCATATTTCTCATTCAACTCAGCGCGGACATAGCAATGTAGCTCGTCATATAGCGGTTTAACTTGCCCCCAAAGACGGTCAGCTTCTTTCGAGAAGTCTTCCGCGTCCATATCATATCCAGCCCGCCAAAGATCACCAGCGTCTTTAAAGCCAAGTTCGGCTGAGCCCTTATTGATGATTTTCACCATTTCGGCATAATCGCCCTTCATAGGTTTGGAGATTGTCCGCCAGGCTTCCCAAGTGGCCTGCAGCAATTCCGGATCGTCGGATTGCGCGATAATGTCAGAGGCTTGGCCTAAATGAATTGTGCCTTCAGGCGCTTCTTGGTCCAATGTTCCATCGTCATCTGAGTCTAAGATCGCGATAATGCGCTCGTCTTTCACATCGATGCTAAACTTACCCTTACCATAAGTTCCGTCCAGATCTGTCATAATAGTTGCGAGCTTCTTCGCGGCGGCCTCATCATCCGGGGCCGGGAAGTTCGATCCACGCAACATGCCGTCGATTTTACGCTTCATGTCAGCCGGGAGGGCGAGGTCTTTAAAACGCTTGGCCTGGTTCGACAGTCGCGTTGACATCTTCGCGCTATCTTCACCGACGCGGGCTTCCAAGGCAGCCGTGTCGTCAGTGATAAAATTGGCTTTCACCCAATAGACTTTGGCGGCGTAAGCGGAAAATTCAGATATCTCGACTTCAGCAGCCTCCAGAAACTCTTTCGCTTCTTGAACTGTGGGCGCAGAAGTCTGTTGCGACGCGGCCATGAGTTCCGACCCGGGGCGCGTAGCTGCCTCAGCAACAATCGTTTCAACCGCGCTGGCGTCCGGTGTTGACGCTTTTTCCACATTTGTTTCGGAGGCCCCGGTACACGACGCAAGTAGCAATGCCAGTGACGTCAGAGCCGACGCGCCAAGAAGTTTCGTTTTCGCCATGTTACTTGTCCTCGTTTAGTATGAAGGACGGCTTATGCGTGATTGAAAAAACTCATCAACTGCGGCAATCCTTTACGCTTTCATCTTTCGTAGACACAGGGCAGGGACGGTTCAACAGTTCAGCTGTGCTGCAAGGCTTTAGATATGTGAAATCCTGCATTTTCTTCGTGGGGTGACACCAAAAGGACACAACAATTATGTCGAAACCCGGTTTGCTGCTTGTCAATTTAGGCTCGCCCGATTCGCCGACGGCTAAAGACACTCGTCGATACCTCGCGCAATTCCTGCATGATTACCGAGTCATAGATACATCACGGTGGATCTGGTGTCCGATTTTGCACGGTATTATTTTGCGAACCCGCCCTCGGAAGTCTGCGGCAATCTATAAATCAGTCTGGCATGAACCGGCGGAATGTCCGGGAGATGAGGCGCCGCTCATTCGCATCACACGCGCGCAAGCGGCGGGAGTCCAAATGCGGCTGGGCGACGACGCGCACGTCGAGATTGCTATGCGATATGGAAATCCATCTATTGGGGCAGGGCTGGATGCGCTGAAGGCAAAAGGGTGTACGCGCATTGCCGTGCTCCCGCTCTATCCACAATTCGCAGGGGCGACGACAGCGTCTGTTTATGACGGTGTTGCGATGGCGCTGGAGAAACGGATGGACGTACCAGAGCTACGGTTTCTGCGCCATTATTACGATGATCAACGTTACATCGCAGCTTTGGCAGAAAGCGTCGATACGCACCTTTCTACCCTCGATTGGACCCCTGATATTATCCTGACGTCTTATCATGGTTTGCCGCAAAGTTATGTCGACAAGGGTGATCCGTATCAGACGGAATGTTTGGAAACGACGGCCTTACTCCGCGCCTACATGGGGAAGTCGAAAGATGAGCTCTACGCGACGTTCCAGTCTCGCTTTGGTCCAAAAGCGTGGCTGCAACCCTATACGGATAAGACGCTTGAAGCCTTGCCGGCGACGGGCGTAAAAAAGGTTGCCGTCATGATGCCGGGCTTTTCCTCTGATTGTTTGGAAACTTTGGAAGAAATCGCAATAGAAGCCAAAGAGAGTTTTGAGGAACATGGCGGGACACATTTCACGGCAATCCCATGTTTAAATGCGGATAGCGCGCATCTGGATTTGCTGACGGACCTCGCGAAAGAACGCCTGCTAAGTGGCTGGCTTTAGATACTCAAAGATATCTTGTATCGTCAGATTTGTATCTAGGATGACATCTGACGCAATCGTACCATCCGCAAGCGCCGCATAGTCCTTTGCGCGTGATGCCAATAGCTTTGGGTAGGAGTCCAAGATTGCTTCGTCGGGGGATTGGCCGAATTTGCAATGATAATGACCATTCCACATCAACGGTTTGGGTTGCTTAAAATATTGCACTTTTAATCGCTCAACGGCCTCATCTGATGCAGATATGTGTATTATAAACCAATGCTTTGACAGATTTTCCTGAACTGATTTATCCGTGTAAATCACGCTGCCCGTCGTATCCAAAATCGCGTTCCCGCTCTTTCGCTCTAAAGCCTTTTGCGTGGCTGCGCTTTCCAGATCTCGGGATTTGGCCTCACGGTCCTCATAGCCGTCAGAATAGGGCTGCCCCTGCCACGCAGCAAAAGCGTCCATGTCGTCGTGGCCAAGCGTGTCCCGGATAAGTTTATCGACTTCAATCAGATCAAAATCAAACGCCGTCGCGAGGCGCATTCCCGTGTAGCTTTTGCCGATATTCGACATGCCGATGAAGGCAATGCGCAAATCATTATCGGCATAACGCCGTTCAAATTCGGCCCTGGAGAGCTGCATCAGGCGTGCATTGCGAGGTAATCTGACAGAGCCGCTAAGGTCGGGTCCATCACATGCATCCGCTTTGTCTTTTTCATCGCCTTCGCCAGAGCAGCTGGCATAGGGATGTCTGTATGTAAAATACGCTCAACACTGTCTGCAAATTTCGCAGGATGAGCCGTGCCGACCGTAATCCGCGTAAAAGACTCCGGGATATCTTCTGCAAATTTCTCCATTGCCAAATGACCAACCGCTGTATGTGGACACATGACATAGCCTGTTTCCGTATGAACTCGGCGAATATGGCGCGCAGTTTCCGCGTCTGAGAATGATGCGCCCCAACACACTTTTACAATATCCGCATATATATCGTCAAAAAGAGATAGGATACGCGGGAAGTTATTGGGACGACCGATATCCATTGCGTTGGACAATGTTGGCACGCTTGGCCGCGGCTCATAAACGCCTGTCGAAAGGTAATCCACGAACGGGTCGTTTGCATTATTCCCAATAACAAAGCGATCAATCGGAGCGCCCATCTTCTTGGCAATCAGACCGCCTGTCAGATTTCCGAGATTGCCTGACGGGATGGAATAGACCAGAGGTCGTCTTGGATAGGCCGCTTTCGCCTGCAGAGATGTCCAAAAATAGTAGAAACTTTGCGGGATAACGCGGCCCACATTGATTGAGTTCGCGCTCATAAGATTATGCTTTTCAGTCAACTGCGTATCGCCAAAGGCGGATTTCACAAGTTGCTGACAGTCATCGAAGGTGCCGTCAACGCAGATGGCTCTCACATTTGAACGGGCCGTTCCCATTGTGGTGAGTTGCTGTTCTTGGACTTTGCTGACACCTCCCTTTGGGAATAGAATGAAGACTTTTATGCCATCTTGGCCTAAAAACGCATCGCCAATCGCACCGCCGGTATCTCCCGAGGTGGCCACCAATATGGTTCGCTTTTGCTGGGTCGAGCTCATTAAATGGCTGGCAGCGCGCCCCATAAATCTAGCGGCGAAGTCTTTGAAGGCCAGGGTCGGTCCATGGAAGAGCTCCAGCACAAAACCTTCGGCATCGGGGGCCAAGGTCGGGTCCAATTTGTCGCCTGTTAATGTCACCATTGGAACGTCGTAATTATAAGCATCGCGGCATAGCGCTTTCAGATCATCTGCGGAAAACCGCTCATCCGTAAAATGGGTCGCTAATTCCGCCGCGCAATCGGCGAATGACATCGCGCCCAGTCGCGCAGTTTCATAAGCGGTGAAGTCCGGGAGTTTGTCAGGCATCCATAGCCCGCCATCCGGTGCGAGGCTGGCCAGAAGGGCGTCTCCAAATGACGCTGTTAGCGTTGAGTCTTTATGCGAGTAGTAATTCATGCGCGCTCACATAGCGTAGAAGAGGATTTGCGCAAGGTTTTACCGCGATCTGACGGCGTGGGCGAGTATATTGACCATGGTAGCATGTGCAGGCGTTGTGCCGATATTCGTGATCCTATGGGGGCGGTCCGCGCGATATCGTAGAGTTTCGCCTGCTAACGCAGACCAGCTTTCCACGCCGACTGTGACCTGCAATTGGCCTGATAGGACCGTTAAATTCTCGACAGAGCCTTGCGGGTGAGGTGAGCTTTCAAGAACGCCGCCGCTCTGCGCTTTAAAGTCGTACCATTGAACGAACTGAACCGTGTCGAGTGAGCCAATAATGCGTAACTCACATAATCCGTCTTCGGACATCAGCTGAGGCGTATCTTGGATGCCGGTATGCTGGATCAGGGCTGTTCCGCTAGGCGCATCAGACACCATAGCCTCAACGCTGGTGCCGAGGGCTTGCGACAGGCGGGACAGCGTCGCAAGTGTCGGGTTTGTCTCATTTTTCTCGATTTGTGAAATCATGGACTTGGCAACACCCGAAACGCTCGATAAATCCCCAAGTGACATCTTATCTGCCGTGCGAAGACGCAGAATTGTTTGTCCCAATTTCTCGGATAAGGCTTCAGTTTCGGGGCAGGGTTCGCGTTTTTGTCGGGCCATAAAGTTTTCGTGTAGATGTGGATTTACGTCGCATCGTTCTATATATAGAACGCAATCGTTCAATCAAGTGAACACATGAAACGGAACCACCGAACCCAATATGCAATATCTACCCATACATTTTGACACGCGCGGTGCGTCTATCTTGATTATCGGAGGCGGCCCCGCAGCAGAAGCCAAGCTGCGAACCCTACTAAAGACAGAGGCTGAGCTGCGCGTTGTTACGGATAAGATTGATCCGGAAATTTCGCGTTGGGCGATACAGGGCAAGGTGCACCATATTGCCCGTGATTTTGAACCTGCGGATATGGACGGCGTATCGCTTGTTTATGCGGCGACCGAGGATGATATACGTAATGGGGAAATTGCGAATATGGCGGCGGCGCGTCAAATCCCCGCCAATGCAGCGGATTATAAAGACGCTTGCCGTTTTATTACGCCGGCTTTGGTAGACCGTGCGCCCGTCACAGTCTCTATCGGAACGGGCGGAACGAGTCCGGCTTTGGCCCGCGCTCTGAAAGCTGATTTGGAGACACGTCTCCCGCCGGAAACCGGAAAATTTGCGCTTAAAACCAATGCATTACGCGCAAAAGTGAAAGCGCTCATGCCAGACCTTGCAGATCGTCAACGCTTTTGGGCCAGCATCTTGGGAGGCAAAGATCTCACGGCGCAGCTCCGCGTCTCGCCGGAAGAGCTGGAAGCGCAAGTTGAGGCCGGATTGAATGGCGAAGATAAAGCTGCAGGCCGGGTTTTATTGGTCGGTGCGGGCCCCGGTGATCCCGATATGTTAACGACGGCGGCACGGCGCGCCTTGCATGCCGCCGATGTTATCGTCTATGACCGCCTCGTTAGTGACGGCGTGATGGAGCTAGGCCGGCGCGAAGCCGAATATATATATGTCGGAAAAACACCCGGCGAGCCATCTATCGGTCAAGCCGCCATCAATGACATTTTGGTTGAGAAAGCCTTGGACGGCCTCGCTGTTGTTCGGTTAAAATCCGGCGACCCTCTGATCTTCGGACGCGCAGACGAAGAGATTGAAGCGCTTCAGGCTGAGAATATCCCGGTACAAATCATTCCGGGAATCACGTCGGCTGCTGCAGCGGCAGCGGCTATCAACGCGTCTCTGACGACGCGCGGCACGAATAAGGCCATCTCGCTTTTGACAGGACATGACGCCAAGGGATTTGCGGAACAGGACTGGGTGTCTTTGGCCCGTCCCGGCGGACGGGCTGCTGTATATATGGGCGTGGGTGCAGCCCGCTTCATTCAGGGCCGCCTGATGCTCCACGGCGCGGAAGCCGACCGTCCCGTCACCGTGGTTGAAAACGCCTCACGGCCTAATCAAATTGTCACCTTTACAACCTTGCAAAACCTGCCCGATGACATAGCTGCGGCAGGCATCAAAGGGCCGGCGATCCTGCTGATCGGATATGCAGAGCGCCGCGCGGAAACCGAACAAAGAGTCGCTATATGAGCACCTTAAAACATAAGGGCAAAGGCCCGCAGGCCATGACCGCAAATGAACTGCGCGACGGGTTTAGTGTCTGGCTGGATGAAAATTTGGATTGGACGCGCGATTATAGCAAATCACTCCGCACAGAAGACCAAGACCTCATCGACCGCATGCAGCTGAAAGCCGATACGGATGAAGGGAAAAACTTCGTTGTTGGCACTTATTTTATTGATGTTGAACCTGACACAGGATTACCCGCGCGTTACCGCGAAAAATTTCGGGTGAACGGCCCGTCCTATGACACAGCCGATTTGTTGGAGGCGAAATAATGTATCGCTATGATGAATTTGATGCGCAGTTTGTTGCTGAACGCACGAAGCAATTCCGGGGGCAGGTTGAACGCCGTCTGGCCGGACGGTTGAGCGAGAATGAATTTCGACCGCTCCGCCTGATGAACGGCCTCTACCTTCAGCTCCATGCCTATATGCTGCGCGTGGCCATTCCTTATGGGACGCTCAACAGTGAAAAATTCCGTATGCTCGCGCATTTGGCCGAGAAATATGATCGTGGCTATGGTCACGTCACAACACGCCAGAACATGCAATATAATTGGCCGAAGCTGCCGGATGTGCCGGATATGCTCGACGATCTCGCAAGCGTTCAAATGCATGCCATCCAGACCTCAGGGAACTGTATCCGGAATGTTACTTGCGATCCCTACGCCGGGGCGACGGCAGAGGAAATCGAAGATCCGCGCCCCATGGCAGAACTCATTCGTCAGTGGTCGACATTGCATCCTGAGTTCAGCTTTCTTCCGCGCAAATTCAAGATCGCTGTGACGGCGGCGGAGAAAGACCGCGCGCTTATCAAGGCCCATGATATTGGCATTCAGATTGTCAAAAATTCTGCGGGTGAAGTGGGGTATAAGGTCATCGTGGGCGGTGGATTGGGCCGAACACCTATCATCGGTCAGACCTTGCGGGAGTTTCTACCCAAATCAGAACTGCTGGCTTATCTGACCGCAGCTCTGCGGGTCTACAACCGCTATGGTCGCCGCGACAATAAATATAAAGCCCGCATTAAAATTCTGGTGCAAGAGACTGGAATTGAAGCGTTCCGTGAGCAGGTTGAGGCGGAATATGCGACATTTGATGTTGGCGATATTGCGGTCTCCGACGCGGAGCGCGACCGCATTGCATCCTATTTTGCCTCTCCCGATTTTGAAAAATTAGACAATGATCCTGCTGAGCTAACCAAAGCTCTGGAAGACAACCGTGCCTTCCGTCTCTGGGCGAAGAACAATGTCGCCGATCATAAGGCTGATGGTTATGCCATTGTGAATATCTCTTTGAAGCCACTAGAGTTGGCGCCCGGAGACATTACCGCAGAACAAATGCGCGCAACGGCAGATTTGGCTGACACCTATTCCTTCGGAGAGCTTCGTACGACACATCAACAAAACCTCGTCTTACCTCATGTGAAACAAGCTGATCTTTTCTCATTGTTTAAAGAGCTCGAGAAAGTTGGTCTCGCCACGGCTAATATCAACCTGATCTCCGACATCATCTGCTGCCCCGGTATGGATTTCTGCGCGCTGGCAACGGCACGTTCAATTCCTATCAGCCAAGCCATTGCCGAGCGTTTCTCCGACCCGGAACGTCAGCGTACAATCGGTGAAATGCAGATCAAAATTTCCGGCTGCATCAATGCTTGCGGGCATCATCATGTCGGCCATATCGGTATCCTCGGCCTCGAAAAAGCGGGCGTCGAGTTTTATCAAGTTAAACTTGGCGGCGATTCTTCCGAAAATGCCGCTGTTGGCAAGGTCACAGGCCCCGGCTTCTCACAAGAAGAACTGCTCGATGGGATTGAAAACATCGTCGACCTCTATCTTGAAAAACGGGTAGACGGCGAACGCTTTCTAGACACATATAACCGGATTGGCATGGCGCCATTCAAAGAGGTGCTTTATGCCTAGCCACACTCTTGTTCAGGACGGACGGGCGCGCGATGCAGAGCGTTTCTCTAATCCGTCGGATATGTCAGCATTGGACAGCAACGAGACGGTCGACGTCTTGCACATTGCCAATGACACAGACCTAGACGCACTTGCGCCCGCGCTAGGCCGTGTGGAAACCATTCTCATTGATTTCCCCGCCTATACGGACGGGCGAGGGTTTTCTCTCGCGCGGCAGCTTCGAACGAAGTATAAATATGAAGGGCTTCTCATTGCGGATGGTCCATTAATTCCCGACCAATATGCTTTTGCCCTGCAATGTGGGTTTAGCGCCGTTCATATTGATGACGAGACGCTGAATCGACACACGATTGAGGATTGGCACGCGGCGCTGGATGATTTCGATCTGACTTATCAGAGGGGGTACGCCATAAAGGCCGGACCCGCGACCTCGGTTTTTGATGCACGCCTAACTGCGCTCCAAAAAAAAAGGGAGGAGGGAACGGCGGCCGACCCTTTTTTCGGCCACTCGGCGGAGTTGACGCTTAGAAAAGCCATCAAGAAATACCGAGGCGATATCGTCTTGGCGACATCTATGGGCATCGACTCGGCTGTTCTGCTGCACATGGTCTCGCGGATTGACCCGTCCGTACCGGTTATCTTTTTGGATACAGGCAAGCATTTCCGCGAAACACTCGCCTATCGGGACGAACTTGTTGAACGTTTCGGCCTAACAAATTTTCGGAATATCACACCGAATCAGGCGCAAGTTAGAGCGGAAGACCCGGACGGAACGTTAAACCAAACCGATCCGGATAATTGTTGTGACTTGCGCAAGGTCCGCCCGCTTGACGGCGTTATCAATGGGTTCGGCGCGCGCATCACGGGACGCAAAAGATACCAAACGCCTCAACGCGCTGATATGGCAATTTTGGAAGAAGGCGGCGCGCAAGCCAAAGTCAATCCGCTCGCCTATTGGAGCGCCAAAGACGTCACGCAATATATGCGGCAGCACGACCTTCCGCCGCATCCGTTGCTCGCATTGGGCTATTTATCAATCGGCTGCCAGCCTTGCACAACTCGTGTCACAGCAGGCGAGGACCCTCGCGCGGGCCGTTGGCGTCATAGCGAGAAGACCGAATGCGGTATCCATATGGTGGATGGAAAATGGGTGAGTTCGGAGAGCAAGGCTACGTTTGAGGCTTTTTAGATTGCGCGAAAGCCTAGAACTATATCACCGCAATCCTCGTCGTGATGTGCAAAAACTTCATGGGTTGAGGAAATGCTCTCACTTACAAGCCTTCTGTGAATAATACTCTTTAGAGTCGCTATGAAATCTTCAAATTGCTTTTCGATCGCTGAAAATTCTTCATTACTCAGAAGTTCAAACAACCCGGTAATCAGAATGCCATTTACGAAATATTGCTTGTCACGGTAACTTCCATCAAACGGGGCCTTTAAATCACAATCCTCTCGATCAAGAAAAGCATGTTCCCCATCCATGATTATTTTCAAGTCAAAATATTTTATGACATCAGATATTGAAGACAAAAATAGATAAGGTGATTGCTCGTCAAATATCAAAGGTTGGACGCCCATCGTCTTTATCATGTTTTCACCTCACTGTTCGAATGTTGAGAGAGTGGAATTAATGCCTCGACTTCAACTCAGCAATCACCGCGTCCAACTTCAAATCTTTAGCCGCCAACAGAACCAGCGTGTGATAAATCAAATCAGCCGCCTCACTCACCAATTTATCATCAGTCTCAGCCACAGCGGCGAGGGCGGTTTCTACGCCTTCTTCGCCGACCTTTTGCGCGGCGCGGCGTAGCGGGCCTTGGAGCAGGCTAGCCGTGTAGGAGCTTTCGGGGTCGGCGGATTTACGGCCTTCAATCAGCGTTTCGAGATAGGACAGGAACCCAACGCCTTGCGCGCCGTCTTCGCCGAAACATGACACTGTGCCAGTATGACAAGTTGGTCCTTCGGGGCGCGCCATGACTAAGATTGTGTCCTTGTCGCAATCCACGGTCATGGAAACGAGAGCCAGCGTATTCCCGCTCGTCTCGCCCTTGGTCCAAAGCGTTTCGCTAGAGCGGCTGTAGAATGTGACGAGGCCAGTTTCTTCCGTTTTCGCAACCGAAGCAGCGTTCATATAGCCAAGCATAAGGACTTGGAGCGTGTCCGAATCTTGAACGATGGCGGGGACGAGGCCACCCCCTTTTTCGAAATCTAT
>ENA-ORXM01001942-ORXM01001942.1-marine-metagenome-genome-assembly--contig:-NODE-1942-length-26173-cov-4.072310_pt1 | contig 26173 bp, 16 predicted proteins | sample MGYA00237867_ERZ511480 | MGnify/ENA primary metagenome ERZ511480 (study PRJEB26309, sample SAMN06266103) | marine metagenome | isolation source: Algal blade | place: United Kingdom:Sidmouth, United... | reverse complement strand
CCCTTTATTAGTTTTAGATAATTCATTAAATCCTGTAACCGTTCAAACCAATACTGGTTTACTTGAAATTAGCACTTTAAATAGTTTACCTATAAAACTAAGTTCTTTTAAGGTAACCAAAGGTCTTGAACCTATTACCACCTCCATAGATTGGGCAACTAGTCTGGAAATCAATACTGATTTTTTTGTTATAGAATGGAGTAAAGACGGATATAACTTTCAACCCATTGCTAATATTTCAGCAAAAGGAAATAGTAATAGAATTACAAAATACCATCATACACACACAGAACCTATTTTAGGAGCTAATTATTATCGTTTAAAAACAATTGATAAGGATGGTACTTTTGAATATTTTGCTATAAAAGTACTAACTTTCAAACAGGTACCTTCTAATAACATTCATTTATTTCCTAATCCATTTTACGAACAAATTTACCTTCAAGTAAACCTAGAGACTACACAGGATTTAACTTTACAACTGATAAATGTATACGGACAAGTAGTTGCTACAAAAAAAATATTAAATGTATATGGGCAAACTAATGTTGTCTGGGACTTAAAAAGTCTTGACCTAAGCTCTGGTAGTTATTTTGTCAAAATATCAATTGGTGGACAAACACAAATCCAAAAACTGACTAAATTCTAGTTTCTCGTAAATCAGAACATTTATAGAATCCCCAAAGCATTGTTGAAATCAACTCAACAATGCTTATTTTTTTGTATCTTTTCAGCGCAATTATCAAAACAACGAAAAACGCAACAACATGCCATCTATCTTAAGTAAATACGCTCAATTATTAGTCAACTATTGCGTCAGTCTAAAAGAAGGCGAACGGGTATTGGTACAGTCTACTACACTAGCAGAACCTTTGGTTCGAGAAGTATATCGAGAAGTACTTAGAGCAGGTGGCTTGCCACATATCAATATGGATTTTCGGGATCAAAACACCATTCGTTTGAATGAAAGTAGTCCAAAACAATTGGAATATGTTGATCCTGTTTATGCCGCTGCCATGCAAGAATTTGATGCTTATATTTATATTCGTGCCCCCTTTTACAGTCGAGCCACACAAGACACCAATTCTGAAAATGCTAAACTAGATGTTGCAACAAAAGCCCCCTATCGCAAACGTTATTCAGAGCGTACAGCTACCTTGGAATTGAAGCGTACTTTATGTGAATACCCAACGGTAGCTAATGCTCAAAATGCAGGTATTTCTCCAGAAGCTTATGCCGAATTTATTTACAATGCTTGTCATCTTTTTGATGAGAATCCTCAAGCTTGTTGGGAAGAAGTAAGTCGCAATCAACAAACAGCAGTTGATCTCTTAAATAGCAGAACGAAAGTCCGTTATTTGGGAGAAGGAATTGATATTAGTTTTTCTACAGAAGGGCGAACGTGGATCAATTCAGACGGAAAAACAAACATGCCTTCTGGTGAAGTGTATACGGCTCCCGTAGATGATTCTGTGAACGGAACCATCCATTTTGCTTATCCTTCTATGTTTATGGGGGAAGAAGTGGAAGGCATTACTTTGTGGGTAAAAGATGGTTGGGTAGATAAGTGGGAAGCAAAAAAAGGAAAGGCTTTATTGGATAAAATTTTTGCGATTGATGAAGGGGCTAGACGTTTTGGAGAGGCGGCTATTGGGACCAATATGCGGATCCAAACGCCTGTTAAAAATATCCTTTTTGATGAAAAAATTGGAGGTACCGTACACATGGCAGTAGGTCAAGCATACATACAAAATGGTGGTACCAACAAATCTGCCATTCATTGGGATATGATTGCAGATATGAAAAATGGAGGAAAAATTTATGCGGACAATGAATTGATTTACGAAAGTGGTCAATTTATATTTTAAATCATTCCACACCTATGTCTACTACAACAAGTCTTGATTCTAAGCCACCTAAAAGAATATTCTGGTTAGGTGTCTTTAGTTATTCTATATTAGCCTTATTGGCTATCGTTTTCTACAAAGAGCGTACTGTTTTTTGTGATGTTGCCTTTCGTTTTTTTGCCATCATCAAGGCAGATGATTATGCCATTCAAGCGAATCGTTTTGGCTCCTATTTCACGCAGTCGTTCTTGTACCTTAGTCAAACTATAGGGTTGCCTCTGAAGTATGTGATGATTAACTATTCTGTGGGTTTTGTCATTTATAAAGCACTTGCTTTTTTTATTTGTTTGAACGGCTTAAAAAAGCCGAATTTTGCCTTGACTATCCTACTAGTAGATGTTTTAATTGTTTCCGAAACTTTTTACTGGATTCAGTCTGAATTGGTAGAAAGCTTGACATTTTTAATTCTCTATTTTGCTTTTTTGCAATACTCAGCAGAGCGAAAAGTGCATATTTTGCGCCTTCTTTTATTACTAGGAATGTTGATAACAGCTGTGTTTTTTCACCCACTTTCCTTTATCAATCTAACCTTTCTTTCTGTCTTTTTATTCTTAAGTACTAGTGACAAGAGTTTTAAAAAATACCTCTTAGTAGGCTTGCCTATTGTCTTTGGTGTCTTAGTTATAAAATCCCTATATTTTAAAACAGCTTATGACACTAGTGCTACCAGTGGTTTGAACAATTTTATTCGCTTTTTCCCTGATTATTTTTCCATAAAGAGCAATCGCCACTTTGGGCATCACCTTTGGACAGATTATTATTTTTTGCCTGTTTTATGGCTAGCTGTCTTGGGTTATTATGCTAAAGAGCGATACAAACTAAAATTTGCCTTATTGTTTTTCTTTGTATTGGGCTACCTGCTTCTTATTAATGTTTCTCTTCCTGAAGGACACATTATTTTTCACATGGAGTCCTTCTATATGCCTTTAAGTTTATTTATTTCCCTTGCTTTTGTTAAAGATGTTCTTCCCTTATTAGCAAAAAAACAGGCAATTATTTTGTTATTTTTTATTGTTTCTTGTCGTTTGATACACATTGGGTTTCAGCATGAAAAATTCACAGCACCACTAGAATGGAAAGAAGCTTTAATCAAAAAAACAGCACATTTGGAAAATAAAAAATTGGCTATTTACTATAAAGATGCTCCAGAAAATTTGATCCTAACTTGGGGAAGTGCTTACGAATTTTGGATGTTGTCTACTTTAGAAACAGGGGTTTCTCGGTCTATTATTATTTATGATAATCCTAAAACGATGACGCCAGGTCGAATGGGATCAAGAAATGTCCTTTTGTCTCAATGGGGAGGAAGTTTCTATAAAGATTTACCCAAAGCATATTTTAACCTTCAAGATAGTACTAGTGGCTATGTGTTATACAAGCCCTTAGAAGAATAAACTCTATTCTGACAAAAGAATAAAAGGCTTGAAAATACACTGATTTTCAAGCCTTTTGTTGATAATTCCAAAGTTCTACCTTTCCATCAAACTACTAATTATCAGCATTCATTTTTCGTTGTTTGCTGACTAATATAATCGTCATAATAACGCCAATTACAAACAAAGCCATTGCTATATATTGTGCTTGTGAAAGAGAGAATCCAGCAACAGAATAATCGTCGTTTACACGAATCATTTCTAGTAAAAAACGCTCCATTCCTGTTAAAATCAAATAGACCGTAAATACAATTCCGTGATAAGTCACTTTGTGACGAATAATCCATAGAATAGCAAAGATGATGAGGCAGATAATCAATTCGTAAATAGGAGTAGGAAATACAGGCTCTTGCAAAATGTGGCAATAGTCTCCAAAGTTATCTGGGTAATAACATTCATCCATCGGAACGCCTTCATTGATAACATTATTGGGATAACGATAGCCCCACAACCAATCAGGAATCCAACTATATGGTTTAGCATATCGATTGGGGTCACCCCAGTCACCATCTCCCGAAAAATGGCAGCCCAAACGCCCTAATCCTGTTCCCAAAATCATAGCTGGAGCACAGGCATCTAACATCTGATTCAGTGCAATTTTTTTACTTCGGATATAATAAGAAACTACAAAAAATGCCAAAATAAATCCACCATAAACACTTAAACCACTTCCACTAAAAAAATCGCGAACTACACCTTCCCAAGAGCTATAATCTACCTCTGTCATATACAAGAGTTTTGCCCCAACAATACCACTAATGGCAGCAATGATAATAATATCACTCACCCGTTGGTGGGGCATAATTGTTTCTTGAATAGTTTGTGGTGTAGGATACAATGCTAATTCTTTTTTCTTTTCTCTGTATTTAGATAAAGCAAATAAACCTGCTAAGAAAATTCCGCCAATCCAAGAACCATGCTGCATAGACAATAAATAATTGGTTGCATCTGGTCCAATAAATAACTCTGGATGTCCAATAGCATAAACGCCCTTAAAACCAAACAAAAACCCTAGTAGCGCATTAACAAAAATATCTACTGAAGACAACGATTTTCCAACTTCTTTAGGTTCTTCGACGCCTTCTAATATTCCAAGTTGCTCTCTTCGTCTCAAATCTAAACTCAAGGCAACACCACAAGCTAAAAAGGTTAGAGCAAGAAAAAAACCATAAGTTTGGACTAATGCCAGTGCAGGAATGTCTAGCCCAAATAGATCATAAAAGGCATATCTTAAATTAGGATACATAATTCTTGTTTTAATTTCGGTCTTTGAAGACCGTAAGATTTTTGGTTGCTGCCAAAATTAACAATAAAAAATGAAATCTAGTTTTGTTAATTACTTTTCGTATTATAAAATAATTTCATCCAATCCCTTTTGTCATTTTCTTTTATTGAATAAATAGGTTCCTTTATTGAATAAAAGAACTAATTCAAGCATTCTCATTATTTTTAATGTATTATTGATCTCATAATACGTAGACTCTAAACAACTCCTACTTTAACAAAGTATTAATACAAATAGGCTTAACTATTTGAAGGAGGAACTGTTCTTCGATTATTATAATAATAAAAAAGCTCCAATGAAATCTATTTTTACAGGTTCCCTATTGATTCTAATAACGTCCTTTTTATCTGCTCAAGATATGTTAGTATTTCCTAAGGAATACTCCAAACAACTAAGCAGTTTACCTATTGACGCTTGTGTTAGACAATCCTACGATATTTTACATAATATTAAAAGCAATGACATTTCTAAAGCAGAAGAATTGAGCCTCTATGGGCGGCAATTGCTCAACTTAGGAAGACATGAATATGCCAAAGAAGTTTTCGAAAAAGCCTTAGAAATTAACAACAGTACTTATGGAAAAGAAGACATTCGTTATGTCAAATCTTTACTCGATTTAGCCAATGCTTATATGTTGTTGATTCGTTATAACGAAGCCGCAGGGATGTATGAAGAAGCACTTAATACGGTAAAGAAAACCTTAGGAACTAAATCTATTGAATACTTAGAAACGCTTAATCAAAGTGGTTTTGTCTATACACGTATTCGTGATTGGAACAAAGGTATTGCTACTTATAATAGAGGTTTAAAAGCACTTCAACAGCAAAGAAGAACCAATACTGTTTATCATGCTATCTTACTTAACAATTTAGGTATCTGTATTAAAAACACCTATAATTATACTGCTGCTATAGAAAAATACGAAGCTGCTTTAGCTATCGCTCAATCATCACCACGTTTAAGTGTGAGTATTGCTGCTAACTTAGCTGAAACTTATGCTTTGGTTGGTCGCAATTCAGAAGCTCAAACGCTCTTAAATCAATATCTACCACTTGCCAATAAAATACTTTCTTCTAAGGATTTAACCTTTTCTCGTGTTTGGACGCAATATGGTGTTGCTTATACTGCCTTAAAGGAATTTGACACTGCCAAAGAAATGTTCAAAAAGGCATTTATTACCAACAGTTTAACTTTTGAGGATTTATCTAGCATTCCTAATCAAGCGGAGGATTTAATGTTTAACAATAATTATCTAGCCACTTGTGGGCAAGCAGGAATTATGATGTACACGATAGAACTCTACAAAAAGATGTATGAAGCAACCAACGACATACAAACGCTCATGGATGGGTACAAAGTTATACAAGCCATGACAAAGTATGGAGAAAGTATGATGAGTAGTTATATTTCTGAAGCCAACAAACTCATTTTGTTTCGTCTAGGAGCTGCGATTATGTTTGATAGAGGAACGTATTATTCCTATGAATTATACAAACATACTAAAGAGGCTAAATATATTGAAGATGCTTTTTTCTACTCTGAACGTAGTAAATCAACTTTATTAGTCAATGCTTTGCGTTCTAAAGAAAATCAGACCTTATTAAATTTACCTAATGATTTAGTTCAGCAGGAAAAAACCTACAAAGCACAGTTAAAAGATTTACAAAAACGCCAAATTGAAGCGGCTAGTAATGCGGAAAAGAATGCTATACAACAAGATATTAATGACTTAAACATAAAAGTTGAACAGTTCAAAATATCCATTCAGAAAGCATATCCCGCCTATTACGAACATCGTTACAGTATCAAATTAAGTAGCATCCAGGAAATACAAGCTTACTTAGCAAAAGAGGATAAAATTTTAATTGAGTACAGTTTAGGGCTCGAGTATCCTTTTGTTTTTGTTATTAGTAAAAATAGCCTAGAGATGCTTCCTTTGGAATATACCCCAAAAGAGTTGAATCGCCACACCCTTAACTTACGCAAAACCTTGACCGATTATCGTTTTGTACTTTCTAAGCCCAAAGATGCAAACGCCTTGTATTCAGAGGCCGCTCAATATTTTTATATTACTTTTGTACAACCCGTTTTATCCAATGTCGAAAAGGGACAGCATTTAATCCTTGTTCCAGATCAACAGTTGGGACATTTACCTTTTGAAACCTTTTTGACCGAACAACCTAAAAAAGCACTCAATTTTGCGAAATACCCTTATCTCTTGAAAGAGTACCCGATTAGTTATAGTTATTCTGCGACCATTCTATTGGGGCAAGAACGCCAACAAAAACAACGTACCATTCCTAAACGTGGGGTTTTGGCTTTTGCAGCGGAATATCCAGCTATTTCTTCGAACTCGTTCAGCCATCAAAGAAGTGGAGATATTGGTATTGTTCGAGAAGGATTACAACCACTTCCAGGAGCTGTTGAAGAAGTCAATTTATTGCAAAAACATTTATTCGGAACATTCCACAATGGATTGACTGCTAGTGAAGAAAACTTCAAAAAAGAAGCTGCTAATTATGGCATCATTCACTTAGCTATGCACGGTGTCTTGGACAGTAAAAATCCTATTTTATCTAGTTTAGTTTTTTCAGAAGATAGCTCGAAGGTAGAAGACAATTTTTTGAGAGCTTATGAAATTGCTCAACTGGACTTGAATGCCGATTTAGTGGTTTTATCTGCTTGTGAAACGGGTTATGGAAAGTTTCAACAAGGAGAAGGAGTCATGTCTTTGGCGCATTCATTTTCTTATGCGGGTGCTTCTTCTGTTTTAATGAGTTTGTGGCAGGTCAATGATTTTTCGACCAGTCAAATCATGAAAAATTTCTACGTCAACCTTGCTTGTGGTACCTCCAAAGAGGTGGCTTTGCAAAAAGCTAAATTGGACTATTTGGAGAATAAAGAAAATCAAGCCACCTTGCATCCTGCGTTTTGGGCAGCATTTGTTCAGACTGGTGATGTTGAGCCTTTGGAATTGGTTTCGAGAACAGGCAAGACCTTTAAACAAATGCATATTATGCTTGGGGTTGGGCTTACTTTGTTGGTGCTGCTTATTGGATTTCTAGGGCTTCGTTATAAAAAAAGGAAACAGAATTTTTAATCGTTTCTCTAATTTTTTTCGTTCTTTGACAAATCGTGTGGTAATACTTAAAAGTATGCTTCAAGTTTAACTATTTTAGATATTAGAACCCAAGTAAATTAGCTTCGCTGCTACTTACGTGGAGGGGACAGGATCGCTACGCTCTTAGACATTAGATTTTAGACTAAATAATTGATTAATAACTATTTAGTCTAAAATCGTAGCGATCTAATATCTAGTATCTAAAATCTTAAAAATTAGTTAAGAGCTACCTGTAATTGAAAACTCCACACGATTTGCAAAAGAACCATTTTTTTTATAAAATAAAAAGGAGATAAAAGATTACATAGGCAATAATAGATACCGCCAATGTAGTAATAATCATTGTCTGCAAAGTATCTGTATTTTCTTTCTTAATAACACAAAATATAAGACCTTTTCTTCACTATCAGATGGTCCTCCTTTAAATGCTTCTGCCCAACTATAAGAGTTATTTAAGAGGATTAATAAAAGAGTTAGTGTAATAGATTTAGGGAATTTGTTTTTCATTTTTTTGGATTGAAGGTTTAAAGACATAAAAAATCCACCTGCAATTCACAAGCGGATTTGATTTAAATGGTCAACATTTATGTTATTTTCCCTAACACTCTACGATTTATCACAAAATAACCTTAAAAAAGGTAACAAATAAGACATTGGATTTAATTTATTAGATATTCTATACACTTAGCACCCTCAAAAGCATTTATTTATCACCAAATTACAAAAACACCTCGCTTTTCTTTTCCTTTAAGTTTCTGGAGCGTCAGGTCACTGCTTAATTCCTTTTACAACCATTCCATTTTCGTAAACAGACATTAATACCTTACGGCAAATATGCGCTTCGTGCGGATACCCAAACGCATTATTCAAATACCAAATACCATCTTTTTTAACACTTCTGTTAAGATGACTATGCCCATAAATATGGAGATCTGTTCCCAATTTTTGTAACTGCGTTTCTATTTTATTAGAACCAAAAACAGGCAATAAAGCTTTTACAACCTTTGGAACTCTAGATGGGATTAAATCTACACTAGGAACAAAGTGTGAAAAGGAAATGATAGCTTCACTAGTTGGGTTTAAGTGGGGTTCGTTTAGCTCCAAGAAATAGTTGGTCAAGGCTTCTTCTTCCATCGTCCATTTACAAGCTTTAAAGTCTACCCAAGCCCTTTGAATGGTTAGAGATGGTTTCCCAAAAGAATAATCGTACCAAGAAAATATAGGAACAATGCTCAACTCTGGACTAACAAAAGGGGTTGTTTGCACACCTAAATTTTCAGCTAAAACTAACAATTGGTGGAATTTTTCTAGGGAATTTATTTCCTCTCCTTTTGTCAACCAAACATCATGGTTCCCTGGCACAAAAAGCACCTTAAAAAATTTTCTAACCAAAGACTCCAAAAGAACCACTACTCTATTGATATTAGGAATAATATCTCCTGCCAAAATCAAAATATCTTCTTGATATTCTATCTCTGACAATTGCATAAACCAATCCCAGTTTTCTTGATAATCTACGTGCAAATCTGATGTTGCCCAAACTTTCATAGGTTTTGCTTTTTTGTACAAACTACAAGACTCCTGCAAAGGAAATTCCCGTTAATTGATGCATTTTATAATCCATTGTAGCTAAGCCTGATATTTTGAATTTGCTAATGAGCTGGCATTTTTTTTTCTAAAATTTCAAATTTCAGAAGCTTCATTTAATTCGTTTCAGAAAATAAGGTATAGATAGGATTAGCACTTGCCTTTTTCATTTCCATCTATCATTAAATAGATATAACATTAGAAAGATACTATTTTAAACAAAACCAAGTATTGAATTATTGGAATATTATAATGTACAAGTAATTCCCCCTCATTAAACAAACCTTTAGAGAGTGACAGAATGATAATGCAATAGCTTTAGCTGCTGCATTGGTCTATTATCCTCTTTTTATTTAGCCTCTATTAATTGTATTTTGTTCTCTGAAACTAAGTTTACATAGATTTGCACAAGAGGGAGGGAGCTATTTTAGCTAATGAATAGGTTGCTTCTTTGAGAGAATCGCAATAATTATTGCAAAAAATAAACTTAGAGGTTATTTTATATCTATAAAATATTTTAGAAATCACTTTACTAATTGTTTCACGCAATTTAAATAAACAAAGGGTTCAAGCAAAATGCTCAAACCCTTTATATATCTACTGTCGGGATGACAAGACTTGAACTTGCGACCTCACGCCCCCCAGACGCGTACTCTACCAACTGAGCTACATCCCGTAAACCTTCTCTGATTTAGAAGGGATGCTAATGTACAGTCTTTTTTCATTTTTTCCAAAAAATAAGATTGATTGATGTACATCTTTTGTGGAGAGGGAAAGGTAAGCATTAATAGAATCAATTAGTTCGCTTGTACAATAAGTTTACCTGTACTAATCCGTTGATGGTCTCCTTTTAATTCATAAATATAAACTCCTTGTGGTAAATCTTGGCTATAAATTTTCATTGTAGAAGTATGTTTAGCTTTTAATGTCTGTATTATACGCCCAGATAAGTCGTAGACCTCTAATGTAAGGGATTCATAGTCTTTTCCTCGAACTTCTAAGGTTGTAAAATCCTTGAATGGGTTTGGATAGACTTTCACAGCTATATCATTTTCATAGACTTGTTCTGTTGATAAGATGATGGTAATGAAATTTTCGCCGATTGTATGAAAGGTTGTATTGGTAATAATTGGAGGGTTATAATCAAAATAAATAGCTGCACTATTATTGATCACTGTTCCTGCTGAATTATTGGCTTTCTGTTGAATTTTATATCTAAAAAATCCATGAGAGAGCGGTTCATTCGTTGTGCTATCTACTAATTTAATATTTGAGAAGGAGACTTTCAATACACCATTGTCCAATAATTTCCAAGTATAGGCGTGACTACTTGCTCCCATTTGAATCGTACTTGGATCTAAATACGGAGATAAAGTGTCTTTTATCATTACGTAAAATGCTGTATCTGTTCCTCTGTTCTGAAAACGAATCTTGTAGTCAATTGCAGTTGTCGTATCTATATAATGTTGACTTTGATAGCCTTCTGGCTGAGCAGACTTGTCATTGGGGTCAAAAGCAGCTACACTAGGCTGGCAATCTACAGCAATAAATGGGCTACTAGAACCATTAGAAAACTGGTTGACAAATCCTGTATTAAATCCCCCAGTACTATTGGTTACACAACCCTCCACAGCTTTGGTTGCAAAGACATCTCCTATTAAGGCTGGAAATCCAGTTTCTTGATCTGCCGACAAACGATAAGTCCGACCAGGATTAACAGGTTGCTTCACTATATCAGTCACTCCATTATTTAGTTGAAAGATTCCCTGTCTCATCATTACATGATCTTCAAATACGTAATAATTAAGACTATTGCTCATATTTGTTCCAAAATTTGTAATCTCAAAAACAGTTGTATCATTTAGGCAATTCCCATTTACTCCAATAATTGCTCCTGACCAATAATTAGGTATACAGATAGAATCTGGATAAATATGTGCTTCACTACAATGTGTTTGTCCTATTTGAGCTGCTGTATCCACAATAACAGAGATAGAGAAATCCAAGCAAGCACCTACTCCAACACTTCCAACATTAAAAGTATACAAATTATTATTCTGACTTAATATTGGAATAGAAGCCCCTAAGACATTTAAGAATGGATCTATTGATACTTCTACAATTGTATTTGGAGAAGGGGCAGTTCCTAAATTACAAGCAGATACAGTATAAGAACTTCCACCTCCTGTAGCTCTCAACAAGGGAGCAGAAAGGTCTACTTGCATCAAAGGACAAAGAACGGAAGGTTGTAAGGCAAAATCAACAGTATCTCGAGATTGTCCATAAAAAGAAACCTGAGGAGTCGCAACACAAGGCTGCCAATAATTTAAGCCTACAGAAGAAAGAGAAAATGTCCCAGAATCGACGGCTATCTTATAATCCCCATAAATATCTGACGTTCCATAAAACACTTTACCATCAGAAATTCTTGTTGCTTCGACTGTCCACGCTGGCAATCGTAAATCTCCCACATCAAAAGTACAATTGGTGTTATAATCTCCAAATATTTTTCCTTCTATTACAGGGCTAGTTAAACCTAAACTATCTATTTTGAGGTGTGCCAAATAAGACCTACTTGACGGAGATTCTAACACACTTAAACCAACAACAAGGTTCCCATCCGCTGCTTTTGTCAAGCTCCCTGTTGGGTTTTCTAAAGACAATTCAAATTGCTCATATATAGAATAAGAAAATGCACTTGTATTCAATGTATTTGATAATTCAATTGTTCTTTTATAATTTCCATTTTCATCATAGACATAAATCCGTACATCATTTTGAGGACCTCCCCCAAAGGAAAATGCTACCCTAGATCCTAAACACCAAATATCTCCATTGGAAGCTTGCTCTATATCCCAGATGTCTACTTTTACCGTATCTAAAAGATGTTTTTTAGTCCAAATAGGATTTAGATTTATGTCTGTTTTAACTAAAACCAGAGAATCTGTTGGTAGGTCATCTGTGTTGCCACAGAAAATTAACTCTTGATCATCTGTTTTAAGTACAGAAATTCCTTTCGTATTATTAGTAGCTAATACTTCTCGTTTAAGCACTCCTGAAGCATCTAACAATACAGCTGTCATTTGGAAAGCAGTTCCTGTTGTACCAACACTCTCTCCTCCTATAAAAACAAAAGAATCAACGCCTGCTTCTACAATACCATGCCCAAAAGGACTGGGATGAAAAAGATAATTTGCCCCTGGGTCATAGGTTTCTTTCGTCCATAAGAGCGTACCAGATGGACTAACTTTAAAGACCGTTCCATCTGGGTTGAATAAAATAAAATTACCATCATCAGTACGCTCAATTCCGTAAGCTCCAATAAAGCTTATTCCACTAGTCAAACCTGCTCCTGTGTACGTCTGTAACCAATCAACAGCTCCTGTTGGGGTTGTACCTATAACACCTACTTGTCCCGTTCCCATTATCTCATCGCACCAAAATATTGCCCCTCCATTTGGGAGTTCTTTAACTTCTATGATTTTACCTCCCAACGAATTGGGATATACTTGATGCCAGATAACATCTCCATCCATATCTAATCGAATTAATACAGGAGTAATAGCTCCACCAGCATGAGTTGCTCTTCCTGCCATAAAGTACCCCCCATCTTGAGTTGCTTCAACGTCATAAAATTCAATCGAGTAATAAGGATCTATATAATGTTTTGTCCATCCATATTGACCATAAGCCAAACTAGCAGAATTAATAAGTATTAGAATACTCATTAATTTGAAATAAAAGTTTAAAAAAGCCATACTTGTGTTTTTAGATTGTTTACAATTAATACGAGGCGCTTTTGGATCATTATAATAATTCAAAGATAGTACAAAGGATATTTTCTCACAAAAACAATTCTAGCCATTTATCAAGCATTTTTATACTTTTTTTTATCTTTGTTAAATGTACAAAAGCAAACTAATTCAGCTCTATTTATCTTTCTCTAAAGAAGATTTATTTCAACTAAAAAAATGGTTGGTTCTAAACAGTAAGCAATTACATCCCGACGCTATAAAATTGCTTAATTATTTACTTAAAAAACAAAAAATAACAAAGACTGTTGTTAATCAAGAACGCCTTTTTAAACAACTTTATCCTAAGCAAAAAATAAACATAGCTCGACTTCGTCACGTGTTTTCTTTTTCTGTTCAATCTCTGGAACTATTTATCAAGCAAAAAGAGCTTTTTTCAGACAAACAATTGACAAAAAAAACATTAGCAAAAAACTATCGAACTTGTGGCTTAAAAAAATACGCGCAACAAAACCTAAATCAAGCAAAAACAATACTTCTAGAACAAGAAACTAGGAATGCACAGTATTATTTAAATATCTATGAGTTGGAGTTGGAGCAATTTGAGATTAGCTTAACCAACACGAGGCCTTCTTCCACCAACCTTCAAGAAATCATTAGTGGCTTTTCGACCTTCTTTGTCATTAATTTACTTCGATATGCTTGTATTAGTATTAGTCATCAAAACCTATACAAAACAAGCTACGAATTACCTTTATTAGATAGTACACTAAAAAACATTCATGCTGGCAATTATGATGATGTACCAGCTATACAGTTGTATTATTATAGTTATTTGGTGCAGACTCAAGAGGAAAGTTTAGATAGTTTCGAAAAGCTTAAGTTTTATATTCTTACGTACAAAAATGTACTGAGCAGTCAAGAATATAGGGAACTATATACTTTTGTTATCAACTATTGTATTAAACAGCAAAACAGTGGCAATACGGCTTTCATTCAAGAAGCTTTCGATTGGTACAAACTTGGTATTGAAGAATCTATATTATTAGATAACAAAGGTAGGCTTAGTAGGTTTACTTACCTCAATACAATTACTTTAGGACTAAAACTTCAGCAGTTTGATTGGGTAGAAAAATTTATTTTAACTGGTGCTCAACTATTAGAAAAAGAATATCAAGCTAGTTATCAACATTATAATATGGGGAAATTTTTCTTTGCAACTAAAGCATACAAAAAAGCAATGCCTTTATTTTTAAACATGAATTACGATGACTTATTCATGAATATTGATATAAGGGTAATGCAACTAAAGATTTATTATGAGGAACAAAGTTGGGAAACATTGGAATACTTACTTAGTAGTTTTTACCAATTTTTACAACGCAAATCTATTATGAGTTATCATAAGGAAAACTATTTAAATCTAATTAAGTTTACAAGAGCATTGACAGACTCTTATGACCAACAACAACTAACTACTTCTGTCCAAGCGACGAATCCTCTTACAGAAAGAAACTGGTTATTAGCACAAATAAAAAAATGACTTCCCTTAAAAAAGGAAGTCATTAATATAAATTTGAGTTATTGGTATCTCTTTAAAGTTGCCCTAGAACTTCTACAGCATCTTCTTGATGAATATGCCCTTTTTGAAGTGTAATTTCTTGCAACATTTCTTTTGCTACATCTGTTTGCTCTAATTTGATTTGACCTAAAGCCCACATCCACTCTGCTTCTTGCTTGTAGGAAGAATCACGACCATTGATAATTTGTTCCAATGTTCTAGTAGCCTTCTCTGTTTTGTTTGTTGCCAATTGAGCGACCCCTAAAATCAACATAGATTGATAATCCTTAGATGCTTTTTCAGGGTAAGTATTGATATAATCTTTCAGTAAGTCAATTGACTTGGTATACTCTTGTTTCTGGTATGCTGTAAAAGCACTTTTCTTAATTTGTTCTGCGGTTGAAACCGTTTGTCCAGCAGCACGAGTTGATTCAATATGCACTGCGATAGATTGGGAAGCCGCAAAGTGTTGATCAAATACGCTTGGTAACATCAAGTTGTAAGCAACCGTGCAACAGACTAGTAAGGCAATTGCTGCGGCAACAGCATACAATTTGCGCATTGGACGAACAACAGCTCTATTGCCACTCATCGCAACAACATTATCTTTTGTTTCATACTTTGCTTCCATCTTGTTCAAATTTAATTGAAACTGTTCGATGTGCAATGCTTCTAATCCGTTATAAATTTGTTTATAATCGTTAACTTCTTGTTTAAAACTAGGGTCCTCACTCATGAGTTGTTTTAAATAAGCTTTATCAGCCCCTTTAAGGCTGCCTCGATGATAGGCTTCGATCAGTCTACTTTTCTCTACATTTGCCATGACTGTATTTGGTTTATTATATTTGGTGAGGTAATTGTCTTCGTCACTTAAAATTTGTTCATTCTATTTTATAGGAAATTTGAATCTTTTTTTTCTGCTACCATTTCTCTAAGTTTTTTCAAACATAAAGATTTTCTTTTACGAACAACCCGTTCGTCACTGTATCCCATTTCGTGTACAACTGCTTCTGCAGAATACCCTTGTATAAACATTAATTCTAATAATTTTTTACAAGGATTTCCTATTTCATTGAGCAACTGCCGCACCAATTCTTTCTGATGTTCTTCTTGATAATTATCAAATACGTTCGTATCCAAATGATTATCAATCACATTTGTATTGCTAACATCATCTAAATTGACCAATCTATTGTGTTTATCTCGAAATTTTTCTCGAAATAAATTTTTGCCAATAGAAAAAAGGTATGTTTTAATTGTGCTAGTTAAACTTGTCAGTTTTTCATTTCTGACATTTAGATATAAAATCGTGTATGCTTTTTGGTAGATTTCAACCGCATCCTCTGATTCACATTGATAGGATTGCGATGCCCACACCAAAAAGGGTTGACGGTTATCATCATAAAGTTTTTCTAGAACTTTTGGATCACCTTTTTTTATAGCTTCTAAAATCTGATTATCTTTCTTTTCAAGCATTTATGAATAGAATTAGTAAAGTGTTACCGTTACGAGTATATTAAAGAAAAAAAAATTAATGCAAATCTGTCTGTATTTGTATTTACTTTCTTTGAGTAGTTCGTTTGAAATTTGCGCCCTATAAGTTATATCGATTCTATTTAACCATAAGAGAGAGGATAGCTTAGAGATATTTAAACTCATTTGTTGTAAATATTTCTTTATTTAAAATAAAAATAAATTAATTATTAGAATAAAAAACAAAAACATAGAACAATAGTCCTAGGTCTTATTAATACTGCATCTGTCGCTATTGCTCTACTCTACTAATCTTTAGAGAGGTTCGCACAAACTATTTTCCTTTATAATTGTAATAAATATAGCCTTTTTTATTAGAAAAGACTAATCTTCTATCTATCTGTTTTTATGGGGTTTTAAGGGGTGCTAGTCGAAAAAAAACTGTACTTTAGGAGCTTTTGATTAATTTTAAAACGCTAAAAGAAGTAGTCTTAAAAGTACTCCTACTTTTTAAGTACTCCTAAAGTTACACTTTTCCTAATCATTATTAAAATAAAAAACTTATGAATAACGCATCTAAGTTTTTAGCATTGTTTCTTTTTGTGTTACTAGGTTATGCAGAAATGGGCTGTAAAAGTTCTTCTGACACAACATCTAGTTCAAAAAACAAAAACAAAGAAACCGTTGCTAAATCAGATACGACTGTTCCATCGCCCATTAGTGGCTTAGGTAATTTAGGTTCTACAGCCACAACAGATGCAGCCAAAGAAGCTGCTAGTGGAATGGACGCTAAGCTTCCTTTTTCGTCTGAAATTCGAACAGGCAAGCTTGAAAATGGTATGCATTATTATATTCGCAAAAATGCCACGCCAGAAAATCGTATTGAACTTCGTTTGGCTGTTGATGCAGGTTCTATGCAAGAAGATGATGATCAACAAGGACTGGCCCATTTTGTAGAGCATATGGCTTTTAATGGAACGACGAATTTTGAAAAAAATGACTTAATCAACTTCCTAGAGAAAACTGGGGTGCGTTTTGGTGCAGACTTAAATGCTTATACTAGTTTTGATGAAACTGTTTATATGTTACAATTGCCTACAGACAAAGAAGGTTTGGTAGACAAGGGTTTGCTAGTGATGAGCGACTGGGCAACAGGAATCACATTTGCAACAGAGGAAATTGACAAAGAACGTGGTGTTATCCAATCGGAATGGAGAACAGGATTAGGTGCTAGCGAAAGAATGCGTCACGTTTGGTGGCCTAAGGTTTTTTATAATACTCGTTATGCAGACCGTCTGCCTATTGGATTAATGGACATTATTCAAAATGCGCCACATGATCGCTTTCGTAGATTCTACAAAGATTGGTATCGTCCTAACTTACAAGCAATTATTGTTGTTGGAGATTTGGATGTCGATGAAATGGAGAAAAAGATCAAAGAAAAGTTCAATGGTTTGAAAAACCCTGAGACTCCTAGAGAGAAAAAATTATACGAAGTTCCTAATCATAAAGAAACATTTGTAGCGATTGCAACCGATAAAGAGGCTACTGGAATCAGCATACAATTGTACACAAAGCACGAAGCAGAAAAAATCAACACGTTGGATGATTACAGAACGTCTTTGATGCACCAATTGTACAACTCTATGATGAGCAGTCGTTTTGACGAGATTGCACAACAAAATGATGCCCCATTTAATAGTGCAGGTGCTGGTTATGGCAACTTCGTTCGTTCTAAAGATGCTTACTATTCTTCTGCTCAAGCAAAAGAAGATGGTATTTTGGGTAGTTTGAATATTTTGTTGCGTGAAAACCAACGTGTTTTACAACATGGTTTTACAGATACAGAGTTGGCTCGCCAAAAACTAGCTTTAGAAAAATTGGCAGAACGTCAATACAAAGAGCGTGACAAAAGTCGTTCTAGCAACTTAGCGATGGAGTGTGTGTATCATTTCTTAAATGATGCGCCATTGTTTGGGGCAGAAAAAGAGATGCAACTAGTCAAAGAATTTTTACCTTCTATCAAATTAGAAGAGATCAATCAATTGGCAAAAGACTGGATCAAAGAAGAAAATAGAGCTGTTGTTGTTACTGCTCCAGACAAAGAAAGTGTAAAATTGCCTACTGAAGAGGAGATTAGAAAAGTATTAGCTACTGCTAAGGACTTGAAACCAGAGGCTTACAAAGATAAGTTTTTGGATATGCCTTTGATGGAAAAAACGCCTACTGCGGGTAAAGTAGTGGATACCAAAAAAGTTACTAAAGACGATTTGGCGATTACAGAATATACATTATCCAATGGAGTTCGTGTTATTTTGAAGCCTACAGATTTCAAAAATGATCAAATCCTTTTAACTGCTTATAGCCCAGGTGGTCATTCTTTGTATGACGATAAAGATTTTGTAACGGCTCAAAATGCCGCTAACATTGTTGATGAAGCTGGACTTGGAGCTTTTGACCAAATTGCTTTAGAGAAAAAATTGACTGGAGCTACGATTCAAATTGGTCCTTACATTGGTGAAATGTATGAAGGTTTCTCTGGGTCTTCTTCTGTAGAAGATTTTGAAACAATGTTGAAGTTGGTTCATTTATACGGTACGAATCCTAGAAAAGATAAGGAGTCGTTTACTCGTGTAATGGATCAGACAAAAGAGCAATTGCGTAACTTGAGTGCTAATCCAATGTTGTATTTCCAATCAGAAATTCAAAAAATAAAAACAAACAATCACCCAAGACGTAAGGCAGTTCCTTCTGAAGAAGATATTGAGAAAATTGACTTCGAACGTGTTCATGAAATTTACAACGATCGTTTTTCTGACTTTAGTGACTTTACGTTTGTTTTAGTTGGAAATTTTGAGCCAGAGAAAATTAAATCTCAATTGGAGTTGTACTTGGGTTCTTTACCTAGTACGAACAGAAAAGAGCAAGGAAAAGATGTTGGTGTTCAGTATCCAACTCAAACTAACACTAGTAACCTTAAGAAAGGTTTAGCACCACAAGCTAATGTTTATATGGGTTTTGTGCAAGAGGACGAATGGAGTCAAGAAAAGGCTTATCATGTATCTTCTATGTCTAAAGTATTGAGTATCATGGTTCGTGAAAATCTTAGAGAGGACAAAGGTGGTGTGTATAGTCCTTATGTTGGTGGTGGTATGAGCAAAGAGCCTAAAGGCGTTTCTGATGTTACTGTCTTTTTCCAATGTGCTCCTGAAGATGTAGAAACGTTGGTAGAAGCGGTAAAAGAGGAGATCAAATCTTTGCAAGAAAATGGTCCTTCTGATGAGAACTTCAACAAAATTCGTGAAACTCAACGTCGTTCTCGTGAGAGTGACTTGGAGAAAAACCGTTTTTGGTTGAACACGCTTACTAGTTATTATAGAACAGATAGAGACCTAGAGCAAATTAAGGGATACGATCAATTAGTTGAGAAATTAACAAAAGAGGATATTCAAAAAGCTGCTAAACAATTTTTAGATTTAGAAAAATCAATCATTGTAACGGTTAAGCCAGAAAAAGAAGAAACTAAAGGTCCATAAATTTTTCTTTTTTAAGTTGAAAAGGGTTGATTATCAAAATAGATAGTCAACCCTTTTTTTCTACAAAAAAAATTATCAATCTGTTATACTATAAGTAATTTGCCCGCTATGTACCTCCCATCCTTTATCCAGATTAAAGCGTTTATACTTGGTAATTAAAACAATCCCCATAACAACACCAACCGCAGCAGCTACAATTACCGTTCCGCCCAATGTGATATTTCCTAGCAAGGTTGCTCCTACAATTAGCCCCGTAAAACTTGCCCCTAAAGTAATACCTCCAATCAATGTTTCTTGCGAACTTACCCTTCCTCCTATCATCGAGCAATCATCAAAGCGAATTTCCTTCCCATCTATCACCATTGCCCCATCTTTGATGTCATCTAATGTGCCTTTTAATAGTTTTTGAGAATCTCCACGCAACTTATATTTAATTCGTCCACCTTGGCTTACTAACTTTTTTTTGTCTTTAGCTATGTTCTCAAAGACTAGTATTTTTAAAACTCTGGTATCATCAATTAATTTTTGTCCTTTTAGGTTGGTATTTAATAATAAAAAGCAGGCAACAAGGATGAGGATAGAATTGATTTTCATAGTAAATACTATTTTTTTTTAGTATATTAGACAGGCAATTCTTTGTTGCTATCTAAAATAAAATTTTATGTCTTTATTTTCTAAATATAAACTCAATTATTTAATTCCTATTGCCTTTGTTGGAATTCTTTTACTTTCTGCCTTTCCAAATAATGGAAAAACTAAGGAAGTTACTCCTCCAACAACCCTTGATAACTCTAAGTTTGACAAATATTGGTATCAAGGTAAAGCAGAAGTTACGAGTTATAATTTGAAACAGGCTCGTTATGGTGAAATCCGAAATGGTTCTGCTGTATTTGTCTTTGTAACTGAGCCTTTTTCAAAATCCAAGCAAGTAAAATTAAATAATACTAGTCGAAACACAGAAGATGTTGTTAAGGTCTTAAAAATGAATTTCACAAAGAAATTTACAACAGGAATTTACGACTACTCTATTCTTCAATCTATTTTTACGCCAATTGACCTAAAAAATTATAAGCACAGCATAAAAGTAAGCACTAGTCTTCAAGAGTGGTGTGGGCACACTTATACGCAACTTAATTTACAATCTTATAAGTATAAAATTTTACTCAAATCTTATTTTGAAACAGAAGGTGATCAAGAATATCAAATAGAACAAGCTATGTTGGAAGATGAGATTTGGAATTTGATCCGAATTTCTCCTACTGCCTTACCTATTGGAGACATTCAGTTGATTCCTAACACGGCAACCGCTCGATTAAGGCATACTGCTCTAGATGTAGAGAATGCCTTTGCTACTTTGAGGGAAAAGGAGTCAAACAAAAATCTAATGACTTATACTGTAGAATTTACAGCGTCTCAACGTACTTTGTCTATTGATTATTACAAAAAATTCCCGCATGAAATTGAAGGTTGGACAGAAACATATATTGATAATGGCAAAGAGTTAAGCACAACAGCAATTCGAAACAAAACCATTTTATCCGACTATTGGAGTAAATATCGTGTCCAAGATGAATCTTTGCGGCAAGAATTAGGCTTAGAGTAATAGCCTATTAGTAAACATTATTACGAATTGCTTCCCATACAATTACCTTCGGTATGACTTCGTGATCTATTCGTAATAATCTTTAGTATTAAAATTAAAATCACAACCATAAAATTTTTACTTATGAGCTTTTCTATGCGTACCAACGGAAAACTACTCTTGACCGGAGAGTACTTTGTTACCGAAGGAGCGGTTTCTTTGGCTTTACCGACTCTACTTGGACAAACATTGGATGTACAACAATCTAAGTCAAAAGGCGATTCTCAATTGATTTGGAAAAGCCATTCTAAGGATGATTCTATTTGGTTTCAAGCAAGCTTCCAATTGCCTGGTTTAAAATTAATTGACTCAGATGGTGCAGACGACCACGCACAAGTAGCTAAAACGCTACAAAATATTTTGAGAGAAGCCAAAGCACTGAATTCTAAGTTTTTAAAAGATGCTAAAGGAACATGGAAAGCTAAGTCTGTTTTAGAATTCTCTAGAGATTGGGGCTTGGGTTCTAGCTCTACTTTAATTACAATGATTGCAGAATGGGCGCAGGTCGATCCATTTCAACTGTTGGAAAATACACTTGGTGGTTCTGGCTATGATATTGTTGCCGCTAAATCAGAAGGTCCTTTGTTGTTTCAAAAGTTTAATGGGAATAACCGTTGGGATAAGTCTAATTTTAATCCAGAATTCAAAGAGCAACTATACTTTGTGCATTTGGGAAAAAAACAAAGTTCTAGAGAGGCTTTGGTTTATTATACCATTACGCCTCCAGAGGAACGTGAAAAGCCTTTGCCTCGTATTACACAAATAACGCATGACATTGCTCAATACACGCATAATTTGGAAGCTTTCGAAGCTCTAATAGAGGAACATGAAACGTTGGTACAGAGTGTTATTCAACAGCCACGAGCTAAGGAACTTTATTTTGAAGATTATTGGGGCGAAATCAAATCTCTAGGAGGTTGGGGTGGTGATTTTGTCTTGGCAACAAGCAACCAATCTGAAGAGCAAACGAAAGCTTATTTTCAAGAAAAAGGATTTGAGACTGTTTTAAAATATGGAGAACTAATTAAAGAATATTAAGTAGTCGTTTAAAAGTAATCGCACCAAAAATGACTACTTTTATCGTCTATCTTTGTTAGTAAAAAACTCAGATAGCTCCATTGGGAATCAAGACCCGCTATCTTCCTATTTTACCGCCTCGATAGCCAAAAAAACTAGAACATTTTTATTGTACGCTTTCTTTTGCCCACTTACTTAAAACATTATTAATCCAATTTATACTCTCTTGATTCTAAAAAAAGCAGCTAATAGATTAAGTCTATTAGCTGCTTTTTGAATCTTGTAAGTATAAACCTGTTCTTATTCTATTCGAGTTTCTATTGTTGATTCATTCTCTGATTTTTCTTTTTTATTGATCAAATCAATAATAACAATGATTGCAATGTTAAAAAAGAAAAAAGAACCAATTTTATCGGTCTCAACCATATCATTGATTAACAAGAAAGCATCAATTACAATCGTAGACAAAATAGCCGCCATTACTAAATCTTTTCGAGACCTTGTTGTGCATTGATGGTATACTCGCTCTCCATAAATAATGGTCGTATAAATAAGTAGCAAAAAGATAATTAAACCAATAATGCCTTGCTCTAAAGTTGTCATCAAATAATAGTTATGGATTCCTGATTTTTCTGGATTATCACTCACATAAGTTGAAAACCGATTTAAGGTATAGTGCTTATAAAAATGGTAAAAATTTCCTGGACCAAAGCCAAAAACTGGTTTTTCTGCAATCATTTGAGCCCCTGCAATCCAACGATAATAACGTTCCATGGTAGAAACGTCTTTCAATTCAGAAGTGGACGATACAATATCTGAAAGCTCTGTATGTGCAACTGTTTGATCGGTTGGAACCAGTTCCAGAAACTTATTCTCTGTTATCAAAAAAGATAGTACCCCTAAAATCCCAATCGTTGCAATAATTGCAGCTAGTTTTACTAAGCGCAAACGTATAATCCAATAAGCAATAGGAACAATAGCTAAAGCAACATAAGCAGCTCTAGTATAAGCAGTCAATACACCAAAAACAAGGACTCCAAAAGCAATCTCTAAAAGTCGTTTCTTAAGACCAGTGTTCCATTTTCTGAGGTAATATAAAAATGGTAGAAAAACAGAGAGTATAGCTGCATAATTTACATGATTCCTAAAAAATGGAGGGCAAGCTTCGTTAATCGTTTTAAATCCAAATTCTAGGGTTGCATGATGTAAGATAACCTTAGTGGTTGCTAAAGTCAATGGAATAGCTAACAACCAAAGTAGGAAGTTAATCTTCTTTTGATCTTTGACTATATAGCCTGTAAGGTAGAAGAATGTTATGACGTACCAGATTTTTGCCAACAAAAACTTGAGGGAAAAACCTATTGCAGCAGATGTAAATGTTGTTAAGGCAATCCAAGCAATATGTACTAGAATAAGTATCGATAGAGGATGTTTAATATATTTTCTATCCAAACTTAATGGCTTGGTTAATAGAATTAAAACATAAATCAACATTAATCCTACAATAAGGGGTTCTGTTGGTAGATCCGTAGCCAAATGGTCGGTCAAGAATACCTCTGTAGATACAGGGATAGACAAAAATAGTAGGTAGTAAATTTTCTCGTAGTCTACCAGTACTTGAAAGACAAATGCAATTGCAGCAGGAAATAATAATAGAACAGGAGTCTCAAAAAAGATTGCTGCCATTACTGAACTTACAATACAAAAAGCATAACCAACAAATAGGTTGTACGAGTATTTACGTATGGCTAACTGGCTTCTCATATAACACTTCTTTCCAATCGATGCGTTTGTAAGCATCTAAAATTAACACCCCAATAATTCCTAGAATAATCGCCACAAGAGTAGAACCAATAACCATAAAAGATCTAATTGGGTAAGATTTTAAATTAGGAACTTGTACAGGTTCCAAAACAATAATCCCTGCTATATTAGAATAAGCATGGGTTTTAAACTTTGCGAATTGTGTAATAATTAAAGAAAGCTCTTCATTTAAATTTGCAATTTTAGTTTCCCAATAAATCACTGGATCTCGTCCTTCATTAAAAGCATAAATATCTGAAGAGGTCTCTACATCAGGGTTACGAATAGAACCTCCACGCATTAACTCCCGTAATTCTAATGCACCTGCAATACGAGCAGATACATTAATAATCGAATCTCGTGGAGCTTTCATTTTTTTAAAACTAATTAATTTTGCTCTATCATAAGCCAATTGACCTTCCAAACTAGACAACATCCCTGAAAGCGTTTTACTTTGTTGATTTACATCAAAAATATTGAATTGTTTACGCAAGGTAGTCAACGTATCTGCAACCGTAATCAATTCAGCCTCTTTCTCTGCAATAGCCTTCTCGTAGGTCTCTTTAATCAATCCTTTGTTTCCAGAGGTAGCTGAACGGTATAATTCTTCAATTTTATCTAAAGCCGCCAAGATCATATTAAAAGCAGTTTCGGGATCTCTATCTTGAATAGAAATTTCTAGACCACTATGCTTATTTCGCTTAATATCGTACAACTGCTTAAAATGCTTTTCTATTTGATTACGACCTCTAGGCGTGCTGCCATCAATACCATATTGCTCTCCTAGATTAAATTTTTTAATCATATGGTCAACAAATTGTGTTGATTCAGCAAAAATCAACACTCGACTTACCGCTTCATCCCCTCCATAAAGTGTTAGGTTACCAGCCGAGTCAAATAGTTTTTGTTCCTCATTGGTTGGAACAAAAGTAGCATAAGCAGTATAATAATCGTCTAACAACAAAGTGACAATTATTGCTCCTATTGTTGTACACAAAATTAGAGCAAATAAGGGCTTTTTCCATCGGAAAAGAATACCAATAATATCTAATAAAGAATAACTATTTTTTTCTTTACTCATTGTAGTATCTGTATTTTGTTTGAAAACCTATTTTTGAACAATGCCAAAATTTCTTTGACTAAACGTAGCTCTTACTAACAAGAATCTTTGTTTTGTTAGTGCTTAGTAAGCATCTAGAAATTCTATTACATTGATAAATATTTGCAAAAGTAAAAAAATTATGTGGCTTTTGTTTTAATAATTCTTAAAATGCTACGCACATCTATAATTTTGGTAATTAATGCCCAAATAACAGAGAGCACTCCAGCTAAGACAAAACTCAAAAACCAAGGCATTGTTAAAGCCTGCAACCCCCAATTGATTCCTCCAACACCCAATACGAATATTAGGACTTGAAACAAAAATAGTCCACTAAAAGATACTGAAAAGACTCTTCGGGCAAGCTCTAATTCTGCCAAAGCAACAAAGGATTGCGTAATAATGGTACTAATAGCCGCTCCCCAAGCTCCATATTCTAAAATTAAAAAATAGTTGGAACAGCTGTTAATTACAATGCCTACGACAAAGACGATGTTCATTGCCATAAGGTTGCCATTGGCTGTTAATAAAGTTCCAACAATGTGGATAATTCCAAGTTGCGTACAAACAAAAAGTCGTTGATCATTTGCATGTGTGATTTCTGTAATTCTTTCAATGCCACTGACATATTCTGTCAGGTAAACACTCGTTGGGAATTGCGCTTGCATATTTGAAAAAACACAAAGACAAATTAGTAGAAGAAAGTTTTTCATAATGTTTGTTTTACGAGATTATAGACACGAAAATTTTATTAAATAGTTGGTCAAATCTTAGTTTTAATAAATTTATTTCCTTCTATAAACTTATTGAAGACTTAAGGTCATATTCGGACAATAGAAGAGTGAGCAACCAATGGGCAATCTAGCTTTTGGCTTACAATCGTTTCTTTCTCATTCAATTTAAAATCCCGTCAAGACTATTACGAAAAAAGCCTTCGCTAAATTAACGAAGGCTTTG
>ENA-ORXM01001941-ORXM01001941.1-marine-metagenome-genome-assembly--contig:-NODE-1941-length-26179-cov-12.379549_pt1 | contig 26179 bp, 19 predicted proteins | sample MGYA00237867_ERZ511480 | MGnify/ENA primary metagenome ERZ511480 (study PRJEB26309, sample SAMN06266103) | marine metagenome | isolation source: Algal blade | place: United Kingdom:Sidmouth, United... | reverse complement strand
TGTGTATCTCTGATAAATATTCGATGCTTTTGTAGGAAAGGTAAGGACAGATTAAATCGGCTCCATACGATAAGAGACTGGCGACGTGGTGCGTTTCCCATACATCGCTTGCATCCACCATTAAAGTTACTTCCTTACGCAAGCCTTTGTCAATCAGAAAGTGATGCAAAGTGCTGACAGACAACAAAGATGGAATGGCAATATTGTCTTTGTTAGCAGTTCTATCACTAACACAAATAATTCGTTTTCCTTTTTTTATTTGCGTAAATGCTGTTTGGCAAAGTGCGTCCAAAGCAGCAATCATCGTCTCTTTTTCTGTAAACGTACTATAAAGTGTACAAGCGTCAAAATCACTTTTTTGAGTATTCAGTAAATTGGCAAGTTGTTGTTCAGTGATGATGGGCGAAGTACACTGAATGACGTTTGCTTGTTCTGCGCCAATATCAATGATTTTGCTTTTTGCCCCAATCGCCGTCGTCAAACTCATATAATATTGCTCTCGAAGCGGATCTATCGGTGGGTTCGTAACTTGGGCAAATTGTTGTTTGAAATAATGAGAAAGGTGTTGGTGTTTTTTAGAGAGAATCGCCAGAGGAATATCGCTGCCCATCGAACCAATGGCTTCCTTGCCATTTTTAAGCATAGCAGCCACAATCAGTTTACTGTCTTCCTTGCCAAAACCAACGCTAATTTGCTTTTGCAGCAGTGGCATACTCAAAGGAAAATCAACCTTTTGTGTCGCTAAGTTCTTGAGATTAAGTGTATGATTTTGAATCCAAGTAGCATAAGGTTTTTGGGTGCAAATTTTGTTTTTTACAGCCTCATCAGAAATAATACACTTTTTTTCAAGATCCGCCACTAAAAGTTTACCAGGTTTTAATTTCCCTTTTTTAGCAATTAATTCGGGTGCAATTTCAATACAACCTGCTTCACTCGCAATAATGAGGTGATTGTCTTTGGTAACGACATAACGAGAAGGACGCAAGCCATTTCTATCCAAGGTCGCACCGATGATTGTACCATCCGTAAAACAAATCGAAGCGGGACCATCCCACGCTTCCATAATCGAATCGTGATACTGATAGAATGCCTTTTTATCGGCAGGCATCGCTTCATCATTTTGCCACGCTTCAGGAACCATCATCATCATCGTGTGCGGAATCGATCGATTTGTTTGTAAAAGAAAATTAACCGCATTGTCAAAATTTCCCGAATCAGAAATATGCGTATCACAAATTGGAAAGAGCTTTGATAAATCAGGCTGATCCTGAGCGATGTGTTCGACGTGTTTGATATATTTCTCTCTGGTTTTCCACCAATTCAAATTGCCTTGTAGCGTATTGATTTCCCCGTTATGAGCGATGCAATGAAACGGCTGTGCCAATTTCCATTTGGGAAAGGTGTTCGTTGAGAACCGACTGTGTACCATCGCTACTGCCGTCTTAAAATGGGGATTTTGTAAGTCCTCATAGTAATGGCGAAGTTGCGTAGCTTTAAGCATTCCTTTATACACAATTGTTTTGGAAGACAGGGAGGCAATATAAAAATCATCAACTAATTGAGGATACGTTTCATGTACTTGCTTCAAAATCAAAGAGCGCAAAAAATAAAATTGCTGTTCTAAATCATCAAGATTAAGCTCTTTTTGTTTAAAAAATATTTGTACAATATCGGGTTCTGTCGATAAAGCACTTTCCCCAATTTCTTGATTGTTGGTAACGACTGTGCGTTGATAAATAAGCTCAAAATCTAAGGCAATACTTTGTGCTTCTATAATCGTTAAACAATTGGCTTGCGCTTGTTTTTCCTTTGGTAAAAAGAAAACACCCACCCCATATTTTCCTTTTGGCGGAAGCGTTATCGCACTTTCTTTGCGGAATAATTCGTCGGGAATTTGCGTGAGTACGCCTGCGCCATCTCCCGTACTTTCCTCACAACCACACGCCCCTCGATGCTCCATGTTTTCGAGCATTGTCAGCGCATTAGCCAGAATTTTATGATTGGGTATATTGTCAATATTTGCATAAATTCCCACACCACATGAATCTTTTTCCAATTGTGGCGTATACAATCCCTTTTTTATTTTTTGCTCACCTTTTTTCATCATTCTCGTTTTAACAGCTTTATTATTTTCATGTTTTTTTAGGAGAGAATGGTCAAATCCTTCGTCGTTGCGTCTGGTCCTGCTATCCGTTCTTATGGCAAAAGCAAGAACCACAAAAAATAAGCAAGAACCGCAACGACTAAAACTACTTAAACCACAAAAACTACTTAAACTATTTTGCCATACCACTACTATCAGGTCTATATTGCACTGACTCAACAGGAAAATATTGTTGTGAAAAAATATACTTTTAATAAGCGTTCCAAACCATCCTCGATAGTAGCGTTATAAGGGGCGTTGGCTTGCTACGAATGAAATGAGATAGTGTATGCCTTATAGTAGCGGATAGCGAGACCATGCGTTACAACGAAGCTGCATACTGTTCTCTCCAAAAAATAAAAATATTTACGAAGTTTATTTGCTCTAAAGTAAATTAAAAGATACAATGTTTTTCACCTTATTTCTTCTATATTGTGATTTTAAAAAACATGTTTGTTGTACTAAAATATTGATAATCAGTAAATTGTATTATTTTTTATATTATGGCTATATCAAAAACAAGCGAATTATTTAAATTAGTTAAATCTTTGACGAAATCAGAGAAAAGGTCGTTTCGTTTGTATGCAGAACGCATTCAAGAGAGCGAGACGCTTTTATATATGAAGCTCTTTGATATAATGGACAAGCAAAAAAAAATGGATGAAAAGTCCATAAAATCGAAAATGGACAATATTGGGGGTGTTAAATACTCCAATGTGAAACGACATTTGTACGAGCAAATTTTGGTAAGTTTGAGGTTGGTCAATAAATCTAAAAAACCAAATATACGCATTCGGGAATATTTAGATTTTGTATATCTGTTGTATGGAAAAGGGCTATATATGCAAGCTTTGCAACTCGTTGATAAAGCAAAAAAATTAGCTCGACAACACCACCTTGACCTTATCTTATTGACGATTATAGAGGTTGAAAAAGTGATTCATTCAAGGCACATTACAAGAAGTGAATCTGAACCGATTGAAGCTTTGATGGAAGAAGCTTTGGCGATTGATAATGCCTTGAGTATTCGGATTCAATTTAGTAATTTGAGATTGGCATTACACAATTTTTATGTACGTCAAGGGCAAGTATATAACAAAGAACAAGAAGCCGAATTTCTACAGCTCTTTGAACACAAAATGCCTACAGTCGTTCATACTCGATTGGGACATATGGAAAAAGTGCATTTGTATCAGTCCTATGTATGGTATTACTATCTTCTCAATGACTTTGACAATTGCTACATTTATGCCTTGAAGTGGGTGGAGTTGTTCAAACAAGAAGATGAATTAATTGCAAGAGACATTAATTTGTTTTTTCGAGGGTATCACTATTTGCTGTTATGTTTGTACAATCTCAATAAAGGCGAACAACACGCAGAATATCAAGCCGATTTAGAAAATTTTAGAAAAACAAAGTATCCTAAATTTAACGAAAATACAAAAATCATTTCCTTCTTATACGTTCATTTGGGGCGTCTCAACCAACATTTTTTAGACAAGACTTTTGCCGAAGGTGTGAAACGTTCTAAGCGAACATTAAAACGATTAGAACGCTATACAGACAAAGTAGATAAACACAAAATAATGATTTTTTATTATAAAATAGCTTGGATGCATTTGGGAAATAAACAAGCAGATAAATGCATTGACTATCTACAAATGATTATAGACCTGACCAATCATTCCTTGAAAAACGACATTCAAGTATATACAAGATTGATGTTTTTAATGGCTCATTACGAATTAGAGAATTTTGATCTTTTGCCTTCTATCATCAAAAACTATCAACGTTTTTTTAAGAAAGTTGAATTTAATAATCAAGTAATTGCGAACATACTTAACTTCTTTAAAGAAGTCCTTAGAAAACCAGTAAGTGAAAGAAGAGAAGTCATTCAAAAATACTTGCTTGTTTTAAAATCCTTAGAAAGTAACAAATACGAAAAAAGAGCTTTTTTGTATTTAGATTGTATTGGCTGGTTGGAGTCTTTGACAAAATGATGATACAAGGTGTTTTTTCTTTGATAAACAATCAATCTTCTTTCATGAAAAAGTACAAAATAAAAAACACATTTTTTCGTTATTCGGTCAGGACAAAAGCTCAAATCTCATGAAAGAATCTCTAAAAGTAACCCCCATTCTAACCTACAATACGCCAAAGTATCCTGCCTATTACGAACCAAATCCTCTACAAATTCCCTCAAAAAAAGGCTCAAAGGTCAGCTTTTACAAAACGGCATTATTGGGGGTAATCGGATTGTTTTCCTTTAACAATGATGCAGAAGCCCAAACAAAAGAAAATCCCATCAAATTTGAAGAATTGGGTTTTCCACGTAGAGGCGGTATGTGTGGAACAGGTGCGCCAAAACGCTTAGACCGAGAATCCGCCGTTGCTATCATTGATTCTGTTTTTAGTGCAAACGCTGTTAAGCTACAAAAAGACTATGATTTTTCAAAAGGCGACGTAGTATTTAAAACAGGCGGATATAATCCAGAATCATGTATTTTGAAGCCATGAATGAAACCGTCATGGAAAAATCCATCGACTTTGTATGCAAACAAGCCAATAAATTAGTCCTTTCTTTCTTGCGTGGTGAACCCCTAATGGAAAAAAAGAAACTCTTTTATATCCAAGACGAATTCAAAAAACGTTTAGGCGACAAAGTAAAAGTCATCGCCCAGCTCTCCACCAACGGACTCTTGTTAACCGACAATTTCTTTCGTTGCCCAAGCCCTTGCCACTCAAGAAAAATAGCGATGTCTTGTATTTGCCCACTATCAAGGTTTAAAAAAATAAGGAGAGAACGGTGGGTTGCTCCGTCGTGCAGCATGCTCCTGCTATACGCTACTATAGCCAAGAAACAACGCATCTATCAAGGAATTGTACAGAGAAGTCACGGCTTGTCCCAACTAAAACGACTTAAACGAAAAGAAGGCTATAACGCTACTATCAGGTCTATTTTAAAAGGACAGAACTTCTTAGAGGGAAGTTGCTTATAGGAGCAATCCCTTGTAGTTGCCCAATCGCCATATAATAAAAAAATGTGTAGGATTAATCCCTAAAAATAAGCCCACAACAACCTGAAAAATCCCAACAAAACCTTATCTTTGTCCCACCAATTAAAAAAAGTAGACAACGGTAAAGACCGTGAAAAATAGACCCGATAGTAGTGGTATGGTGGCGTTTGTGTGTAGGGGCAGACCCATGTGTGTCTGCCCGCAGCGTTGTAGGGGCAATCCCTTGTGGTTGCCCAATCGCCACCATAAGAACGAATAGCGGGACCATCCATCACGATGAAAGACCAACCGTTCTCTCCAAAATAAAAAAATAATGAAACAACAAAAAGTCGTATTAGTCGAAGGCTGTCGCACCCCATTCCTCAAATCAGGAGGCGCATATATGGACTTAATGTCCTACCAACTCGGAAAATATGCCATCAAAGGACTCCTTAACAAAACGCAGATTGAGCCCAACATGGTAGATCGAGTAATCATGGGAACAGTCGTATCCAATCTCAAAACAAGCAATGTCGCCAGGGAAGCAGCCCTCGCAGCAGGATTGTCAAGCAAAACCGCATGTCATACCGTAACACAAGCATGCATCTCCGCCAATAGAGCGATTGCTACCGCCTATCTCGAAATATTTGCAGGACAAGCCGATATGATCATTGCAGGAGGCGTAGACAATACCTCTGACACGCCCATTACCTACAAAAAAGAGATGCAAAAAAAGCTTTTCGGAGCGCAAAAATTGAAATCAACAACGGATTTCCTGAAATTTGCCACGACTTTACGTCCAACAGATTTTGCACCAGAACGCCCCAAAGTAGCAGAGTTTTTGACGGATCGAGTGATGGGGGAGGACTGTGATATTATGGCAGCACGATTAGAAATAAGCCGAGAAGACCAAGACAACTTTGCGGTACGTTCTCATCATATGGCAGCAAAAGCATGGGAAGAAGGACATTTGGCAAAAGAAGTCGTACCTGTAGCAATACCACCAAACTTTGATTTAATCGCCAAAGATGATGGCGTAAGAGGCGATTCTTCTATTGACAAAATAGCGACTTTACGACCCGCCTTCGACAAGAAATTTGGAACGCTCACCGCCGCAAATTCGTCTTTCTTATCTGACGGAGCAGCAGCCGTTTTATTGATGAGCGAGGACAAGGCAATAGAATTAGGCTTAACCCCCAAAGCAGAAATCATTGACTTCGTATTTACTGGACAAGACTTGGATACAGAATTGTTATTAGGCCCTGCTTACGCAGTCGCCAAATTATTTGAACGCAACAATATGGGATTTGATGACATTGATGTTGTAGAATTTCACGAAGCTTTTGCAGGACAAATTCTATCGAACATCAAGTGTTTGGCTTCCGACGAATTCGCCCAAGAACATTTAGGACAAGACAAAGCAGTAGGCGAAGTTCCAATGGAACGCTTTAATTTATGGGGCGGTTCTCTATCCATCGGACACCCATTCGGCGCAACAGGCGCAAGGCTTTTAACCACCACTGCCAATCGACTAATTCACGAAAAAGGAACATATGGCGTCTTAGCAGCCTGTGCCGCAGGCGCACACGGACACGCCATGTTAATTCGCAGTTATTAGTGAAGGGGCGAGTGACGGGTGACAGGTGGCGAGTGAAAATACCTGTCACCGTCACAAAATACTCATCACAAAACACCCATCACCCGTCACCCGTCACCCGTCACCCAAAATAAAATAAAATAAAAAAAATGAACCAAGAAGATTATTTCCAAATAGAAAATAAAGAAGGCATTTGTACCATATGGATTGATAATAAAATAGATGGTATAAACATTGTATCCCCTAATCTCATTTCACTCATGGAAGAGATGCTGCCTAAAACACTAAACAATCCAGAAGTAAAATCCATTATTTTCATATCTCGCCAAAAAGATTTTATGGCAGGAGCCGACATCAAAGGATTTGAAATCGAAAAAGAAGGAGAATTTGAGCCAATCCAAAGGAAAGGACACAAATTATTACAGATTTTAGAAGACAGTCCCAAACCCGTTTTGGCAGCGATTCATGGAACCTGTTATGGTTTAGGATTAGAATTAGCTTTAGCCTGTCATGCCCGTATCGCTTCCAATGCGCCCCGTACCAAACTCGCTTTGCCCGAAGTGAAAATAGGCATCTTACCAGGTGGAGGCGGAACACAGCGATTACCTCGTTTGGTCGGCATCCAAAAAGCATTGGACATGATGCTTACAGGTAAAAATATCTATGCCTATCAAGCCAAAAAAATGGGCTTAGTCGATGAAGTTGTAGATCCAAACAAATTACACCAAGCAGCAAAAATAATGGTGCGAAAAATGCGCCACAAAAAAATAGAGCGAGCATCAAAATTATCAGTAAGCGAACGAGCTTTAGAAGCAACCGCAGCAGGGCGAAACATTTTATTCAGCCAAGCCAGAAAGATGGCAAATAAAGAAGCAAGAGGCAACTATCCTGCCGTTCCGTCGATTATTGATTGTGTAGAAGCTGGTTTTCAAAAAGGAATCGAAGCAGGCTATGAAAAGGAATTAGAACTCTTTGAAAAACTATTGTTGAGTCCACAAAGTGGCGGTCTAAGAAATCTTTTCTACATTATGACCGAAAATAAAAAACGAGAAATTCCAGAAAAACCCTTACAAACGTTGGGCATGATTGGAGCTGGTTTTATGGGGAGTGGTATTACTGAAGTAAGCGTCACCAATGGCATTGATGTGTACCTAAAAGACATCAACTACGCAGGTATTTCAGCAACCCAAAAAGCGATTTGGAAAGGACTACAAAAGAAAGTCAAATACAAAACGATGCGGGCATTGGAGGCAGAACAAGTGATGGGACGCATTCAAGGTCGATTGACTTATGATGATTTTGATAGAGCCGATATTGTCATCGAAGCAGTTTTAGAAAAAATGGACTTGAAAAAACGCATCATCGACGACATCCAAAAACATTGCCGAACCGATGTAATTATTGCCACCAATACCTCTGCCTTGTCCGTCACAGAAATGGCAGAATACGCCAAACGATCTGATAAAGTAATCGGCATGCACTACTTTTCACCCGTTCCCAAAATGCCCTTATTAGAAATTGTCAAAACAAAATATACTTCATCAGAAGTCATCAAAGCGTGTTATGATTTTGGGGTACGACAAGGAAAAACGGTAATCGTCGTAAAGGACTGCCCAGGCTTTTACGTCAATCGAATCTTAATTCCTTACCTCAATGAATGTTTATTGATGGTCGATGAAGGCATTCCTTTTGAATTGATAAATGAAGCGATGGAAGAGTTAGGTTTTCCCGTTGGTCCGTTTAAATTACTGGATGAAGTGGGCTTAGATGTCGCCTCTCACGTCGTAGAAACAGGCAAAAAAGCGGCAAGTAATCGTCCCGATTTTCCTGTAAATTTATCCATTTTGGATATGTACGAGGAAGGTTTCTTGGGCAAGAAAAACAAAAAAGGCTTTTTCCTATACGATGACAAAGGCAAACGCACTGGCTTGAACGAAGATGTTTATCGTTTCTTTAAAGGCGACGGAAGTGGCACTTTAGACAAAAAAGAAATCCAAGCAAGAGCCTTATTTATGATGTTGAACGAAGCCTTAATGTGTTTAGACGAAGGCATTATTGATTCCGAAAAAGCAGGTGATACAGGAGCCGTTTTTGGTATAGGCTTCCTTCCATTTACAGGCGGACCTTTCCGCTTTATGCGCAATTATGGACACGAAAAATTAGCACAAGCCTTCTCAAGTTTGACCGAAAAATACGGCAAACGCTTTGAAGCATCAACGATGGTCGCACAGATGTAAGAAGTAGGTAGTATTTAAACTAAAAAAGAGTTATTTTAGTTTAAAAAGACGACATAATACTTTAGGCCTTACAGAAAAATTGTACGTGCAATTTTTCTGTAAGGAATGGTTGAAAAATAAAGTGAATAATTTTAGCAAAGAGCTTTTTTGATAGATGATTGGAACGCCGAATCGGGCAAAAACGTAGGGGCATTATTAAGGAGTTTTTACACAAAGGTACAGACCCCATAAAATAGACTCGATAGTAGCGGAATGGCGAGAATGTATTCGCCATATTAGCGGATAGCGAGACCCTGCGTCACGACGAAGCAATCCGTCCTCTTACCTACTAATTTTAAACAAAACAATACAAGTATTGTTTTATAAAAAAAATCCCATGAAAAAAATATTATCACTCTTATTATTGTTGGTTGTGACAGCAACTCAAGCGCAAGATGTCGATGTCTATGCATTGTACTATGATTTTAGTGTAGGGCAGGAATATTTGGTGGATATTGATCCTTATACTGCCACTTATGAAGTGGTCGATACATTGGAAAGTGTGGAGGCTGTTGTCGTCGGTTCTTCCTCTTTTGACCACGCACAACAACGATACATATTTGTCGGAAATGACAACCAGAATGAGACTCGTTTGTACAATATTGATGTATTAATACCCGAAATTATTAGCGACCTTCCATATGAAGGATTTGAGAGCGTCGTAGATAGTTTTACGTTTACAGCAATACCGATAGAATTGGAATATGATATGCAATATGATGTCTTGTATGGGCTGGTGTACACCAATAATATCGAGAGCTTTGTCAGTGTTGATGTCGAGACGGGAGCCGTCACCTTTATTGCAGAAATACCTGGCGTACAAGCCGTTTTTCTCAATACCTCTACTTTCAATTCCAATGATGGAGAATATATGTTCTTAGGCGTTGATGCACAACAAAATGGACGATTTTATACGATTGATGTAACGGATGGAAGCGTGTTGAGCAGTCCCATGTTGGGGGATGAAATAAGCAATAATGAGATGTATTATGACAACAAAACGCAGCAAGTTTACGCCTTAGCAAGAGAAAATGCTACTGCCCCTTATGGCGATTTGCGTTTAGTGACGATTGATCCTGCCACAGCGAATACAACGGTTGTTGGTGTCATTCCTAATGTTGAAGCATATGCATTGGGCGGTGCGACGTACATTCAGGATTCCAGCCAATTTGTGTTTATAGGATATGATTCTAATTTTGATCAAAGAATGTATGTCGTTGATGGACTAACAGGCGATTTGGTCGCCAACGAAACTTTAAGCGAAAACTTTATAGAAGTGCAATGTGACAATACTGTGTTTGCCAATAAATTTTACAACAAAGAAACAACAGGACTTGCCACCATCAACCCAGATCAATTAAATGTCTTGAGCAATGACGGCACAAAAATAACGAGCATATCACCCAATCCTTTTTGGGGAGATTTAGAAATTGTCATTCCTGATGGTTGGGGTGCAATCAAAGACCCAAGACGCATGAGAGTGTACAACACAACAGGACAATTAATCTATGAAAATACCTTTGTCAATCAAGCATTTACCACAAATGACCTAAGCGATTTGCCCAATGGCATTTATATCGTAAAAGTCGCTGCTGGAACAGAAAGCTTTGAAACAAAAATCGTTAAGAAGTAGTTGGGGGATTAGTGTATTAGGAATTAGGGAATTGGGATATGCGAATCAAGAGCGTTTCAACCATTTAAAATAGCCTCGATAGTAGTGTTATACCAAAACAGCGTTGGCGGAATGGCTCGGTAGAGACGTTGCGTTGCAACGTCTAAGGCTGGCCTGAAATGGCTTTTGGTATAGTAGCGGATAGCGAGACCCTGCGTGACGACGAAGCCCCAAACCTTTCGCTCCAAATTAGAAAAAAAAGTTTACCAATATCCCTTGTCTCTAGTCACTCATCACCAGTCACTCACCACTTGTCACCAGTCACATCACTTCAACTTATACCCAAACCGAAATCCCATTGTCACACTCGGAAGAATATGATCGCCCGCAGCAGGTATAAAATTAATGCCCTGTGTCTCAGATACAAAACCATCATTTATATCATCTTCCTCCAAACCAATATGGCGACGATGAATCCAGCGAACACCCAAACCAAAATAAACATCTGTATAAAGCTTATCAGTAAAAAAAGAAAGCATCCCAAACTTAAAGTGTGTTGCCAAAGCGGTATGATTGACCTTGTAATCAATTAATTCCTCATATAATCCCTCTTGGCGAGTGACCCATTCGTCCTGATTTTGACGATAATATTTGTACATCAAATCAAAAGCAAAATACTTAGGACTCTTCTTTTGTTTTTTGCTATAAAAACGAATTTCAGCCCTTGTTTTTGGCCCCCAAAAAGGAGCATTATTATTAAGACCCGTCCAAAGATTGGAGATTAAACCTGCTTCAAAACTAAGGTTAATTCGGTCATTTAAACTGCGTTCATATCCTATTGGAATAGAAGGAGTTGAGGTAAATAATTCTAAAGGACTAACTTTAATGGCGGCTTTAGGAGGAGCATTAAATTTACTGTCTTTTACCGTTTCTTCTTCTTGCGCCATTAAGGAAAAAGAACTAATAAAAAAAAAGAAAATATATATTATTTGTTTCACTAAATTCTTTTTAAAAATTCAAAATATCTATCGTCGAAATTAATTGAGGATCATAAGGATTGCTTAAATCATACTGATATAAATTTTCAGGTCCCACCAACATAATTCGGTTTCCCTGTGGAATTACATCGTTCACATGAAGCCCTGATATTTCGGCGACGAACTCAAGTTGGTACGGATTTTTGGCATTCAATACCCGAAAACCCGATTCACCGTCACATACCACCAACATAGAATCCACCAATCCCAATCCATGGGGATTATCAAAGAAGTAACTGCCAATAGGCTGAGGATTATTGATATCAGAAATATCCAAAACATCCAAAACATTAAGGTCATTGGTAAAACGACACTGGCGACCAGAACGCAAAGTTACAAAAGCCACAGAATCATTCGCTACCACAGGATCACAAGATTCGATATGCTGATAATCAGAAATAAAAACAGGCTGTGCCTTATTGCTGATATTATAAATAAACATCCCCGATTCCGATCCAATAAACAAATGATCTTTATGCCGAAACAGGGTCTCAATTCCAAAACCAACCTGTTGTTCATTGATCAAAGTCGGCTGATTCGTCTGCGTAATATCAAAAACTTTAAGGTCTTCATTATCCACAACATACAAATAATTTTCGACGATACTAAACTGCGCCAAAGATCCCCCTTGACCTGTATTGCTTTCAGAGACGGAAGCATCATCTTTCGCACATCCCCCCCAAATAAAAACAATACTAAATAAAATAAAACTTATATAATTTCTCATCTTGTCATTTTCTAATTTAATTTATCACCCGTCACCCGTCACCCGTCACCCGTCACCCGTCACCAAAAAACTATCTCCGACACTTAGGATTTTCCAAAGAAGTCTCTTCCCAACCGATTACAAAACCCTTAGTAGGATCGACACACTCAAAATACACACCATCTGCCAAAATCGGATATGCCCGATTCGTCACATCATACGTATTCGTCGCCCGACTCACTACCTCCACATTCATCGGATCACTAATATCAATCGCTATCAAATCAGGCCCATTATCCGCATACATAATATTGTCTTTAATCGCAATATCCGTATTCGCAGGAATATGAATAAAGCCAACTTTCACAGGATTACTCGGATCACTATTATCCACCACATGCACCCCTTTCAGCCCATCATTCAAATAAATATAAGGCGGTTTCGCATAAATTTTGCCCAAACTTTCCGTCGCAATCGGCGGACCCGCATAAATATTTTGCAATTCAGGGAGTGTCGCATACACAGGCTTCAAGCCATTTATAACCGTATCAACCTCATCGTTCTGATTACAAGCAAAAAAGCCCAACAAACCAACAAGCAAAAGTATCTTTTTCATCAAATTATCTTTTTTATATATTTTCTTTAGGAGAGAACGGTGAATTGCTCCGTCGTCCCGCATGCTCCCGCTATCCGTTCTTATGGCTTTCACTGGTCATCGAGTGGAGTCAAGATGCAACCACAAAAACTACAAAAACCACTTAAACCACAAAAACTAAAAGCCATACCACTACTATCGGGTCTATCTTACAAGGACAGAACCACTACAACAATAAGCAGCATCTCCTAAACTCATCACACAATGTAATAAAATAATACATTTCTACTGTAGAAACGAGAGAAATAGTTAAAGCGTTGCCTGAAATCCCCTATCTTAGCAGCCAAAAAAACAAAGAAATAATGCATATAGACATCATTACCGCCGTACCAGAACTATTAGAAAGCCCTTTGAGCCATTCCATTATGCAAAGAGCCAAAGACAAAGGACTATTAGCAGTAGAACTCCACAATATCCGAGAATTTGGGATGAATGCCTACAACCAAATAGACGACTATCAATTTGGTGGAGGTGCAGGCATGGTCATGATGATAGAACCCATAGACAAGTGCATCACCAAACTACGAGCAAAACGAACCTATGACGAAATCATCTATATGACACCCGATGCCGAAATCTTCGATCAAGGCATGGCAAACGAACTATCTCTACACAAAAACCTCATCATTCTCTGCGGGCATTACAAAGGCATTGACGAACGTATACGAGAACACTTCATTACCAAAGAAATCTCCATAGGCAGCTACGTTTTATCAGGCGGAGAATTAGCCGCCGCCATCGTCGTCGATGCCGTCGGGCGATTACTACCAGGCGTCCTAAACAACGAAAGTTCCGCCTTATTCGACTCCTTCCAAGACAACCTTTTAGCCCCACCCGTCTACACCCGCCCAGCCGAATACAAAGGCATGAAAGTACCAGACGTTTTAATCTCAGGACACACCGCCAAAGTAGAAGCATGGCGATTAGAACAGTCCCTCAAAAGAACCCAAGAGCGACGACCTGATTTGTTGGAGGATTAATAACGCCCCTTTCGTCCCCTAAAATCGTCCCTTTCGTCCCCTTTAATTTACCAATATATGAAACAATTCACCTACAAAGATTCGCTACTTACTATATACTGCCCCAAGCTCGCCAATGAAGAAGCTTTTGAAATTGCCATTGAAAATGCGTGTGCAGCAATCAAAGTTTATAAAGGAAAGTTCTTTATAGAGCTTGGCAACGAAGAGGAAGAATCTATTGATTTTTGGGAAAAATTAGTGGAAGACCCCAAACGCTATCCGCTTGGAGCAAAATATCTATCAGCTTGTATGGAGCGATTGAAAGAAAATGAATATCTCTTTGAAGATGAATGTCCTTTGGGTAGTTATGTAGCGTACAAATTGGCACTGACATATAAATACTTTTTACCATATTATGCCGAATTATTGGGGCATTGGGATATGGATCACGAAGTAGAAGAAATGGAATACATTAGTGAAATCGCAGAGCATCATGGATGATGTGAAGGCGTTGGAGATATTATCATTGCCCGTGCTTCGGTAGGCTGTGGACAATATGGTTCTGAGCAATTAGATAATTTTGAAAACTTCATCAGGACACACAATGAACCATTAGTGGAAAGTCCTTTTTTTATAAAATTGTTCAAGGCGATAGTCAAAGAATATGGAAGTGGTAAATATGGACGTGCTATTTGGGATGGCAACCAACAAGAAGCCGAAAATCTTTTTGGAGGAATGGCGACAGAAGCCATTGAAGTAAAAAGAAAAATAGAGGAAAATGACCCTACCCAAAAAAGGATTTAGAAAAATAACGGTAAACGACATTATGTACCAATATAAAGTTACAGGAGAAGACTATGGTATAAATGTTTTAATAGGATTGCCCAATATCAATGGTCAAGTGCTTACAGTGGATTTTGCCTATAAGTATAAATGGATAACGAATTTTTATGAGGAAGGTATTCGAGTAAGTTGGAGTCTGGAGCAAAAAACCATCATAACGCCAAAAATAATTAGATACAGTATTCTTTATGCGCTCAAAAATGGTTGGAAACCCAAAGAGCATTTAAAACCATTATTCTTTAGAGACATTGAGAACGATATTGAATTGGAAATAAAGAAAGAAATGCCATTCCCCATTCTAAAAAACAAACAAGTTGTTACGGCTTTTGAATACATCATTCCTGCTGAACGGTCAAACGTAAATCTCGAACCATACACGGGTCAAGTAGCAATGTACAAGCAATTTGAAAATAGGAACGAGGCATTGACCTTTGCTAAAAAAATGATACGTAAAAAACCGACCTTAGTTTGTTGGATTTTGAGGGGACGGAATGAAGCCATATTTTATGTGACGAAAGACGATGTAAAAGCCTTTGCATAAGCCGTACTGTCCATCCAAAATAGCCCCGATAGTAGCGTTATAGCTTACGCTGGTACTGTAGTTCTTAGTGCCGTAGTTCTTGGTTTGGTTCTTCTGTGATTTGTGGTTTTTATTGTAAGCTATAGTAGCGGATAGCGGGCCTTTCTGTCACGACGAAGCATTTTACAGTGCGCTCCTTATTAGACCACTTCGTTGTGGGATTGGTGTATTTGTAGATTAGGAATTAGTCTCTTTATTTGTAAATCAGTGAATTAGTTAATCAGGCTCTATAGCACCAAGAACCAAGCACCTAAACATTGAGCGCAGCGAAAATGAAAGGATAAAAAACCACAGCACCAAACATTGAGCGCAGCGAAAATGAAAGGATAAAAAACCACAGCACCAAGAACCAAGAACTACAGCACCAAGAACCTACTTCTTCAACCCAATAATCCGCTCTATATCCCAGATATTCATAAAGCCAAAACCCCAATTGTTCTCCTTGATTTGGGCTTCTTCTCGTTTCCAAAAATGGAGGTTGGAGACGGTGTACAAATAACCGAACTGATAAGCGGTATGTCCAGGTCTTTTGGTGGTGAGCAAAGGGAGGTCATAGGCATAATGTTTTTCTCGTCGCCTGACAATTTGTAGGGCTTGATTTCTGTATTGGGAGGCTTCCTGTAAAGATGGCTCAAAGGTACGCTGCTTGTTTCGGGTGGCAGTTCCTTTGCGGTGTTCAAAAATGGCATTTAGACAGTGATGGCGATGCATCACCCTGAGTTGGGTAATGTACAAACCGTCTAAAAGTTCGGCATAAATTAGCTTTTGGGGCATGGTGGGAAATTGTAAATACAGGATGTCCGTTAAAACGCTGTCATACGCTTCCCCAAATTCTCGTAGCGGTATAATCACTGATGTTCTCAAGCTATCTAAAATATAACCATCGGCTTTTTGGTACAAATCTTTGTATCGCCAGTGGGGACGAGGGTGAAATTCTTTGGCAAACATTTTGGGTACTTCGTCCATCACAGATTGCGCCACAACATAGCGTATCAACTCTTGATCTTTAAGGTATTTTTGTTGGAGATGTAGGATTTTTTCAATACCAACGAGGGCTTCGTCATTGCTTAAAAGCATTTTTAAACCGTCTAAGGGTTCTACATTTTTGCCATAATTCCACGACCAGCGAGCAATCGACCAATCAACCAACCAATAGCTCCATTCCCAACCTGACGAAAAGGTAAGGTGTCCTGTAATGCCTTTTTCTTCAGCCAATAAAATATCGTTCAAACGAGCCGATAAATACGGGAGTAGTAGCATTGGAACGGAGTTGTCGAAAGTAACCCAATACGCTGATTCTGGAAAATACCATGTCTCTCGTTTGGTTTTTTCTTGTTCCATCAACTCAAGCATATGTTGTAGATTCTTATTGCCATAAACGGGGGCTTTGTCTTCGGCAACTTCGTAAAACATAACGGTATGAATCATCACACCTCGTTGTGGGTCTTTGACTTCTTCTTCATCTTTTCCGCCATAATTAAGCACTTCTTCGCCTTTTTTGACCACATGCGCTCGTCCCATAATTTTGGCTTTGTTTTCGCTCGCCCAATCCAAAATTACTTGCTGTAATAGTTCTCGTTGTTTTTTGTTGCCACTGGTGTATTCGGTAGAGGATAATTCGATGTTGTAGACGTCCCAATTGGCTTGTGCTAAGGAATCTAAACGAGTGACAATCTGTTTGTCTTTTTTCTCAAAAGAAGTCGGTTTGTTTTCATACAACCTAAAAGCCCGTTGTTGAATCATATGCAGCGAAATATCAAGCCCCATAACGATGCCTCGTTGATGTGCATAGTCCACGAATTTTTTGGCATAAGGCAACCAAGCATCTAAATTTATACTGCTCAATAAATTGAACTCAAAGTAATTTTGTCCATTGCGAGCCAACCAGTCAATATACTCAAAAACCATTTTTTGACCATCGGGGTGTTCGGGATCTAAGAGGGCTTCCGTCAATTCAATGGGATGCATGGTGTGTAAATGAAACCCTCGTTTGTTAAAGCGTTCTTCTCCGATCCATCGCCAATATTTTGGTAAAGACCATTCTTCTATGGAAGGCACAATCATTTTGCGAGGATGATAAAAACGGAATCCTAATTTTTCTTGCAATAAGGCATACAAAGCGGCTGAAATACCTTCGTAAGAATCAGTCATTAAGTCTAATTCAATACGTCCATCTTTTTTCAAAGATTTCCACTCAAATTTTGTAGAAGGATAATAGAAAAAAGGAACGCCTGCATCGTTTTTTTTGTGCCTGATTTTGTCAAATTTGGCAAGTGTTGGTATTGGCAAATTAATCTGTATATCTGCTTTCTCACTATTTAACCGAACGTTGCACGCACATGCCTCTGCCAATAGTTTTTGTACATCACTAATCGCTAAAAGGGTCACAGGTTCCTTAATCACTTCTTTGGGCGCATTAATCGAAATAGAGGTCGCTGAAAGTAGTGTCGGTACTGTTATTGTCAATAGGAACGAGAACAACGCATAATGCCATATTTTTATCACCATATCCTTTTCTTCGTTTTTCTTTTTCGTTTGGGTTGTTTAAGTCGTTTTTTAGTGCCGTAGTTTTTGGTGCTGTAGTGCTGTGGTTTTTTGTACTCTCTGTTTTCACATCTCTATTCTGACAGCGAAGCGGTCTGAAAAAATCTGTGTAATCCCAAAAATCCCTAAAAATTCGTGATTCAAAGGCCTTGTAGTTTGGAGAACTACCGCACCAAGCACCAAGCACTTACTTCGGATGATACGTTTTCACCCCATTTGCCCGAATGGTTTTTTCGTCTAAAGAGACGTTTTTTGTTTTTTGTTGTGTGTATAGCTCCATTTGAGACGTATAGTGTGGATGGTCTGGTTTGGAACTGTTGCCAAAGAGATTGACGGTTTCTAAGGATTCTAAGCCTTTTTCCCCATATTTGGCGTACATAATAAAGGTGTCTCCATGACGCATTTTGATTTTTCCTTTTTTGTATTCCATCGAATGACAATTTGCCAACGTTTGACCGCTTCCGAACATGGGGAATTCCTTGTCACCTCTCGCCATTTTTTGGATTGTGCCCAATTCCACTTCTAATGTTCCATAGTGTTTAAGTAGGAATTTTCTGGCAAAATTAAGAGCATCGCCTATTGTTTCTTCTGAAAGGGTATTGTCATGTACCGTCAAATCTTTAAAAATTTGTTGTTCCATGTACAGGGTGAATAGTGCCACAATGGCCGCCTGTTTGTTGTGAATATCCATACTTCTATCCCATTTGTCTACAACAGCTTTTATATCTGCAAATTCTGGACGTTGAAGCAGGGTGAAAATTTCATTTAGATTGCTTGCTTGACGGAAGTTGAGGTCTGTGCTGTGATACGCATGGTCTTCTCTAATCTTTCGGACATCTTCAAAGCTCACTTTGTTGTATTGGGCAATCAGTTCCTTAAAACGTTTGGCACGAGCAGTATTGCTCGTCATAATGCCGAAGCTTTTAGGGTAATCTTCTAATTTTGGGTTTTCGGCTGCTGCGGTACAATCTAAAGGCGTATTGTTACAATTGAAAAGGTAGCCTGCTTTTGGATTTTTAACATAAATTAGCTCTTCCAACGGAGCAACTTTATCACCATCCCAAAGCGTTTTAGACGTATTGCCAGGCAAGATTCCCTGCCAATCGTAGGATTCATCTCGAATCGGCAACAAACCATTACTCATATGCATAATATTGCTTTCAAAATCGGCATATGTAATCGTTTGAGAAGCAATTCCCTGTATTTCCAAAGCCTTCCAAAACTCGTCATAATTGGTCGCTTTTGCCATTCTATACCATTGTTCCACTTGTCTAATATTACAAAAAGAATTGTTTCGGAAAGCATAATAGCCTGTTTTATTTTTTAATGCAGGGCCATATTTACTGATATAATATTTCCTTTTGACGGGAATTGTGATGCCTGCTATTTTTACTTTAAGTTTGGCGACTTTTTCTTCTAATTTGATCCATTCGCCATCATATTTGTACTGATTTTTTTTGGAAGGATGCATTTCCAAAGCGTAAATATCGCTGTAGTCTTCGGCATTAACCGTATGCGTCCAGCCCAAGTATTTGTTTGTTCCAATTACAGGAACAACACCGCCACCCGTAAAAGTAACCCCAAAGAACTCAAGCCCTTCTTTAGAATGTACACTCAATTCCCAAAAATTAATCGGGCCTTCTGTGGGCAAATGAGGATTGGCAACCAAATACGTTTTACCATCCGTTGTTTTATTGGGACTATACGCCATCACATTAGAGCCTGCGCTTCTAAAATCAGCTTGGTCTTCATACATATCCATCTTATTGCCAACAATCCTTGCTAAATCCAAAAAACCGTAATTCATTAAGACAAAAGTATAAGTGTACAGTTTTAAAACGTCCGTCTTCTCTATAGGAAAAAAGCCTTTGATAAGCACTTCAGAAGGATGTGTCGCTGCATAGTTGTTAAGGGCTTCCGTGTAAGCGACAATCAAGGCTTCTACTTCGGGCTTCATATCTTTGTCATAGCGTTCCTGAATAAACTGATCTATTTGAAAGATTTCTGCTATAAAATCCCTCGCAACGCCTGCTTTGCCTGTCAAACTTCCTGCTTTTCCTTTCAATACCGCAAAGTGTTTCTGCATCATATTGAAATGATCTTCGCACTGCGCCCAACCAATGCCATACACCGCCTCCGCATCTGTTTCTGAAAAGATATGAGGCACACCATATTCATCCCTCACAATCTCAATATTCTCAACATTGATTTGTGCTGTTATGGGTAAAAAACTTAATATACTTAAAATAAATATGCTAAAGCAACTTTTTTTCATGGAAATTTAATGTTTGTGATGACTGCAAAATTACGAAATTTGATTGAATCAATAGCTGATTGAGCGGTTGAATCTATTTAAAATAGCCCTGATAGAAATGGTATGGCAAGTAGTTTATGTGGTTTTTGTGGTTTGTGTAGTTTTTGTGGTTGTAGCATGATTTGTGGTTCTTTTACTTGCCATAAGAATGGATAGCAGGCCCAGACTGCACGACGAAGCACCATACCTTTCGCTCCTTATTTTTAGTTAGGGAATGTGTACGAAACAAGTTATTAGATATGACATTTCTCAAAGAAATGTCATATCTGTGGCGACTAAATTATTTTTTATTTAGCCTAACCACAAAGCCTTTGAATCACGGATTTTTATGGATTTTTGGGATGACACGGATTTTTTAATAACATAAAAAAACCAAGAAACATAGAGAACCACAGCACCACAGCACCAAAACCAGGATTACACAGATTTTTTAGGAATACAAACTACAAAAACCACAAAAACTACTTAAACTACAAAAACTATAAAAGGCAAAAATTAAGCCACCTCTGCATTCCCATTAATTTCTCGAATAATATGAATGATTTTCGTCGCATCATTGTCTTCAAAAACGCCCAAAAGCCCCTGATCGTTCGTGTCCGTAAAAGGAGATTCAAAAAGCATTTTAGGTTCAATCATGCCATTTTGCGTGAGATGCTTGATAATTGTGTTCAGAAAGTTCATTTGATTGGCGGTGAGGGTATTGCTTTTTTGTAGAAACTCTGCAAAAGCTTGTTGGGCTGAGGCGACATCTAAGCCCACGATTTCTCGTACAAATTTACTCAACGACAACTGGGCATATTGGTCAAAATCGGCTTTTGTACCTCGTTCCTCACCGTCAAAAAGGATTTCTTCCAATAACTGTAATTCTTGGTACGTAATGGGCTGATTCGTAGAGAGTTTGGAGATGGTGAGTTGGTGTTTGTTTTCCTCTATAAAGCGTTCTACTCGTTTTCTATACGTCTCATTGCTGTAGGTTGCTAAGGGTTTTCCTTCTGTAAGAATAATCTCTGAATCTTGGATATTGGTGTAAATAGGCACTTTAGAGTTTTTGTCTAAATACTTCATTAAATCCCTGATTTCGGCTCGTATGGCTTCTATTTTACTTTGTGTGAGCGTCTTATAAAAATCGGGATCTTTTAGGCTTTCTATTCTTTTTTTGGCTTTTAGAACGTCGGGAACGCTGTATTTTTTGCTCAATCCCTCTGCAATATTCATCAAATTGTTGTGAAAGCGTCCTTCTGAACCAGTAGGCAAGAGATTCACTATTTGTAATTTGAGCATCATTAAGTCAAAATAACGGACTTCTTCTTTGACGGCTTCGGGTTGGGGGAGTGCTGCAATATGCTGTTCTATGTCATCAACATCATCATTGCTCAAATTGTTCCAACGACTGCGCTCTTTGAACTCATCGACGTAGCGAGCATGCATTTTTACCCTAAAATCTTGGGGATTCAGTTCGGCGGTGGCTTGGTGGAGGCGGTCTAACAAGGCTTTGGCTAAGGCGAGGTTTTCGGTTTCGCCTGTTTCCGTCAATAAGCGGCTGAGTTGCAGACGGGCTTCAAAGGTTTGCTGGGTAATGGGCTTCGCTGCTTTGCCTTCTTTTTTATTTTTGTTTTGGTCGAAAAACTCGAAATTCTGGCAGACATCAAAAATCAAAAAGTATTCTTTGGGTTGGTCTGGACCAAATACATCGGGACAAAGGCGGGTCCCTCGCCCTATCATTTGCCAAAATTTGGCAGGAGAACGGACGACTTTAAAGAAAATCAAATTTAAGACTCTTGGCGCATCGACACCCGTATCCATCATATCCACCGACACAGCTATTTGGGGCAAATTCTCCTTATAATTGTTACAAAAGGCTTCTATACTACTTTGGGCATGCGAGACTTTGTTGTGGATGCTTTGGATAAAATTCGAGGGATGGTCGGGATAGCGTTCTTCAAAACATGCTACGATGAAATCGGCATGTTTTTGATTGACGGCAAAAATGATGGTGCGCCCGATTTTGTCACCACCTTCTATTTTTAAGCCATTTTCCATAAAGGCGTCTAAGACTTTATAAACCGTATCTTTATTGAACAGCCATTTGTTCATGGCATTGGCTTCGATTTCTTCGGGGAAAATACCTGTGGTTGTGTCTCTAAAGGTTTCTTCGTATGTTTCTTTTTCTGCTTCTGAAAGGTCTTTGTACTGTATCCCTTCTCGCAAAAAGTCGGTAGAAACGTCTAAGTTTTTGTAGGTTTTTAAAAAAGTGGGAACGGCTTCTTCTAAATTGTACTCAAAGGTCGGGTCGGCATCACTACAACCAAACAACTCAAACGTATTGTGGTCGATGCTGTCTTTGGGCGTGGCAGTCAAACCCACAATCAAGGCGTCAAAATAATCAAAAATAGCTTTATAACGATTGTAAACGGAACGATGGGCTTCATCGACAATAATCAAATCAAAATGACCGACGCCATACAAGCGTTTACCCGTCGTGGCAATGTCATCTATGCGATTGAGCATGCTTGGGTACGTACTAAACACCAATCTCGTCGTATCATTCTCTTTTTCTTCGGTCAAATTAATGGCGGAGAGGTTCGGTAAATAGTCGTTGTAATTGCTTTTCGCTTGGCGAACTAAGGCGTTTCTATCCGCTAAAAATAACACTCTTTTTGCCCAATTGTGCTTCATCAACACTTCCACCAAAGCGGCAGAGGTTCGGGTTTTTCCGCTTCCTGTCGCCATCACTAACAAGACGTTGCGTCGGTCGCCTTTTAGTTCCTCCTTTTTGCCGCCCGTTTTGCCATTGACCACAAAACTTTCCGACACTCTTTGGATGGCTTCCATTTGGTAGGGTCGTCCTGCAATTTCTTCATTGACGACGGCTTTTCTAATGTCTTTTCGGGTGGTTCCTTGTTGTATGCGCCATTGCAAAGTGTCTTTGCTATAAAACCCATAAATCCGTCGAGGTGCGCTATAAAAGCGGTCTTCCCAAACTTTTGTTTCGTAGCCATTGGTATAAAAAATGATGGGGCGTTGTCCGTGCATTTGTTCCAAACAGTTGGCGTACAAATAAGCCTGATGTCTGCCTGCTTCTTCGTCTTTTTTTGTGCGTTTAGCCTCGATTACGGCTAAGGGTTTGCCGTTGTCATCCCACAACACATAGTCCGCATAGCCATTGCCTTTTGGATTGTCTGCGGTGATGGGCATGCCTGTCACATGGTATTCCGTATCTCGTCCTTTTTGCAAATTTGCCCAACCTGCTTCCTTCAAATCCACCTCTATCAAATGCAATCGGGTTTCCGCTTCGCTGTATTCGGAAGGAATGTCTTTGATTTTTTCTAAACGGGCGTATCGCTTTTTACGAATGGCTTCTTTGGCTGCTGCGTTTCGGGCTTCTTTCGCTTTGTGTGCAGCCAATGCTTCTTTATCTTTCGTCGCTTTTATTTCCGCTAAAACAGCGTCTTTTTGGGCATTTTCAGCTTTTAAGGCCGCTATTTGGGTTTGCCAATCCGCTTCGGCTTTTTGATGCTCGGCTTGCATCTCCGCTTTTATTTTGTTGCGTTCCGCTTTGACTTGTTGAGCTTGGCGTTCTTCGGGATTTTGGGTCGGTATAAAATGCTCCATAAATGCACCAGGCAAATCCACCTCTTCTTCTCCATAGAAACCAACAAACCATTTTACAAAAGGATAGAGATATTTCAAACTCCGCAAGGCTTCCTTACTAGTTACATTCTTGCCATAATGCACACTATTGTTGCCCGTTTTTCGGACAATACTAAGACCATTTTGTAAGTGAAACGGGATCGTTTCTTCTATAAATCTATGGCGCAAAAGACTGTCTAATTGCTTGTTATAAGGAACTTCAAGGTCTTCTCTATCATAGATTTCATATACACAAGATTCTAAAACCAAACGACAGTACGCTGCGGTAGAAGTCGGTTCTGTATAAACCCGTCTTTCTGCCAACTGCATTTGCCTATACAAGTCCGTCCATTCGCCTTTCAGAAATTCAAAATTTGTCATATAAGAGTGCATTGCAAATAATATACCAATATTGGTGGGGAAACGCTGATTTACCGCTGTTTTGTGGTAAAAATAAGACTTTTTTTGATTTTTTCTTTTTCTTTTTTTTGGAGAGAACGGAAGGAGCTTCGTCGGGACGTTATGGGCCTGCTGTCCGCTAATGGATGGCATCTCTAAGATGCCTTCCATTTTTCACAATACATTCTGTGAAAAGCCAACGCTTTGCCAACGCAAAAATCCAACCACTACCATCGGGGCTATTTTGCACTGTCTTAACACTCCATTGACGGTATTTTTAAACGATAATGAACGATGCATACAGTAATCAATAGCATAGTCTTCCAAAAGAAAGTAGAAGGTAAATATACAGACGAATACATAGATGAAATCGCTAATGAAATTGCTTTCAATACAAACATTGGCAAGAAGCTAATAACCGTGAATAATATTTACAAAATAGGATTAGGAGATACGATACAAAAAAAGGGCGCATATAATTTGTACTATTATTGCAACAGCAAAAAAGAGCCAATTCTTCTTATCAATATCTACAAGAAAAAAGAGAAAGACATTATCACCAAGCTTATCAATGATTTAGTTGTAGAGGCTTTGAGGTGATTAGGTGCTATTTTAAGCCAAGCTTTTAAGGCAAAGCAATTCGCTTAACGACTTCTTCCAAATCAATATCCAAATTGGCATAACTTACTGTCACACTAAAGGTTTTAAATTTAGAAGTGATGATGTATTGGGTTTGGTAATCTTGCATGTCGTTGTAGATATATTTATATTTTACCTTGATAATTTGAGCGTGACTGGTTTGTAGAAATTTACCTTCTAATCGTTCAAATTCATAGCCCATTTGTCTTGATTTTTGTTGGAACTGTTGTTCTAATAATCCAATATATTCAGAAGCTAAAAGTTTGTCTAATTTTACGTATTCGTTAGACATAATGTAGACCATATTTTGAATATTTTTCTTATCCACAAAAAACTCCAATTTGTTGGGATTCCTTTTAGAAGCATAAACTAAGTCCTTACCAGATTTTTGAAGTTGAGGATCATTGGAATTTTGAAAGATTTCCGCTAACTCATCTATGGTTTTAGGCTCATAGTTATAGGGCAAATATATTCTACCATTTAGAAAATTAATATTGTGAGTTTGGTAATGTTCGGGATTGAATTCTTTTTTAAACTTTGTCTCTGGAGCATTGCAGCCGATGAGGAAAACAGATAGAAGGAGGAATAAGTATTTCATGTTTTTTGACATTTGTATTACTTAATATAGAATATAATTGTATATTTAACAAGTGTTTGTAAATATATTACCACTTTACTACCACTAAAATACTACCGTTAGTATTTTTAATATATTGGTCTCCAATTAGATACGGGGCTTCGCCTCGTTCCTGCTTGCTTTTCCTTTACAGAGAATTTTAAAGAGTTTACTTTTTAAGAATAAACAATACCTTTTCTTGAGACTTGTCCTGGTTATTACGGAAAACTTATTTTAGGAAAATAAGCTAAAAAAAAGTGATAGAGACAGCTCCCAATTTTAGAGTAATATTCATCTTTGAATTTTAAATCTGGAGAAGATCCAACACACAAAAAAACAAAAACGAAATACCTGTATTTTTTACGAAAATTTTAATCGGAATTTCGCGCCAATTTTTTGTTTTTTTCTGGCCATAAAATAAGATGAAAATAAATATGATTTTTTAATTTTAATTTTGTACATTTGAAGTGCAGCGCTCTGACGTGGTGTCAACGTTTGTAGACGGGAGAAAGTTTTCCTTAACCGAGAAGGTGTTTCTGAAAAGAGATACCTTTTTTGGTTTCTTTGAGACAATAGAAAATTTAAGCCGATTTAAGAGACTTTTAGTTTTATAAATGAAGATTACCCTTTAAA
>ENA-ORXM01001938-ORXM01001938.1-marine-metagenome-genome-assembly--contig:-NODE-1938-length-26255-cov-44.112270_pt1 | contig 26255 bp, 23 predicted proteins | sample MGYA00237867_ERZ511480 | MGnify/ENA primary metagenome ERZ511480 (study PRJEB26309, sample SAMN06266103) | marine metagenome | isolation source: Algal blade | place: United Kingdom:Sidmouth, United... | reverse complement strand
ATTGCTCTTCCACCTCGGTGAGCGATCTGTCCCCGCTGAGCGGCCTGCTCGCCCTGCAGACACTTCATTGCTCTTCCACCTCGGTGAGCGATCTGTCCCCGCTGAGCGGCCTGCTCGCCCTGCAGACACTTCATTGCTCTTCCCCGTCAGTGAGCGATCTGTCCCCGCTGAGCGGCCTGCTCGCCTTGCAGACACTTGATTGCTCTCTCACGTCAGTGAGCGATCTGTCCCCGCTGAGCGGCCTGCTCGCCCTGCAGACACTTGATTGCTCTTCCCCGTCAGTGAGCGATCTGTCCCCGCTGAGCGGCCTGCTCGCCCTGCAGACACTTAGTTGCTCTTCCACGTCGGTGAGCGATCTGTCTCCGCTGAGCGGCCTGCTCGCCCTGCAGACACTTTATTGCTCTCACTCGTCGGTGAGCGATCTGTCCCCGCTGAGCGGCCTGCTCGAACTGCAGACACTTAGTTGCTCTTCCACCTCGGTGAGCGATCTGTCACCCCTCGAAGGGCTAGACCACCTTCGAAGGCTCGATATTTCTTCATGCAGCTTGTCGAAGCCTGAGGCAGGCGTCTGGAACAAGGAATCCCTGCGCCAATTAATCGCATACAGAACAGTTCTGCTTGACGTGCCCGCTGAGGTGCTGTCGAGAGATGCTGAAGATGATTGTCTGGCGAGACTCCGAGCGCATTGGCAAGACAGCGCTTCAGGTTCAGAGCGTCTTCACGACACCAAACTGATGGTGCTCGGCAACGGCCGAGTCGGTAAAACGCAACTCTGTCGTTGGTTGCGTAAGGAACCTTTTGACGAGTCGGTGCCCTCTACACACGGCGTCACGGTCACCAGTATTCCCGTTACATCAAATCCCGATGCCCGACTTCACCTGTGGGACTTCGGTGGGCAGGATATCTATCACGCGACGCATTCGCTGTTCCTGCGCAGTCGCGCCCTCTTTGTGATCGCCTGGACACCGGCTCTCGAGAAGTTCGAGGACTTGATCGAGGATGGTCGAGCCTTCCAGAACTACCCCCTGCCCTATTGGCTCGATTACATCCATGAGTTTGGTGGAACCGACGCTCATCTGATCATCGTTCAGACGCAGTGCGATTCAAGAGACGACGATGCCGTGCTGAATCCTGACGCCTTGGAGAAGCTGCAACGATTCAGGCGTCAAGACACCACAGTGTTCAGCGCGAAGACCGAGCGTCGTGGCAAGGGCCTTCTCGAGATGATCGACGATGCCTGCTCGGTGATGGACAGTCCGTTGATTGGAGTTGGACGAGCCAAGGTGAAAGCGCATCTGGAATCCCTTCGAGACGATGACGCCAAGGAAACTGATCCAGACAAGCGCGCCAACCGGACGATGTCGCGCGAGGCGTTCGACACCCTGTGCGCTGGGATCGGCGGCGTGGTCGATACCGAACTGCTTGCTGAATTCCTGCACGACTGCGGGACGGTGTTCTACCAGCAGGGTCTGTTCGACGATCGATTGGTTATCGATCAAGCCTGGGCACTCGAGGCGATCTACGCGGTGTTCCACCGAGATGGCTGCTTGCCGATTCTCGAATCAGATCATGGGCGGTTCACTCGATCGCTGCTGGGCGTGCTGCTGTGGGATCCGCAAGGGCTGAGCAAGGATGAGCAGTCGACGCTCCTCGGAATGATGATCAGTTGCGGTATCTGCTTCGTGTATCAAGAGGCCGATGAAAAGCGCGGTATCGAAGCGCGCTACATCGCACCGGAGCTGCTGCCAGTGGAACCGCCGCGCGAGGCCACCGACGCGTGGAACGATCAGTTAGCGGACGTCAGCGAGGCCTTTACCTTCTCCCTTCTGACGCCGACCCTGATGCGTTCGATTCTCTCGGAAATTGGCTCGCAGGCGAACCTGTCGGCACACTACTGGAAGCGCGGCGTCTACTTCTACGACGCCCGACGAAACAGCCGGGCCATGATCGTACAAACCTGGACAGGCGACTGGAGTGGCGACATCACCGTGCGGTGTCAAGCTGGCGACGCCGAGGGTCTGTTGCAGACTCTGGTCGAGCTGGTTTCCACGCAAGTCGAGCGACTGGGCTTCAAGCCAGCAGCTGCGCCGGAAAGGCGAGCTCGCCAGACGTCAGAGGACGTGTCCGAATCGGTACCGATTACCTACGGTCGCGAGTCAACGGCGCCCCAGTGGTATGTCTCCTATGCGCGCAGTGATGCAACTCGCAATGGCGACCTGGTTGATCGCTTCTGCAAGCATGCTGATGGTCAGCGAATCAAGATTCAGCGTGACGAGGAGCAACTCGTTTCAGGCGACAAGATCTCTCGATTCATGCATGACATGGCAAGCGGAGAGCGCATCTATGTATTCCTCAGCGAGGCGTACCTGAAGTCGATCTTCTGCATGACCGAACTTCACGGTATCTGGACACGTTGGGAGAGTAACGAAGAGAGTTTCGCCAAGAGAGTCAAGGTATACATGTCGGACGACATCCCGTCCGGTGACACAACGCATATGCTGGCTGTGCGCGATCACTGGCTGCAGAAGTTGGAAGAATTCGACAAGATACCGGAATCGGATACAACACCACGGATGCGAGCGACGATTGATCGAATCAAGGTCTTTGTAGATGAGACCTACGACGTTCTCGATGTCATCTACGATCATGTCCAGTTCCGGGAAGAGAAGCCATTGTTCGATGACGTCATGAGGGAGGATTGAGATGGACAGTGCCCGAATCGCCTACCTTGAAATGATTCAGCGGACCATCGATCGGATGGCTGGCGAGAGTGCGCATATGAAGCAGTACTGCCTGGTGTCGATTGCGGCCGTACTCTCAGCCGCGGCGGCGACGAACACCGATTCGCTGGCGCTAGCCGGGCTGTTGTTCGTCGCGGCATTCTGGTTTCTGGACGCGCAATACCTCACCCAGGAGCGGTGGTTTCGCACTCTCTATGACCGTGCTCGTCTCGATACGGAAGCGCCGAATTTTGTGATGACGCCAGGAAGCGATATCCGCGATCAACACGGACTACGACACACCTTGAGAGGATGGTCTACCGCTCCGCTCTACAGCGCTCTGGGCCTATTGTGCCTGGTAGTTGCGGTGTAGAGAGTAGCCAACACCGCAGGAAGAAAGGATTTCGCACACTCGGGCGTGCCGTGACCGGAAGAGAGAACGGCAGATCAACGCGGCGGAATTGCCACACCAACTGCGCGTTTAACGTAACGCGTATTATGCGCAATAATACAAGCATGAGACGATATGCAAAAATTGGGTAGGTTTCAGAAACGGCTCGTTTTGTACGCAAGTACGCCAGAAGACCGGCAGGCAAGAAATTCCATCTACGGAAAATGATTTATAACTTGCTAAGCGTGTCTTCTAATCGCTGACGTGACATCTTGAGACTCTCGTGATCGATGCGGCCGTGCACATCGCCTTGTTCCGCTTCAGCCACAGCGCGCTCATACCAGGGGCGTGCTTCGGCATAGTCACCGGTTTGTGAGTAGCAGTCGCCGACCTGACTGAGACTAATTCCGAGACTCTCGTGATCGATGCGGCCGTGCACATCGCCTTGCTCTTTTTCAGCCACAGCGCGCTCATACCAGGGGCGTGCTTCGACAAACAAACCACTGTGTATCAACCCCCACCCAACAGTGGAAATACTGTAGCCGTCAAGCGGAAAGTCGTCGAAAAAGCGCTGCCAGACAGTCGGTGCGAATTGGAATCCTAGTAGGCACGCTATTGCATCGGTATCACCCGGATCACCCCTGACCTTGACAGCGGCTGCATGAAGCGCCTGAAATCGGTTTCTTGCGAGTGATGTGAGAATCTCGCCTTGTCCAAATGAATCGACCTGCTCTTGAACAAACGCTGCCGTCAAGTCGTGCACACGAAGTTCAGGACCGCCCTGTAGCAGATAACTGTCAAGGCACGTGTCGACGGCCGCTATCGCTCTCGACCGTTCACCAAGGCCACTCTCGACAATCTCCAGTAGTTCATTCCGGTCAATGCGACTGGTTCTGAAAGTCAAGGCCCCAAGCATGACCAACCGCGCTTCGTCGTCAATTCGATTCCAGGGCATGCTGAACGACTGATGCGTCTCATCGCTCAGCTCGATACTGAATTGAGCTAAAAGACCTCTCCGATCCGCTTTGGCGAGAGCAAGAGCGGAGGGGCATAGCTGTATTGGTAGGCCGCCAGCAGCATCAACGATGCTCGCACCATAGGACGTCATCAGCTTGTCGTCGGAGAGTTTGGCCACCAGCTGCAATGCTGCCGGTCCTGCCAGTGGTAGCACTTCGATCGTATGCCAACGTGCGTCCCAATCCTCGAATGTGGTGGTCAAGAACACATCGCACGGGACGCCGTGCGGAGGTAGCCACCGACGAATGCTGTCTGGTCCTGCGACGTTGTCGTAGATGATGAGGGTTCGAGCCTTGCCCAAGGACACCAACGTCATCAGGCATTGATCGTCAAGATCAGTCCCGGATGGGTACGTCAGCCCAAGAAGGTCGCGGCCAAGACGAACCAAGTCCGCTGGTGCGCCAGAAGTGCTGGTATCTACGAACAATGTACCGCCGGGATAGCGCTGCTGATTCAAGCGCGCAAACTCGCGAGCGAGCTCACTCTTCCCCACACCGGATGCGCCCTTGAGTACCACGACACAGCGCTCGTCGGATACCTCAATCTGATGGGTGATAGCCTTCAATGCTATCTCACGCCCAACAAAAGGAGCTGCCTCACGTGACGGCACGTTGCTGGGAAACAGAGGCCGAAAAGTGGATCGCGTGTTGTCGTTCACTCGATCAAAGCCATGAGACACGAGTGTATTGATCAACGTGTTGAGATCGTGTTCCCAGTCTTCGGTACGCAGTTTCAAGCACTCAATTTGTGTCAGTGCCTGAATGTCGTTTAGATTCTGCAGTGCTGCCGGCTGAATCGGCTCAGCATCGCCTACCAGGATAGGAATGACGATCGAATTCCCCGTCAGAGCCGTCGCAATCTCTGTGCGTACCCAGTCGTCAGCGACGTCGAGTCGACGTCTTCCATGCTCATTTTGAACGGTCAGCCAATCTTTCCCTATCAGCACAAGTACGACCCGTGCGGACTCAATCGCCGTTCGAAGTTCATCTGGCCACTTGCTACCGCCTTCGATCGAGCGTTTGTCAAAAAATACCTCCCCTACTGCGAGCTCACGTCCCAAGTCGTCGGCCAGATGAACGGCGACATCCAACGTGTCTGTGATCCGATAGTTGACAAAGACTTGGGGATCAATCGCTGTCTGCGCCATTGAGTTATGTTCGTCGCATCAGAAGTTACGTCGAATCTATACGACAATCACCAAGCGCGGTTGACGGGGTAGAAAATCGCTCGTGATATCAACCCCCAGCTACGTCGTCGGCAGGTTTGTTCGTGGTTGTATGCAAGCCTGAAGTCTATTCAATCATGTATGTCATAAAGGACGTTATGTTATACAAACGCAGCAAGGTGGTATGCAAGACGCTGATCGCATCGCAGACGAGCTGCGACACGATCGGCGTCGACGAACAGGACAAACCGGGGCCGATGTGCAGTCGAATAACGGCTTCGAGGTGATGTCCTCTCTATCAGGCAAGCGACGCGTCGGCACGGCGAGGTCGCAGGATGCGCACGCGAATGCCTATGCCGCCAACCGCCCGGCCACGCTCGTCGCGCTGGATTAGGTCGACGTCGTATATCTGTCCGGGTTTTGAATCGAGCGGTGCCGTGACACGTAGCGCACTCTGCAGCGGCTGGCGCGCAGCAAGGTTAAGCGACAGGTGGGAGACGCGTCCGGGCGCAAAGCGTACCGACGCGAGGCCGCTCTCTTTGCTAACAGGGCGCGCAATGCTCGCCCTCGCGTCATTCCGCCGCCCCGGTTGGCCGATGATCGATCCCGCGCCCATGCTTAGCCGCAGCGCGTTACCGAGCTCCGTTTGACCTGTTGCGCCGAGCACCGCCTCGGCGGGTCCGAAGAGCGTCAAGCCCGCACCCCCGGCCGCGAACTCGCGGCCGGACCCCTTCTTCGTGATCGGCGTCGGCGGTCTTCGCTGCACGCCGATCAGCTCACGAAGCGTCGCGGGCTCAGGGTGCGTCAAAGCGACCTCTAGAAGCTCGGCGCCCTCGGGACGTCGGAGCTCCAGCGTCTGCACACCTCGGTGGACCGCGAAAGCGCTGCCCAGCCGTGTGGCGAGCAAGTACGAATCGCCCGGAATCAAATCGACGACGGTCAGATTGCGCTGCGCGAGGTTGTCGTGTTCCCAGACGCGCGTGCCCGGAGGTGCCGAATCGTCTGGAGTGTAAACGCTGGCCAACAAGCAACCGTGGGTTCCGGTCGGCGGGATGCTGGCTGACGGCCATCGCGCGCGTACAACTCGGCTCGAGCCGCTTGTCAGATCCCCTTCCACCAGACAGGCCACGGCCGGCCTCCAGTCGCCAGGATAGACGAATTGCGTGCCCGCCCAAGTCTTTACCGCGAACGTCACCGTGAACAGCCTTGCTGTGGTAGGGCCGCGGTTGTGCACCCGAGCATACAGCCAGTTGTCCTGCCCGGCTTCGGGGTTCTGGTGAGACGTTCCGCCGTCGGAGCCGTTTCTGACCCACACGTCGGGAGAGCGCCAGAAGACTCCACTGGTGGGCGAAGTGCCCAAGTCGCTTGGCGAGTCCTTTAGAAAAAGATCTGCACCTACAGAGTCTCCGAATCCATACACGTAGCGATGGAAGAAGTCGATCAGATCGACCCGGCCGCTACGCCTGATCAGGTAAGCGGCCAACTGTTCGGTGGTCACCGCCTCGTCTATGTGGGTGTTGTAAAAGTCGCGCATGAAGGCGATGAGGTCGCTACTGCCCAGCTCGTCGGCCAGGCCGGCGAAGAATCTGCTGCCGGACCCATAAGCTGCGCCGGGTGTGTCGCGCCGCCACTGATCGGCGTAGCGGAGAGTGACAGGCGGGTCGCTGCTGGAGAAAGGGCTGACCTGTGTACCGCCTTCGTCTGCCAGCCAAACAGTCCACGCCTCGTCGAGCCAGCTGTCGCACTGACGTGCCGGCTTGACGCCTCTGGCGTACCAGCTGTGGAATACCTCGTGCCCGAGCGCTTGGAAGCGGGTCGTCGTCGCGCCGCTGTACTCCATGCTTCGCGACGGATCGTTCCAGAGGAGGACCGTGAAGCGTTGGCCGTGGCCGTAGGCACCGACGTTCGACGCGAAATCTGTCAGCTTGGCTATCAGTGCGGATTGCAACTGCACCATCGACGTGGGGACCGACGTCTGCCGGTGTAGCTCCAGGGTCATGGTGCCGATACCCGGCACGGTCACCGTGGGGCTGACCGATTCCAGCGCACTAGAGGGTTCCAGCACCAAAAGCGGCGAAAACGCCGAAGTCGTCGCCGGCCAGCTCAGCAGCCAATGGTGAGCGCCGAGAACCGTCATGTTCGCGTTGGTTATCACGGTATGGACGTTCTGTGCTGCCTGAAGCTCCAGTTCGACCGACAGAGCGAACTCGTCGTATACGAGGTTGCTCGGTAACCACATCTCGAGGTAGCGGCCCGCGAACAGATCGGAGAACCAGAAATCCCAACGCAGGCCCCGCGGAGAACTGTGCCAAACGAGCGGCTGCGCGCCCTGCGAGCTCGGTGTCGCCAGCGTATAGCTCAAGTTCAGCGTATGCGCGCTATTGGCCGGCAGATTCCGCTCGATGCGACGCATCCGGTCGTAGCTGTTGCCGTTCAGTGTGACGTGAGCGAGATCGGATACCGATATCGCCGTCCCGTCGAGCTCAGCCGAGTCGATGCTCTGACGTAGATCGAACAATGGGCGTCCCGCGTCGCTCGTGCGGAACTCCATCGTCGCCTGCACCGTCGCCGCGGCGGCGGCGGTGTCGCAGACCACCACCGCTGAGACGGATTCGATGTCAATCGGTACCGACAGGCTACCGGCAATCAATACCGGGTCTGGTGCGTTCGGGAACATGGCCTCAGGTCACGTTGATCTGAACGCTTATTCCGCCCACGACCCGGCCTTTTTTGTCGCGTTGCAGCAAATCTACAGTGTGCACGTCCCCCCGACGCGAGCTCTCTGGCGCGCTGACCTGCAGCTTAAGCTTGGTCTGGTTGCGCGGCGGTATGGCTACCGGCAAGCCTACTAGCTGCCCAGGATTGAACGCGATCCCCGTGCTGATTCTTAAGCGCCCCTCACCGGCGTCGACCTGCGCGTTGGCGCTAGCCGATGTGGTCAGCGTGGTGTCGTCGCGGAAGAACTCGGCATCGTCCATGTCCTCCTCTTCCGCGCCGCCGGTGTGCCCAGGGACGGTGCCCGCATCCGCAGACCCTTTGATGACGGAGCCGGGGGCGAGCGAAATTTCTAGCCCCTCGTCGAGACCGACTCCACGATTCACCGTCTCGACAAGACCGAGATGAAAGCGCGAGTTCTCCAGCACAGTCAGCACCGGCGGTCGCTCCCTCTCCAGCGCCGTCAGCACCCCGCCGAAACCCTCACCCGCTACGGGTACCTCAATGGCACCAGAAAGGCTGGGCCTCTCCGCCAGCTCGAAGGTCTGCGCCGACGTGGCCAGCGCCTCGACGACCGCCGCGTTCGGGTGAACGATCGTCACGCCCAGCGCCTCAAGACCCTCAGGGCGACGCAGCTCCAGCCGAAACAGCTTCGCGTTGGCGCTCAGCACGTTGCCGATCTGGAAGGTGATGTCGGTGGACGTGTTCGGCTGCAGATCGACAATGGTTAGGTTCTTCTGCGCCAGGTTGTTGTCTTCCCAAACATGCTTGCCCGCGAGCGCGTCGTCCGTGGCGCAGTAGGCGTTGGCCAGCAGGCAGCCATGGGCGCCGGCGGCGGGCACTTCCGACCGGGGCCAACGCGCCTTTACGATGGTCGACCCGCCGGGCGGGAGGTTAAAACCGACGGCGGTGGCCGTGGCCGGAAGAAAGTCCTGCGGGTAAACGAACTGGGTGCCCTGGTAGATTTTTACCTCAAAGCTCACGGCGAACGCGCGCGCCGTCTGGGTGCCACGGTTGCGCACCCGAGCGTAAAACCAGTTGTCCTGTCCGAACTCCGGCGCTTGGTGGCTGGTCCCGCCGTCGTCGCTGTTGCGAATCCACAGGTCGGGCGATCTCCAGAACGGGCTGGTGGTGAGCTCGGTGCCGGTGTCGCCCGGCTTGTCCATGATCCACAGATCCACACCCGATGACGAACGCAGAATGTTTCGATCGTGGAAGGAGTCCAGCAGCGCTCGAACCTGTCGACCCTGCGTATCCGGATCCTCGACATTTTGCTCGAGCATGGCCTGGGCGGCTTCCGGCATCGTCGCGTCGGTGTTGAGCTTGTTGTGGTGCAGCACGAGCGTGCGCAGAAATTCCTTCCGCGTCGTGGCACGGACGTTCGAGTTCGAGCTGTTGCCGCCATTGGCGAGGTAGGCGTTCCACAAAGTCGCGGACCAGATCTCGCCATCGCTGTGGAACTGTCCCTGCCAGTTGCCGGTGGTGCCGGTGGTACCCTCCCCGGGGTACTGCTTTATGCCGTCGACTCGGCGCAGCCCGCCGACGTCGGCGAAGATCCAGTCCTCGAACACCTCCGGCTGGTACATGCCCCCGTGTTCCTGGTGATAGATGCAGGTAAGAGCGTCACCAAATCCTTCGCCCATGGCGCGCGCTTCGTTGCGTCCGGTCGTCGTGTTGGATGCGCCCCAGCCTGGAACGAGATCGTCCTGAATTGCGTGAGCGTACTCGTGGATCATCACATCACCGTCCTCAGCCCGATCCGGTCGGGTCGGTCCGGAGTTCCCGAAACCCATCGAGACGGACGCCGGTGAGTAGAACGCGCCGCCGTTTCCCGCATGATGATCGGCCGGTATGGAGAACGCCACGGCGTTGGTGATGCCGAGCGTAGTACGCATGTAGCGCTGAAAACGGTCGATATGGTGATAGATGTTGACCGCCTCGAATTCGTCGTCATTGCGATCGAAGAAGAAGTCCGAGCTGGCTTGCTCTGGCGGCGCGATGTTCGGGCTGGAGTTGTCGACGATCTGGACCCAAGGACCTTGAAGCCGAAAGTTGCCGCCACTTTCGCTGATCTCCAGCAGATCTACCTGCTGTAGCTCCGCCTCCAGTGTGGCCTCGGGTGTCGTGCCTTCGCGGAACGTGTTGTCGTTGGCGGTGACCACCGGGTTGGGGCCGTAGACCATGCCTCGCCCCGTCGCGTGCACACGGCGGTTCAGCGTCAGGTATATCTCCTCGGTCGCGATGTTGACCACATAGCGCCAGTCGGCATCTTGGGTGACAATATCTACCTGCCAGGACAAGTGGAGACCGTCTGTGGCCGGGTAGTAGACCATCTCGGCGATTTCCATGACTTCCTGCTCATCGCCGATCGCATCCTTCACCAAGGCAATGGCGCGGCGTTTGGTCAGCTTGTCATCGCCGACGTCCTCAATCAGCTCGCCCGACACGCGGTCCTCGTGCCGGGCTACGGCGATACGACGCAGATCGTTGTCCCGCACTTCGGTGACGATGTCGCTGCCATAGACCGGTATTCCGTTCACGGTCTCGGCCAAACGTACGTGCACCGCCGAGCCGGAATCTTGAACCTTGGTCACCGACAGCTCCATGTCGTCGGTGTGCGCGATCTGCAGCGCGTCGGCCATGTCGCCAAGCACAGAGCGCACGCCGTCCGCTACTTCGTCCTCGTCGCGCGCGTCGGCACGGCTCGTTGGCAGAGGGATTCGGCCATCCAGGATGCGTATGTTGCCGTTACTGTCTTCTGTGGTTTGTGCATCTGAAGGAAGGTTCATAAACGTCTCCTGCTCGTGTGGTCGACTTCGTGTGGCCGGCGATCAGATGGTCCGTCCTGCGGCTAAGTGGTCGATCCGGCTGTTCAGATACTCCGTTGGCGCATCTTGCTTCCGAGTTGAACGGATGTTCAACGGTACGATCGACTAGTGTCTCGTCCGTGAGCTAACGGCCAGCACGCGTGACCGGGGCGTCGCCGATCGCATCGCAGACGAGCTGCGACACGTGTGATTCCCCGTGAAAGCAGGGAGTTCCGAGGAGTAACGTCGGGACCATCGTCGTGAAAATCGGGACGCGTTCGCTCGGCGTTTCAAGGCGGTCTACGGACTATCGATTACGGCCTTGCGTGTCTGTTATTCAGGCATTATAGTAGAGAGTAAGTCCGATTGGGGGACAACCATGAGTGAATCTGTTAGCACGGCGAAGCTGGATACCACAATCGCCGTTCCTATCTCCTTCCCACACGAGGAGGTGGAAGCCATACTGCGCGATCAGCTGATCGATGCCGCCACGACCGCGGCGATCGTGCAGGGCATCGATCTAGGAGGAGGCCCCGAACAGATCGCCAATGAACCCTTCCAAGTCGATTCTTTGGTCGCCATCACTGTACTGGTGGCTGTCGAGCCAATACTCGGTTGCGAGCTACCTCAGAAGGTAGTACAGGCCGGCGGCTACGCCTCTGTCGGTGAAGCTGTAGAGCGCTTACTGCCGGCGATCGAGGAGCACTGGGGTAAACACCATGGAGAGACATTGTGAGTCGGCAACCAGTCTCCGAGGATGTCGATGCCGAAGAACGACGGCTTCTTGGAGGTCGACTCCGTGAGGCCCGCAAGTATCTGGGCTTGACGCAGGAGGAAGTCGCCACCTACCTGAAAATTCCTCGCACAGCGTTGCCCGAAATCGAGAACGGACGACGTCGGGTGGAAGCGATAGAGCTCGCCCGATTGGCCAAGCTCTATCGACAGCCCGTTGGCCACTTCACGGGCGAGGATGAAGCGTCGGCTGCGCTACCGGTTGATGTCGCTCATCTCGCCCGACAGGCGGCTGATCTTTCCGAGCAAGATCGCAGTGAGCTGGGCCGCTTCGCGGAGTACTTGCGCGCGCGGGCCAGCACGGAGAACTGACAGCGTGGCCACCAAACATGACAACGCAGTACGCACCGGAACGCAGGCCGCGGCGCGTGTGCATCAAAAACTTCGTTTCTCACGTCAGGAGTTCGCGACGAAAGGAGGCTCCATCGACGTATTCGGAGCCATTAACGAGATCGGATTGCCACTGCTCGTGAGGCCGTTGGAAGGTCTGCTCGGCGCCTATCTGAACGAACCTTCGCACGGCGTCCTGATCACGTCACGCCGGAGCATGACGATCCAGCGTTTCACCGCCGCGCACGAACTCGGCCACTTCGCCATGAAGCATCAGTCCAGTATCGATGACGAGAGCGTTCTTCGGCGGGTGTCTCCAGGCGGTGGCGGATCGAGAGAATCCTCCGACAGTCCCCTGCAGGAAGTTGAAGCGAACTCATTCGCTGCGATGTTCCTGATGCCGCAATGGTTGATCGCGCTTCACCTGCGGCGCCAAGGTTGGGCCGTGGCAGATTTGGTTCGGCCGGAGTGCGTGTATCAGCTCGCGCTCCGCCTTGGTGCAAGCTACGAGGCGACCTGCTGGACGTTGGCGACGCATCGGTTCATTCCCGACTACCGATCTCGGGAGCTTGTCGATACGAAGCCCCGTGCCCTCAAGGTCGAGCTGTTGAAGCCATTCGAGCCACAAGACTATCGTCGCGATGTATGGCTGCTCACGGAACGCGACGCCGGCGCTCGAATCGACGGCAGCCAAACCGACCTCTTCGTGCTTCGACTCCCCGAGCACAGCGGCGGCGGTTATCTGTGGGATCTCGAACAGCTGCGTGCGAGTGGGTTCGCGATCGTGGGCGACGAGCGCGAGGCACTCGACAACGACGGTATCGGTGGTCCGGTGACTCGACGAATCACAGCGTCCGCGCCGGAGTCGTCGTTTCGCGGCGACCTGACGCTCGAGGAACGGCGACCGTGGGAGGTCGATTCCGCACACTCGAGTCTTCGATTCGAGATGGACCTAACTGGACCCGAACGCGAAGGGATGTCCCGCGCGGCACGGCGCCAGCTGTTCGAAGCGGCATGAGCGAAATTCATGTCGCAGTCGACCTGCGAGAACGTTTGGGACCAACTCGCGATCAGGGAGCGCGCCCAACTTGCTTAGCATTCGCAGCAAGTGATACCCACACTGAAGCACGGGGCGATCGAACTCCGCTGTCTTGCGAGTACGTGTTTCACCATGCACAGCGTCGCGCCGGACGATCTCTCGACCAAGGCGCCTTCCTCTCGTCGATTCTCGAGGCGGTAGCTGAGGACGGACAGCCTATCGAAAGCGAGTGGCCCTACCAGACAATGTCTCCGGCCGACGCACCGCCGCAGACGGTCGGATCGCTCTTCGCACGCGACCATGCGCGGATCTCGCACGAGATCGACCAGGTCGTTCAAGTTCTCGACGACGGTCACGCTGCGATCGTTCTGCTGAAGCTATCGTCGTCGTTTTACATGCCGGATGAGCGCGGGGTGATAGAGCCCAAAGCAAACGAGCGTCCCGATCCGGCGCTTCGTCATGCGGTGATTGCAATAGGGGATGGCGTGTTGGGAGAACAGCGCGTCATTCTCGTGCGCAACAGTTGGGGTGCGTACTGGGGCGACGAGGGGCACGCATGGACAACTGAATCGTTTCTCGCACCGCGCCTGTTTGCCGCAGCGAAGCTGACCGGAGAGTTGAATGTTCCTGCCCGTACCATCACAGCCTGACTGTGTGACCGCGTGGCGGGAGGCGATCCGTGCCGTCGATGCCGAGCGCGGTCATGAGGCGCACAACGTCGTGCTTGACATCACGGATCCGCTGGCAGGTACCACGCGATCAGATCCCCGAATCGCGGTCGTCGACGATTTCCTGCGCGCGCGCGCCAAACCGGTGGCCACGGTGGCCAATACGATCTTTCCCCAGGCGCTGTACCACAGCTTCGGATCGTCACGATTCTTCGACGTGTTCCACGATCAGGTTCTCTGCAAGGCAGGGAGCGGGAAGGTGCGGTGGTCGGGGTACTACTTCGAGCGAATGACGAAGGTTCCGGTAGCAGGGGGCGAGCCCCTCAACCAGCTGCAGGATGTCGTGGGGCGGCTGAAGAACCCCCGCGTCAGAGCGAAGAACAAGTACGAGGTGGCGGTTTTCGATCCGAGCCGAGATGTGGACAACAGCCCCTATGGTGGCCAGTGCTTGAGCCATCTCAGCTTCAAGGTTGTGCCCGGCAACGCTCGCCAGGTCCTCTCGCTGACGGTGATCTATAGGAACCACTACTACATCGAGAAGCTACTCGGAAACCTGATCGGTCTCGGCCACCTGATGGAGTTCGTCGCACACGAGTCCGGGCTAGATGTCGGCCATCTCACCGTCGTGTCTACCCATGCGGAGGTCGATCAGCCCGACAACTGCAAGCGATCGGACATCAGGGGACTACTCGGCTCGTTCGATCACACGGCCGCTGGCTCCATGACAGGTTGAGAGATGTCGAAGGGCAGGTCCAATGTCTTTCCGGGAGACTGAACTGGTGCGTTGCCGTATATCTTTCGGACTCCGTCGATGAACTCGGTCTGCCCGCCGTAGCTGGGGTGACGAACTGCGTACACCGGGACGCCAACATCAGACAACGCTGTGGCCGCATCACGACCGATTGCCACGAGCCGACGAGGTTCGATCATCTCGATCAGTGCCAGGAGCAATGGCCACGTCACCTCGCGTTCGGCCCGCGTGTGACAGCGGTTGGAGAACGGGTCATCGATGACATGTGGATGGAAGGGGAAGACATTCCACAGCATCACCGGTTGATCAATGCTGGCAAGCATCCGCCAGACCGTCGTCGCCGTACGTTCGACGACAGCAGGTCCGAGGGTTGCGCGCTTCAAAGGAATTCCTCCCATCAAAGAGCCAGCCCTCGCCAGGTGCGCCTCGTCGGTCAGAGGCACACCCGTTCGACGTCCTCCACGGTACCCGAGATCGCGAGCAACCCATATCGTGTCGACGTTCGTCCGCTGGGCTGCCTCCAACCACCGGCACAGGTTCCGACGACGCACGCGGGGGCCATCTGCACGATCGTGTACCGGGCAGCGTTCGCGGTACGGATTGAACGTCGACGGCAGATCCATCGCCGACAACGCAGCCACGAAACTTCGGGGTGTCTTCATGGAAGCGCCTCGATACTGAGTTGACGGGCGTTCAGGTCGAGATGGAGTCGCCCCCGCCTGTGCTCACGCAGGTACCTGAAGGCCGCGTATCCCTGAAGGATCGCTTCCTCCCAGAGCCACGGCGGCGCACTCTCGACTTCATAGCCGGCGACAAATCGTCGGATCTGCTTGAGCAGATCGAACGAGAGCTTGCCGCGCTCAACGTCGGCGAACAGTTCAAGCTCCTTGGCCTGGCCGAAGATCAACGTGGCGACACCCTCTTCGATGAGCTTAGCCCGCGCTCCGTCCTCGACCTCGTCCGTTCGCGACTCACTCTTCCGCTTTCGACGCAGCAGCGACCGAATGACGGGCGACCAGGTCAGCACCGATGCGTACGCGAGGTGAAACACGTCGTGAAAGCGATAGTCGTCCGCCTCCATCGCGTTGTCGGTCAGCCGATCGCCGATGTTCAGGTTGTTGCAGCGCTGAAAGACGTAATTGCGACCGTTCACCTTCCGCTCGAAGATCTCGATAGTCAACGTCCGCGGTAGCTGTTCTTCGGGCTCGGCGCTCACATCCAACGCGGGCGATTGAATGCGTGTACTGGGCCAACGCCCCTGAATTTTCCGACAGTTCTTGAGCGCGGCAACCTCAAGGGAAACGTGCGCCTCGTTCGCTGCTCGTATGAGAACACTCATGATGGCTGTCAGTCGCCTGGCCAGAGTGTCATCGTCATCGAGCAGGTCGTCGGCGTGATCGGCAACCAATCGACCCGTTTCCGCAGCAAGCCTCAGAAGTGTCGATTCAAGCGCCGATGTCGGCACGCCCGGCCGCGGCAACACCGCTGGCTGCAGCGACGCGAAAGTGGTGGAGCCATCACGTCCGGTCTCGAGCGCTGTGTGCTCGAGGTCGACGCCTCGCATCAGGGTCTCCAGAGGCAGGTTGGTACGATCGGCAACGGTGGACAGGTACCACAGCACGTCGCCGAACTCCTCTGCGACAGCCTCGGCGTATCCGATGCGCGAGGCTGTATCGCGCTGCTTCTTCTTCACTTCACTCAGCAGGCTGCCGACTTCGCCGAACAACCCGAGGAGCACGAACGCCAGCGAGCTGTCCTGACTGTGCTGATCCGTGCGCTTCGCCTCGAGTGCGTAGCTTTCCGCCGTCATCGGCACGTGCTCCTCCGCGACCGTCATAGAAAAGCCCCTGACGTCCGGCGGCCATCATTTCTTGATTGGTCTCGACATTGCGATACCGACGGCGGGTTGGGGGGAACGCTCTTTCTCTCGAGGCTGATCATGGAAAGTTCATCTCTGTCGTAGGGTCCGAGAAACACCTTGCGTTAAGGCTCAGCTGTAGCTTTGGTGTTGGCGTCATGCCGTAACGACTCCCGCGCTCGATAGGCGCCGCTGCACGATCTCGACGATTCATTGTGATGTGCCGGCCGGGAGTGACCATTCCCTGATGCTACGCAACAGGCCGCTCGAGGTATCGACGATCGACGTCAGACAACCGGAAGGGAATTCCATCCAAACGACCGCTGTCACCATCCGACCAGTAGATGATAGTGATTGATTTCGGGACGTCCTTGTCAGCAGATAGGTTGCCATCACCGGCGCGCAGATGCTCAAGCATCGCGTTGAGGCCCGGACGAGCTCGGGTACTGCCCGAGAGCTTGTCCTCGAACAGCTTGTGGACGTCGACACCCTCGAGCTGCCGCGCTGTGTTCTGCACAAGCGTCGAGACACGTCGGTATCAGATTCGCTGCCCCATGCCCTGCCTGCCCTCACATCGATCAGATGTGCATATTACTTAAAAGGTGTGGCGCAAGAAGTGAGGCCGCAGCTTTCGACTCTAAGTCTATGATTTGAGCTCTACGCCAACAGGTGTGCGCAAACCCTGATTCGTGTAAATATTTCTCTTCGCCAATGCATTGGCGGATTAATCAGGCCTGTCCCGAATCTCAGCATCGCAGCGTACGATTCAAGGCATCTGTCTTAAACAAAAGTCGAGTATTAATTCGAAAGTGTAAACAATGGTGGCGTGATGCACAGCTGCAGTCAGATTCTTGGTAAACCAAACATCGAAGACAAAATATTCAGAACGGACGATTGATAGATGTAGACATCTAACAGAATAGATTGGTTTAGCGAACATCGACTTGCGCTATCTGGTGTTTCTGCCCAGCTGTGAATGTAAAATATGTATTTCTGCTCAGGAGCATTCGAATAAATGACTATGCAGCGCCTAATTGTAGGGCGATATATATGAACGATGATCACTCCGATGCAAGCGTGGCGAGCGAAGGCGAAGGTAGTATTGCACCAACGCAAAGGCCACTTCCTCTTCGTACATTCTGGATGGCTTTGGTTAGTATTGGATTGCTAGTTTTAACGGTATTCTATTTCACTAGCTATGTAAATCTGCATAATCAATTAGGTCGATCAGGAGACTGGCTGCGCAATAAAATTGATAACGATCATGCGAATGACTGGAATATATTGCGCAAAAGCATGAGCAAGTATGCGAGTGTAATTGGCGCCAAACCTCTGGCAGCAAAGGATATAGAATTAGTTAGTGCCCGTCCTTGAACGCGTAGGTCTCTGATTTAGCGGGATATATTTGGCGACAGAATTAAAAAATCCTCTTGGATTTGTTATATTTGAGTTGCGAAACATAAATATAAACACCAAGAGGATTCCCGCATGCGAGAGACCCGCAATGCTCAACACAGTATATTCGATTTCTACGCACCGCATGCGCTTGGATCGCAGCTCAAGGTACTGTCTGATCAACTCGACAAGCGCCCTGAGATACTCGATCTGATCGCTCCAACCTTTCTCGATTCGGATCTCGCCGATACCGGCGCGAGTGGACTCAGCGTGGAGAGCATCTTTCGCTGCTTGCTACTCAAGCAGATTCTGCGCGTCAGCTACGTGAAGCTGGCCTTCCACTTGTGCGACTCCCCGACGTACCGCACGTTTGCTCGCCTGACTGAGGATCAGCAGCCGAGTCGCTCGGCCTCCAATCGACCATTCGCCGTATCGATCCCGACACACTCCAGCGCGTAAACAATCTGTTGGTCCGCGAGTGGATCGAAAAGGATGGATTGTCGATCGATTCACTGCGCATAGACAGCACTGTGGTTGATAGCAACATAGCTCCTCCGCGTGACAGTCAGCTGCTCGACGATGGTGTTCGGGTGTTGAGCCGCATGATGGCCAAGTGCAAGGATCAGCTCGGAGTGCGCATCCGATTCAGCGATCAACGGAAGCGTTCAAAGTCATTAGCGTTTCGCATCTTTCACGCGAAATTGCCTGAAAAAGAAGCGCTTTATCCTCAGTTGCTCGTCTGCGTCGCGTGCGTCCTGAAGCAATCAACCAGGGCGATCGAGCATATCAAGGAAGCCAGGGGCGAGGATGCGCAAAGCGTCTTGTGGATCGACGAATTCGCGCATTACCGGGCCTTGTTGCTGCGCGTTGTTGATCAAACACAGCGCCGGGTCTTCGAGGACGAGTTGGTACCGGCGCGCGAGAAAATCGTCAGCTTGTTCGAGCCGCACACGGACATCATCGTCAAGTCGCTCAGAGACGTGCAGTACGGACACAAGGTCAATCTCGCCACGCAGGCGGATGGCTTCATCACCTATCTCACGATCGAGGAGGGAAACACCGCGGATTCCGATATGTTCCTGCCGGTCCTGGACGCGTGCGAAGACCTCTACGGCCGTCGACCAAAGGAGGTCGTCGCTGATGGTTGTTACGCTAGCCAGGCGAACGTGTCAAAGGCACGAAAATCAGGTATTGCCCGTGTGGTATTCAACAAGATGGTCGGGCTGACATACAAGGACATGGGCGTGAAAAAGAAAACCTTCAAGCGACTGAGCAATTTCCGCGCCGGCATTGAGGGCAATGTATCCGAATTCAAACGCGCTTTCGGCGCGAGCAAAGCGATGTGGAAACGGCACGACGGCTTCAAGGCGTTCGTCTGGTCGTCAGTCCTGAGCTACAACCTGATCAGAATGACTCGCTTCTCTTCGGGATAGCGGCAAGCCGGCACGACGACACCGAGAAAAAGCATCCGCTCAACGCCGAGCGCTGTCTCCCTACGCCTTGAATACAGTGGTTTCGACAAGAACTGCGCAATTATTGATCAACTCCACGCCAATGACCACACGGCCCGGTCTCGGCTGAGACGATCTGTTGGCGAAATTCGCGACGTCGTCGAAAAGCACCGCTTTATGGACAGGCACTAGTTAGTCCAGATTGCTTGGCGACGATCGATAGACCTTATGTTAGGTGGACAACCGAGCAAGATTGGGAGCCAGATGTAAAATATGGAGCAGGAGTTCTTATCTTTCCAGAAGGCGCGCCACCATGCAGTGTATACTCAAACGACGTGCTGCGAAGCAATCCGACAGCTGATGGCCTTGCGGGGATGCTTAACAAAGTCGATCGTGAGTTTGGGCAGAAAGCGCGTAAGCGAATTGAGGAGCTGAGTGATGAAGACGATCGACTAAAAGCACATTCAGACCGCATGCTGGAAATACTGAATATTGGAGATTTCGTTCATAGAGAATTCCCCGAGCTTCGGGCGCTTTGGTTTTACGCTGGCACATCTGAGGATCTGTTCGCTTCGTTTCCAGCGCACGAGCTGACTTTACCGTTCAAACCGACTGGCCGTCCGTGGTATAAAGAGGCCATGAAGTCGCCTGACATAAGTGGATTTTCGACAGCTTATATAGACGCTGCCTCCAATATGCCAGTGAGAACATTTTGGTATAGATACTCTAAATCTGGTACCGCAGATATGCCAGAAGTAAATGCAGTGGTTGCTATTGATTTCATGATGCAGTTATCTGAAAAAGCTACATGGAGAAATTTTATAATAGAGTTTTTGCTGATATTTTTCCTTGGTAGCTTTGCAGTCTATTTGGGCCTCTGGTTGGCTTACCAGAGGACAGACACATTTTACAGAGCAGCGGTTCAGCGCATTAGAGATCCTGAAAGTTGGAGGTCCCTCTCTCAATATGTCATGGGATTCTTCGGTAGAAAGTAGGAATTGCATATTGCAAACGCAGCTTCTGCGTGTAGCCTATTTTATCTAGGTCGTGTTCCGTTGCGCTCATAGTGCTATAGGATGTTTAGTGAACAGAATATACGATATTCAGTTGACTCAGCATCTGTGTGTTGATCTAATGCAAGAGTGCTGACGAGCACGCGGGCAGACACGGCGTGCTGCTAGGGGCTGAGAACGTCAAGCTAGCTCTATACAACTGCCGCTTTCGCCGATTGCAGCCAGTCAGGTCGGGGTCGGTGCCGCTGGCGTTGTCCAACCCTAATTCCACAGGCAGATCCTCGGCGGCCGCTCTCGATCATCTGTACAGCGAGCTGACGACATTCGACGACGACAGCGCCCTCGACGAGATCGTGCCGTCAACGGGACTGACTCGCGCTGATACCATCGCGCAGGTGCTGCTTGCCCAGGCCGCGCGGCAGTTGTGAGATGAAAGTGTGGTGTCACGCGGCCAACGGCTCGATGCACTCCGGTCCTTCGTTGCTCGACTTGTTGACGTAGTCGCTGACCACCGTGAATTTCAGCGCGTTGTTGGCCGCAGGCTGCATAAGCTCGTCCAGTGAATCCCGATCATCCTCCTGAATCCAGGCCATCGCCTGATTCTGCGACGTCAGCATGACAGGCATTCGATCGTGAACCTTGCTCATGGCCTGGTTGGCTTCGGTCGTGACGATCGAGACTTCCGGCTTCTCGTCGTTGTCTTTCGATGGCCGGTAGATGCCGGCGAAGAACATGGCGGGCTTGCCCGCTGGCGTGATGTAGTAGGCCGCCTCGAGCTGTCTGTTCTTCCGCTTCCATTCGTAGAAGCCATTGACGGGCACCAGCACCCGACGCTCGGCGATCATCTTTTTCCACAGGCGCGACGACCACACCTTGTCGCTCCGTGAGTTCTGGATGTTCTTCGTCACGATCTTTCCAGACTTGCCAGGCATCGTGAGCGACACGCCCCAGTGCATCGGGACGAGTTCCAATCCCTCATCGTCAAGCGGTCGAACGACGTCGAGCGTCTGCGTCGGCGCGATGTTGTATCGAGGGTCACGAGATGGCCACGTGTCCATGCCGAGTGACTCGAGCAGGAACCGTACGCCGTCGTTATCGGATACGTTCACTCGCCCGCACATGGCACAGCCCCTGTATCAGCTCACTCGCCAATTTGCCTGAAAACGAGGCACTTTGGCACCTGACGAGTGTCGCTATGGGGCACGAGAGCGCCCTGCTTGTCATTGAGCCGAGAGGAATGGACCGTACGGCCACCTTCTCATCGCTTTTCCCGACACACAGTTTTCACGAACTCTGATCGCGATTGCTGTCCACGACGGCCTCGATCGCGTCCTGCAGACAAGCGTCGACGATCGCTTGCGCTTCGGTCGCTGAAATTCCGAGCTTTTCGCCCAGCTGTTCACTGGTCAAATGGCCCTGACAGGCCGCATGGATCCATCGCTCGCGCGCCTCGTCGGTGCGTTGATCTCCGGTCGGAAGCGGCAGGATCTTCTTCATTGGTTGTCCCTCATGGTTCGGCCTGGCTCACCGCCCATCAGTCGGTGCACAGTCCCGCGACCGAACGTCTTGCCCCGCGCCGTTCGATAGCCCGCCGCGTTCAACTGCCCAGCGATCACCGCAAACGTGAGGGCCTGTCCGGCCTCCTCGTTGGTCGTTTCACGAGCGTTCATGATCACCCCGTCGTTCAAATATGGATCCGCTCGATCTCGTCGAGCGACAGTGCGTCATCAATGCGGTTGTAGAGCTGTGTCGTTCGCGTCGAGGCGTGACCGGCAATCCTTGCGGCGGTTTCGAGATTACCTCCTGCACGGAGGAACTCGGTGATACCCGTGCCGCGGAACGTGTGGTTGGAGATTTCCGCCGGCAGCCCGGCGGCGGCTGCCCGTCGTTTGACCATCGCGATCGCCGAGCGGCGCGTCATCGCGCGGGGCTCGAGCACGTTCAACTGGCGCCCCCGTCCGGACGTCCGAAACAGCGGCCCCTTGCGGTCGTCCCTGATACCCGCCGCCTCGAGGTAATCGTCCACATAGACCTGCACCGTGTGATGTGCCGGTATGACATGGTACCGACCCCCCTTCTCATGCAAGCGGAAAAACGATCGTTCGCCCTGGGTGTAGTAGTCAGCGACCGACATGCCGACGGCAGCCGATACCCGGGCGAAGCTGTACAGCATGACAGCGATCAGTGCACGATCGCGCTGCCCGACCAGGTTACCGACGTCGATCGCATCGAGCAGGCACCGCGCCTCGACGGCCGTGAGTACCGGCGTCTTGCCCGTGCGCACAACGTGCCTGGGGCCGCGTACCGAGCTCGCCGGGTTGAACGGGACAACCTGACCGACGACGAGATGATCGAACAACATGCGGATTGCCGCGAGGTGCTGTTTGACTGTCGCCGGCGCCCGGGTCGCGCCGAGTTGCTCAACGTAGGCGGCAACGACCATCGGCTCGACATCGCCGAGCGCGAGACCCAGATCGTCGCACCAGTCGCCAAACCGCTCGCACGCCGCGAGGTAGGCGGCCCGGGTGTTGGGGTTTCGAATCGAGGCGGTAAAAAATTCGCGGAAGCGCTGTTCGGCGTGTTCCGTGCCGGCGAACACGGCCGGCAAGGTTCGGGGCGGCCGAAGCGCCACAGACGCGTCAGTGATCACGAGCTCGCTGCGCGTCCGGTTCATCTCGCCTTCCCTGCCGGTGGCCCCAACCCTCATACGCAAAGTATAGATACATAACGTACTTTATGTAGCTTTTGGTTGGTTGGACAGAACCGAAGGGCGGCAAGTCGGGCTACCGATTCCCTGGCTCTTTCGCATCAGTGCGTGATGACTGATTGCTTCTTCAAAGCTGCGAACCCGTAATCGCACGCAATGCGACTTGCCTTGGGGAGGCACCGAGGCTCCTCCATCGATCGAGCGTCATGCTCGCGCGAGAAGCTTCTCGGCTCAGGACGCTGTCGCTGAGTTCCCTGTGCCGACAATTTGGAGACTCATTGTATGCAGCCTGTCTCATCGCTATCGTCGCCATCGATCTGATTCGACCGCAGTTGCGCTTCTGCCGCTTCGCGTTCTTTCGTCAATTCCGTTTGCAGCTCGGATTCAGTCGGCAGATATAGCTGATAGCGTGCGGCGTGTACTTCAGGGTCAGGCCCGGGCAAGGTGATCTTCACCATCGCGTCGTTCTTGTCGGAGCACAAGATGATGCCGGCAGTGGGCGCATCTGACTCGTCGCGCTTGTACTGATCGAAGTAGTTCACGTACATCTGCATCTGCCCTAGATCCTGATGCGTCAGCTTTCCTTATTTGAGATCGATCAGTGCGATGCATTTCAGCAGTCTGTTGTAAAAAACCAGGTCGGCGTAGAAGTGGTCGCCATCGACGGTCAGTCGCTTCTGGCGAGCGACAAAACAGAATCCCTTGCCAAGCTCGAGCAGGAATGACTCCAGGCGATCAATGATCGCCTGCTCGAGGTCGCGTTTGTGCCGATGCGAGCGCTCCTCCAGGCCGAGGAATTCGAGCACCATCGGATCCTTTGTCGTATCGGCCGGTCGATTCATGACCTGCCCTTCCGTGGAGAGGGCCATGACTGCAGCGGCGTCTCGGCTTTTCGCTAATCGCTCGTAGACCAGGGAGCCGATCTGTCGATCGACCTCACGAGCAGACCAGGCGCCCTCGACTGTCTCCAGCTCGTAGAATGCTCTGGTTTCAGGCGACTCCTGGAACCGTCGACCCGTTTGGGTAGGCCACGTGGAACTGCTTCATCCGCTTGACGGTGGGGTAGCTGAACCCACGGCCGAAGCGTGTGGTCATGAGAACAGCGACGCGCCCGCCACGCCAGCGAGCCGACCGATGCCGGGTTCCGCGTGCGGTTGCGCACCGCGAAATTGGCGGCGGTCGCGACCATGCCCCGGACCCGGCTCGAGCCAAGCGCGCACTGCTCTCACGAGCCCCGCGGCGATGCCTCTTGGAGCCGGCCACTCCTGCAAGCCAGCGCGTCGCCAAGCGCATCGAAGACGCGCCTGACCCGCCGGTTCGTTCTGAGCTCACGGTGCACGACGAGCCAGAGCTCGAAACGTAGCGGTTCGAGCCCGAGCGTCACCGGACGCACGAGCGGGTCCAGCCGGCAGACTTCGTCCGGCAAGAGAGCGATGCCGATGCCCTGGCGGACCAGTTCCCACTGCACGACGTGATTGTCGGAGACGGCCACGAACTGCTCCGCAGACAGTTCGACACCGAACTGGCGGCAGGTCGCGATCATCTGCGTGCTGTCGAGCGAACCGACAAGGGCGACGCGCCCGAACGTCGCGAGCGTCGGCAGCTCGTCAAGCGTTTCGAGATAGGTCGATGCGGCGTAGAAGCCCGCAGTGACATCACCCACGCGCTTGGCAATCAAGTCGGACTGCTGGGGACGGAAGGCCCGGATCGCGATGTCCGCTTCACGGCGCCCGAGATGGCTCGCATTGTTGGACGAGACGAGCTCGATACGGATGCCCGGCTCGAGACGTCTGAGCTTCGCCACGATCGGTGGCAGACCGTAGGCGGCCATCAGATCGGTGGCGGATATGCAGACGCTGCCGGTGGGGGAAGTCGATTGCGCCGAGGCGCGCAGCGAAAGCTCGCTGGCCGCCGCGCCCATCGTCCGCGCGTGTTCAAGCAGATCGAGTCCGCCAGGCGTCGGCATCAGACGGTTGTCGACACGTTCGAACAGGGCGATGCCAAGCTCCTTCTCGAGCGCCGCGATCTGCCGCCCGAGCGTCGGCTGGCTGGTGCCGAGTGCGCGAGCGGCCGAGGACAGCGAACCCTCCTCGACCGTGACGAGAAAGGCCCGCACGCGGTTCCAGTCGAATCGTACCGAGCGCCAGTTCATACCGATTTGCATACCGGGGTTGCACTGCCTGGCATGGTACTCCTCGGTCCGCATGACTAGCATCTCCACCATCCGGACAGAGAGGTAGCGCTCGATGTTCCGCGCCGCCGATTCTGGGCGACGCGTGGCCGCGGTCGGTATTGCCGCACCGGGCCGCCAACCTGCGTGGGCACGCCGACATCCATCGGCTGACCATCCGAATCCAGAGCCAGAAGGCATCGCATGAACGTCTTGAACAGATCCGAATGGGCAGTCCTGGGTGCCCTGGTCATCTACTCCTTCATTCCAGTCGTCGGCGGTCTGATCCGCCTGCTTGAACTGGCTGGCGGTCCGGCCATCGCGCCCGAGAACCTCCGGGCGTTGGCGGCACCGGTTCCGGTCATCCTCCACATCCTGAGCAGCACACTGTTCTGCACCCTCGGCGCGATTCAATTCTTGCCCAGCGTGCGAAGACATCACCCGGCCGCACATCGCTGTTCGGGTCACGTTGTCGCGGCGGCCGGATGCGTTTCCGCGGGAACCGGGTTGTGGATGACCCACTTCTTCAGCTTCCCGGCGGACCTTCAGGGCGACCTTCTGTACGCGGTGAGGATGATCCTCGGCTGCGTGATGATCGGGCACATCGCTTGGGCGGTTGTAGCGGTCAGGTCCCGGAATATCTCGGGCCACAGGGCCGCCATGCTGCGTGCCTACGCGATCGGCCAAGGGGCGTCGACACAATCGATTCTCGGGATTGCATGGATAGTCATCCAAGGCACCGAGCCGTTGGGGCTGGCGCGCGACAGCATGATGGTGATTGCCTGGATGCTCAATCTGGTGGCTGCCGAGCTGGTCGTCCAGAGGGTACTGAAACGCAAGCCGGGCCCGAGTTCCGAATTGATCACCCACAACCGATGAGTTCGCGACAATTATTGTCGCTGACTGGTCGAACTGAACGAATTTCAACGGACGTAGAGGAGAGAGTCATGAACGTGGCATTGCTGGCTGGGTCAGTTCTTCTGTTGAGCGGTTGCGCGGGCCTTGCGCAAACCGGTTCGGTAACCAAGGCGTACGATAGATACAAGCATGGAGCCTACGAGGCGACACTGAGTCTGATCACGCAAGCGGAGACGCTTGGCACGGTCACGCCGGAGTTGAAAGCGGAGCTGACCTACCTGCGCGCCATGACGTATGGGCAGTTGGATCAGAAAGAGAGTGCCTACACGTAACTACTCAGGCCACGGGTGCACATCGGACTGGACAGATGCTCGGCAGGGCCTATTGTCTATGACATGAAACCGCCGA
>ENA-ORXM01001936-ORXM01001936.1-marine-metagenome-genome-assembly--contig:-NODE-1936-length-26314-cov-4.381713_pt1 | contig 26314 bp, 25 predicted proteins | sample MGYA00237867_ERZ511480 | MGnify/ENA primary metagenome ERZ511480 (study PRJEB26309, sample SAMN06266103) | marine metagenome | isolation source: Algal blade | place: United Kingdom:Sidmouth, United... | reverse complement strand
CCCTGATGCGCGGTGAGAATCTGCCCGACCCTGAAGACAGCCCGCCTGAACCCCCAGCACGTACCCCGCCGACAACCAAACCAGCCGAAAAACCCAGGGGTGGACCGCTGTTTCCTTCAGGACCAGGGATGAAACCCAAACCTGGTTAATGGAGCAACTAGAACCTTAGTTCGCTTGGTACAGTAGATTCACGAGTCTTATCTGGATGATCGTTGCCACCATTACTTTAATAAAACTACCGCCAAGTAATTTCAGGCTTAACATCGGCTTGCCATATATTTTTTTGGGTTTTGCTTACTGGATAAGCACTGAAACGCACTATCGCCAAAAAGTTAAATTCGTAACAATATCAAGACTCTGGACAATTGTTTTACCTATAGCGCTTGCCATCATAGCTATTCTTATTTACATTCCTTATATCCTTGCATCACCTAGCGAAATCATCCTCTACAATTAGAGAGCGCTTAAATTCTGCTATTATCATGCCCAGAAATTAGGTACCCCCTTACATTTAATGAAAACCAAATATCAGGCAATTGCAGTGTTATGTGAGCGATTAGTTCCATTTTTTGCTCCGATACGGTACGTTTAGCTATACGTTCTCACTTAGCGTCTTCATTAAACGATTTTTCACAGTGTGGAACTTGTCAAATAGGCTGCGTAAGTGCGAACTTTTTACCTCTCCCCCTTTTGGGGGCATGTTAAACTTCTAGAGGTTAATAAGGAGGGGAACTATGGCCTCACTGCGCGATTCTGTTGCGCGCCTATTCAATCCCCGAACGGAAGCTGCGGGTCTCGAGATAGGTACATCTGCCTTAAAGGTTGTTGAACTAAGCGGTGGCTCACCGCCTAGCTTGAGTACGCTAGCAACACGCCCGATGCCCCCTGGTCTCATTCAGGACGACCAAATTGTCGATGCACCTGGTCTAGCCGAAGAAATCAAGGCTCTGTTCGAAGAAGCTAATATCAGCAAACGCTTTGTCGTTACCGCTGTTAGCAATAGGCAAGCGATTACTCGTAACATCCAAGTCCCAAAAATGACCTTAGCCGAGCTTGACGAAGCGATTAAGTGGGAAGCGGAGCGCTATATTCCGTTCCCTATCGACGAAGTTGTGCTTGACTACTATGTACTTGACAACCCTGATGATGTCGAAGATGGGGGGCAGTTAGAGGTTGTCATTGCCGCAGCGCGGCTTGATTTGGTTACGCAGCAGGTTGATTATTTGCGACTAGCTGGACTCGAGCCTGTTGTGGTTGATGTAAAACCCTTTAGCCTGCTGCGCTCACTGCGAGGCTCGCTCTTGGGTGAACACTTAGACAAAACAACCCTGACCGGTACTTCTTATACAGAGGCTGGTGAAATCGGCGTGGTGCTTGAAATTGCCGCGTCTAACACGACTATTACGCTAGTGCGCGGTGAGCGCGTGCTGATGAACCGTAATATCGGTGTTTCGGGTGACGACTTTACCGCCGCTATTCAGCGCTCGTTCGGTCTGGACTTTGACAGCGCCGAAGAGGTCAAACTCGACTACGGTACAGCGACGATTCCCACCGAAGACGAAGAAGAATTGCTTAACTTCGACGTGAAGCGCGAGCAATTTAGCCCGAGCCGCGTGTATGAGGCGTTGCGCCCCGTACTCGTCGACCTGACCACAGAGATTCGCCGTAGTTTGGAGTTTTTCCGTGTGCAAGCAGGTGACGCTAATATCAACCGCGTCTTTATTACGGGTGGTGGCGCGAAACTGCGCGGTCTACCCGAAGCGATTGGTGACGCGCTCGGTTTCCGCGTTGAACTCGGAGACCCCTGGTTGACGGTAACAGTTGACCCAAATAAGTTCGATACGCAGTATTTGCTACGCGTCGGTCCTGAATTTGCCATTTCTCTGGGCCTGGCCCTGCGGGGGGTGAGCGCTGTTGATTAATATTAACCTGCTGCCCAAGCACCTGCGGCGCGTACGCGAGCCTGGGTATTGGCGCGTTATTGCTGTTTTGTTTCCGCTCCTTGTTTTGGGCACTCTAGGGGCTCTACAATATACCCGCAACCAAGTTATCAGTAACTATGAAGATGAAGTCATCGAGTTAGAAGCACGCAAACTCGAGCTTCAACCCTTCATTGTTGAGCAGCAAGATTTACAAACGCAACTCGCACGACTCGGCGAACTTTTAGCCATTCGTGACCAGGTACGCCAAGATACGATTGTTTGGACAAGTGAAATTGGTTCGATGCTCGAGCTGTTACCTGCTCGGGGTAATTCTGTGCGCCCGCGTATTAACTTTAATAGCCTGACTATGCAAGCCCAAACACCACCCACCGCTGACGAAAACAGCTTTGAAGGCGAACCTGTTATCGCGCAAATGAATGTGAGCGGTGACGTTGTCAACACTGAGGTTCTAGCTGAATTCATCAGCTCTTTAGAAACCTCCGACAATTTTGGCGTGACCTTTCAAAACGCCTCACGTGAGGACGATACAGGCTTTTACACCTATAGCCTTAACATCGGCGCGTTGGCCGGGGGTGAGCGGTGAACTTAGGCAACTTTAGCTTAAGCAGCTTACGCCAGCGCGATATCGCCCTTATCGTCATTGTTTTAACGATTTTGCTCGGCGTAGCCTGGTTTTACTATATGTATAGACCCGCAGGTGAGCGTATCGACGCTCTAGAAATTCAAATTGACCAATTAAATACAGATATCGGTACAGGGGAAAGGGCCAGAGACAATATTGAAGCGCTCCGCGCAGAGTTAGAGCGCAGTCAGGTTGCACGCAGTGAATTCTTAGCCGAGTTACCGCGCGAAAGCGAAGTCGCAGGCTTGTTAAACCAGCTTAGGTTAGGTGCTGACATTGCTGAAGTGCAGTTTGAAAGCATCAACCAAAGTGGCGGTGCAGGTGAGCAAATTCAGGACGTGCGTCCGATTGGCTTTTCCGTTTCAACGCAGGGTGAGTACCCACAAACCATGAACTTTTTAGACATTTTAGAAAGCTTGCAGCGTTTCACTAAGATTCGCCAGGTTGGGCTCAATGTCGAAGACGAAGGTATCGACAGCCCCAACCTAAGTGCAACTTATGACTTTACGGTCTACGTTTATACTGGCGCCGCTGCAAACGATGTTGGCGAGGACAGTCCATGAGATTTTCTCGAGAATCCCGTATCCTACTCGCTTTTGTCGCTATTGCGGCAGCGGCCTGGGTATGGATTAACTTCTTTAGCAACTCCAACCCGACCCTGACCGCCGAAGAAGGGGCCACAGACGCCCTGACGCCTGAGGTTGCCGATGATACAGCAGGTGACGCGGCTACCGGCGCTATTGCAAATGCCAGCGACGCCGCGCAAGCTGACGACACTACCGAGGCTGATGCAGGAGATATTTCCTCAGATGCTGACACAGCAACGACTACTTTAGATTCGGATACCAGTTCAGACAGCAGTTCGGGCAGCGCAGACACTGATGACACAATAACAACGCCTGAAAGGGCTGAAGCGTCCGTTGACGGTACTGATAATAATATAGCCGATGATAATGATGCGACTGATGACAGCGTCGCCGTAGGTGGCGGCACCGAGCAGGACGACGCAAGCGGCGCTGAAGATACTGATAACGTTGCAACAAACGATGCTGACACAACTGATACTGACATAACCGATACTGACACAACTGACACTGACGCAGCAGATGACAGCACTATTATCGTTGCAGACAGCGATGATAGTGATGCGACTGACACCGACAGTGACGCTGACAGTGACGCTGACAGTGACGCAGCTGAGCTTGATAGCAACGAGCAGGATGACGCAAGCGCTGAGGCTGCTGATGACAGTGTTGATGATGATATGCCACTCGTCGCAGATGAACCGTCTGATGATGAGCCATCTGATAATGAACCAAGCGACGCTGATAGCACGCCGAGCGTAGCCCAAGGCCAAGCCGTAGCCGCTCGAGACGTCGAAATTGCCGAATTGCCTTTTTTGGTCACCGAACCCCCCGCCCCTGAAGACGAAAACCTTGGCGAGACAGAGGACGGTTTAGACCTTGTTCGCCCTCGAGGTGGTTTGCGGGTGACGGTCAATCCCTTCTCACCCCTGGTACTTGCACCGCCGGAAACCACGGCGACCGCCACGACGCCGCCCCCATCTACGACACCGGGCATTGTCAACGTACCTATTCCTAATGAGCCAACCACACGCTTGGGAACCGCAGGGAACTTTCCTTCGGTTGGGCCTAGTTCAGTCACAGCGGGTATAAACCCTGGCACGGGCTCGAGCGCACCTGACTTGTCAGAACTTACGACACCTGTACCTAGGCCGCTTACACCGCAGCCTTTACAAGCGAGTAACTTGCCCCGCCCTTTACCCGGTGGAACCTTGAGCAGCACCCCAGATATTTTGCGCACGTCAAGAACGGGGCCAGCGGCGCCTGCCAATCCTTTAGGCGCGACCAGTCTTAGTGACGTGGCCGCCTTGCGTATACCGGGGCAGAGCGGTTCTGCTGTGGCCTTTAGCGAAGCGCCCGCACCCGCCCTGGGGGGTAACGCTGGTTCAGCTGAGCCTGCGCCACTACCCGTCGGCAGTCGCCGCGCAACCGGGGGACCAGCCTCAACAAATGCACCGCTTATTGCTGGTACATCGGACCTAAGCAACTACTTGCGCGATAACAATTTTCAGTTTACAGGCTCGGTTATCGGTCCGGTAGGCGTTGGTGTCTTTCGCTCGAGCTTGGCAGCTGCACCTGTCACGGTAGTTCTCGGTCAAGCCTTACAAGATACCGATATTGTGCTCACCAGTCTTCAAGGTAAGCAAGCAGAATTCACTCAGAACGATGAGAAGCAAATTCTCACGCTCGATCTCAGGTAGGTGACTATGAAACGATATTTTAGCCTTTTTACGCTTCTCGCAAGTTTGTGGTTGGCAACGGTTAGCGCGCAGCTCAGCCCCCTACCGGATAACCCGCGCTACGACATGCCCACGACCTTTGTAACCGAGGGCGACGGCGAATCTTTAAAAATCATGGTGGACGCGCTGGCCCGTTCGGTTGGTCTCACCCCTATTGTCGACAGCGTACCCGATACGCCTATCACGATTAATATCGACGAGCCTAAGCCGTTCCGTCAGCTCTGGAACACGGTGCTTAGCCTTTATAATCTCGATTATCTTTTGCAAGAAAATGACGTTGTAGTCATTGGCCCCTCAGCCGTTATTGCCGGTCTGGGCGGCGCAAGCCAAATGGCCCCTGTGAGTGACCCCAATGCCGAGATTGTCTCGAGGTTTTACCGCGTCAACAACAGCCCTGCTGACGTCGCAGTCATCTTGCGCCAGGCTGTGCCAGGCGTCGAAGTAACAGAACTCGAGAGCGTCAATAGCGTTGCTGTACGCGGCTCGCAAGCACAACAAGACGAAGTTCAGGCGGTTCTAAGTCAGTTTGACCGTGCCGCCGCTGAGGGAACACCAAACGTTCTACGCGTTTATAGCCTAGCCAACGCCAAAGCGAGCGTTCTGGCCGAAGTCTTGCAATCCTCAGGTATAGAGAGCAGCATAATCACTGCTGACGAAGCCCAGGAAGGCCAAGACGGCGAGCCGGTTATCAGCAACCTCCAGAGCAGTGAAGAAAAGGCATTTACGGTGGTCGCCGATGACCGCACCAATACACTTATCGTTACAGCGACCCCTGATATTCAGGCACAAATCGCCGACCTGATTCCCTCGCTCGACGTACCCCAGGCACAAGTTAATGTGCAGGTGCGCATTCAAGAAGTTACTTCTCGAGCCGCTAATAACCTGGGCATCAACCTCTCAGCAGGTTTCGGTAATTTCGCCGCGACCTTGCTCGACGGTGGCTTAAACTTTATTTTCGACGCTCAAAACGCTATTACTGGTTTGAATTTGGGCGCGGTTCTAGATACCCTCGAGACCCAAGGCTTATCGCGCCGCGTCGATGATGGCAACATGACCGTTCTAAACAACGGCATCGGTAAAATGAAATCGGGTGGACGTATTGAGATTTCTTATGCAAGTGCGAACGGTGACATTCAAACGCGCACCATCGAATTCGGTGTCATTTTAGAAATCACCCCGCGTATTTCGAGTGATGGTCGCATTATTATGGATGTTGCGGCTGAGGTCTCTGACTTGCTCACCCCCTTTAACGAGGGCGGCATTCCGCAGCGTATCGACTTCTCAGAGCGCACGATTAACTCGACTGTAACCTTAGAACCTGGACAGACTGTTTTACTGGGTGGTCTTTTACAAAGCGAGTTTAGCCAAACAGAAAGCGGCTTACCCGTGGTGAGTGACCTGCCTGTCATCGGCAATCTGTTTAAAGATACGGAACTCGAGGACACCAGCAGCGAACTCTTGCTTATTGTGACAGCGAGTGTCGTTGAATAACTAAGCGTCACCTACTTGAGATCAGGCCGCTCCGTATTGGAGCGGCCTTTTTACTTAGTAAAGCGGCCTATACTGCGATAGAACAAGACCGCTTTCGAACACTTCACTCTCTAAATGCTGCAACGTCAGCGCGCCCCTAGAAGCCTTAAAAAGAGGAATGCCTGAGCCGAATAGCACGGGATTGATTTTCAGTATAAGCAAGTCAATCAAACTAGCTTCGAACAAACTTGCCGAAAGCTCACCGCCACCACACAGCCATATAGCCTTACCAGGTTGCGCTTTCAAATCTCGAATAAAGTCCACCGAATGCTCTGAAATAAGCTCAATATTCTCGTCAGGGCTTTTCTGCATAGAGCCGGAGAATAGATACTGCTTCAACGTTGAGTAGGGATTACTGACGCCTAAATTGAGCCCAAACTCATACGTTTTACGTCCCATTAAAACCGTGTCAAACACTTTGCTCTCACCCGTAAAATCATTGCGAGTTTCGGGAAACCTTTCTGCCAGGGCAGGCTCACCACTGCCAGGAAAAGCATCTACTACACCTCCTTTTTGAGCAATAAAACCGTCCACGGAACAAGCTACATAATAAATTAGTTTTCGCATTGCGTCGCCTTCTTTCGGTATAGCACTGTCACTCAGTCGAGCCGCAATTTAGCGCGGCTTGAAGAGCCTCGAGTGTCTAAAAAAATTGTAGGGAAGTAAAATTACAGCTGCTTGATCATGACAACACCTCCGCAAAGAGAAGATGACTTTGGGGATAGGCGTTTGAACTTACAGGTGCTTGATCATTGCGGGGTCAAGGTAGCACCGTTGCGTACTCATTGCAAATCTGCACGGTGTCACCGTGTCGCTCATCCAAGTTTTACAAAATGACGTTTGCTCCGAACGGAGGGCGAATACAAGATTCGCCCCTACCAGAAGAAACGATGTGGTCGTCTTTTTCGATTTTAGATATTTGTCTTAACTTCTCGCTAGCCCTCTTCGTCCCTATGAACACTGTCAGGGGAAAAGGCGGGGAGACACACAGCGATATACTCGGCCCCTTCGGGTTCGGGTGTGCTATAGCGGACCCATTCACCAGGTTCTGTAACAACAGCTTGACCCGCACGGACATCTAACACGCCGCCCTCATACTCAACGCGCATGAGACCTTTTAGAACGACGGTAATTTCTTCAAAGTCGGGGCGTTGACCAGGCTCGAGCCAGCCCCCCGGCGCAACCATACGGGCCACGCTTACACTTTCGTGACCTGAGTTGACGCGGCCCGCATATTCTTCAATATTTTTTGGCTTGTTTCCGGCGGCTTGAATCACGGTGGGACTTTCAATAAGTTTAGGCATGCCTAGAGCATAAAGCAGCGGGCGACGTAGCACAAAACGCCCGTTTATCACTCCGTAAATCTACAGTCCTGCAAAAAGGTCATCAACCGGCATCTGAGGGAACGAGCCTCGCAAGCCACCCAGGGTAAAGGTTTCTCTTTCAAACATCTCTTGCCAAACGTCTTTTTCACTGCCGTCGGTCATGCTGGCAAAGGATGATTGTGGTCCGACTTGTGAGCGGTGGGCACGCACCGCCCCCTCTTTTTGATTGGCGTAGGCGCGGACATCGAGAACGGCGGCAAAGGACGCTTCCTTCACGCCGTAAAGGTCCGCGTCAAGGTTTGAAAGAGGGGAGTTCTCGCGCATCGCTTGCATCTCTTTCATGCGCTCGGCGGCGATGGCGTTGTAAAAAAGCCGTTTGGGTGCAGGGTCCATAACGCCGCCTGCCGACCAAAACGCTGCGGTAGCGGCGCGGTGCATTCTGATGTGATCGATGTGGCCATAAATCCCGTGGGGGTCGAAGGTCAGCATCACGTCGGGTTTGAGCTGCCCTATATGTGTCAGGAGGGTTTGCTCGAGCGCCATCTCATCGACATTTAAAAGCGCTTTGGGATCATCATGGCGGGTGCGTTCATAGCGGCCCGAATCGTGGTACTCGAGCATAATCGGTGCGTTGATACCGAGAGCGGCGCAGGCATCGTTTAGTTCAGCCTCTCGCAGTTTGCCCTTATCGGTGTCTGGGTCAATGTCGGGGTCGGTAATCTTACCCGACTCGCCGCGCGTTGCGCAGATAAGGTGCACAGCGTGACCCTCCGCAGCGTAACGGGCCAGGGTGCCACCCGTTCCAAATGCTTCATCGTCAGGGTGGGCGTAAAGGGCTAATAGGGTGTGGGGCATAGGCTATCTTATCGTTCAGATTGGTCAGCTTTTGCGAGAAGGCTTACGTGACTTTTAGCTTTGGTTTAGCGTGTAGCCAGCGCTCTGCCCTACGTCGAAAATGCGCCCCGCACCCACGAAAGTTCGTAGCGCGTCCATGCAGCCTTTCTTCGAGGCTTGACTACAAATAACGCCCACCGTAGGCCCAGCACCCGACAAATAAGCGGCGTAGGCAGTTGCCTCTAAAAGTGCCTTACGGCAGCTCGCCAAACGGGGGACAAGTGGTTCGCGGTAGGGCTCGTGCAAGCGGTCTTGCGAGGCGACCCTTAGTAAATCCGGTTTATCCTGCGCAACCGCGATGCTCCAAAGGGCAGCGCGGCTAAGGTTATGAATGATATCGGGACGCGTGTAGGTTTCGGGCAACACTGAGCGCGCCTTGCTTGTTAAAAGTTCAAAGTCAGGTACACCAAAGAGAAGCTGCCAGCCGTCCGGTAGGGGAAGGCTTTCACACAAATAACCGCCTGTTTCACGCAGCGCCGATACCGTAAAGCCGCCGTAAACAGCGGGCGCGACATTGTCAGGATGTCCTTCTAAACGCGCACAGACCTGGAAAACGCCGTCACGAGTGAGCGCGCCATTCATCGTAGCGTCAGCAGCGGCAACACCTGCCACGAGTGCTGCTGAAGACGAACCAAGACCTCTTGCTAAGGGAATAGGATTGTTCACCTCGAGACTAACCGCCGGAGCTTTTTGCCCAACTTCCTCGTAAGCCGCACGGAAACCTTGGTGGATAAGGTTGTCTGCCGTAGCAGCTACCGCGCCTTCACCCGTATAGCTAAACGTATCTTCAGTTGAGAGGCTAGCTTTGACCTCGAGCTGTAAATCAAGCGCCAAACCAAGCGCGTCGAAGCCTGGACCCAAATTAGCACTGGTGGCGGGAACCCGAACCGAAATCACGCCGCCCAGCGTATCACGCATGTCTCTTTTGAGCCCTCACCGACCCCTGATTCCTAGTCCCTGACCCCTGCTCTGGCTCAGCTCGAGCCAGCACTCGGGAAACGCTTCTAAAATGTCAGTCGCCACGAGTCCGTAGCCGTGATGCTCCGCCGCCCTCTCCCCTGCTGCACCATGTAAAAAAACTGCTGCCGCCGTGCGCTCGAAAAGGGTATTGACCTCCTCGACATTGGCGAGCCAGGCCCCAAGTAATCCTGCTAAAACGTCACCCGCGCCACCTGTCGCCATGCCAGGGTGACCTCTCGAGCTTAAGGCGATTCGCCTGTTAGGACTTGCAATGAGGGTTGCAGCACCCTTTAGCACTGTAATGGCACCAAAGCGTTCAGCTAAACGCCCTGCGGCGGCAACAGGGTCACGCTCAATCTCTCCAGAACTTTCGTCCAGTAATGAGGCAGCTTCACCTATGTGCGGCGTTAAGATGCACCTGCCATGTTGTTTAACGGCCTCCTGCCACGCTGAACCACCTGTCAGTGCACCCGCATCTAAAACGGTAGGCACTCTACTCTGCAAGATAAGGTCGGGGAGATAGGATTGTGCGCTTTCATCTAAGCCTGGGCCAATCACGCGCGCTTGCGCGCGCTTGGAGCTTAGCCCCTCGAGTCTCTCCAAAGGCTTTTTATTCCACTCGAGCCGCTCGAAAATAATTTCAGGCCAACTGTTAGGCAGCCGTTCCTGCGCTGCTAAGGTCACGAGGCCAGCCCCCGCACGGTACGCGGCGCGTGACGCAAGTTCGGCTGCGCCCAAATAGCGACTCGAGCCTGCAATAACCAAAACCGTACCTGCCGTGTATTTATGCGCGTCTGAACTTCGCTGTGGCAGCCAGGCTCTGACGTCATTATTTAAAAAGTACAAATCTGACTGTGCATCTAAGATTGTCTCCGGAATACCAATGGGTGCAACCTCCCACAGCCCGTACGCATCCTTGGCAGGGGCTAAGACACTCGATAGCTTAGGACCAGCTAGTTGCACCGTTCGGTTCGCCAGAATGTGAGGTCCGGTAGGGGCGGGAGCGTCCGCACTCAGGCCGCTTGGAACATCTACACTTAAAATGGGTAAGCCTGCATTGTTTACGGTGTTTACAAGCTCGGCCAGTTTGCCCTCGAGAGGTCTGGACAAACCACTCCCCAAAAGCGCGTCGACCACGACATCTGCGTTTTCCAACTCTTTTTGCAAGGTGTCAGCGGTCAACGTTTGCGTCGGCACGCCCTGCGCGAGCCACGCCAACCTGGCGGCGCGGCTATCATCTGTACTGAGCGCATCTTGCGTGCTTGCTAGCTCGAGAACGCACACACGCTTTGCCTCTACTTTTAAATAACGGGCGGCAACGTAACCATCGCCGCCGTTATTACCCTTACCGCATAGGACAAGAAATGTTCCAGCGCCCGGCCAGCCGCGCGAAACAGCCTCCGCGACCTTTTGCCCTGCGGTTTCCATAAGAAGCTGCGTAGCCAAACCCGAAGCTGCCGCCGCTTTATCCGCCTGGTGCATCTGCCGCGCCGTAAACAGTTTCATACTTTATTGTTCCACATCCGTGCATAATGCACCTGTACTGAAAATGTGTTCAGTACATGAATACTGAGCAAAAAGTATTCAAGTTTAGAAAAGTTAGTAAGTGGTATCTACAATTACATTATTTAAATCTATAGTTCTCTAGGCGCTTACTCACGTATTTTGTATGCAGAGGGAGTTCAATTCTAGTTTTAAGGGAGACAAACATGTTAGAAACCATTGCTATTATTCTTCTTGTTCTTTGGCTACTTGGCTTAGTCAGCGGTTACACATTAGGTAACTTCATTTACATTTTGCTTGTTGTCGCTGTCGTCTTACTACTCGTACGCTTCTTGCGCCGAGCCTAACAAAGTTTGCTTAGCAAAAAGATAAAACGTGAGAAGGCCGCTTTGCCCATCTGAGCAAAGCGGCCTTTTTAGTGTTGAACGAATTGCTCAAAGATTACGTGAAGTAAAGTTAAAAGGGAGGTAGATATGAAGCGATTTTTATGGCTAATCTTGGTTCTCGTCAGTACCCTAGTGTTTAGTACCTTGGCTTTTGGGCAAGACGCCCCTGCTGACACGACAGCTGATATGGCGAGGGTGCGGGTAGCGCACCTTTCGCCTAACGCACCCATTATCGACATAGGGTTGACTAGCACCCTCGAGGGCGGCGAGTCACTGACGCCCGATACCTTGCAAGGGCTTAGCTACGAAACAGTAACCGACTATTTAGAGGTGCCCCCAGGTGAGTACACCGTCACCGTGTTTAGCGACGGCGCGGTTGTCATGGAAGACGTTTACGTTCTAGGACCTGGCTTTGCATATACCCTAGCAGCTTTGGGGCTCGTTTTACCTGAAGATGACGCGGCTGAGGAAGACGAAAGCGGCTTTTTCGGCTTTATACGTGACCTCTTTGACGGCGACGCTGACCGCGACGCTTTAGCCCTGCGGCTACTTTTGCTTGAGGATACGACGCTCATTAGTTTTGTAGGTGATGAGTCATTTGTTCGCGTTATACACGCGGCCCCTGGCACCGACGCTATTGAACTCACGGCCTTGGCAGATGGCGAACGCGAAGTTCTAAGTGGTGACCTTTCCTTTGGCGGCGTTAGCAACTACATAAATGTTTTAAAAGAGAACGAACCCAGCTTGCGCATTGCCAATTCAGACGCCTTAACCCTCGAGCTAAGCGACGTAGCACTCGAGCCTGAAACCGTCACCACGCTCTTTTTTGTGGGTACATCTTTAGAGCAAGCGCCCCTCAAACTGGCGCAAGCCGTTACGCCTTTACAAACAGTCGCCAGTCCAGACACCTCACCTGGCGTCGCTGCCGAAACAGCTGAAACAGCTGACCAAGCTGATGAGGTTGAGGAGGAAGTTGAGGGTGAAGTTGGAGAGGCGGAGAGCGAAGAGGGTAATACAGAGGGTGAGGCAGCGGACGAAGAAGCAGAGCAGGCAGACGAAGAAACAAATGAGGCCGCCAATGAGTCGGCAAATGAGTCTACAGAAGGCGACGCTGAAGGTAAAACCATTGTGCGTATGCTTTTAGGCGGTACGGGCAGCACTGAGTTGCACCAAGAAGTCGCTGACATGTTCATGGAAGAAAACCCTGACATACAAATTGAGTTGCTCGATGGCCCGCAAACCACGGACGAGCTTCTATCGGTCTATTTACAATTTTTTGAAACCGAATCCAACGAGGTCGATGTCTTGCAAACCGACGTGACTTGGCCCGGATTTATGAGCGAGTTTTTACTTGACCTAAACGAATACGGCGCTCAGGATGTTGTCAGTGAACACTTACCCAAACTGGTTGATAACAATACGATCGACGACCAGCTTTTAGCCGTACCCTGGTTTACGGACGTGGGCATTCTGTACTACCGCACCGACCTCCTGGAAAAGTACGGCTACGACGCCCCGCCTACCACCTGGGATGAATTAGAGGAAATGGCCGCCACGATTCAAGAGGGTGAGCGCCAAGAAGAAGAGGGCAGCGACTTTTGGGGCTTTATCTTTCAGGGTCGACCCTACGAAGGCTTGACCGTCGACGCCCTCGAGTGGATTGCGTCGCACGGTGGCGGCACCCTGCTTGACGCCGAGGGTAACGTAACACTCAACAATGAAAACGCTGTTGCGGCTCTCGAGCGGGCTAAAGGCTGGATTGACACCATCAGCCCACCTGCGGTCAACGACTACGCCGAGGAAGATACGCGTAATACTTGGCAAGCGGGCCGCGCCGCTTTTATGCGCAACTGGCCTTACGCTTTCCCGCTCTCGAACGGTGAAGGTAGCATGATTGAGGGGCTTGTCGGTGTCACTGCCCTGCCCGCAGGTCCAGAAGGCGAGTCGTCAGGTGTACTCGGTGGCTGGGGTTTAGCGGTGTCTAAGTTCAGCGATAACCCCGAAGCCGCCGCCAAAGTAGCCCTCTTTTTCGCCTCACCCGAAGTGCAGCGTATGCGCTCAATCGAGGCCAGCTTCACCCCAACGGTCGTGAGTCTTTTTTCAGATGCTGAGGTCGTAGAAGCCAATCCTTTTTACGACTTTTTGCAAGGCGCACTCGAGAACGCCGTAGCGCGTCCGGGTAAGGCCGCAGGGCAAGCCTATTTCGACCTTTCCCAAGCGTTCTACAGCGCCGTGTACGACATTCTCGTCGAGGAAGATATCGACACAGCCGAAAGCTTAGAAGCCCTCGAACTCGACTTTCAAGACATTCTCGAGGAACGTAACGAGCAGTAAATCTGTAACCTTGCAAGACAAAGAAGCCAGAGGGATAAGTTTCCCCCCGGCTTCTTTCGTTTCGATAAACTCAAATTCGCTCTCGGCAAACTTCTTATACTTCCTCGAGGGCCCGCAAAGCTTGACAGCTCAATTGCTACTGACTACTGAATTCTGACTACTGAATTCTGACCTCAAACCTCTTCATCAAAAAAGAACTGCGCCTTAATCGTATCTTCGTCTTCTAAGTTTCCACCCAGCGCGGCGGCTAGCATGCCCACCACCGCCATAAACCCCACATAGCGCAGCCTCGGCAAGGTCTCCGCTTCATACCCCGCCCAGCCCGCCACAACGTCGACGGGTAGGGCTAAGGAGAGAGCGTAGAGCGATGAGAACATAATCGCCCACAAAAAAATCATGCCGCTTAGCAGCGTACCGAAAATAACCAGACGGCTGCGGGCAAGTTGTTCACTCCAACCGTGACCGCGCCCCACCTGGTTGAGGTTTTGACCTAAAAAGATAAAGGTGCTCGCCAGCGCTATAGCCATGACGGTGCCCACGCATAACCACAGGGGTTGGGTATTCGCCCCTGCCTCCCAGGTTTCAGCCGTAAGTAGCAAAAACAAAAGAGAGGCAACCACCGTCGCCGTTAAACGCCCCAGGTAGAGGGGGAAACGCCAGGGCCGGTAGCCCCATATGCTCCGCAGAATATTCCAGGGGTCACTAAAAAAACTGCGGATATAAAAACCAAAAGACGACCAGCGGCTACTCATTTCTTCTAAACGGGCGTCGGCAACGTCGTAAAGCAAATCTTCAATAGTTTCGGCTTGCTCCTCAGGGTAAGGCTCGAGCTGCAAGGTCTCAGGCGTTGGTGTTTCCATAGGACCGTGCTTACGCTTTTGGAGCGTGAACAAGTGCCCGAGCAAGTGCTGCGATAGGGCCGCTATTTTTTCACTCAAAGCCTCCCCCTCTCCCAAATAAGCGCTCGAGAGCACCGCCACCTCAAGGGCTGATGAAGGAATCCCAAGCGGCGCAATACGCTGTTTAGCCTCTAACTCATTGGGCACAATCACCAGGGCGTAGTCCCAGCGGTGACGCAATTTTTCACTAGCGCCCGCCTCTAATAGTTCGAGCGCGTCCAGCGCACCCCGCGGCGAAAAGTTACGGCGTATGAAGGTCTCGAGCCGCCACGAAAACATAGGGAACTGACCGCTTAGCTGCTCGATGAGCTGCTCTTTCGCTCGGGTATAAGTAGCAAGAATCGCGCTGTCCCGAACATCGGCGGCAATCATCCAGCCGATAACCAGTTCGGGACGGGGGATTGGGGTGGCGTCAGACTTTCCTACTGTAATCACAAACCAGTCTAATGGATTTACGCACGCTAAAGGCAAGCCAAGACCGCAAATATTTACCGGGCAGCTTAAAAGCTGCCCGGTACTAGGGGGAGGTAGAAGAAGAGGTTCAAGGGGGTCGTAGCGAAACTATTAGGCGTCGTCAACAAGGGAGGAGTTGCCGCGCCCGGTCGCTACATCGTCTTCTTCATGTTCAAAGTATGCAAAATGTACCCTGACCAAGCCCTGAACGCTTCGGGGAGCGTGTAAGCCATAGCTGATTAAGGATGGACATTTGTCCATTAGCCCTTTTAGTATCTAGCTATTAGTTTTGAGGTATTGATTTAAAAACTTTGATTAAGACCTAACTACGGTAGTGATTCACCGTTCCTTACAACTACTTTTTAAGGCTCGAGAAACGTCAGAATATCCGGCAGCACATCGGGCCCGAGGAACCGTGCCACCCGCGAGAGTGCCCCGACAATACCGATATGGTCAACATCCTCATAGGTAATAAGTTCTGCTTGACCGCCTTGCTCGAGGATTTTAGTGACCATACGTTCACTGTTGCCCGGGTTGACCGTCGTGTCAGCTAGCCCAGTCATAACTAGGGCAGGCGCTTCGCCACCATCGACAAAATGGATGGGCTGCGTTTTCTGCCAGTTAGCTTCTGGCCCGAGGGCGGCCCTGGTACGCACCGCGTCGGGTTCGGGCGGTAAAAAATCGTATGGTCCAGCCAAGCCGATAAAACCTGCTAAAGAGGGCGCGCCGTAGGAGGCGAGATACGTTTCATCAAAGGCAACAAGCGCCGCGATATGCGCCCCCGCCGAGTGACCCATCAGAAATATGCTTTGGCTGCCTAACAGCTCGGTGTGGGCAAAAACCCAGTCCAGGGCTAAGGCTACATCCTCAGCGTAACTGGGAAATGTTATCTCGGGTACGAGTCTATAATTGACAATAACCGTGGTGTACCCGCGCAGGGCCAAGCTATCGGCTACAAAGGGGTAATCGGATTTATCGCCCGAATCCCAGGTGCCACCGTGGACAAATACCACCACGCCCTGCGGGGTTTGCTTAGCTTCATATACGTCGAGCCGGTGACGCTCTAAAGGGCCATAGCTGATATCTTTGCTGCGCTCGAGGTCGGTAGAAATAAACGAGTTGACAAAAGCTGTAGGTGAGCAAGCACTTAGGAGCAGTACAAAACTCATAAATAGAAACAGGCGCATAGATTTATCTTGGCATAGACGCAAAGGGTAGATGTTATGCAATCTCGCTTAAAAAAGAGAAGACCCCTTTTATCGGGGCCCTCTATTACCTAGAAGTGTTTAAGGTTTACTGGTTTATCTGAAACCTTTAGTTTAAACCTTGCTGTAAGCGCTCGATTAACGCTTGCACTTGCTCGAGTGCACCGTCAGCATTTTCCTCTAAAGCCGTTTCGACTTCGTCGAACTGCGTCTCTAGCTCAGCCCACTCGGCTTGCGCTTCGTCGCCCGCCGTTTCGTAACTGTTGGCCAATTCTTGGCGCGCCGTAGCGACAGCCAACTGTGCGTCGGCAATCGTATCGTCCGTAGCTTCGCCAAGGTTCAAGCTCTCGAGGCCTGTTACAGCTTGGTTTCTAGCATCGGCAACAGCGGCTTGCATATCAGAAGCAACATCTTCAGCAGCAGCCTCGACATTTTCAGCAGCTTCTGTTGCGTCTGCGGCTACACCTTCAGCGGCGGCTTCAGCATCAGCTGCTACACCTTCGGCAGCTTCTCCTGCGTCAGCGGCAGCGTCTTCTACAGCATTCTCAGCGTTCTCAGCCGTTTCAGCGGCGGCGTCGCCCGCAGCGTCAGCAGCTTCTGTTGCAGCGTCGCCAACAGCGTCGGCGGCTTCAGCTGTTTCGGCAGCTGCATCTTCAGCGGCAGCTTCGACTGTCGAGCTTGCCGTCGTGCCGTCAGCGTCGCCGTCTCCTGGTGCGCAGGCCGCCAATACAAGTAGTGTTCCTAGTAACAAAATCAGTGACAATACCTTCTTTGGTAAAGCTTTCATAGTTTCCCGCTCCTTTCGCAGGGCACGTTAAGTAGTAGATAACCTCACACATGCCCCCTCCACACGCAAGATAGCGAAAGCCCACCAATAAAGATGTAGCGCCCATTGCAAACGCGCCTCACATTTCGTGCCATGTCTTTATAACTAAGAGCACAAAATTTTGGTACAGAGAGGAGATTTATTACGTCACTAGCGCAGTTTAGGATGACTTGCCTATAAACATCTCGAGTGAGGAAAGGTTTTGTGCCTCGAGTTCTGCCAAAACACCTTCATTAAGACATTTGACAAGGAGCGGCCCCTCATAGACAAGGCTTGTATAGAGTTGGATTAAAGATGCGCCCGCCGCTAAGCGCCTTAATACATCATCAACCGTCGCCACGCCACCCACCGAAATAATCGGCAGGCTCTCCCCTACCTGCGCCCGAATATGATGCAAAACTGCTAACGACATTTCTTTGAGAGGTTTTCCTGATAGCCCGCCGACCTCCTGAATAGGACTGAGTAAACCATCCCTAGAAACAGTTGTATTCGTAGCGATAATGCCGCCCAGCTCAAACTGCTTAGCAAGCTCGACAATTTCATCTATCTGGTGCAGGCTCAGGTCAGGCGCAATTTTTATGAGCAGAGGTTTGGACCGCGCTTGACTTTTCGCAAAGCTTTGCAGGGTGTCTAAAAGCTGCTCGAGCTTATCCTTGTCTTGCAATTCACGCAGACCTGGGGTGTTGGGTGAGCTTACATTCACAACAAAGTAGTCACCATAGTCCCACAACAAGCTCAGTGAGCGTAAATAATCCTGCGGCGCCTCCTCGAGCGGCGTTATTTTCGACTTACCCAAATTGATACCTAACGGGGCGCTCGGCTTGCCCTGACGCTTGAAGAGGGTCTCAAGTCGCCGCGCCATCGCCTCTGCCCCCGCGTTATTAAAGCCCATGCGGTTGATGATGGCTTCGTCCTCGGGCAACCGAAACAGGCGCGGTTTGGGGTTGCCCGCTTGGGCATGTGCGGTCACGCTACCGACCTCTACATAACCAAAGCCCATTGCTAACCAGGCAGGGATGGCTCGAGCATTCTTATCGAAACCAGCCGCCAGACCAATAGGGTTGGGAAAGGTTAAACCGAAACGCTCCAGCTCGAGACACTTATCCTGAACCTGACAAACTGTTTTGATAAGCCTGAGCGCGCCGGGGGAGTGGCTCGAGGCGCTTAGCCCATTCATGATGAGGTCATGAACTTGTTCGGGGTCAGCTCTAAACAATAGTGGTTTTATGAGTGAGTACATTGCTGCTTAGTGTATAGGAACTATAGCTTGAAGGTTTTAGATATCCAGCTCACCCCAAGGACGTACCCCTTTGCCCGACAGCAAAAAGGTGATGTAATCCCTAGTCGGCAGCACTCGCTCACGCGCTAGCTCGATAACAGCTTCCCGGTCATAGTCAACCTGATGATGCTTGATTTGATAAGAAGATTCGTTAGCCTCGAGCAAGCAGTAAGTTGCTTGCAAACTAGGCTCTGCGGGGTTGCTCACGCCACCTAAGTTGACAACTTGCACGTCACCTACGTTTCTTTTCAGGGGCCAGTGGGTATTACCCACACAGATAAGCTCAGCCTCAGCTCCAGCTATTAAATCGCTCAGTTCATCGTCGCTTAGCTGCGGATGAATCCCGTTGCCATCATCACGACCCGGTGAAGCGTGAACGCCGAGTAAGCGTGTACCGTCAGGCAATGTTAGGCGAGTTTCCAAAGGCAATGTCTTCAAGAAAGCGTACCAACCGTGCGCTGTCACCGCGCCTTGTGTCCAAGCAAAGCCTTCAGCAATTTGGACAACCTTGGCTAAGATTTCTGGGTTATTCAGCGCCTCTTCCTGCGTTGGAATGGGCCGGTCCCCGTCGGTGACGTAACGGTCTGTGTTGCCCCGCGTGAACCGGACATTGGGCAGTTGATGGAGGCACTCGAGCACCTCAACAGGTTGCGGTCCAACCGCGACAAGGTCGCCCAAAACCCAACACTCATCTACACCGCCCCTGGCTTCAATGTCTTTTAGGACGGCCTCGAGGGCCAGCAGATTACCGTGAATGTCTGAGAGTATGGCGACGCGCATCAGTACAATTTTAGCAAGGTTAAGAAAGTTTTATAAGCGTAAAAGATGCCTCAACCCGCTGAACGTTAAAAAATTGATAGAAGCGTGTTGAACCTTTGCTGCAAGCTAAAGATTATGTTTCAGATAGGTGATTGGATTTTTATTCCTGGGCCAGGTTCTTACATTGCCCTCTTACTCATTGCGGGCTCCATAATTACAACTATCGTAGGTGGTTTTCTTTTTTCTATCCGGACTAGAAGCTACGCTATGGCAATAAAACAGTTAAAGCAAGATTTTCCTAACGTTAAAGTTGTTACTAAGAGGAAACGAAAAGATGGCACAAAACAATTTGTAGATATTGAGACCGATGATGGTCGTAATATCACCTACCAGATAAATAAACGAGATGAGATCGCAACACTAGTCAGGTAGGAAGTGATTCACTAGATTCATATCATCACTTCGGAAAGCTCGGACGCACTTCAATCTTACTCGGCAACGTACGCGCAGGCGTATGCAGCAAGTACATCACCATCTCGGCAATGTCCTCGGGTTGAATTTTCCAGGCGTCTTCCTCGTCGGGCGTTTGCCCGCCAAAGTAAGTCGCCACCGACCCTGGCATAATCGTTGAGACTTTGATGTCGTATTTGCGCAAGTCGAGCATCATCGCTTGCGACATGCCGACTAGGCCAAACTTACTTGCGTTATAGGCCGCACCATTCGCAAAGAAGTTCGTACCTGCCAAACTTGCAATCGTGATAATAAAACCTTTGCTTTTTTTTAAGTCCTCTACCGACGCTTTTACGCTGTTGAAAACGCCTGTTAGATTCACGTCGATAACGTCTTGCCACTGCTCCGAGGTCATTTCATCAATCGGCGCAAAGTTGCCCAGACCTGCGTTGGCAATAAGCACGTCTAAACTTCCAAATTCATCGGTGAGTTGTTGGACGATATCTTTTTGCTTGCTCATATCGCGCACGTCGCAGCGGTAGCCCCTGGCCTGTCCTTCACCCAAGTCAGAAAGATTTTTTGCGGCCTCTTTGACCTCTGTTTCGTTGCGAGAGGTAATGCCGACGTTCATGCCCTCTTTGACCATTGCCTCGGCAACGCTGTAGCCGATACCTTTGCTGCCGCCTGTTACGAGTGCTGTTTTTCCTGATAAATTATTCATACTTTTCAAGCTAACACCTTCACCGTGCCAAGTCTGAAGTGACGGGGACAATGCAAGGCCGAAGCCAACCTGACCTAGACGCACGAAAATCATCTAGACTTGCCTTAGGCTTTACACCAGGAGGCAGGCCGTGAGTGATATCCGAGAAAGCAGCATCCATGAAAAAGTCAAGGCGCAGTTTGGAAAAACCGCCCAGAATTATGTGACGAGCGCGATTCATGCTAAGGGTGATGACCTAAAGGTCATGCTCGAGCTTGCCGGGGACGTGTCGGGAAAAAGGGTCTTAGATATTGCCACAGGCGGCGGGCACACAGCGCTTGCCTTTGCACGGGCGGGCGCTAGGGTTATAGCGACGGACCTGACACCAAAAATGCTCAATGCTGCCCAATCCCATATAGAGGCGCAAGGTATTAACGATGTGACGTTTCAAGAGGCGAACGCAGAAGCTCTACCCTTTACGGATGAGGCGTTCGATATCGTCACCTGCCGCATCGCCCCGCACCACTTTGCGAAACCTGAAGCATTTGTTAAAGAGGCAGCTCGAGTCCTCAAAGGGAGCGGCACATTCTTACTGATTGACAACATTGCTCCTCTGAACCCCGAGCTTGCTCGAGTCATGAATCATATTGAAAAGGTCCGTGACCCGAGCCACGTCGAAGCCTATTCGCTTGTGACCTGGTTTCACTGGTTGAGTGACGCAGGGCTCGAGCTTCATCACTTGTCACGCTTTTACCGCGATAAAGATTTCAACGCCTGGATTGGTTACGCCGAAGCAGATACGATTCGGGAGGAACTCGAGCGCTATATCCTGGGTTTGCCTGAGAAGCAGAAAACGTATCTAAAAATCGTTGAAGATAACGGGAAGCTTAACTCGCTTTCGCATGAAGTTGCGCTGCTTAAAGCTATAAAAAGTTAGCAGGTATTTACATTGAGTCGGCCTACGTCAGCTAGGGTTCAGTGTGTCAAATGCCTATGGGCAAGGGTAACTTAGCCTGCTAGACTAACTAGGCTTATGCGGCAGCTTACCCTTATACGTCACGGCGTCACTCAATGGAACCTCACAGGGCAATTTCAAGGTCATACCGACATTCCTCTGTCACCGGAGGGCATGGAGCAGGCGCGGGCGCTGGCTAAGCATCTTAGAACCAGCAAGCACAAGGTCGACTATATTTACTCGAGCCCCCTGAAACGTGCGCTCGAGACGGCGCAAATCGTCTACCCTGAACGGACTATCGAAACGGATAGTCGCCTCAAGGAACTCAACTTCGGCATCTTTGAAGGTTCGACGCAGGCTGAAAACGAGCAGCACAAAGCCTGGGACGAGTGGCACGCCAATCCTTTTGAACGGCGTGCACCTGGCGGCGAATCTTACGCCGACCTTATGGGGCGCGCTGCGGAGTGGTTAGAAACGTTGCCGAAAGACGCTAACAGCGTTGCCTTTGCCCACGCAGGAACAATACGCATGCTCATCAGCCATGTATTAGGCTTAGACGCCCCCCGCTGGCGCAAACGTATTTTTTTGCGTCACACCGGCATGACGCGCATCCTCTTCAAAGGGAATGAATCGATTATCGAGCGCGTTAATGATACTAGACATCTGAGCACCAACGGTATCGACCCTTTTGCCGACTAAACCTAAGCAGGCATAAACGCCTCTTCAGACTCGATTTTGTCGGGGTTCAAATCCATGTTGATACCGGGGGCAGTCGGGGCTTTTAGCATACCGTTGACAGGCTCTATCTTATTAACTAAAAAGTGCTGAAGAATCTGATTCCACTTCGACAAATACTCTTGATAGGGCGTGTGAATCGGTGACTGGGTAACCGAGAAATGAATGCCCGCAGGCGTCGAGTGCCCATGCGGAATCGTAATGAGGTCGTGCGTCGTCGCGTACGCTGCTATCTTGAGCGTTTCAGTCAAGCCCCCTGCCCAGTAAATATCGGGCTGGATAATGTCGAGGGCCTCCTGGTCGATAAAACGCTTAAATCCCCAGCGCGTATATTCGTGCTCAGCCCCTGAAACAGGAATGCTTATGCGCTCGCGGATTCGCCGGTAGGTGTCGACACGGTCCGGCATAGCAGGTTCTTCAATCCAGCGCGGTTCGTACTCGGCAATACGCTCGGCAAGTTTTACTGCGTAGTTCAGGTCCATACTTTGCCAGCAGTCGAGCATAATGTCATCATCTGGACCTAAGGTTTCGCGCAGCGTTTTGACGAGTTCTACATTTTTGCGTAAACCCTCAGCGCCCGACATAGGGCCGTGGCGGAAAAACCACTTTTGCGCCTTGTAGCCCTTCTCTTGATATTCTTTAGCGCGCTCACGCACACGCCCGCTGTCGAGCACGTTATAACCAAGCATCGAGGCGTAGGCAGGCACCTCTGTCCGCGTTGGACCACCTAGAAGGCGGTACACAGGCTGCTCGAGTGCCCGACCCTTGATATCCCAGAGGGCGCAGTCAACAGCCGAAATCGCCATCATCGCTTCTCCCTGACGACCATGCACAAGTGCGCGGTGCATGATGTCCCATAAAAACTCATGAGCAAAGGCGTCACGTCCGAGGAGTAGAGGTCTCAGTTGGGTAGCGATAATATAGGCCACGGGTTCGTAAAAAGGACCCGCAATCCCGGTAATACCCTCATCAGTTTCTAGCTCGAGAAAAATCGCTGAGACCTGGTAGTTCTTGTCATCCACTTGATTGTTGAAAAGCTCTCTTTTAAGCCCTCTGAACTCCTCGTAGACATCGAGCGGCATGACAAGACGCTCTTCCCAAAACTCTCCTTGCGTTTCTAGCGTACCCGTAACTTTGCGAAGGTTGACAGCGGTAATGTTCATCATTTCCTCCCTGGTCTAAGGTGATACCCCTTGCAATATAACTCAGTCGCTTCGCAACCCTTCACCGTTACAATATTTTAGTATTCGCTTTACTGAGCTTGGACTCTAGCAAAAACAGTGGCAGCTTATTTTCATCTTATGGTCACAAGTTTCACGACCTGGGTAAAGCACTAAGCCTCGGTATGACCCTGGCTGAAAACCAAGACGTCATTAAATTTTTGGCATTTAAAACAGTGTTTATGAAGCGTTGCTATTTGTCAGTCTTGAGCAAATCCATTGTGCATTTACCCGATAACTGAATGGCTCCATCCGTACGCTTGCGCTCGGTACTTCGTGAAACTCGCGTCCGCTCGGGTTAATCTGCACGCTGCAAATTAACCCGAGAGATACTTAAAATTGTTTTTTTAGTTTTACACGTAGCTGGGGCGATACACCCGTTTAACCTACAGGCAAATGTGAAAGTCTACTCTTAGTATTGCAGATGTGTATTTTCTTGTAGGAACTCCGACAATCACACGCTAAGGTTTAGAAGCTAATTAGCCTATGAATGGCTAGACCGAGAGGGGATTCATGAAATATTTTTTAAGTTGTGTGGCACTGAGTTTACTACTTGTGCTCTCGAGTTGTACAAACGAAACAGCGCCAACTCTCACACCACAAGTAACCGCTTTTACCAGTAACCTTGTTGCTAAGCACAGCGGCAAGTGTCTTGATATTAAAGATGGTTCATTCAGGAATGGCTCACAGCTCGAGCAAGAAACCTGCAACCGCAGCGAAGCTCCAGCGTTCGAATTCATGGCTGTACCTAATAAGAGCAACACGTATTTAATCAAAAACACGCAGTCGGGCAAATGTTTAGATATCTTTCGCGCTAGAACTCAGAACGGTACCAACCTCATTCAATACCGTTGCGGTGAGGGTAGCAATCAAGAGTTTGAACTTATAAATGCGGGTAGTGGCTACTATCAGCTCAAAGCAGGTCACAGTGGCAAGTGCATCGACGTTTTCCGCGCCTACAAAGCAGACGGCACCAAAGTTGTGCAGTACCGCTGCCACAGCGCCGCTGAGCGTCTAAAAAAGGGGAATCAGGTCTGGAAAATTAGTCGTGCAAGTGAACCCACTCCACCACAACCTAACATCGGTATTGAGTCTTTTAGCCTTATTGCACTACCCGATACACAAAACTATGTGTGCTGCAATGGACGCTACGGAACACCTGCTACCTTCAAAGCCCAAACTCGTTGGATTGTCAACAGCTTAAAGAAGCTCAATATTGCGTTCGTTAGTCACGAAGGTGACATGGTAGACAACGCTTTAAACGAACAAGAATGGCGCAACGGCGACGCAGCTATGGACCTACTGGACGGCAAAGTACCTTATTCGGTTGCGATGGGTGACCATGACTACTATCCTGAAGAAGTCCATGACGGTAATACGAGCAAGTACCGGCAATACTTTGGGGCAAACCGTTATAAAAACTACGACTGGTACGGTGGCAGTAGTCCCAATGGCCTTAGCCACTACCAAACGTTCGACGGGGGCGGAGTTGAATTTTTGCACCTCGCACTCGAGTGGGAAGCGCCGAGCGGCGCACTCGAGTGGGCCAAGCAGGTTATTAGACAGCACCCTGATATGCCGACCATCATCACCACCCACGCCTATTTACGAGATGGCGGCAATAGCAGAGGCGGCAGGCGTACCAATCAAAATGAAACCGAAGCGTGTGTCAATTTACGCCAAGGGCAGTGGTGCGGGGACCCTGGCAACGACCCTGACGCCGCCAGTGGTGAGGAAATCTTCCAAACCCTGGTCAGACCGTACCCGCAAGTGTTTATGGTGCTAAACGGTCACTATCACAACAATGGTCGCCGCAGCTCTAACCCAAATGTATCTGGCTGCAATATCGAGGCCGATGGTTTTAAAAGAAACTACGCAACCTACCTGCGCTGTGATAACGGCGAATACCGTCAAGTGTCTACCAACCGAGCAGGTTCCAAAGTCTACGAAATGCTGGCAAACTACCAGGACTACGAAAACGGTGGTAACGGCTGGTTGCGCGTTATCAAGTTTCTCCCTGGTGAGGGGCGCGGCGGCCTGGACCGCATCAAGGTACAAACCTACTCACCTACCCTAAACAAGTTTCAGTCGGGCAGTGCGAGTGACTTTCATTACGACTTAGATTTCGCGGAGCGCTTTGGCTTGGATTAATATTGCGGCACGTACAACCGATTTCCAAACAATAAATGAAAGAAGCTCGCCATCTAGCATTAGATACCGAGCTTCTTTCATTTAGGTGTGCTCCAATTAGCAAATAATCCGTTCAGAAATACTATTTTGTTCACATTTCATGAACAAGTGCTATATTATAAACATACTTTCTGATTTTCGTACTGCTCTATCCACTCTCAGCGCCCTTCCAAGGTTAGACGTAACCTTAAGCGACTTAGAGGTAACTTTAGATGATAAGAAGAGAGTGGACGCTCTGATCAAAATACGCAGCCGTTCGGGAAGCTCTGAGTATTTAGTACAAGCTAAACGCGGTGTGACCACCACAACCTTACCGGCTGTTCTAGCGACCATCGAGCGGGCTCAGCGCCAAGTTAAAGAACCACCTCTACTGCTCTCCGATTATCTGACGCCTGCGGTCACTGAGAAGCTGCTCACCGAACATATCGAATTCGTCGACGGCGCGGGTAACGTTTTTCTCGATAGTTCTGCCGCCTACGTTCTGGTGCTTAACAAAAAACCAGAGCGCAAGCCAAAAATAGGTGGCTTTACAGCTACTGACTTAGAGCTAATTTTTGCCCTACTCAGTGCACCGCGACTGCGTAGAGCAACCTACCGCGACCTCAGCGCCGCGACGGGCGTATCGCTAGGAAAAATCAGCGCTACACTGAATCAATTAGAAGCAGTGGGCTATCTCATCCGCAGCAGAAGTGGAACGCTGCTCTTACAAAACCCAGCACAACTCCTAGAACGTTGGGAATATGGTTACCTCGAGCAGCTACGCCCCCGATTAACCCCAACTCGCTTGCGTTTAGGCAAAGGCGTGGCGCTCACCGAGGTAATG
>ENA-ORXM01001935-ORXM01001935.1-marine-metagenome-genome-assembly--contig:-NODE-1935-length-26329-cov-14.687529_pt1 | contig 26329 bp, 25 predicted proteins | sample MGYA00237867_ERZ511480 | MGnify/ENA primary metagenome ERZ511480 (study PRJEB26309, sample SAMN06266103) | marine metagenome | isolation source: Algal blade | place: United Kingdom:Sidmouth, United... | reverse complement strand
GTAGCCCTGCTACGAACTTCAAAAAACGCTTCATTCAGTCAAAAAATACACTATTTTTACTTTTAAATTCAAAGTCCCAACAAGCTCTAAAAGTAAACCTCATTCCATCTAAACTTTTATAACCCAATAGCCAATTGTGTTTAATCATTGATGGTAAACTCTTTTTAAGCTTTTCAGGCATTATATCAATGTGATTATTCAGGACATCATAAGCTTTATCAGCAAAATGTTGTAAAGGCAAAGTATGGTATTTTCCCAGTTATCCGCTAAAAAATAGTCGTGAAAAATATCAATTACAACAGGAGAATATTTATGATGTTTTGGTTGCAAACGATGTGTTCCTTTTCTAACTCTACTATGGTTATCTGTAAACATATCGATTTGCCGATGAAGAAATATTCCCTTTTGAATTTCAGGTGAATAATTAGCCAATTCTTCGTTTCTAATAAAATCAGCGATTAGATTCCCAATCAATAGATCGTCATCATTATTGGATAAATACAAATGATATAGAAAATTCATACGCTTAGAAAAAATACAGCAATAAAAGAAACCAAATATAGTAAAATTAGTTTACAAGTAATAAATGAGCATTTGAAACAAAGGTTATATTTTTATAAAGTCAAATTAAAATACATATTTGCACCGCTAAAAAATGAAGATTAAAGGCATTCTTTTAAAGAATAAAAACAGCATGGAACTATTATTTTACTTTTAGAATATTGCATTTATATCATCTGATTTCCAGCGATCTAACTTTGCTCCTTTTGATGATAGGGTAGACGCTAACAATGACATAAACTACTCAAATTACAAAAACTAAAATGGCAATTCTTCCCCTTCTGTTTTGATTCTTTCGTAGAAATTGGCTTCTATTTTGTCTTTGACTGTTTTTTGGGAATTGTTGGTGATGATACGTCCGTCTATTTCGGAAACGTTGGTGAGTTCGCCCATTGTGCCTGTCGTGAATACTTCGTCTGCGTTGTATATTTCGGTGAGTGATATGTTTTTTTCTTTGTTGGGAATGCCGAGTTCGTTGGCAATTTCGAGGACTAAGCCTCTGGTAATGCCTGGCAAACAGCTATCGGCATGGGAGGTGTATAAGACACCGTTTTTGGACATAAAGATGTTGGTGGCATTGACTTCTGATACGAATCCATTGTCGTCTAACATCAGGGCTGCATCTACGCCTGCTTGTATCGCACTTAATTTGGCTAAGATGTTGTTGAGTAGGTTGTTGTGGTGAATTTTGGAGTCTAAAAATTGGGGCGTATTGCGGCGAATGTGGGAAGTGACTAAGCGGAGTGGTTTGTCAAATACGGGTGGTTTCCATTCGGGAATGATGATAAGACATGGGCCTTTTTCACTGACTCTTGGGTCCATACTTGAGGTGTACTTTTCGCCTCTGGTGAGCGTCATACGAATGTGTACGCCATCTCTCATCTTATTGGCTTGAAGTGTCTCAAAAATGGCTTTTTTGATGGTTTCGTTGGTGGGAATATCGGTAAAAGCGACGGCTTTGGCGGACTCTTGAAGGCGTTGAAGGTGGCGGTCTAAGCTGAAAATACGTCCGTTGTAGACTCGTAAGCCTTCCCATACAGCATCTCCACCTTGTACGGAACTGTCAAATACGGAGATTTTGGCGTTGTCTCGGTGGTAGAGTTGGTCGCCTATGTATATTTGAATGTCTTTGTTTTTGGGATTGTAGGTCTGAACCATATTAGTGATTTAAGTTTGTTTTAAGTCCATATAAGTTTTTTTAGCTCCTTGTTTTTGGGGTTGTAGTGTTTTAACTTAATCATAGAGCTACGAAAATAAGAGAACCAAGCACTACGACTAAGAACCAAGTACTAAAAGCACCAAGAACTAAAAAAACAAGCTTTTATGGGTAGTTGGGATAAAGATTTCTTATTTTTAGGTAAATATAGCATTTTATGCCCTTTTCCATCAAAAAATTTTATTGTGAAAGTATTACAATTCTTAGCTCTTTTTGTCTTTTTGGGATTCTTGTTTTTTGTATTTTCTACGGAAAAACAGGATGATTTGGTTGCGACAACGCCTTCTGCCCTACCCTTTGGTATTGGTACGGCTGATGATCCTGATGCTCGTATCAATTATCAAATTGCTCGTTTAAAAGATCCTATGACGGGCGAAATTCCCAAGAATGTACGACAACAAGAGATGAAGTTTGTTAAAAATCTGCCTAAGAAGACGTATAAAACGGCTTCGGAAGACTGGACGTCACGAGGGCCTTTTAATGCGGGTGGACGTACTCGTGCTTTTGCGATTGATGTGAATGATTCCAATACGATTGTGGCTGGTGGGGTGACGAGTGGAATTTTCAAATCTACGGATAGTGGTACGAGCTTTCAAAGGGTAACACCTGCTACGAATTTACAAAGTATTACGGCGATTGCACAAGATCATCGTGAAGGAAAAACGGATACTTGGTATTATGGAACAGGGGAATATTATGGGGTGATTAGTGCGGCTTCTTTTAGCAATAGAACGAGTGGAGATGGTATTTATAAATCAACCGATAATGGGGCTACTTGGACGGCTTTGGCTTCCACTTTGACAGGAACACCTACGAGTTATGGAGATGGTGTTTTTGACATTGTATGGCGCATTGTCGTTGATCCTACAACGAGTCAAGATATTGTCTATGCTGCCGTTTATAACAATATTATGCGGAGTGTGGACGGTGGTGCTACTTGGGATATTGTTTTAGGGGACGGAATTTCTAAATCAGACTACACTGATTTAATCATGACGCCTTCAGGTGTGTTGTATGCTACTTTTAGCAATGGTACGAACAAGGGGTTTTACCGCTCTGAAAATGGGATAGACTGGACCAAAATTTCTAATGGTATTCTTTTAGGAAATGTCAATAGAACGGTTTTAGCCTTTAGTCCCTGTAATGAAAATGAGGTGTATTTTTTAGCTAATACGCCAAGTTCTGGTTTAAACCAACACTCTATTTGGCATTATACTTATGTTTCAGGCGATGGATTAGCGGAAGGTGGCATTTGGGACAATCGCTCACAAAATTTACCCAATGGTGAGTGTAAATTTTTCTATACGTTTGATTTTGGCAAATACGATTCTCAAAGTTCTTATGATATGCACATTGCTGTCAAACCAGATGATTGTGATGTGGTCTTGATTGGAGGAACAAATGTCTATCGCTCTGACAATGGTTTTACGACGCCTGATTATGCTTGGATTGGTGGGTATCAATGTGATAGCATCACGCCTTCTAATTATGTCTATACCAATCACCATCCCGATCAGCACTTTATTTATTTTGATAAAACGAACCCCGATTTTGTCTATACGGCCAATGATGGTGGACTGTATCGTACCGATGATATTTTTCAAGAAAAAGTGGATTGGACGCCTTTGAATAATGGCTATGTCACGACGCAGTTTTATACGATTGCGATTGAGCCTGGCGAAACGGATAGCGATATTATTGTGGGTGGTACACAAGACAACGGAACATGGTTTATCAATAGCGAAAATCCAACGGATCCATGGACTTGGGCATATATTGGCGATGGAGCTTATGCAGCTATTACAGAAGGGCATGACGCTTATTATTTATCGTGGCAACGAGGACGTATTTTTAAGTTTTTGATTGATGAAGAGGGCAATACGACTGATTTTACAAGAATCGACCATGCCGAACCTGGCAGCGGTAATTTGTTTATCAATCCTTTCCTTTTAGACCCACTTGATCCCAATACGATGTATGTACCTTACAACAAAGAAATTTGGCGCAATACAAAGTTAGATGAGATTGAATTGGTGGGAAATGAATACGAGCCTTTGCCCGAAAATTGGGAGAAAATGAGCTTGGGCTTGGCATCTGCGGTGGCGAGGGTGACTTCGGTAGCCATGAATAAGCCGAATCCCGATATTTTATTTTATGGAACGGAAGCAGGCAAATTGTACAAAATACTCAATCCCAAATCAGACGACTTTGAGCGCATTAACATCACTTCTGATCTCTTTCCAAATGGCTATATCAGTTCTATTGCCTTAGATGAATTTAACCCCAATCAAATTATGGTTACGTTCTCAAATTACAATGTGCGTAGTATTTTTTATTCCAATAATTTGGGCGAAACGTGGACGGATGTAGGCGGCAATTTGGAAGGCGACAATCCCAATATTCAAGGAACAGGCCCTTCTATCATGTGGGGAACGATACACAATACGCCCGAAAATGGGCAGATTTTCTATGTGGGTACATCTGTCGGTTTATACTCGACGACGGATATTGAAGCAACGAATATTGTTTGGGAACAGGAAGGCAGCACTTCTATTGGTAATTCCATTATCAATATGATGCAATCTCGTGCTTATGATGACAAACTCGTTGTGGCAACGCATGGTAATGGTATTTTCTCAAATGGTTTACCGCCAATGACGGGACTTTCTACCCCAAAACCTACGACCTCTTTATCATTTGACAAGGTACAGCCTAATCCTTTTAATGATGTCACGAAAATTAAGTTTTCGATTCCGCAAGATGCAGCGATTGATTTGAGTATTCGAGATATGCAGGGTCGAGTGGTTAGCTCGTTGATTCACGACAATCTCCCACAAGGCAAACATATGGCTCTTTGGAATGGAACGAACGCTTCTGGGCAACGGGTGGCTTCTGGTGTGTATGTGCTTGTTTTGAGTGATGGAACTTCTTTGTTGAGTCGAAGGATTGTTTTGCTTTAATGTTGTAGTGCCGTAGTTCTTGGTGCTGTAGTGCCGTGGTTATTCAACATAAAATAATTCACTCGTCACTCGCCACTCGTCACCAAATCACCTCAACGCATATTCCCTAAGTTGCTGATAATATCCCCAACATTTTTGGGCGAGGGGTTGGAGGTTTTCGGGGAGATTTACGACTTTTTCCTCGTAGGGTTTGAATCCTGTCGAGTTGTGGACGTTCGTGTACCAATATTTTTCCCAAATGCCGTCTTCGGGTCTTGCGCCTTTTTCCCATGTGAGCATTTTTTGGTCAAATGGAATGTCTAGGGTGGCGCATAATTTTGTGAGCGTTTTGGCGGGATCAATCAGCAAGTCTCTTGAATCTAAAACGACGACATGGCTATTTTTTTCTTGGAGGTGTTGTAGCAATTCCCATTGTTGTTGTACGCCCACATCTCTCATTTTTGGTTCGGCGACGACTTTGGTATAGGAGGCCAAAATGCGGTAGGGATCTCGAATAAAAAGGATATTTTTCATGCCATACATAAAGTCTTTTTCTATATCGACTAAATGATGGGTCATTTGCTTGAAAAATACAATGGGCTTGTCAAATTCGCCTAATAATTGGGTTTGTACGACTTTATTTCCATCATTTTCCATCGTTTCTAAGGTTTCTTTTCCGCCTGGATGGTCCACGCCTGTTTTTTTGAGGAAATGGGCGTAAAGGGGTTCGTCTATGACAGTGGTGTCTTGTCGTTGAGCGAAGCTGTACATAAAGGCAGTGGAGACGTTTCTTGGGGAAGCCCAGAGGTTTATTTTTGTCATTCTTTTGGAATTTAGTTCTTGGTGCTTAGTGCTGTGGTTTTTTCTTTAAGGAGCTGATGGTTTGTCTTTCATTATTTCGTTTGGTCCCGCTATTCGTTCTTATGGTGGCGATTGGGCAACCACAAGGAATTACCCAAATCTACGCTGCTGGCAGACACATGGGTCTGCCCCTACCATCGCCGTCGCCATCATACCACTGCTATCGGGGCTATTTTGGATGGTCTGTACCTTTGCATTTCTTTTTCTTTTAATCTTCGTCGTCTTCTATAATTCTTTTGACTCTTCCGACTTCTCTTGTCTCTAACATTACTTTAATGCCGTGTGGATGGTTTGGGGCATTTGTTAGGATTCGTTTGACGATGCCTTCTGTGGTATTTCCTGTTCGTTGGTCTCGTTTTTCTACGATTTCTACTAATTGTCCTATGTGTATGTTTTTTCTGATATTTCCGTTCATTTTATTTTATTTTGTGATAGTGACGAGTGACTGGTGACAAGTGACTGGTGACAAGTGACAAGTGACTGGTGACTGGTGACGAGTGACTGGTGACTAGTGATGAGTGACTGGTGACGAGTTTTCTTTTCCTCTGTATTTTTCTTTAACCGCAAGGGGCGCAAAGTTTTTCGCAAAGGGCGCAAGGTTTTGTTTTGTGAATCCTGTGGTTAAAATAATATGTTCCTAAACACCACAAAAGTAAAGCGAGTTTTTGGGATATTCAAGGTTTTATTTCGGTAAATGAAAGCCATCTTTTAGAGGTCGTCCGTTCCCTACCTAATTGATGATGGGTTTACTGGTTTAATTTTGTTCTTCTTCCTCTTGATTTCATCGTTCAGGCTGTGAAAAATAGACCTGATAGTAGCGGAATGGCTTTATTTAGTTTTTGTGGTTTAAGTGGTTTTTGTAGTTTTTGTGGTTCTTTGACCTTAATAAATAGGTTGTGGCTTTTGCCATATTAGCGGATAGCAGGCCCATGTGTGGCGACGAAGCAATCCACCGTTCTCTCCTAATTATAATTTTAATGAAATATCTCAAATCAAGTGCTGTTTTTTCTGTATTTTTGCACCCAAAAAGCGAAAATTTTTAATCAATCAATAAAAAAGAGATGAAAACAAAAGAAGTTTATATTGTATCGGCGGTACGGACTCCGATGGGGAGTTTTGGGGGAACTTTGGCGAATATTTCAGCGACTAAATTGGGTTCTATTGCCATTAAAGGGGCGTTGGAAAAGGCTAAGGTGGATGCGAGTTTGGTACAGGAGGTGTTTATGGGGAATGTGGTTTCTGCGAATTTGGGACAGGCTCCTGCAAAACAGGCTGCGAAATATGCGGGGTTGCCTGATGCAATTCCTTGTACTTTAATCAATAAGGTGTGTTCTTCGGGTGCGAAGGCGATTATGTTGGGCGCACAGTCTATCATGTTGGGTTTGAACGATATTGTCGTGACGGGCGGTATGGAAAATATGTCTGCTATTCCCTATTATTTGCCAAAAGCTCGTTTTGGCTATAAATATGGTGGCGGTGCTGGTGCATTGGTCGATGGATTGGAGCGTGATGGTTTGCGTGATGTGTATAGTGAGGTGGCTATGGGTGTTTGTGCCGATGCGACAGCTAAAAAATACGAAATTACTCGTGAAGAACAGGATGCTTTTGCGGTTCAGTCATATGAGCGTTCTGCTAAATCAACGGAAAGTGGACAAATGGGACATGAAATCGTTCCTGTTGAAATTCCACAAAGAAAAGGTGATCCGATTTTGATGACGGAGGATGAGGAATTTAAGAAGGTGAAATTTGAGAAAATTCCGAATCTTCGTCCTGTGTTTTCTAAAGATGGAACGGTAACGGCTGCGAATGCATCTACCATCAATGATGGTGCGTCGGCTTTGATTTTGGCAAGTGCTGAAAAGGTGAAGGAATTGGGCTTAACGCCAGTCGCAAAAATACTTTCTTTTGCGGATGCGGCAATGGCGCCTGAATGGTTTACGGTTGCGCCTACGAAAGCGGCACCGTTGGCTTTGAAAAGAGCTGGTTTGACGTTGGATGATGTGGATTTCTTTGAGGTTAACGAGGCGTTTGCTGTGGTCACTTTGGCATTTAATAAGGAATTGGGAATTGATGATAAGAAGGTGAATGTGTTTGGTGGTGCGGTTTCTTTGGGTCATCCTTTGGGAGCTTCTGGTGCAAGAATCGTGACGACTTTGAACAATGTGTTGCAACAGCATGAGTCTGGTAAAATTGGTTGTGCGGCTATCTGTAATGGTGGTGGTGGTGCTTCTTCGATTGTGATTGAGAAGGTTTAGGTTTAGTTTATGTGGTTTTTGTAGTTTATGTCGTTTTTGTGGTTCTTCATCTCGGCTTCGCTTGATGGTTAAGTGCTGTGGTTCTTAGTTGTGGGTGGGCATGTTTTTTTGTTGGGACAAGGCATGCCTTGTCCTTACCTGATTTCGTTTTAGCGATGTGTGTTGTCCTTACTGTGGTTTTTTTTTTGTGGGTGGGCATGCCTTTTGGGGTGATGATTTTCTCTTTTTTTTTTAAAATTTAGATTGATTTTATATGGGTGCACATACTCAAATACCGATTGAATTAATCAAAGAGATGGATGATTATCTTTGTTATTATGACTTGAAGAGTTATGATTTTGATCCGTTGTTGCGACGGTATCCTGATGATGATTATTTGGTGGGAATGCAGTTTGCTCAGTTGGTGGAAGAGGGCATGGAGGATAAGGTGATTGGGCTGTTGACGCCTAAGTTGGTGGAGCTTGGAACGTTTCAGTTTTATGCGTTGGGCTTGGCTTGGGAATTAAAGAAGAATGATGATAAGGCGTTGTATTATCACCTTAAAAGCATTGAAAAAGATATAGATGAATGCAATATTTGGTCGAGAATGCGGGCGGGGTTAATTAACTTTGATTTGAACAATGATGACATTGCCTTGCACTATATGGATGCAGCTTTGCATGTAAATCCTATACATCCAAAAGCTTTGTTTGACAAGGCTGATATTTTATTGAAATTAGAGAAGGAATTGGAGTTTATTGACCTTATAAAACAGATTCCTTCTACTTATAAACCTGCTGCTGTTTACCAACTTAAAGGGGATTATTATCTCAATAAGGATAATTATGATCGGGCTTATACTTTTTATGAGAAAAGCCTTTTTTTTGATTACAACCAAGACTTATCGCATTTAGGCATTATTGCTATATTTTTGGAGCAAGAAAAGTTTGATCTTGTTCAAAAATATTTGGCACAATGCCTTAAAGATTTCCCGCAAAATGACCGTTTTATGTATGAGTATGCAACATTTTTGCGCTACCATACAGAGTATAAAATTATGAATGATAATGTCGTCGAACAATTGCTTAGACGTGCCATTCTCATTCATCCCGACGAGCAGTATTTAACCGAATTGGTTTATTTTTATTTGGATGGTTTTAACAATAGTTATCGCTCGCTTCTTGATTTGCTTCGACAGCACAACAAGGGTAAACGCTCTCCCGTATTAGATGCCCATATTATTTTGGTTTTGTATTACTTTTCGGAACATTCGGAAGCGAAGCGTTTATTGGAACGCTATACCAAAATTTATTCCAAAGAGGAACAGGATTATTTGCACGATTTGTTGCAGGAGTATGAATTGTTTTAGGGAAGGGGCGAAGGAACGATTTTAGGGGGCGAGAGGGACGCATAATCAATTAGTTATGACTTTCGATTGAATTTGTCTACTTACTTATAATATTTGATTTATTGTACAAAATAACGTACTTTTAGGTGTACAACAAATTTTTTATATGAAAGCTGTAACAATATCTTCTTTGAGAGCAAAAATGAAAGCTTATTTTGATGAAGTCAGTAAATCAATGGAAGTTATTATTGTTCCAAGAAATAATAAAGATGATGATGCTGTTGTTATTATGTCCATAAAGGAATATAATTCCCTAAAAGAAACAGAGCATTTACTATCTACAGAAGCCAACCGTACAAGGTTGCAAACGTCTATTGAGCAGCTAAAAAAAGGCAAAACTATCACTTATTCACCCGACGCATAACCTTATGCTTGTAGAATTCACAGAAAATGGGTGGGAAGATTTCACGTATTGGCTTGAAAATGATACTGATATAGCTCTTAAAATTAAAGATTTAATAAAATCTATTATAAACACTCCCTTTAAAGGCTTAGGAAAACCTGAACCATTAAAGTATGGTCTTAAAGGATTTTGGTCAAGAAGAATCACACAAGAACATAGATTGGTATATCAAATATCAGGTAAGAGAGGAGAAAATCAAAAATGCTCAATTATTCAATGTCGATTCCATTATGATAATTAAGGAATATCCATAAACTTATGCGTCTGCAACGACATACGCCATTTAGGGTTTTCTTGGATGTATTGAATGATTTGTGGCAACATTTTTTCTTGACGCCCCCACTCTGGTTGTAAAAACAATTCACACGTTTCACTCACCTGTTCCGCATATTCTTCTGCCCACTTAAAATCGCTTTTGTTGTACACAATGATTTTTAGTTCGTGCGCTGCTTTGATGACATCTTCTTTTGGTGCTTTGAATTTTTTGGGCGATAAACAAACCCAATCCCACGCTCCTGTCAATGGATACGCTCCCGATGTTTCGATGTTCGTTTGAAATCCTGCTTTGTGGAGTTCTTTGGTGAGGTGGTCTAAGTTGTACATTAAAGGTTCACCTCCTGTCACAACTGCTAAACGCCCTGGCGATTGTAAGGCAAGGTCGATGATTTCTTGGACGGTTTTGTCGGGGTGGTCATTGACGTCCCAAGATTCTTTGACATCGCACCAAACACAACCCACATCACAGCCCGCTAATCGGATGAAATAGGCTGCTTTCCCTGTATGGAATCCTTCGCCTTGTAGCGTGTAGAATTGCTCCATGACGGGTAGGATCGTTTGGGTTTTGGCGTTGTATTGTTTTTTTGTTTTTATTGTTTGTATCATTTTGTTGGCATTATATACTTGTATTGTCCTGTAAGAATAAATTTAAGTAAGTGATCTAATCCTTTATCCTTTAAATCTTTACTTGCTTCTTTTAACTCTTCTTCTTTTGCTTTATTTTGTTTAAATCTCTTATATATTCTTAGAAAATTTCTTAAATCTGTTCCCAAAATTATCATAGTTTGAGTACGAGCACCATCAGAAATAAAGTTTCCTTTTTCATCAATTTTACTATCATTATTCAGATTAAATACTTGAATAGTGGTTGCTGCTTTTTGGTACTCATATGAATCTTTATCTTTTGACTTAGGTACTATTTTAAGCTGTGGACTTTCTCCATTGGGTTCTGGAATTCTATCATAAATTTCAAGCTTAAATAAATCAAGTGGATTATCTTTTAGTGGATTAAATAGTAATGGCTTTTCTTCCTTTATTTTTGCCTTTGTCTTAAATGTCACTCTTTTTGATGGGTCTAATAATGGGAATTCTTTCCCTTTATAAGTAGTATTACACAATTTACAACAGATATAATAATTACGGTAATCAAAAGCTAACCACCAATACATTTCTTTATTTTTAGGACGGTAGTGTTCTATATCATCATATTGTGTTATTTCTCGCTCACATATGGCACACCTATTCTTAGTATAAGCTGTAAAATCTTTTTTAAAAGTCGTCCATTTGGATGACTTACTTCCCATTAATACTTTATATCCTTTTTTAGTAGTTCGTGCCTTTATATGTTCCTTATTATATGCTTTTCCGACTTTTTTCAAATCTGGTATCTCCTTATAAATATTCCTTAAATCTCTCATTCAAATTCTTTCAATTTTTCCGCTAATTCTTGTATTTCTTCTTGGCTTAAATTTAAGTCCTCTACATCTTCATAGTTTTCTATATTATGTTCTTTTAAAAATCTTAAAAATGCTAAATATTTTTGATTGTAGATTGTTTCTCCTATCCAAGATTTTGTTATTTTCTTCTCTAATCTTCTAAATTCTTCATCTTCTGACTCACTACGATTGTCCTGCATTCTTAATTGATGGTATTTTTCCACTTTTTGTTGCATTCCAATACTCAAAATAGATTCCAATCCAAAATATATCAATAAAACGGTTCCAACATTTATATTTTCTGTACCTTCTGTCAAATACGGATTAAAATAAACCTCCCCTTCATCATCTATATCCAATACATGAATTTCCTTTGCCTTCCTTCCCATAATCGCTACAGGATTATGAGTTGTTAAAATGAATTGAATATTGGGTAAAACTTTATTTAATTCTTGAGTGAGTTTTCTTTGCCAAGTTGGATGCAAATGTCGGTCAAATTCGTCTATCAAAATCACACCTCTTGCTTCTCTAAATACTTCTTTGATTGGGATTTTTTTATCCAAGACTTTTTCTACACTTTTCCTCGTTGCCATAATTCTGAAAAGTATATCAGAGATAATCAAGACATTGTTTCGATAACCTTCGCTTAAATGCTTTAACTTTAATTTCTCTTGTCCAAATCCTTTAAAGAAATAAATTGTTTCTTTTTGATATATTTGTATGCGCTGTTTTACATTGGTGATACTTAGAAAATAGTTTATTTTGTTTAATAATTCATCTAAAATTCCTTGAACTTGTTGCTTATCTTTTTCTTTTGCTCTATGTACTTCTAAGAATAGTTTTTCTAAAACTAATAAGGGATTAAAAAAGAAATGATTTGGGTCAAAAATGCCTTTATCATAATTGGCAAAAATAGATTTTGTTTGATAGGATTTATCCTCTCCTTTTATTAGATTTTTGGCAATGTCATCTGTATCTAAAAGATCATTAGCAAAAACATTGGCACTGTAAGCAATCAAAATAGGTTGTGGATTGAATCGTTGTTCTTGTTCATGTACTTCATTATCATAGAACCATAATTCTCGTTGGTATTCGCCCCAATGAATATTTACATCTGTTTTCTTCTGGTCAAATCGTAAATAACCGCTTAATTCATTGCTTTTATCTTCATTATTTATAGGTAATAATCCTATAGTTAATGCTTGCAAAAAAGACGTTTTTCCTAAACCATTATTTCCTAAAATAATGTTGATTCCATTTACTAAATCAAGTTCTATTTCTTTGAATATTTTGAAGTTTTTGACAGCTATTTTAGTGATAAAAGGCTTGTTTTCTTCTCTGCTAAAAAAATCATTTTTGAGTTCTTGAATTTTTTCTTCATCAACAAACGATTTAACAATAGTAGGTTCAATAAAAGATAGTAACTCATATATATCATATTTTTTACCTGATTCTTTGCTAACATAAATGTTTTCTCCTACTTCTTTTAACTTTAATAAATAATCATAATTTATTCGTTCTCCATCTTTTGGGTGATAAAAATATCTTTCGACTTTTAAACTTTGCTCTTCTATAAATTCATCTATTTTTTTTCTTACTAAGTTTAATGATTTTTTAGAATATTTTAATTCATTAGTAACAATGAAGACTTTCAGTGGATTAGTTATCCAATCTCTTCCGACAAAAATCATTTGATTCAAAACATTTATTTTAAAAAAAGATTCTTCTATAAAACGAGAATTTTTAAAACCTTTCTTTAAGTAATTTAACATTTTTGTTACTTTAGAAATAACTTTATCTAAATCACCTTCAATATATCCTTTTGTATCATATTCAAACACATACTCAAATACAAATCGTTTCTTCCAGTTTAGATTATTATTTTGGATAAATTTTTGACCAGCAAACAAATATTTCGCATTATCAACTAATGGATTACCAGAACTGTCTAAATCACGAAGATTAGTTGTTGAAAGTTTTTCGACAGGAATATATGTTATCTTATTATTTGACACATCTAACAAATGTAAACTCGTTAATTTTGTTAAGACTTCCGGAAATTTTCTTAATTTATTATTTCCCAACCAAAGAACACTAAGTTTTTCAAGGTTTTTAATTTTAGAAGGAATTGTTGTAAGATGATTATTTCTTAAATTTAAATTTACTAGTGATTTTAAATCAAAAAGCTCATTAGGTAATTCTATGATACCCATATCCATCAGATCAAGATAAGTAGCCTTATCCTCCTTAGCTTTCCGAATACGTTCTAATACTTCTGGGTTCATCATATCCTTTTTTAATTGGTAAAGTCTTTCAAAATTAAGGTAAAAAACGCTTAATCGCTCACTTTAGCGTTTTTTTATTATTTCGGCGGCAACGTAGGAGCAAAAACACCCCAACCACCACAAAAGGCACATTCAACAACTGCGTCGTCACCGCCGATTCCTTAAAAAACTCCAAAAGGGTACGAAGACCAAAGGCAAGCGTAAAATACCAACCCGTCATACAACCTGCGCCCCGATATTTGCCCTGATTGTACCAATAAAAAAAGAGTCCAAACAACCCAAACACCATAAAAGCTTCGTACAATTGGGAGGGATGACGGGGCAATTGGTCGATTTTGGTGAAGATGAATGCCCATGATACATCAGTAGTTTTGCCGTAAATCTCGGAATTCATCAAATTTCCTAAGCGAATGCATCCTCCAATAAGGCAAATAATGATGGACAGCCGATCTATAATCCACCAATACGTATAATTCGGGTAATTTCGGACAAAAAGGGCGAGCGCAACGAGCATACCAATGCCTCCACCATGACTTGCCAAACCACCTTTCCATATTTTAAGAATTTCTAAGGGATTTTCTAGAAAGTATTGGCTTTCATAGAAAAAAACGGCTCCTAACCTTGCTCCTATCAATGCCCCAATGAACAGATATTCAAGGATTTTCATCGCATGTTGCGAATCTTTGTTCTCTTTGCTGTGGATAAATTGCAAAAAGAAGGAAGCACACAACAAGCCTATTCCCCACGACAATCCGTACCATTTGAAGGTCAGACTGCCTAAAGAGAACGCAATAGGGTCCGCATTCCAGATGATGTAGTTCAACATATTTTTTAAGTCGCTTCGCTATTTGGTGTATTGGTATATTGGGAAATTAGGCTCTATAGATTTAGTGTATTGGTATATTGGGAAATTAGGCTCTACTGATTTATCGTATTGGTGTATTGGGAAATTAGGCTCTATAGATTTAGTGTATTGGTATATTGGGAAATTAGGCTCTACTGATTTAGCGTATTGGTATATTAGGAAATTAGGCTCTACAGCACCAGATAAAAATAACATGCTCACCCACAACTACAGCACCAAGAACTACGGCACTAAGCACCAAGAACAAAAAACCACAAAAACTACATAAACCACAAAAACTAAACTCCCCCCTCCACATAATCCTGCAAATAGCCATAATCCGAAGTCAATTTACCATTTTTACAGATAGACGCCTTTTCGATAATCTCACTTTCGTCCTTAAACATTTCCTCCAAAACGTCCCCTATCAGCATCTCCCCAAACGAATTCGACGCATCTCTTGGCAACTCATTGGGCAAATTATCCACAGACATCACCTCTATCGTATTTTCCCCATACGGCTCTTCCGCTTTTTCAGTAACGGGATTGTAGCCAAAGACATCTTTACCAATTTTGGTCGCATACAATGTACACGGAACGGACGAATCAGGCGCAATATCACAGGTTACATCAGCGATGACTTTCGTATAAAATTCGGGATGACGCATATCCATTTTTGTGAAATACACGGGTCCTTTCGGGTCCCAGTAAATACCATTGACAAAGATTTCAGAGATTTGAGTGTAGCCTTTAAAATCACACTCATAATTTTGAGGATTTGCATAAAAATCGGCTCTATCATACACTTTTGTTTCCTTATGTTTGTACATATCCTTATATTTCAGATGCACAAAAACAGGTTCATCAAATCCTTTTTCCAAAAATTCATGGGGCGTAACCTCTCGGATATTCATCGCTTCCAATGCCTCTCTTGCGCCTTGTGCGACCCTTCCATTGCCTGTACTAACGATTTTGATATTGGGCAACTTCGTTTTTGCATAAACCGCTTTAAGTTCGTCAAAATCCTTGCTTGCATGCGCTGCTGGCAAAGTAAATTCACCCGTTTTCAACCCATAAGCCCGAACGCCATTGTGTGCACCCACGATGCCCGCATACCGTCCAAAACCAACAATTCGATGCCCTTTATCAGAACGCAAAGTCTCATAATCCACCATTTGGATATTTTTCTCCAACATCGCTCGCAACAAATCACGATTGTACGGCTGTTTTTTGATAGTATGCGAAAAATAATAGTAGATTTTATCGGGAACAAGCTGTTCCATAGGCACTTCTTTGACGCCCATCAACGTATCACAAGCCGACAAATCCTCCTGCATAGGAATATTCAACGCTTGATATTCTTCATCTTTATAACATCGAATCGGCGATGGAGCGACAGTTATTTGGACATTTGGATATTTATCCAATATCGTTCTACATTGTTGTGGCGTAAGGGGTACTCTTGAATCTGGCGGTACTTTTCCTTCTCTAATAATGCCAATATGTATCTTATTCATGCTTGTTATTTGAGGGTGAACACAAAAGTATAAATATAAGTTATTTTTTAATTTTATTTTTTGGAGAGAACGGTCAATTGCTTCGTCGCAACACATGGTCTCGCTATCCGCTATTATGGCAAAGAAACAACCATAAATCACACAAGAACCGAACCACAGAACTACGGCACTAAGAACTACAGCACCAAAAGAAAGCCATACCGCTACTATCGAGTCTATGTTGGATGGTCAGAACCTTTAGCGACGGTCTTAAATGCAAGGCATCTTCAAAATACCTTACATTTTCAGAAACAAATCCATCTGACTGTGCATAACTTTTAGCGTATCTTCATGCGAGAAACTACCATCTTCCTTCAATAAACCATTGATGCCTGAAATCGGCAATTTTATTTGGCAGACATCCATTTTGATGTAATTGAGCATATTGGTCAATGTGTCTAAGCCTCTCAAATTTCCTGCCCTTCCTGCTGCGACACCTGTGAGACTGGCTTTTTTCCCGTGAAATGCTTTTGTAATGTCAGATGCATCTATCAACAATTTGAATATTCCTGGAAAACTTCCATTGTATTCAGGAACAACCACCACATATTTTTCTGTGGGAAAGAGATATTTTTCTTGGATGGCTTCAAAAGAAGCGGCTCTTTCTCCATACATTTGAGGATTGATAAAATCAAGGGGCAATTCTGTTAAATCAAACAACTGTACTGCCACTTCTTGAGTTTGCAAATATTCATAGTATTTACGAGCAACTTTGATGGTATTACTGTCGGCTCGGTTCGTTCCCGAAATTACTGTTATCATGGGTTTTATTAATTTTTGAGGAAATGAAATAAGATTTATAAAAGTGCAAAAATACAGTTTCATACAAGCTTTACAAATTTGAAATCGTTTTGTTTCTTGATTTTAAGGTCGGTGCGGAGTGAATTTTGTATCTTTACCCCAAAATAATTATATTATATGAGATTCACTTTTTATGGACATGCTTGTTTTGCAATTGAAACAGGTGATAAACATATCTTATTTGATCCTTTTATTACGCCCAATGAATTGGCGAAGGATATTGATGTAAATTCAATAAAGGCTGATTATGTCTTGCTTTCTCATGGGCATGACGACCATATTGTTGATGCCTTGACCATTGCAAAAAATAATGATGCGACCATTGTGTCGAATTTTGAGATTGTGAGTTGGTATGGTAGTAAAGGCTATACAAAGGGACATCCGATGAATCATGGTGGACAGTGGACTTTCGATTTTGGAAAGGTGAAGTATGTGAATGCGGTTCATTCGAGTGTATTGCCTGATGGTAGTTATGGGGGAAATCCTGGTGGTTTTATCGTGGATGCAGTGGATGATGCGACCTTCTATTATGCAGGTGATACGGCTTTGCATATGGATATGAAGTTGATTCCAATGTGGGCGAAACTGGATTTTGCGGTCTTGCCAATCGGGGATAACTTTACCATGGGCATTGAGGATGCTTTGGTTGCTGCGGAATTTATTGAGTGTGACCATATCATTGGAGTGCATTATGATACTTTTGGGTACATTAAGATTGACCATGAAAAAGCAAAGGCTGCTTTTGCGGCAAAGGGTAAAAAATTGAGTTTGTTGGGGATTGGAGAGTCTTTGGATTTTTAAATATTTTTATTTTGAGGATGCGCTCTTGAAGCATTCTTTTTTGGATAACTACTCGTATTGATAAAAGATAAGAAAAGATAAGTGTAACGATTATAAACTAACTAACGGAACAGAATGGCAAGAATTATTTCTATCGCTAACCAGAAAGGTGGGGTTGGCAAAACAACTACTTCGATTAATTTGGCAGCAAGTTTGGGCGTTTTGGAGGCTAAGGTATTGCTGATTGATGCAGACCCTCAAGCTAACTCAACTTCTGGCGTGGGTATTGATCCAAATGGCTTGAAGGGCAAAAGTATTTATGAGTGCTTGATTGGTGAGGCTGACCCTAAAAAGTGTATTTTGGATACAAATTCTCCAAACCTCTTTATTTTACCGTCTCATATGGATTTGGTAGGGGCTGAAGTGGAATTTGTGGATGCGGAGAAACGAGACTTTATTATGAAGAAGATGGTGGAAACACTCAAAGATGATTATGACTACATCATCATTGATTGTTCGCCTTCTTTGGGGATGGTCACAATTAATGCGTTGACGGCTTCGGACTCTATTATTATCCCTGTGCAATGTGAGTATTTTGCGTTGGAAGGATTGGGCAAGTTGCTGAATACGGTCAAAATTGTGCAAAATCGCTTGAATCCCGATTTGTTGATTGAGGGGATTGTTTTAACCATGTATGATGGTCGTCTTAAATTGTCGAATCAGGTGGTGGAAGAGGTAAGACGGCATTTTAAAGGGCTTGTGTTTAATACGTTGATTCACCGCAATGTGCGCTTGGGGGAAGCTCCGAGTTTTGGGAAGACGGTGATTATGTATGATATCAATAGCAAAGGAGCGATTAATCATATTAATTTGGCTAAAGAGTTGTTGGATAAGCATAAGGCGGCGGATGCTGCTACGACATAAGACGTTCTGTCTGTGTAAGATAGACCCGATAGTAGCGTTATAGCAATCTGGTTTAAGTAGTTTTTGTGGTTTTAGTAGTTTAAGTAGTTTTGCGGTTCTATCCTTCAAAATTCTTTTGCTATAGTAGCGGATAGCGGGACTTTCCGTTGCGATGAAAGTGGAACTGTTCTCTCCTTATTTTTTTATTGATTAGGGAGATAGTTTTTGCTTTGATTTATGGAAAACGTTCAAATATATTGTAATGAGTAAGAAAAACAACAAGAGGTTGGGTAAGGGTATTGAGGCTTTGTTGGGGCAGAATTTTGCGGATATTAATCAGCCGAGAAAGAAGGCTTTGGTGGAAAAAATTGTGGAACAAGCAGCGACATCTACAACCCCTGTGACGGGACAAATTGCGGAAATACCGTTGACTTCGATTGAGGCGAATCCTAATCAGCCTCGTAAGTTGTTTGACCCTGAACGCCTTGCGGAGTTGGCGCAGTCGATTAAGACCTATGGATTGGTGCAGCCTTTGACGGTGCGTTCGATGGGCGGTGATACCTTTCAGTTGATTGCAGGAGAACGACGATTTCGAGCAGCAAAATTGGCTGGGTTGGAAAAAGTGCCTGTCTATGTGAAAACGGCGACGGAAACGGAACTGTTGGAGATGGCGTTGTTGGAGAATATCCAACGGGAAAACCTGAATTCAATGGAAATTGCGATTACGTACCAACTATTGATTGAGGAATGTGCTTTGACGCACGATGAACTGTCGATGCGCATGGGTAAGGAGCGTTCGACGATTACCAATTATTTGCGTTTGTTGAAATTGCCGCCTGAGATTCAAGAGGGCATTAAGGCTAAGAAAATTTCGATGGGTCATGCTCGTTCTTTGTTGGGCTTGGAGAGCAATATTGGGTTGCAATTAAATTTGTATAAGGAGATTTTGGCAAAGAAATTGTCGGTTCGAGCGGTGGAGGAATATGTGAAGGAGTTGAAAATGGGACCGATGGGCGAAAAGGCAAAGAAAGTTCCTACTAAATTGCCTGTTGAATACCAAAAATTGCAGGATGAATTGTCAGAACAGTTTGAAACGAAGGTTCGGGTAAAATATAAGAAAAAAGGTAAGGGAGAATTGACGATTCCGTTTCTGTCGGAGGATGATTTGAATCGGATTTTGGATATTCTGCGGTAACCATATAAGTTCATATAAGTTTTTTTCATTTGACTCCTCATTTCTTGTCCAAAGTCCATATAAGTTTTTTCCAATCAATGACCAGAGACGTTAAAGGTTTCTTAATTTTAAAAAAATGCTTTACTTACTTCCCTCTTTTCTCGTTTTGCAATAAACCTTTTGCATGAAATACGTCTTTTTCTTTTTTACTTTGTTGTTTCTTTGTTTGAGTAGTTTTGCCCAAACGGAGGATAGTTTATCTACTTCTACGATTGTGGAAGATACCTTGATTGTGATTCAACAACAGGATGATTCTACTGCGGTGGTGGTGGATTCCTCACGGCTACGCAATCCTGAAAAGGCGTTGATGTATTCGGCTTTAGTGCCTGGTGGTGGGCAAATTTATAACCGACAATATTGGAAAGCTCCTCTATTTGCAGGGGTATTTGGAACGAGTTTGGCGTATGCAATTACTTACAAACGTTCTTATAATCGGTACAATGAAGCCTATCTTTTGCGTTTTGCAGATCCACCTGATTCCTTATTTACACAGTACACAACACGGGATTTAAATTTTCTTCGCTTTGAGGAAAAGGAACGATACAATGTGGCTTTGGCGTTGACATTGATGTCCTATGGGTTCAATATGTTGGATGCATATGCCGCTTCGTTGTCGATGAATAGTGAGAAGAAACATCCGCCTGTTCGGGCTGCTTATTACTCTGCGATTGTGCCGGGTTTGGGACAGATTTACAATGGCAAAGGACACCGCATCAAAGCACCATTTATTTGGGCTGGTTTGGGAGCTGGTGGTTATGCCATTTACTATACGGCTGTCCGCAATCAAGCATATCGACACGCTTACATTTACCAAACTTCGCCCGATGCATGGAGTTCTTTGGTTGATCCCAATTCAAATGCCGCCCTACTCTTAAAAAATCGAGAGCGTTTTTTAAATTTGATGGAAATTTCGATTATTGTGACAAGTGCTTGGTACATTTTGAATGTGTTGGATGCTACAGTTTATGCACATTTGTATGGTTTTGATTTGGAGATGGAAGAAGATTTATCGTTACAAGTCATGCCGTTTGTAAAACCTTTGGAAGGCACAAGATCTTGGGGAGTTGGTTTAGGAGCGAGATTGCAGTTCTGAGTTTAGTTCTTTTTGTTTATATTTGCATTTTCATAAAATATAAATTACATAAAAATGAACATCACCTTAGAACAAGCAGAAAAAATCATTGCAATTGCAAAGGCAAAATCAGTGGAATTAGATACAAAAATGAATATTTGTGTGGTTGATGCAGGAGCAAATATCTTAGCTTTTGTCCGTATGGATGGAGCGTGGTTGGGTTCTGCGGATATTTCTTTAAAGAAAGCAAAAACGGCTCGTTTTTTTGATATGAATTCAGGCGATATTGGCGGACTTTCTCAACCAGGTGGAGCTTTGTACAACATTGAGCATTCTAACGGAGGCTTGATTTCATTTCCTGGCGGCGTCCCAATCAAGAACAAAGATGGTGAAATCATCGGCGCAATTGGCGTAAGTGGTAGCTCTGTAGAAAATGACCATGCCGTAGCAGAAGCTGGAGCGAATGGATTGAGTGCTTAGTCTAAAAATCTTCCAAAAAAATCTCACTGTCTTAAAACAAGATAGTGGGATTTTTTATTTTTTGGAGCGAACGGTTTATTGCTTCGTCGTGATGGAAAGTCCTGCTATCCGCTAATGGAAGGCATTTCCAAAATGCCTTCCATTTTCTCACGCACTGTACCGTATTGAAAGGCATTTCCAAAATGCCTTTCATTTCCACAAATGAACCGAAAGGCAGCCAACGCAATCTTCCAACCACTCCTATCAGGGCTATTTTGGATGGTCTCAACCGTTGATTTACTGTACAATTATTTTTTCAACGACTGTGCCTTTTTAAATGCTATTACAAAAAAGGTATTTTGGGCAAGTGGATAGCGGTGCTGTCAGCCCAAAATAGACCTGATAGCAGTGGTATGGCTATCTGGTTTTTGTGGTTTAAGTCGTTTTTGTGGTTTGCTTGGTTGTAGCTTTTTTCTTAGCTTCTAAATGGTGATAGCCATAAGAACGGATAGCAGGACTTTCTGTTACGATGAAAGATAAACCGTTCTCTCCTTAATATAATTGAAAAAAACGAAGTATCATTTACTAAAACACTGACTATCAATTATTTACAAAAATCACATATACTATTAAACGACATAAATAGTATTATCTATCTCTACCAGAGTTCTCAAATAAGTGCGTAAATCAATAAAAAAGCGTACCTTTGCGCCATGATTACATTTGAAGAGTTAGGTCTTAAAGAGGAAATTTTAAAAGCAGTTAAAGAATTGGGCTTTGACCACCCAACGCCCATTCAGGAAAAAAGTATTCCACATTTAATTAATACGGAGGGAGATTTGATTGCAACGGCACAAACAGGTACGGGTAAAACAGCAGCTTTTGGATTGCCTGTTTTGCATGGAACAGATGTTTCTTCGACGGAGGTACAAACGTTGATTCTTTGTCCTACAAGAGAACTATGTTTGCAGATTGAAAGAGATATGGCATCGTATTCTAAGTACATCAAAGGCTTGAGTACGGTGGCGGTTTATGGTGGTACGCCTATTACTGCACAAATTCGTGACCTAAAAAAAGGAGCGCAAATTGTGGTGGGTACGCCAGGTCGTACACTTGATTTACTCAAGCGCAAAAAACTAAAATTAGAGAGCTTAAAGTGGGTGATTTTGGATGAGGCAGATGAGATGTTGTCTATGGGTTTTAAAGAGGATTTAGATGAAATTTTGTCACATGCACCCGAAGAAAGACAGAGCTTGTTATTTTCTGCAACTATGCCTAAAGGCATTCGATATTTGGCAAAAAAACACATGAAAGACCCTGGTGAAATATCAGTAAGTCCGCTTAATGTCAGTACAAGTAATGTAACGCATACGTACTATATGGTACAAGCAAGAGATCGCTATTTAGCCCTCAAAAGAATTGCTGATATTAATCCAAAAATATACGGTATTGTTTTTTGTAGAACAAGAAGAGATACAAAGGAAATTGCAGAAAAACTAATGCAGGATGGCTACAATGCCGATGCCATGCATGGGGATTTGTCGCAAGCACAAAGAGACCATGTAATGGGTCGTTTTAGAAAGGGAAACATCCAGCTTTTAGTCGCTACAGATGTTGCTGCAAGAGGTATTGATGTGGACAATCTTACACATGTCATCAACTATAATTTGCCTGATGAAACCGATACGTATGTACATAGAAGTGGCCGTACAGGTCGTGCCAATAACAAAGGAACTTCTATCTCTATTGTGCATTCGAGAGAAGGCAATAAAATAAAGCATTTAGAGGAGAAAATTGGAAAAACCATTGAGCGCAAAATGGTGCCATCGGGTAAAGATATTTGTGAAAAACAACTTTTTACGTTGTTGGATAAAGTAGAAAAAACAGAGGTTGATGAATCAAAAATTGCAGAATACTTACCTGCTATTTTACAGAAGCTTTCTTGGTTGGAAAAAGAAGATTTAATCAAGCGTTTTATATCTGTTGAGTTCAATCGCTTTTTAGAGTATTATAAGGACGCTAAAGATTTAAATGCAAAGGCAAAAAGCTCAAGAGGTGGTCGGGAGGATCGTCCTGGTCGTAGAAGTCGTGGGCGTGGAAGAGATAGAAAAGGACGTGGTGGACGTGACAGAGATCGTGGTCGGGGCGATAGAGACCGTGGTGGTCGGGGCGATAAAGAAAATCGTGGTGACCGTGGCGGAAGTGGCAAGAAAGGAAAGAAGGGCGACAAAAAAAGCTACGCAAAATTCTTCATTAATTTAGGAGAAAAAAACCGTATGACGCCCGCTTCTTTGTCTCGTTTCTTGGCTGGAAAGTTACAGGATAAAAGCATCAAAATTGGCAAAATTGAAGTGATGAAGGGTCATTCTGTTTTTGAGATAGACCAAAAGAGAAAAGGCTCTGTCCCTAAAGCTTTTCAAAAGGCTAAATACAAAGGCGTAAAGGTCTACGTACAAGATCACGAAGATTAAAAACAAAGCAGTACAATCAAGGCTAAGGAGCATACAAAAAATGTTACTTAGCCTTTTTTTATGCTATAAAGAGAGCAAGAGAAAACGATAGAATTTAAATTCTTTTCTAAATTCTATTTTTAGGAGAGAACGGTAAAACTCTCCGTCGTCACACACGGTCTCGCTATCCGCTAATATGGCTTTAAACGGTCATTGAACGGAGTCGAAATGACAACTACAAAAACCACTTAAACCACAACAACCAAAGAAAGCCATTCCGCTACTATCGAGTCTATTTTAAACTGTCCAGAACCCCTATCAAAGAAAGAAAATGCAAGACACTTTGTTACTCATCCCCGACAAAATAGATATAGAAAGAGACGCTTTAGCCAATGCTTGGGAAAAAGCCAATGGTCAAGTATTGCGCATCAGTAAATTCTGGGAAAAGCCCAATACCCAAAACAAAAAATTAGCGATTTATGGTCCCGATACTTTTAGTCTTGTCTTAGCCCAAGTCGTCAGCATTCAACTCATCAGCCCACAAGACGAATGGATTGCACAAATAGACAAAAAGTGGACTAAACGTTTTATTTCCATCTACAAGATAAACAGCATTTCAAGCCTTTCTTTTCCTGCCTTTATAAAGCCCATCACCCCCAAAATATTCAAAGCGCAAACTGTTGAGTCCTTACCTAATTTACAAAAAATCACATCAGGATTAAATGCATCCGAACAAATAATCGTTTCAGAAATCATAGCGATACAACAAGAAGTAAGAGCTTTTATTCTGAATCGAAAAATTAGCGATATGGCTTTTTATGAAGGAACAGGCAAGATAGAAGAAGCCCATCACTTTCTCACCATTTTTTTAGAAACATCTCCCCTACCCTTACCCAAAACTTTTGTAATAGACATAGGCTACAATGCCCAATTAGGATGGTTTTTATTAGAGTTCAATGCCACTTGGGGCGCAGGATTAAACGGCTGTAATCCTGATAAGGTAATTGCTTGTATTGCAGAAGCGAGTTTTTAAGAAACTTTTTTGAAAAAGATATGGTTTTAAGAGAAAACCCTTAACTCCATGTCCTTAGACTACACCGAAGGCTGCGTCAATTTCCGAGACGTCGGTACTTTCCTTAATTGGATTGCCGAAAAACCTATTTTCCCCGAAAAGAAAATTTATCGAGGTGGCTCTATTGACTACATCAAAACCGCCCATGAAATTGGCAATCCCAAAAGCATCATCAATCTCCGCAATGGACACGATTCAGAAAGCTTTGGAGCCGACTACTACCATTTCCCAATGGCAAACAAATACGAAAAGTACGATACCTCTCAAAAGGAAGTACGCACTTGGCTAAACAGTATTATCCAAGTTTTTGAAACAGACGATTTAGCTTATCCCGTTTTCATTCATTGTTTATCAGGCAAAGACCGCACAGGCATCATCATTGCCGCCTTACTATGGATTGCAGGCATCAACGAAAAAACCATCATAGAAGAATATTTATTAAGTGATGGCGAAGTAACCACCCAACGCATCCAAATGGCATTAAATGGCATCAAAAACCATAAGGATTACTTCAATAGAGTCAATCTCCCAAAAGTCAAACAGAATTTAATCAATCAGTGAAAAAACAAAAACAACTACAACTAAAAAACCACAAAAACTACTTAAACTACAAAAACCAAAAAAGCAGTATCTTTACGCCATTATTTATCAAAAAACCACATATGAAAATAGCACTCTTAGGATACGGAAAAATGGGAACGGCCATAGACGATTTAATCAAAAAAAAATATGCCAAACAATACGAAGTCATATTGAGAAGCGACTCTGCCAATGCCCACTCTTTTAGCACGGACGCCCTTTCTGCTGCTGATGTTGCCATCGAATTCACAAAGCCACAAGCAGCCATTGCCAACATCGAAAAATGCTTTGAAGCCAACGTTCCCGTCGTTGTCGGCACAACGGGCTGGTACGGAAAACTAAAGTACATCACAGAATTGGCACAACAAAAAAACCAAGCCTTGTTTTATGGCAGCAACTTTAGCATTGGCATGAACCTATTTTTCCAAGTAAACCAACAGCTTGCCCAATTGATGAACGACCACAAAACCTACACGCCTAAAATAGAAGAAACCCATCACAAAGAAAAAAGAGACGCACCAAGTGGCACCGCCATTACCTTAGCAGAAGACATCGTATGGCGTATGAAACGATTAGACGATTGGACAGACGACGAAGACAATGACAATCCTGATAAACTCTCTGTCATCGCCCACAGAAGCCAAGATGATGTAAAAGGCGTTCATTCCATTACTTACACCTCACCAATGGACACCATCAAAATCAAACACACCGCCCACACCCGTGACGCCTTCGCCTTCGGCGCCATCACCGCCGCCAATTGGCTCAAAGACAAAAAAGGTGTTTTCACCATGAAAGATTTATTAAATGCTTAATCGTTTAAGTTATTTTTGTCGTTTAAGTGGTTTAAGTCATTGTTGACATAGCATTTTTTAAGAGATTTTCCTGTGCAATGTTCCTTTTACCGCAAAGGGCGACGCAAAGGGCGCAGAGAAATAACCAAATTCTACCTTTGCGCCC
>ENA-ORXM01001934-ORXM01001934.1-marine-metagenome-genome-assembly--contig:-NODE-1934-length-26340-cov-4.102616_pt1 | contig 26340 bp, 28 predicted proteins | sample MGYA00237867_ERZ511480 | MGnify/ENA primary metagenome ERZ511480 (study PRJEB26309, sample SAMN06266103) | marine metagenome | isolation source: Algal blade | place: United Kingdom:Sidmouth, United... | reverse complement strand
TTCATTTATTTTCTTTTTATTTGATAATCAGTATTTTATGATTTTTAGTTTTGCTACTATTTGCATTTATTTTACTTTTAAAGGGCAATTTGTTGTACCTATGTTGTACCCGTTAGTAAAACACTATGATAAACGTCAAGACAATTCTACGAAAAAAGAAGCTATCAAATGGTAATTATCCTATCTGTTTGCGAATAACAAAAGACCGAAAATCAAAATATTTCAAGACCTTATTCGACGCTTCAGAAAATGAGTGGGATTCAAATGCAGGAAAGTTCAATAAACGGAACGAGAATTACATTCAAAATAATAGGTTGCTGCACAAGTTTCAGGATAGAGCTTTACGGGTCATTGGAGAACTTAAAATCGAGAGAGAGGATTTTACGCTAGAAGATTTTGAGAAAAGATACCGCGTTGATTCTAATCCTGTTAACAGCAATGTTTTTCTTTTTTGGGAAGAAATTATTGGCGAAATGATCGAAGCTGGTCGAACAGGTAATGCCCGAGCTAACAGGGACACTTACAACTCCTTAAAAATGTTCAATCGCTCAACTAATTTGACTTTCAAACAAGTAACACCCACTTACCTTAATAAATATGAAGTTTTTCTTAGGTCTAGAGGCGGAACTGACGGTGGTATAGGGGTACGAATGCGCGCGATACGTGCATTATACAATTTTGCGATTAACAGAAACATTATAAAATTGGATTTTTATCCTTTTAAAGCATACAAACTATCCAAACTAAAAGGTAAAGGTGCGAAACGAGCTTTGAGCTTTGATGAAGTGCAGCGTATAGTTAAAATGAATATTGAGGATTATCCCACATTAAGAAATACGCGCAATTATTTTGTATTCAGTTTTTACACCCGTGGTATGAACTTTACCGATATGATGAAATTGGAGTGGAACGACATTAAAGGCGACCGGATTTTCTATACACGTTCCAAGACCAAGGGGAATTTCATTTTGAAAGTCCTCCCCCCTGTTCAAGAAATACTCGACTATTATCAAAAAAATTCCAAAGGCACGAAATATGTTTTTCCATTGCTTTTAAAAGAAAACATGATGCCTACCCAAATTGAGAATAGAAAATCGAAGACTTTGAAAAAATACAATAAGGACTTAAAGGAAATTGCCCGTATTTGCGAAATCGACAAAAACATCAGCAGCTATGTCGCTCGACATAGCTTTGCCAACTGCCTAAAACAAAAAGGGGTAGCCACCGATGTTATCAGCGAATCCATGGGGCATCAGAATTTGGCGATTACCCAAGCATATTTGAAGGAATTGGATAGTTCAGTACTAGACGAGGCCAGTATGCTTTTACTCTGAAAGCTTGGTTTTTCCGCCATATATCCGCCAAATTCATTAAATATCCGCCATATATGCGCCACGAGCATCAATTCAAGTGGTAAACTGTACCTTTCTTTTCCCCTACTTTGTTAAGAATGTTCAATCTAGTAAGTTCGTCAAGATGACGAAGGGCGGTCCTATCCGAGACCTTGAAAAGTTCCTGATATTTACTATTTGTAATTGAGCCGTTCTTCTTCACATAGTCAACAGCCTCCTTTTGATTATCCGATAGACCTAATTTTTTAAGATATTCTTCATTGGTTCGATCCTTGAACAAGGTAATAGAAATACCGCCCGTGGTCTCCTCTATTTTAGGCTCTGGCAACCCCGCTTTTGAGCATTCTTCAATAATCTTCAACGTACCCCTGCCCCATGCCTCTATCAACCCCGCCTTAAAAAATATATCGGCCACTAATGGATTTCTGGGAAAGGAAGAATGCTTTGCTTTCAGGTCTTGTACAGTCAACTGTTCCGGTAGCGTTCCTTGGTTCCAAAAAATGATTTTGTCATCGTAAACGCTTATTTGAATGGGCGTCGCTTCGTAGACCCGGTGAACCATTGCATTGAACAAAGCTTCCCGAAGTGCATCGGGCGGATACTCCAAGGTGTCCAATCTTTTGATTCCGTCGTAGGAAATGTGCTTTTTTAGGAATTTGGTGGTCAACCTTAGATATGCACCAACGCTTAAATTGATAAGGTTGCCCTCCAAAGCGTCCTGGAATTTCAAATCCGTATCCGATGCTCCGAACATACCAATCTTGATAAAAGCACTAACAAAAAACTTTTTGGGGTCTTTTCCGAAAAGAAGTAGCGCAGCCCTTTTCAACTTCCCATTTTCAAGTAACCGAAGATTTTCCAAAATAGTAGGCACATCCGTTTTGGATCCGATTTCTGGTAACCTCTCATTACTGATTGCATCGGCAACAAAGATTTTTACTGAATCTTCATCGATATCCTCCAATGTCGCATTGGGTTCGATAACATCATCCCAAGTACGTCCCGATTTTTCAAAAGAAACTCGTTCAAATCAGACCCCTTTAATTCTTGATTGGTACTGCCAGACCTACGATAGTATTTTCCATTAAAAGATATGGCGATATTATAAGGTCTTGTCACGATTTCGATATAATGTAGTGCGCCTTTTTCATGGAGATTAACATCGCAGAGTACTCCCAATTTGCTGGAAATCTTATTGGGAAGATCTTCCATTAGCTTCTTGTAATTGGAAATTCCCGTAATTGTACCATTATCCGATTTACCTATAAATATGCTTCCGCCCTTGGCATTTGCAAAACCCGAAACCCATTTCATGTATTCGTCCCTCCATGATTCTTTCCACTCCACGTTTTGTTGCTCCGGCATTCTTGTTTTCGTTTACAGACTGAAGATCAAAGTTAGTATATTTAAAAAAAACAGGCGTTCTTTTCTTCCTTCCCCTATCCACAAAAAGAGCCCTTCAGGGCACAAATTTCCACCGGCCAAACTAATCTATAAATCTACATTTCGCTGATAGATTCTTTTTATGATAAGTCCGTCCCAAATGCTTACCCAAAACTTTGCGCGTGGATCCTGTCCGGTTTTTGTAGCGTTCCGGCAGATAAGCGTTAAGCAAAAACCGGATAGGGCGCAAGCCTACTCTTGAATTGGAACGCTATCCTGTTTTTTGGCCCACCTCTTAAAATCTTTGTAGATGACTTCGTGGTCATCGAAATAATTTCTTGCTCTACCTAAGCCTTCCTGTCTGGCTTCTCTAACTGCATCCTGCATTTTCAAATCATAATTAATAAAATAATAGCCAAAATAACCGAAAGCAATGGTATTGATACTTATAAAAACATAGAGCAAGGCAACCTCCCATTTTGGAGTCCATCGAGATTTTTCAATCTTTTTTAGAACATCCTCTATCCGTTCCTCATAAGAATCTTTTGTTCGGCTCTGTAGCCTTAAGAATTCCTTTATTTGAAATTCTAGATGAGCGGTATTTATTTTGACTTCTACGTCATCGAATTTTTCCGAAAGTCCTTCCAGCTTGTCAATTGAGTTTTTGAACCCAGCTATTTCTTGGGTAAGCACCTCCATGATTTCGTCCATTTTTGCCATAATCCTATATTTCCATTCCTATATCCATCGCTTTTTTAATACCCAGTTTGATAGCTTTCTTTGCAATAGTCACCGCCAAATTCGGAGATACTCCTACGCTTTTTCCAACTACATTCATGGTGTTTTCCTTGGCAACGTTTTGAGCTACGGATTTATCGAACCCGATACGCTCGGCTATTCTTCCCATCGACATCGAACGGTGCACCTCGCTTCCTTTGAAGTTATTACCTTGGTATTCGAATCGGAAACCCTGTAACCGATTTGATTTATTGACACTTGGAATAACTTCAACTTCCCTCTGTTTCATATACTTGATGTATTGGTCAAAGTCTTTGGGTTTCATTTCTGTGATAACCTTTTCATGGATTTGCTTTATTTCCGATCGTACATATTTCACCTCATTCAATTTTTCTTGTTGCACTTCTCTTACCGTAGTCAGTCCCATTTGTTTGGCAACCTTTTCGGCGGCCTGTTGGCTTCTTTTTCCAACGTAATTATCTTTATAAGCCTTGCCATCAAAACCAATACGGTTCACATATAAATGAATGTGCTTATGGTTTTTATCCTGATGGACAAAGGCGATTGCCTGACGCTCCTGTAATTTCATTTCCCTAATGAATCGATGAGTAATTTCCGTAAGTTGTTTATCTTTCAATTCTTGTCCATCTTTAATCGTTGGGCTTAGCACAAAACTCAAAGTGTTCTTTTTGCATCTATGGTTTTGCGATTGTATGATCTTGAATTCTTGTGTAATTTCTTTGGGATTGTCCCCTGCCAAATGTTCTCGATACACCACTTTTGCATCCTTCTCCTCCTTCCATCCATAACCCACGGAAGCACCCGTATGTGATATGGACTTTCCCTTGCCTATCATTTTTCAAGACTTAATAAATGTTGACGTATTTCTTGGGCCAACTGCGTGACCTCATCGGCAAGTCTTGAATTTCTTTTTCTGAACATGTTCCCGATGAGCTTGAAATTATATTGGTACTTCGACAACATCTTATAAATCACGATTTGTTCCTCCGAAAAACGCTCAACGATATTCACATCAAATGCCGCTCTCCGACAAAACTCGCTTATGGAAAGTCCGCTCTTATCGGCCTTGACCTTGAGCAGTTTCTTTTCATAAATGGAACATCGAAATTGTACAAACTCCTTTTTCATTTTTGGTATTTCTTTATCTTATGTATCCCATGAATTTTAAAACAATCACATCAAGAACCCTTGTTTAAATAATACATCGATTGCCAAATCAACAGTTCCGATCTTTTGCGACCTTCGGGAGCAAAAGCAAGATTTGTCATGACAATGACACATCTTGAATTCTCACTCAATCGGTTTTAAGGAGAAATGTTTTCATTTCTCTTTTTTCTCCCTATCCACATACTTTTCGTTAAAATTCCTACTATGAATAACTAGTAAAAATTCTCGAATTTTTATTTCTTGTTTCGAGAAAGCTCATTGTTAAATTTCCGTTCCAAGTAGTCATCGGAAAGATTCGGTTCGCCCAACAACCAAGCATCAATAATATCCTTATCAAAGAATTTTTGTCGAATATGTTTGTTGCCGCCCATGGGAATCAAACGCAATTGGGTGAGTTTATAAATCTTACTTTTTGAAAGTCCTGTATAGGCGACAAGGTCATCTACGTTCATCACTTTCTTTCGATGAGAAAGAAGTCCCTTAATATCTTTTAGGAGTTCTATCATGTCATTTTCCGTTTCCATAATTTTCGCTTTTAAAATAGCCGTAATGCGGATTCTTGTGTTACAAATCCTCGACACAAAGAAAACAGATGAAGTTGGTTGGAATTTGTAAAAGGGGTAGATATACCCCAAAAAAAGTCCTATTATACCCCTAAAAAGTCAAAAAAAGAATCAACGAGCGTTTCGAACTCCTTACCAGGAGGACGCTCACTGTACTTTTTAGAGAGGGTTTCGGCGAAAATAGGGTTTCCCTTGTGATAGATTTTCTGGGAACGCTCAAACGTCTTCAGGCGAAGACCTTTTTTAAAATACTTGAACTTTTCAAGAATGTATTTTAATTGAGGCTGGGTACACACAAAATACAGTTCAGATTCGTGCTCATCAAAGTCGAGAACCAAAACATTATAGAAATCTGCAAAACTGGTCAGGTCTTCGTTTAAAAATTCATAGCGGGTCAGGGAGTTGTAGATTTTTAAAAGAATCCGTTTATTGAAATCCATATTAAAACCGACCAGTCGCATGGATTTACCTCCGTATCGTTTTCTCAGTTTAGCCTTATAGGCATCCGAGATTAGAATCGCGAGCACGACGATAACAAATGCTAGTATCGGAATTGATGCTAACCAGAAGTTTCTATAATCTTTATACAGGTCTTGTGCCATATAAAGAAAGAACACTCCGAAAAGAGTCAACCCTAGGATAAAACCATTATTCCCCTTTTGTATAAAGGTGGCATAGTCCTCATTGGCCTTGGCTTTCTTTTCGTTCAAGGCGACTATCCAATTAGCTATATGGTCAATTATTTTTTTCATTCTCCTAAGACCTGATATCAAGATAGTTAAAAGAATCAAGAGCTATTCTAAAATCTCGACGTTATGACCTAAAAATTGGATAGCCGAATCTCATACTTTTATGGGTAGGGAGAAAAAAGGTCAAGCGGCCTTTTCGCAGCTTGTACTTTTGCGCGGCACCGAGGAGGTCGTGCAAAACTGGAACGGAAAGGCTTCACAGGCGGACCGGCGAAGCGTGTCCTCATGGGGAGGATCGGAGTGAAAGGGTTGTGCCACTTCCGCAGGGGCTCGTGAACGTAATATCATTGGTTGACATAAGTAAGTAATCAAGGATATTTACAGCGGAAATTATCCGTATGATGTTAATTATTAGTGTTATTGGCAAAGACCTATTTGACGCTGTTTTATAAACTTGAACCAATACACATAACAGTATCTCCCACGTTGATTGGTGGTGTTGCGAGTTTATACAAAATAATCCCTGATTCGGGCGCCTTATATTCTGCGATGATACTGCCAAATTCATCGGTGGTATAGCCTACTAAATCATCTTTTTTAATCGAATCTCCTGCTTTGTACGTACTATAAAAAATGCCCTTTTCGTTGGACTTAATGTACACTTGATGGTTTAATTCGATAAAATCGGGATTTGGCCCCGTCGCCTTAGCATACATTTTCATCGCTGCAAGCATATTATAGACCCCCGTTTTTATTAAGCTGACCGCTTCCTTCTGCACATTACCTAATTTCCCGCTTTCAATGCTCAACGCCGTTTTTCCATCTTGTACAGCTTGTTTAAATACATATTTTGCAGGTTCATCATCAGTTATGGTGTAAGGGTATGAAATTACATATTCAAATCCGCTAGTTTCTGAAAGCTCTTTAGCTCTCTGTGTCTGCTCGGGCCTATTTTTGTTGTCATAATAGCATACAAAGGGTACAAGGTCTTCATTGGCATCTCCTCCATGAATGTCCAAAAAAACATCGCTTACGGGGATTATATTCTCGGTAATAATATGCGCTAATCGCTGCGTAATAGTGCCGGTCGAATCACCGGGGAAAGTACCGTTCAAATTTTTTTTGTCCTGCGGATTGATAAATGGCGTTCGGGTAAAAAACGAGGCTGTATTTGCTATGGGAATAAATATAATGGTTCCCGACAACTCTTCAGTATTTATTTCCCGCATCAATTCTTGAGTTGCCACTATTGGCGGGTATTCAAATCCGTGAACACCGGCAACTATGGTAAATACCGGGCCATCGGTTTTGCCTTTTACAATAGAAATCGGTAAATGACCTTGGTTTCGTAGCTCATCATTTATATCTAGTCGGATGTTTTCTTTAAGTGGTTTGGTATTGTTATTAAAAATTTCTTGAAAGCTGTTTTGGGCTATTCCTGAATACATCGAAAAAAGCGTCAAAGTGATAAATGTAATATTGGATGTCATGATTAATTTTAGTTTTGATTTTTTTACTAACGCTAACCTTACCAAGGTATTAAAATTTTAATATTGACTAAAATCTAGTTTAGATTTGATTATTGTTCAAAATTTTATTTCCAAACTAGTAATGGAGCTTAGAATTAAATATCTTTGAACGCATAAATATAAAATAAAGAACTTATGAAATATGTAATGATTTGTGCCATTATGCTAGCGGTACTTTCCTGTAAGCAAAATCCCGCGGAAACTGCTGAACATAAAGAAATGGTGGCAGCGCATGCTACTATGGAAACGGCTCATGAAATAATGACTACCGAACACGACGTGATGAAAGACAATCACGAACAAATGATTGCAGCGCACGAAGCCATTGAGAATGATTCGCTACATCTTGCCACGGAAAAACAACACAGTACATTACTTTCAAAACACCAAGAACTTATTGATGCGCACAGCACTCTTTTAGACAAGCATTCAGAACTAGAAACGAAACATGCTTCTGGAAATGTAACGCTGGAAGAAATGAAGGAGGAACACGAGGGAATGAAAGCTGAGCACGAGAAAATGGAGAAAGAACATCAAGACTTAAAATCCGAACACGACAGAATTGCTGAAGAGGATAAGAAGATGATGATGGAAGATGCAGATAAAAATAAGGAGGGCTAAGTTGCACTTTTGCTGATTTATTTTTAAAGAGCCATTTCGGCTCTTTTTTATTTTGTGAAAAAGGAAAAATTAGAGTTCAAACTGTGCCCGCTTCGGGGGAAGGTAAGACAGAAACTCAAGACGAGTTTAATAACAGAATATGTTAAAGTTTAAAAAAAATGCTGTCTTTTTGCGGTTTGTTGCATCTATAGGGAAACGAAGGGTTCATAACAATGAAATTTTTAAAACTATGGGATTAAAAAAACCTATCATTTTATTCGGTTTGTGTATATCGGTATTTTTTGTAGGATGCGATACAAATGACGACTCAGACGCATTGGAATCGGCATCATTGGTCTTTGATGGTGATTTGAAAGCAGATACCGCCAAATTGGATGCCTTATTCGAAGAAATTAGGAGTATGGCCGACAGTGAAGTTTGCTCAGATTCAGAAGATTGGCTTTTTACACCTGTTGGCTATAAATCTTGTGGTGGTCCAGGTCCAAACGGTTATCTTGGGTATTCAAAAAAAATAAACGTTGATTCTTTCCTAGAAATGGTTGAAATCCATAGAGTCAGTCAAAAGAAACTTAATGAAAAGTGGGTACTTGTATCCACTTGTGAATTGATTCCAGAACCCAAGAGCGTTAGATGTGAAAACGGGGAAGCAGTTTTTGATTATTGAAACAGCTAGTGTTTTAATAAAATGCTTCTAACATTTAAAACAGTCTTTTAAATTGTGTGAGGAGAAGACCCGCCGAAATGGATGTCATTGATAGGTGTTGCTATACAAACACTTTTATAATGACTTTCCCGTTGGCAAAAAACAGGGGTATGGTCAATTTCAAAACCATGAGGCTGTGGTGGAGTAGAAAATTCTATATTTTGATTGTGGATGGCATGGTCGCAAAGCTCGCAATCATTCTTTTGCCCTTCGTCTTCACAATCATGTAAAAAAACCTGTATGGCAGAAACTTTTAGGACAATCAAAGCCACGAAGAATAGTATATGTAAATACGTTCTTCTATCCATAGGCTATGACTTTGACTTTTTGAGAGAAGCCGTGTATATTGAGAAATCCACAATGGGAGGGATTTGTATAGCAAATACCTCCGATGAAGGCAACTTTGTTTCTATTAAAACTTGAAAGATCTTATTTACCATAGTCGCCATAGTTTTTTAAGAGATCGTAAAACTCGGTACGCTTCTCTAAATTGGCGAATGCTCCTCCATAATCTAAAGTTGTCGTAAAACTTTCTTTGTCCTTGATTCCTCTTGAAGAAACACAGAGGTGCTTGGCACTTATGACAACAATTACATCTTCGGTACCCAATGTTTCTTGCAGGTCTTTCAAAATTTGTAGACAAAGTCGCTCTTGAACCTGTGGCCTGTGTGCGTAATAATCGACCAAACGGTTGATTTTGGAAAGCCCTACCACCTTGTCTTTGGGTATGTAGCCTACATGCGCCTTTCCCACTATGGGCAGAAAGTGATGCTCACAAGAAGAATCTATATTAATATCTTGTTCCACTAACATGCGTTGATACCCATAGGTGTTCGGAAAAACGGAAATCTTCGGTCTGTTTTTTGGGTTTAATCCATAGAACAATTCCTTAATATACATTTTGGCAAAACGATAAGGGGTTCCCGAAAGGCTTTCATCCGTAAGGTCCAGACCCATTTCCTCCATTATTTTGGAAAAAAGAAATTGAATGTTCTCGATTTTTTCGGCATCGGTACGCTTAAATGCATCTGCCCGCATTGGCGTTTTTACAGAAGTGCCAATATGGTTGTTTCCGATAATCTCTATTTGGGATTCTTCCATGTATATAAATTGGATTTATTTCAAAACGGTCTCTTAGTTTCGGTACAACAATGCTCATCTTCACATTGACAATAACGGCGATTATAAAAGTGGAGAAAAACCAGCCCTAAAGTGGGAAGGTAAATGATTTCCTCAGCGAGATGCATTATTTCCCATTTCTCGTTGAGAATAATCCCCGCCAATAGCGCCCAAAGGCTCCAAAAAGTATATTGTACCCAACGTTTTGAAGTATTCTTGGTAGTCCAATAAATGGCAAAAAAAGAAATGACAAGAAATACGATATCCAGAATACCCCACCACCACGGATGCGATTCTTCAACAATTGCCGCATTGGAATACGCCACGAACAACAGCGGTGTCGCCAAACAATGTAAAAAGCACAAGGTACTGGCCGTAGCGCCGATAAAGTCCGATTTTGAGGTCAAGTTAATAACGTTCATCAAGTACAAAATTTTTAGTGGGTCGCGCATGGGATAGCTCCAAGCGATAACATGGTATTTATAATTACGAGTGCAAAAGTAATTTATTTTATCAAATGCAACTAGGTTGCATTTAGTTTTATTTCTATTTTTGTGAAAACGTTCAGATGGTCAGTACCTTTAACCTTAGCTATGCTTACGAAAACGGACAAGAATTGGTGTTCCCGGATATTGGGCTTACCCCTGGGGAACACTTGTTGGTAATGGGACCATCGGGAGTGGGCAAAACTACCTTATTGTATTTGATGGCAGGGCTGCTTCCTCCATTGAACGGTACTGTTTCCATTGCTGGTACGGAGCTCAATTCCCTTACACGTCACGAAATGGATAAATTCCGCGGGGAACATATCGGACTTATTTTTCAGCAATATCATTTTATCAGATCCCTGAACGTTGCCGAAAACCTACGCCTACGGCAAAGCTTTCCCAAAAAGTCGAACGATGACAAAAGAAGCCAGGAACTTATGGAACGCTTGGGCCTCACGGAACATCTTAACAAGAGAGTAACGGCATTGAGCCAAGGACAGGAACAGCGACTTTCGATTGCCTTGGGGCTGATACACAAGCCCAAGATCATCTTTGCCGATGAGCCAACTTCTAATCTGGACGATGTGAACTGTATAAAGGTCATTGACCTGCTCAAGGAAGAGGCCAAAATCAGCATGAGCAGTCTGTTGATCATTACTCATGATCAGCGGGTACTATCCCATTTTCAAAACCAAGTTGTGTTATGAAACTAGGGTATCTCGCTTATAAAAATATGGTTTCCAAACCGCTCAACCTCCTTATGAGCCTAATGCTGTTGTTTTTGAGTGTATCATTGGTAACTTTTGTACTAGAACTGAGCCAGCAGTTGGGCGGTCAACTGAGCAAGAACATCGCCCCCTTCGATATGGTGGTAGGTGCCAAGGGAAGCCCCTTACAACTTGTTTTGTCCTCCGTACTACATATAGATGCTCCTACGGGGAATATTAAGTTGAAAGAAGTGGCCGTATTGCAAAAACATCCCTTTGTGAAAAACGCGATTCCCGTTTCTTATGGAGATAATTATAAAGGCTTTCGAATCTTGGGTACAGAACTCGGCTATCTTGACATTTATAATGCCCAATTATCGGAAGGCGACCTTTATGACAAACCTTTTGAAGTGGTTGCAGGGAATAGCGTCGCCCAACGATTGGGACTAAAAATAGGGGACAATTTTATAAGTTCCCATGGGTTGGCCGCTTCGGGTATTGAGGCCCATGACGAACATCCTTTTATACTAAAGGGAATTTTGGGGTCTACCGGAACGGTGGTCGATCAGCTATTGATTACCAATCTGGAAAGCATCTGGAAAGCGCATGACCATGGGGAAGATGACCATCATGAAGAAGAAGGGGAATCCCCGAAAGAACATGAAGAAAAAGAAATAACGGCATTGTTGGTCAAATTCAAAAGCCCTTTGGGTATGGTTCAACTACCCAGGTTCATCAACGAGAACACTTCTATGCAGGCCGCCTTGCCAAGTTTCGAGGTTCAGCGGCTGATGGGATTGTTAGGTTCAGGGGTACAAACCATAAATGGCATCGCATTGGCCATTCTTTTGGTATCCGGGCTGAGCATATTTATCAGTCTTTTAAAAACCATTCGTGAGCGAAGACAAGAACTTGCACTATTACGAATTTATGGGCTCCGTACAAGACAACTTCTTAAATTAGCCCTTTTGGAAGGCATATTTCTGGCAGGTATCGGATTCGTATTGGGATGGATTCTGGGCCGATTGGGCATATGGGGCGTCTCACAATACACGCAAGCTTCGTTTGGCTATGCTTTGCAAGTAAATGGCCCGGACCTCTTTGAACTTCTTCTATTGGGCCTCATATTAACACTGGCCGTTATAGCCACGTTATTGGCATCCCGCTCAATTTTCAAATTAAATGTTGCTAAAACCTTATCCGATGCGTAGACCATTTTTAGTCTTTTTGTTCGTAACTTTTATGAGTTCTTTCGCAATAGCACAGGAACTGTTGACATGGGACGATTTTGCCGATGTCAATTTTGAACCCGTTTATAGTGAGAAGTACGAGATTCATTTTTTAACCCCGAAGTTTGGCGAGAAGATAAAGTCCTACGAAGGTAAAGCGATTAGTATCAAGGGTTATTTTTTGGATATTTCCGGAAGTGGTGAAGTATTTTTGGTATCCCAAAACCCAATGGCCTCTTGTTTTTTCTGTGGGGCAGCCGGACCGGAAACTATTGTTGAGGTAGGTTTCAAGGAAATACCACCCTTTAAGACCGACCAAATCGTCACGGTCACGGGTGTACTTGAAATCAATGTTGACGATGTGGACCACTGTAATTATATTTTAAATGAGGCTACGGGCCTATTGGTAAATTAGCTTTAATGATAGATAGCCAGCCTTTTTTGGGCCGAAAATTATGCTTCCCAAGCCCAAGGGCAATAATTTTGGTTATTACCATTATTTTTGGGGATTTTTACTCCTTTTAGTCCCGAGAGCTATCGGGAAGGATAAAGAAAAATCCGGTCTCGATGGCTTATCCATTATGAACGTTAAATTAAATAGATGCGTTTTTTTCTTTTGATCATCATCATTTGCATGGGAATTACAGCTCGTGCACAGATAGCTTTGGATTGGTCGGATCTCTCGAAAGGTATTTCCTTGGAACTGCCCTCCCCCGAAGCTATCGTTCCCGGGTTCCAAAAAGCGACCTTCATATCAAAAATGAAAGCTTTGGAAGGAAAAAAAGTAATCATTACCGGTTACCTGTTGATATTAGATGGAGAACAATCGACCTATCTGCTATCCAAAAACCCGATGGCCTCTTGTTTTTTCTGTGGCAATGGAGGACCTGAAACTGTATTGGCTTTACAGTTCTCACAAAAACCGTCTTTTGAGATGGACGAATTGCTCTCGGTCGAAGGAACATTTCATTTGAACGAAGATGACCCCAACGCATGTTATTATCGAATTGAAAACGCAGATGCCCTAAGCTTTAAATAACTAGCTTGATTATGAAAAATGAAAGCCAAAAAGGCCTTTTAGAACAGAAAGGATTAAAAAAAACAAAGGTCCGTATGGCATTGCTACAACATTTTATGAATATGAAACATGCCCAATCGTATAATGACTTACAGGCGGCATTTGTCAATCAGGTCGATAAATCTACCCTGTACCGAAGCTTGGCGAGCTTTGAAAAGACAGGTATTATCCACCGCATCAATGACCATTCGGGTATAGCCAAGTATGCCTTTGGTGAACCCCCGTCGCAAGGTAAAGAGCACGCCCATTTTGTATGTGAACATTGTGAGACGGTCTATTGTATGGAAGAACTGGCTCCCCTTCAACTTAATGTTCCCAAAGGGTTTAAAACAAATAAAGTGCAGACTATACTAAGGGGTATTTGCGCCGATTGCTAAATGGTTAGGTTCGAACATACCTAAGGTTCGAATATATAAGATGAATTAAAATAATTATGGAATATAATCGTAGGGAATTTATCGGATTTTTAGGCAAAGCCAGCATCGGTACTGCCGTTTTACCTCCTTTTTTAGTAAGCTGTGGTAATTTGGCCGCTCCGACCGAAAAATCCTTGGCGACAAGTAAGCAAACCATGAACGTGCTAAGGCAATTGGCGATTTCTGGGCTTTCACCCTCCGATAAAGATGACCTGTTGTTGGCCAATGGCTTAGACTATCACGTAATCGTACGATGGGGCGATGAGATCAGCGAAAAAGACCGTTTTGGTTTTAATAACGATTTTACTTGCTTTATACCGTTCAGCGAAGACGATGCTACCGATGGGCTGCTATGGGTCAATCATGAATATGTAAATCCGTTGTTCGTTTCCGATTTCGATTACGGGAACTATAAAAACCCTGATGAACACCGCACCAAGGAACAGGTAGATAAAGAAATGTACAATGTCGGGGGAAGTATCGTTCGCATAAAACGGACCAATGGGAAATGGGAAGTAGTAAAAAACGACTCCCATAACCGTCGGATTACCGCCAAAACGCCGATTGCCCTTAACTGGGACAGTCCCATTAAAGGGACTTCCACCGTTATCGGTACTCATAGCAATTGCTCGGGAGGCATTACGCCATGGAAAACTTTTTTAACCTGTAAGGAAAATTACGATAGTTTTTTTGGAGAAACTGAATATTATAAAGATAATTTAGCCAGTCACAGGCCAAGTACGCAAGGGTGGGAAAAATTCTATCCCTACCCTCCAGAACATTACGGCTGGGTGGTAGAAGTGAATCCAAAAGATGGTTCGGCACAAAAGCACATTGCCCTTGGTAGGTTCGCCCATGAATGTTGTACGCTTTATGAGTTGGCCGACAAACGAATCGTGGCATATTCGGGGGATGATAAAAACAATGAACACTTGTATAAATTTGTTTCCTCCAAACCAAGTTCCTTAAAAGAGGGAATACTTTATGTGGCAGATACCATAAATGGGAAATGGCTGGCACTCGATCGGGAAAACCAACCCGCATTAAAAGAAAAATTCAAAGACCAGACCGAGGTATTGGTCCGTGCGAGGGAAGCCTCAAAAATTTTGGGCGCTACCGAGCTGAACCGGCCCGAGGATATTGAAATAGATCCGATAACCGGTGGTGTATTTGTCTCGCTTACCAATAATTATGATAAAAACGATTTCCACGGATCTATTTTAAAAATCGAGGAGACCGATAGCAAGTACGATGCGCTTACATTCAAAGCTTCCGAGTATATGGCCGGAGGTGCTGAAAACGGCTTTTCTTGCCCCGACAACCTAGCTTTTGATTTAGCGGGCAACTTATGGTTTACCTCCGATATGTCCGGCAGTAAAATGAACAAGGGAGATGGTCCGTACATGTCGTTTAAAAACAACAGCCTTTTCGTAGTTCCCCGTCATGGCAAAGAGGAGGGCAAGGTCATTCGTATTGCTTCTGCACCGAATGATGCCGAGCTTACAGGACCGTGGTTTTCCCCGGATGGGAAGACCTTGTTTTTAAGTGTGCAGCATCCCGGTGAGCAAACTACTGATCTCGACAATCCGACCAGTACATGGCCTTTTGACGGTGATGGGGTTCCAAAACCTGCGGTAGTGGCCATTACAGGTGATCTTATTGAGAAAATGAACAGATTGCATCTATTGGAAAGGTTCGGGTAAGTACAATGCTGGGTTTGGTATGGTAAAGACCAAAGTAATTAACCCTAGTACCTTGGATGTAATGGCCGAAATTATTTTAGAATATAATTAACGCTTTTTTTCAATTTCCACTAGATTACATTTTAAAAGAAATTAAAGTAAATTCACGATTTATGGCCTATCCCGAAAGAAGAAAATTCATAAAAAATTCCACTAAGGCATTATCTGGTCTTGCGGCCCTACCTTTCTTAGATGCTTGGTCGATGCCATCTAGTCAGAATGCCTTAAAAACCCAGCCGGCCGTTCCCCCAAAAATACTGGCCCGTGATGAAAGCTATTGGGACGAGATACGAAAGATGTTCCGGGTGGCCCCGGAATTTGTCAACCTCGAAAACGGTTACTACAGCCTGACCGCCGAACCAGTAACTGATGCCGGGGTGGACTATTTGAAGACCGTTAATGCCAATCACTCCTTTTACCTCCGCAGGGAATACAAAGAGGATCGGGTACGTCTGCTAAACGAGGTAGCAGAACTGGCGGGATGTTCTTTCGAGGAGCTGATTCTCTGTCGGAACACGACCGAAGTCTTGGATATCGTTATAATGGGATTGGATTTAAAGCCCGGTGACGAGGTGATTATGACCGATCAGGATTATTATAGCGTTCTGCAATGTTGGACCATGAGGGCCCGTAGGTACGGTTCGGTCAATAAGGTCATTTCGATTCCATTTCATCCCAAATCCGACGAAGAAATCGTGGCAGCTTACGAGCGGGCGATCACCCCGAAAACGAAGGTGTTGATGGTGACCCATCTGATCAATACCTCTGGTCAGATTCTTCCCGTGCGGAAAATCGCCGATATGGCCCATCGCCACGGTATCGAGGTCATTTCCGACTCGGCCCACGCTTTTGCCCACATCGATTTTAAGATACCCGACCTTGATTGCGATTATCTTGGGGCCAGTCTGCACAAATGGCTGGGGGCTCCCCTAGGAACCGGTATCCTATATATGAAGAAAGAAAAAATCAAAAAGGTCTGGCCCCTTTTCGGCGATGATAAATACCCAGACGATGATATGCGCAAATTCGGGCATATAGGCACTATTCCGTGCCATAACGAACTTGCAATCACCGATGCCATCGCTTTTCACGAAAAGATAGGGGCAAAACAAAAAGAGGAACGCCTTCGGTATCTTGCTACCTATTGGAGGGACAGGGTCAAGGACATTCCCGGCGTAATCATCAACACCCCGGACCAGCCCCATCGCTATTGCGCAATAGCCAACGTAGGTATCAAGGGTGTTGACTCGACGCAACTCGCAGAAATTCTCTTTGAGAAATACAACATCTTTACGGTCACCAAAAATAATCAGGAAATGAACGGAGTTCGGGTCACCCCCCATTTGTACAATTCCCTAGCGGAGCTAGACCAATTGGTTGCGGCCCTTAAGAAAATTGCAAATAGCTAAAAGTCCATTAAAAAAAGCTAGGGCGTCTAAAAATTTGTGGGTTTTGAAATGGGACATTTGAAGAACAAGCGTCCGACTACTTAAAAAAAGAGGCTGTCTCATCATTGAGATAGCCCCTTTTTGTTTCGTACAATGCCCGAAAATATTTAATCGTTATTTCAACATTACCGTACGGGTCACTTCATTGAATACACCGGGTATCAAATTACCTTCGCCATCCAATAGTTCTAGCTTGATGGTCACTTCGCCCTTAGGGAGGCCTTTGATAACCTGTGGTGCCCATTCGGTAATCATAAATTCTGTCCCATTAATAGTTGCACGCACTTTATTGCCATCTTCGGACAAGGTGGTATTGAGCACGAAAAAATCGAGCATAAGATTTTCGGTATCTTTTCCCGTATACTCACCTTTTGGTCGACTATAGATGAGTGTTGGGGCTTCCATGTCGAGATTGAGCGTGTCTTGGGGGTTATTTCCCACCATTAGCTTTTTCACCACCACTGAGTTCTCATTTTTTACCGATTCGTGGTAAGATCGACTCAAAAAGGCCACCAAATGATGCGTTCCTTCAGGAATTTCCTTTTTGAATTCTGGCTCGTAATGGGCAGAATAGGGCTGGTTGTTCAAGATAAAATGGATGTGCTGCCCCTTGTCGGAATTGGCCAACATGTTTGCCATCGTACTATCAGTCTGGCTGCCCAGTTCGTAATTATTGACCGTAAAGGCAAAATTGACCTCCCCAGCACTTTTCATTTTGGTACTGCTGGGCTGGGTCATGTCAAGCAAGGCATCTTCATAAGCAGGAGAACCTTCCAGTTTTTCGAGCGTGATGGTCGCGGAAGTGGAATCCATTGTCGTTCTGGCATCTATTTTTTCGTCTTCGTTTTTTTTGGTTTTTTTACAACCTAAAGCCATTGCCACTACAATCGTTAAAAGAGTAAGGGTTTTTGTGTTCATCGTTATAGAATTTAAATTAAGAAATTACGTTTTTAAGAGTTTTAAAAATTAAATGGGGATTGATTGCTACGGTGGGGTATCGAACATCCAAAGGGATCGTTTCCCTTCGTTTTTAATAGTAAGCTTGTCCAACTGAAGTCTTCGGTTATCCTCCCGGTTCAGGCTACTTTCAATCTGCACGATGGTACTGTGCTCTAGGTCACGGTCAAGGATAAGTTTAAGATAGATATCGCCAGCCTTAAAAGTAAGGTAGTCACCTTCCTTTTTTTCCAGATTACAGCCTAATAGTTCCAATTCACGGGCAATGCGAAAATGGTCGCCTCGATTGCACTTTAAAATTACCGCCACAAAATTGCGAAATAGTTTTTCAGGTGCATAGGCTTTCCCTAAAAAATCTTTTCGGGTATACACATCCCTCTTTTCCCCATCGATCGCTTCCAAGAATTCGGGATTATAATAGGAGTACCAAGTGTACAGGTTGGTCTCCATACCATAGGTGTAAAAGGGCTTGTACCAGACCCTTTTTTCATTTTTTATACTGAGGGACACGGTATCGCTACCTTGTAGGAACTTAGTACCCGCTTCCTTAAGTTTTGGACTTTTTTTAAGGGAAAAAGATTCGTTTTCGCCTAGGGAAAACCCAATGCCAACCTTTCCTACCTGTTCCTTAAAACGGTTGTTCGGCCCTAAAACTTCCAAATAATGTTTTTCTCCCCGCAAGTAAATTGAATTTACCGAATCGTTTATTTTCTTAAAATCGGGCATGCCAAGGTCGAGGCCAGCGTAAGATTCGTTCAAAAATGTATTCGAGCGGAACCGGGCATAACTAACACTATCAAGAACCACATAAAGGTGGTTGAAAAGTACGTTATTGGGGTTTTCGTCGAACATGTTTTCGATTTTTTTCTTATCGATCAAAGAATCATCGGGTCGTTTGGCCTCTTGCTTACATCCCATAATAAAGATGGCCATTACCAAAATACTCGGTATATAAATTGATTTCATTTAAAATTGTTTTAGAAAGGTGATTTTACTTATGAACTGGGTACTTTGCTGCACCGGATCAAAAACATCGGTCTGGGTATCGTTGAAAACCAGATAAATGAACGACAACGGCATATACTCCCAACTGAAGCGCACGTTCCATCGGCCCTGTTCGTCAAAACTGTTGTACTGGTAAAAAGTGGATAGCTGCACCCGAGGGCTCAGGGCAAGGCGCAAGCTGGCGGTATAGAGATCGGTCTGTAAATCGGCATTTGCCGCGCCGATTTCCTTTAAGGTATTGTGCTCATAATTCCCTGACAAAGAGATATGGGGCATGGGCGCATAACGCAGCCCCGCTTCAACGGTATTTAAAGACCCATCATAAAAGTTGCCAAACCTATATTTCATTGAAGCTGAAAACTTCTTGGACTGATCAGTATTGTAGCTCAATAAATAACGAGTGTACTTATAATTTCCGGGCGCAATATCCAATCCCAAGGGCGCAAAATCAAAATTGATGTTCTGCCACGTAGGTGTTAGGGAAATCTGGACAAAGCTGTTATCCTTAAAAAAAGTATAGATGGGAAAAATATTGATACTTGCCTGCTGAAAGTTTCCGGGATTCTCAAAGTCGTGGAAATACTGAACAAAAACCCCCGGATCCCAGCGACGTATCCATTTGATGTTTTCAGGCCGCCAGATATAATAGCCCCCGGGGAAATGCTGTATCACATCGTTCTGGAAGACGAACCCGGTACCCGGTAGATAGTCTCGGCTCACAAAATTGGTCAGCCAGCCCGCATAAAAGTTGTTGGCCTGATAGCCTGCAAACAATTTTCCGGCAATGCCTTGGGTATTCGTAGCCTCATCGTAAGAACCACTTCCCAAATATTCAATGGTAAGCTCATTTCTTGGCCGGATCAGGCCATCTATGGTCAAGGTGGTGTTATTTGCCCGGGTCAATCCCAATGCCGAATAGGATTCATCCAAGCGGTGGGTAAGCATCACGCCCACGTTGTTTTCCCCACCGTAGTTTTTCAAATAGCGAAAGATCCCAAAATTAGCCGCCGCCGAATTATCCGTTTCCCGTTGATGTACATAGAGTCCGGCAAGTGTCCTGTTTTCGTCCTTATCTGTAAACCGTGCCCCGACATCCAGCGGTGCGGGTTCGGCATTGAAGCCTCCTTGCAGGCCAATCCGCCTACTGAAAAATGGGACTACTGCCTGATCGGAAGCCCCGGCCCAAATACCGGAGTTTTCAAGAAAGAACTGCCGCCTTTCGGGAAAGAAGATATTGAAGCGTTCGAGGTTGTTCACGGCAAGATCGACATCGGCCTGGGCAAAATCGGTATTAATGGTCAGGTCTAGAACGGCATTGGGGTCGATGGCCCACTTGACATCACTGCCCACTTTAAGCTGATTATCGGAAGCCGTAATAGCATCGCCCGTTTTCGATTCATCGAACTGATATAAAGAATAGGGTTCTATCCGGATATTGGCCGACGGGGGCGGCACCTCTAGCCCCGTAAGTTTCGCAGCATAGGTCATCCGATAGGGCGAATACGCTTGTGGGATAGCCGGAAAAACGGTCTGTTCGTACTCTCTACGTGCCAGCCTGAACATCGTAAGTCCCCATTCCAAAGGCTTACCAGCTTTTGGTCTGTCATAACGCAGGGACTTGAAAGGAATGGCAAATTCGGCGTAGTAGCCGTTTTCGGTACGCTGGGTCTTTACGTACCAAAGCGCGTTCCAATCGTTATCGGTATTGTTGTCGTTAAAGTTCTGTGCATCCCGCTGGTTGCCGTATGGTGTTGTCTGGAAAGAGACTGCGTATTGCTTGGTATTCTGAGCATCGAACTGAATGGCGATGATATCGTTCTCCCCATAGGTAAAATCCCGTCTTAGGTCTTGCACCCGAATTCCCTTGACTCCTAAAGAATCTTTACAAAATGCCCCAACGTACAAGTTCTTATCATCGTATAGAAATCGTACCTCTGTCTTATATTTGTATTTACCGGCTTGATTGGGTTCAACCCTAAAAAAATCATCGGTTATGGGTGAATTTTGCCAGTCGGCCTCATCCAGAACCCCGTCTATTTTAATGTCTCCATTTGCTTTTATGGCTTGTACTTCCAAAGGGGCCTCGGGCGGGGGGAAGTTTTGCGTGTCTTGAGTATAGCCCAACATGTGACAGCATATAAAAATAAATAGAAAACCATTATTTTTCATTTTTATGAATTTAATTTTACAAAAATGACCTTGCTTATCAACTGGGTAATTTGTTGCACTGGTAGAAGTCGACCCGACATAACCCATGTTCTCAGGTGTCGGAAAACTTTGCATCTTTAAGTTTGAACGTTTCATCATATTCCGGTGCCGTGTTTTCACCCAATACCTTTTTTGCCACATATTCCCCCACGGCAGGACTATGCTTGAAGCCATGCCCCGAACCGCCCCCGGCAATCCATACATTATCCAAATCAGGGTGTCGATCGATTACAAAATTGGCATCGGTGCTATTGGTGACTTGACATACCCGGGATTCTGTAATGGGCATTCCAGCCATTGAGGGAAATCGGTGACGAATGAAATCATGGCCCCGCTTGACCTGTTGTGCCGTCACTAGCCGTTGGTCGGTATCCGGATCGATACTATTGGTATCGGGATAGGGGGCCGCTTTTAATCCCCGGTTTTCTATATCGGGAAATCCATACCACCCCGTACCTCTTACGCTCCACTCCGGAAAGTTGGGATAGGCAAAACGATGGTCGCCGGAAGGCAGCCCATAAAACAGTACATCGCGTCGCTGCACCTGTAAGCGGTCGCCCAACAGGTCAGGGAAAATCTTACTTAGCCAGGGACCGCAGGCAAACACATATCGACCGGCTTTCAATACCTGACCGTTTCCTAGCTCTACCCCCTGCATCTTAACTTTGGAGGATACCAATGGCCGACCTTGGGCAATCTGCATATTTCCGCCCAATTTTATAAATTCATCGGCTACGGTCCGGCAGCCCTTGCGTGCCAGTAGGGTGCTTCCTCCCGCACCACCTGCATTGTAACTGGCGAAGCTGAGATCGTCGGTAAATATCTGGGGCCACCGTCTTTGTATCTCGTCCCGTTCCAGAATTTTGGTGTCTCGGATTCCGAACCCAAGCTGTTGCTCTATCCTTTTTTGTGCTTGCCGACGTAGGGATTCATCCGTGTGCATATCGAGTCTGCCGGTCGGCAGTACTAGTTGTTGGCCAGAGGTTTCCTCCAGTTTTTTCCAAAGTTCATAGGCCCGTATGCCACTTTTAATATAGACATCGTTGTCATTGTTTACCTGTATCAGGCGGGTTTCGCCTCCCGAGCTTGATCGGGAATTTCCCGGACCGTAGGCATCCAGTAAACTTACATTGGCTCCCTGCTGTTTTAGATGGTAAGCCGACCAACCACCAAAGGCTCCAGCACCGACAACGATTACATCGGGCAGAGATTGGGAAATAGAGAACAGGGACGATGGTGCGGGGGAAGAATGTATTGGTTGGACTACCGATGCGCCAATACCGGCAGCGGATAATTGTATAAAATTTCTTCTTTTCATTTGGTTCGTTTTAAGATTAATAATCCTTGAAAGAAAAATATGCACCCTAAGAGAGCTACTATAAGCGTATCCATATACATCGAATCCCAGTCGGGTTCGCCATTATACGGTTCAAAACTTGGTCTAGCGGAGTAGTCTTCCTGTGTGATTTCGGAATCCGTATAAAGGGGTTGAAAATAAAAATCCTGAACGTCTTGGTGAAAGCGAGCTATTTCTGTTTGAAAGGCCATATAATTCGCAAGGTCTGTATGGGCTATTCTTGAAAGTGTTTGTTGCGCAGTAACCGCAGGGTTGGCCCAACTAAAATCCGACGTCCATTGCGACCTTTCCATAACCGCTTTATTATATTCATCTACCAATTTTTTACTGTCCTTATCTTTCAAAAAGGTAAAGGCAGCGTAAGCCTTTGACATCAGGTTTTGGGTATACAGGGAGGAATCTTTTGCGTATTCTGGGCGGTATTTCAAAAATTCGGAAATCACCTCTTTCGACTCCTCAGCATCAGTTTCATCTTCCAATCCCGTACGTCTTGTTAAACTCGCAAGCTCGTTACTGTTTAAAGGGTAGTTATGCTCAACTATCGTATTTAGTATGGCAGGGATGATAATTAATAGCAATACCCAAGCCCCAATAGCACTTATAGCATTGAAGGACGTGCTTTGACGAAATGCGATAATAAAGAATAGTAGCCCGAACCAAAATGCACAATACACTAGCACCATCATATACCAGGCCAATGCGGCGTAACCGTTTGAACCCTCTAAAAGGATACCAGAGACTAAAAACCCAAGAAAAGATAGCAAAAGTACAAGACCAGTAATCAACAAAAAGTAAAAGGTAAGACGCACCAAAAGTATCTTTCGAATGCTGGCACTTTGAGCCCGTAGTAACGGTAATATTCCCGCATCTTTTTCTCCGGAATACATGGAGTAACAAAAAACGATAACCAACAACGGAAATATATAAATTAGGATGAAAGACAAGTCTAAATTACCCACCAAGAGATAAAAGGGATTGGCAATTTCATTTTGATATAATTGATAGTAAAGGCTCATTCCCGTGAGGCGATAATAATAGCGATAGAGGTCTCGTTGCCCAATGGCTAAATTTGCGAAGTCGGTTGGAGAGGAGGTTACATGATATCCAGGTCTGAACCATGCAAAATTTGGTTTGCTCGCTACATCACGCAATTGTTTTGCTTCCATTGAGACCAATTCTTCTTGAAAGCTGGCCTGATAGCCATCGAACTCTGCGTTTTCTTTGGCGGTCAATTGCATGATAATCTCTCGTTGCTCATCCATATTCGCTTTTCCACAAAAAATGGCATAGACTCCGAAGAGAAAAACAGTACCCAACAAAAAAACTTGTGTTTTGTTGCGGCTAAACGTTACCCATTCATAGTACCAAATCGTTTTGAATGTCTTGCTCATAGGTTCCATCGTTTTTTTGAAGTTGCCATACTTAACAGTACTATTGTTAAAAACAGCCACGCTACTAATCCAAATAGCTCCCAGCGATATGCATATAGCACTTTGGACCTTGTTGGCAGGGTATAGTTGAATTCCTTTATAGTTTCCCATAAAGATGCATCCGCCGTGTATTCGTAAAATTCTCCGTAACGGGAATTCTTAGCCATATCATCGTTCATTGTTTTGACCAGCATTCTGCGATACTGCTCTACTTCGTTCTCAAAATGAACAGCGGTAAACATATCGGTTCCTGAAAAAGCCATCGATAAGCGTTGCACGGCAATAAACGGGTCTATAAAACTGGCATAGGCGAACAGCGCATTCTGCTCTTCGAATATGGAATTTAATCGCTGCCATTGCACGTCGTAGACCTTATTGCCATATTCTTCGCCAGCCTGCATACTGACACCATCAAAATTGAAGGGAAGTTGTTGTACGGAATCTACTTTATACTTTTCTAAGTATTCGGCTGTTAATTGTTCCATTCGAACAGAACGAGGTGTTCTTCCATCCAGACCGGTATCCTTATCCGTTTTTATATTTTCTTTGAAAGCATGCATACTGGGGAGTTTATATGCGGCTCTACCAAAATTTGCAACTGTTTTAGGTATTAAGACGGTTAGCAATATCCAACAAACCAAAAGTTTTAATAAAGCATTCCGGCTCGTTTTTGAGTACAGGGATATATATATCGAAAATGCTATAAACAGGAGCAGATAAATGGCATAAATAATTATCAGAAAAACCAAACGCCAAGGAGAAAATGTTAATAATCCCGATGGATTCAGCACGGCAATACCACCAGCGATTATGAGCAATATGGGGAGTAGCAATACTAAAATTAAAATACTGTACGCCAATACTTTGCCCCAAACGATGGTCTTTATCGACACGCCCTGCGCAGCCATCAATCGTAGCGTACCATTTTCCCGTTCTTGGGTAATCGATTTAAAGGCAAGAATAATAATCAGTAAAGGCATTAACACTTGTAATGCCATTGCCATGGTCAGTTCACCAAAGCGAATCATAGTGCCTCTGTCTTGGGCAGGCCTGAACATGAATCCGTGTTGGTAATGCGCCTCTAGATAGATTGAAGTGCCAGTGTAGGCATCCAACCCGCTATCAAAAATACCCAATACCGATTTTGGTTTAAAAATATAGGTTCCATAATGGGCAGCCATATGGGGGTGTTTATCCCCTTGGGAAAGCCATTCTTTTCTTTTCCGTTCCTGCTCTTTGGTAATCGCTGCTTGTTGTTCTTGAAAATTTTGAAAACTAGACCATAGGCTTACTCCCAAAAGAATCAGGATAATGGTACCTAATGCGAGTATTAGTCGCTTTCTAATTGCCGACCGAAGTTCTTTTTTAATAATTTTCGAGATACTTTTCAACATGGTATTCAAATCATTTGTTTCTGTTCTTTCTATAGGAATAACAACACTGGCAATTTGTAGTACAGACCTAGATAAAATATAGGATTAGGGAACCCGTGATAGATTCCCTAGCCCTTTTTGTAAGCTCTTTAATCGAGTTTTTCCAATCCGGTTATAAAACCTCCTGTAGAAGTGAATTTTTTAGAGGATGTATTATTGGATAAATCGAAACTGTAGACTGCATTTTCATCGTTGGTGGCGGTCGTAAAAAGTAATTCCGTATCTCCATTGGGTATAATAATCATGCGCCTTGAACCATAGGTAGTGGGGAGACCCGGAACGGCTCCGAGACTAGTTCCGTTCAATAGGTCTATCTCGTAATAGGTAAACTGTGGTTCTCCCGTCTGGAACTCGAACAGATCGTTCTCATCCTCCACTTTTGCGGTAAAGGTACGTCCGTCGGGCATCAGGTAAACACCCCAACATATATTTCCCGTCACGGCTTCCATATCCATAAAATAATCCGCATCGAAATCTGTCTCCCCGTTGGCAATTCTTAAAAGTCCACTGGGACTAGCGCCCCCGTTCGAAGTAGTGCCTAGCCCCTGCACGTAAATGTCGCCATTCTCGGCCTTGACCATTCCAGCGTTCGAAGATTGGCCTCCGAAAACCATACCGGTTCTAGGGTCGGAAAGAATGTTCTCTACCGTCTTTGAATTCAGGTCGATGACCGCAACATAGGCGGAATCGTTTACAGGTACAAAATTATTTTCGTAGTGCACCTCCATAAACAGTTTATCGTCGCGCTCCATCATATCAAGATAATAGGTGCGCGTAGCCTCTGGGAAACGGCTTGTGATGGAGTTCAATGGTATTTCGCCCGTTATGCGCATGCTGGTAGGGTCAAATACAATCAATTTTGAAATTCCCCCGGCCACCGTGCCATAGGCAACGGTCTCACTTTCAAAGTAGAGCGTCGAGAAAACGTTTGCACCGGGTACTACGATACGTTCATCC
>ENA-ORXM01001933-ORXM01001933.1-marine-metagenome-genome-assembly--contig:-NODE-1933-length-26360-cov-5.397215_pt1 | contig 26360 bp, 12 predicted proteins | sample MGYA00237867_ERZ511480 | MGnify/ENA primary metagenome ERZ511480 (study PRJEB26309, sample SAMN06266103) | marine metagenome | isolation source: Algal blade | place: United Kingdom:Sidmouth, United... | reverse complement strand
TTGAAACTCCTTTTTGTTTCAGGCAATTTGCAAAACTGTGTCTAGCAACATAGCTGCTGACATTTTTGTTTATTTCGCAGATTCTTGCAATTTCCTTTAAGTCTTTATTATAGCGTTGTAAGGTTTTATGTTTTCTGTTCTCCAGTTGAGAGGGGGTCAAATCATCTTTTAGTAATATAGGAAACACATATTTGGTTCCCAATGAGAATTCATGATAGAAGTCGAGAATTTCCCTAACCGGAGGAAGAATTTTGACCATAAAATTTCCTTTGGTCTTGGATCTGGTATAACAAATCTTTTCGTTATCAATTGCACTCCATTCCAATTTCATTATGTCCGCAAAGTTCATTCCCCTAGTATAAAAGCTAAAAACAAAATAGTTGCGGCTGTTGGTCAACAAAGGATATTTCTTTAAATCAAGATTTGTGATTTTCCTGACCTGATCAATATTTAGAGCTTTTTTCAGACTTTTACCTTTTAATTTGGAGACTTTATAGGTTTTGAATGGGTAGAACTCTTCCTTAATAATTTTTCGTTCGATAGCAAAGTTATAAAGTGCTCTTATCGCCCTCATACGAACGCCAATACCGCCATCACTACCTCCTCTTGACCGTAAAAAAACTTCGTATTTGTTCAAAAATGCAGGGGTAATTTCTCTAAATGTTACCCTCGTGGTTTTATGGAATAGATGTAAAGAGTGGAAAGTATCTTTGTTAGCTCTTGCATTCCCTGTTCTACCAGCCGAAATCATTTCGCCTATAATTTCGTCCCAGAAAAAAAATACATTTTGTTCAATGGGATTGGATTCCACACGAAACCGGTTCTCAAAATCTTTCAATGAGAAATTTTCCTTTTCCATTTCCAAGTCAGTCAATATTTTTAACGCCCTGTCCTTGAATTTTAAAAGAAGTCTATTGTTTTGGGTGCTGTTGGAAGTTCTACTTGTAAAACTTCCAGTAGTCTGGTTCCACTCATTTGGAAATGCCCTAAATATGGTTTGGAAGAATTTGGATTTTCTATCTTTCGATACTCTGAGAGCGATTGGATAACTCCCATCCGCTAACTTTGTTTTTCTTAAAACGGTCTTTACAGTTGACATAGGCTTTCTATAATCTGTACAACATCTGTACAACAAATTGCCTCTTAAAGATAAAATATATGAAAACAGTTGCAAAGTAAAATCTCATAAAATATTGATAATCAGGTGAAAAGAAAATAAATGTAACCAAATGAAATATAAAATAAGCTGACTCATAATCAGGTGGTCCCTGGTTCGAGCCCAGGTGGGACCACGGAAAACCCTTCTAAGCAATAGATTTAGAAGGGTTTATTTTTTTAAGAAATCGCTTACTTATCACTATTTACCTCAGGCGCCACCATGTAAAACCTAACTGATTATTTTCGTAGTCCTGAATCGTGGTCACCATGCCTATCGTACCATCATTCAACATTCCAATTGGAAAATATTCCCCACCGTTAGATAGTTCTGACTCGGTTCCAAAACGGCCTTTTATGTTGGATAGTTCAAATTCGTTCATCTTCTTAATCGTCAATTGCTCCTTTTTGATGGTCATGCTTGCAACGACATGTCGTAGGTCATTTCCATACCCCGAGAGCCAAGAACAGACGATATTACCATTCGCCACATACAAAAAGGGAAAATAGAGGGGTTGGTCGCCTTTACCAACGGTAAACATTTGCCAATGCTCTCCGTAGTCGTCGGAAACAGCAATAGTCATTTCATTACCTTCCGTCCACAAATGATATAATCGGTTGTCGGCGTCCCAAGCGATGGGGTCGACCCATCGGTCTACACCTTTCGAAATGTCACTTTTCCAGGTACGGTGGCCAGGCAACATTATTGACTTCCAGCTTTTTCCCAAGTCTTTGCTGATACGTATCAAGTCAGTTTGGGAATCGAAAATTAGTCCGGATGCCGATAAGGCGGACACCCTAACGGCAAGTAGCCCGTCTTTACCCGAGGCAAAGTGGCTTGAGCCGCCTTTAGGATAGATTAGAGGTCTTTCATGCCAATTTTTCCCCTTATCATCACTTACCATATGATGAACACCTTTGTCATTGTTCCAGATTACGTGAACTGAGTTATCAGAGGCTATCTTGACCCAAGGTCGATCGTCGTAGTCACTTTTTGAGAGATACGTCCAAGACCAATTCGCTCCCTTATCCGAACTCGTTCCTATTGCTATATGCTTTCCCTTTGCCTCTGAAACATCAAAATCTTCAATATTTTCAGGGAATTTAGTGTACCGCATCGTCACAAAATAGAGCGTTCCGTCGCTATCGACAGCTAGGTCTACATCAGAATTGCCATCGGCACCCTCTGATTGATTTCCAACATCCAATTTTTTCCATGAGCTGCCTTTGTCGTCACTTCTCCATAGTTGAGGTGATTTCGTTCCATTATTATAACCAGTAACGAAGAGGCTGCCCGAAGGGTGTTCTACAAACATAGGTTCTCGAGCAAGATTGCCCAAAACCTCAACTTTTTGCTGAATTAAAAATTCACTATTGTTTTGGGCACAGAGTCCGAAGTGACAAAACAGACTTAGGCTCAAAAGACCTTTTATAATCGACCGGCAACTGCTTTTTTTCTTCATAATTTTCACCAATTTTTTAATTGTTTCTCGAAATTCCAATAGTACCGTTTTTAAAGGCTCTAATATGAGCGTTTTTGATAAAGTGTTTTGTGCACCGATAAGATAAAAAATAAAAATCGAGTACTTCTTGAAATGTCTTACGCGAAGAATTTTATCGAACTGATTAGGATACCGAACGACTGAAAGATGGTCAACTAAAATTAAGGAATTCTGAAAGTGTTTACGATGCTTCTTCGAAGCGAATAATGATCACTTGAATAACGTTTATGTATTTGAATCGATCCACCCAAAGCATTGGATAGCGAACAGGCATATTACGTATCACTTCGGGAGTTTCAAAATCGGCATTTAACGATTTCCAGAGCTGTAGATAGGGCTTATTTTGTAGTGCGATTCCACCAAATAGAAAGGCGGGGTGACGAACGGGCCATTCTTCCCAATACATCACATCTTTTTGATAGGGCCAACTACTTTTGTCGGCAACATAGGGATAGAGGAATGCAAGTCCCTTTTGAATGCTTTTCCCATACTGAGTACCAAATGCGAACAGATCATCTTCAGGTGAAGAAAGTACCTGACAGAGTGCGGTGATCACGTCTAAATTGAAGAGGGAATATCCGTAAGGTTTTGTCCGGGCAAGTTCAAGAGGAAAACTACCGTCGTCGCCCATTTGCTCTGGTAGTAATACGGTCTTGTACATATTTCGGCAATAGGTCTGCACCTCCTGATTTTTTACCAATTCTGCAAATACGGCCGCTTGAAGCGCCCAACAGACGCTGTGATTGTTGCCGTTGTCTCGTTCCGCTATTCCATAGGGGTGGGTAAAGATTCAATTCAGATAAGCTTCGAACCAATCTTTCAATTTAGCAATATCGGTGGTCTGCACAACTTTTGAATTCGCTATGGCCGAAATGGCTTTCGCCACTTCCATCAGATGAATAGTGTCGATAATGCCAATACCCCGGCCGGTAACCCTGCCCATAATGGCCTGCCCGTATAGCAGGTTCGGATTCATAAGCGTGGCTTCATCGATAAACCAAGCTTTTAGATGGGGCATGAGCTGCGAGACGTAGGTATCATCTCCCGTAACGATATAGGCCGATGCCAAGGCTCTGGAAATCTGGCTGAGACGGATCATGGCCTCGCGATGTGCCGTAAAATTTTCGGGGTTTGTCATACCATACTTTCGGATATAGGGCCCGTCGGGATTTTCAGGGTCCGGCCACCAATAATCACCTTCTGAACAAAAATCATGAATTCCCCCTGCACTTCGCTCACAACTTGTTGCCGTTACCGTAATAGGGTCGACATTTAGATATTTTTCGGCACGTAGCAACACCCGTTCTTTTTCTTCGGAAAGAACAAGTTTGTTTTTGGGTGTTTGGGCTTTTCCATATCCTAATAGGCATAAGAAAATACTAAAGCGAACAAGCTGTTTCATTTTGGGGAATGATTTTTTAAAAATATCTAAGAGACTGTTTGAAAATATCTCAATCACTTTCTTATCACCTCTTTTTGATGTACAATTAGGCCATAACAATTCTAACGATACATTTCCAAACAGTCTCTAAAATAATACTATGACCTTCAAAAGAAGGCCATAGTATCGAACTAACTCAAACAAACTATTCTTGTATCATTCAATCGGTAGCATTCTAGGTATGGGGCATCTAGATTTTTGCCAATTCGTTGTCTGTAGTACCTATGTGGTATCCAAAGCTTTTTTTACCAATTATTCCAAACTAGTGTTGACATTTTTTTGGTAAGAACGGAATACTCCAAAATTTGTCCGCAGATAGTCTCGCGAGTAAGGGTATGGCAAAAGAATTACTTCATTGTTTTTTCCTCAATAAGGCCTCTAAAAAATAATAATCTGCATACACTATGGGTTCGTCCATTTCGTCTTTTTTGGGCCAGTTGCCCGTGCTATGGTCTAAAATGAACGGAGCATCGTTTTCTTGGTGAAGCAGGTATTCTTTCGATTTGAGGGTTCTCAAAACCTTATCGGCATAGGCCTCATATTTCGAGTCGTCTACATAATGGTTTAGCTCATAAAACGCAGATGCAATTATAGTTGAGGCCGAAACGTCCCTAGGGGCATCTGGAATTTTAGGATCATTAAAATCCCAATACGGTATACCGTCTTCAGGTAGATTTTCATGCGAAAGGTAGAAGTCGGCCGTGGCCATGGCCTGATTCAAATAGGTGCTATCTTTCGTATAACGGTACGCCATTGTAAAACCGTAAATACCCCAGGCCTGACCCCTGGCCCAGGTCGATGCATCGTTGTAACCTTGATGAGTAACCTTATCCTTGACCGCTCCCGTCAAGGTATCGTAGACGACCACATGAAAGATGCTTTGGTCTTCGCGGATGTGGTTTTTCAAAGTGGTGTTGGCATGCTCCACGGCCATTTTATGAAAGGTACTGTCGCTGGAAAGTTTTGTAGCTTCAAAAAACAGTTCAAGGTTCATCATGTTGTCTACGATAACGGGGAATTCCCACTCATCGGCATTAAAATCCCATGAACGTAGCGACGCTACTTTTTCGTTGTATCGGGTCGCTAGGGTTTTCGCACTTTCAACGATAACATCTTTGTAATGTTCATCTTCCGTAACTTCGTAGCCCTCACCGAAACTGCAATAGATTTTAAACCCCATATCGTGGGTGCCGCCGTTGTATTTTTCCTTTTCAATGAACGGTGTCCATTGCAAAGCTTTTCGCTTGTAGGCTTCGTTACCGGTAAGTTTAAAAAGCTGCCAAAGATTTCCAGGGTAAAAACCGCTACACCAATCTTTGGAAGGTACGCCACGGGTTGAACTTTTAGCTTTTGTATAACTTCTAGGGATTGACATAGAATCTATCGGATAATCCAACAGTTTTTGATAGCGCAAGTGCAACAAAGAATCTAACGGCATGGCATCTACCCTATTTTTACCTTTGTTTTCGGTTTTACATGCTACGGTAGATATGAGGAAGCCCATAATTAATATGGAACAAATAATACATCGCATAAAATTATTTTTGAAAAATCCTACAGAGGTTCTTCTCATGTGAAAAGAACCTCTTAAAGGACTCAATGGTTAGTATCCTGGATTATTTGAACCTAGGTTGGGGTTTCTCTCCAACTCGTCTCCTGGCAACGGAAAAAGATAATCTCGAGCTGGGTCAAAACTAGGTTGTGGTTCCAGTCCGTCCGTTGCAAATACCTCGTTGCCCAATTGTCGTCTTTTGATGTCGTACCACCTTTTGAATTCAAAGGCAAGTTCCCATTTACGTTCTTCTAACACCATATCCCTAAAATCATCTTGGGAAAGGCCGACCATAACATCTTCGGGAAATCCGGCGGCATTTCCGTTTCGGGCCCTGGCCCTTACCCGATTCACATAGCCGGTAGCTTCGGCCGACCCCGGACTGATTTCATTTAACGCCTCCGCTGCAATCAACAATACTTCTGAATAGCGCATTAGTGCATAGTTGAGGCTCGATGCACGACCATTGCCCGTGCCTGTAGCTCCTACAAAACGTGTGTATTTTGCGATGTATGCGCTCTGTACGTTTCTGGAATCAAAGTCGGGAAATTTCGAAAAAGGTTCCTCAATACCATCAAAAATACCTGTGGTATCTAAACTGACCGCCTTACGATAATCTCTGCCGTCCCACCGATTATAGACTTCGAAGCTCGGTACGGCCACAGACCATCCGCCGCCGATATTTCCGCGCTCATTGGCGCGAATACCCGTGAGTGCGGGCATATAGTCCCTTCCGGTATCGCCGTCGCTGAATCCATTGAAATCAATGGCTATCAACGGCTCGTTCAATGCCGCCTGTTTGCTGGAATCGAAAAGATCCTGAAAATCTTCGGCGAGCCCCAAATTAAAACGGCCTTCGTTATCGATTACGAATTTAGCTTCATCATATGCCTTTTGATAGTCGCCCAAAGTAAGATGGACAGATGCCAAAAAAGCGGCGGCCGTTGCCTTTGAAGGTAATGCACGAGTGGGTTGTTGATCAGGTAACGATAATTTTGCCTCTTCTAGATCGGCTATGATATTTGCGTAAACTTGATCGGCCGAGGTTTTCGAAATTTGCTTGGCTTCATCAACATCTACTACCGGAGTATCTAAATAAGGTATATCGCCGAATAAGCGCACCAAATGATAATATGTATAGGCACGGAAAAAATGGGCCTGCGCCTTTATGGGGTCTATCTGGGCGGGGGGTGCATCTAGTTGACTGGCGGCAAAAATCGCCTCGTTCGCACCTCCGATGACCAAATAGGCCCTGGGCCATAAAGTGGTGACCATACCATTGTCGGCACCCATTGAAAAATTGTTGACTTCACGTCTTCTACCGGGAGTTCCCTGATCGCCGATGGTGACCATATCGCTCCTTAACATGATGGGGAGCGACAATTTTCTGCCCCAGTACCGTTCAGTGGCCATATTGCCTATAACCCCATTGATTACGGTCTGTACGTCTTGTGGAGAGTTAAAAAAGCCTTCCGGAGATAGCTGCCCGACGGGCTCTTCTTCTAAATCCGAACATCCTAAAAGGGCAAAAACCCATATTAGCGTTAGATATTTGAAATTTCTCATCGTTATATTTTTTTTGAGTTAGAATTTTAAGTTTACCGACAGGGTGTACGATTTGATATTTGGATAACTTCCATAGTCAAAACCTCTGTTCACATTACTGTTTTGATTGCCTTGACTTCTATAGCTTGCCTCTGGGTCGGTACCCGGGAAGTCAGTAAAAGTTAATAAATTTTGTCCGCTTAAACTGAGCCTGATGCCTTGCATTCCGAATTTATTGACAATATCGCTCGGTATATTATACCCCAATGCCAAGTTTTTCAGTCGAATATAACTACCGTCATAAACGAAACGGTCGGTAAGGCGTTTTTCCCTAACGCCCGCCGAGGGTATATTGGTGTTCGTGTTCGAAGGAGTCCAGGCATTCAATACCTCAGGTGTGGCGTTCGATTCTCCCGAGGCCAGCTCCAAAAAGGTATAGCTGAACATATCGCCGCCTACCGATGCTTGAAAGAACACGTTGAGATCAAATCCTTTGTATGAAAAATTATTGTTCAGACCGGCAATCCAGTCAGGATTCGGGTCGCCAATAATCTGGCGATCTTCAGTAGTGATGACCCCATCGCCGTCGAGATCGGTAAATAGTTCGTCACCCGCACCCGTTTCGGCATAACCAGCGGTTCCGGCCGGGTTGGCCCCACCTTGTTGAATTCCTCTGAATTCATAGCCCCAGAATACGCCGACAGGCTCACCTTCGCGTAGAATATGTGTTTCATCCTGTAGAAAAGAACCTGGGGAAGAATCTAGAAAAATATCTTGACCTTCTATCAGTTTGATTACTTCGGTTCTATTTCGCGACCAATTGAAATCGGTAGTCCACGTAAAATTGTCATGTACCACATTTTTGGTCGACAAGGTTACTTCGAAACCTTGGTTATTGATTTCCCCAATATTTTTTAAAGAGGTAAGATTGGAAAAACCAATGTACTCAGGTGCGGAAGAATCACCTAAAATAAGGTCTTCAGTATCGATATTATAATAATCGAGTGTTAATGCGATGCGATTATCAAAAAGCCCAAGGTCAAGACCATAGTTGGTCTGGTACGATGATTCCCATTTCAAATTGGGGTTGGCCAATTGTTGGGGTACAATAGCACTTACGGTCTGATCGCCTACCGCTGCGTAAATAGCTTCAAAGCTCGCTAATGATTGATAAGGGGATATCGATGGATTGCCGGTAACTCCGTAACTGGCCCGTAACTTCAAGTTCGATAGCGTTCTATTATCTTTTAGGAAACCTTCATTGGACACGCGCCAACCAATCGCACCAGATGGAAAGAACGAATATTTATTGTTCCTGGCGAAGTTGGAGGCTCCGTCGCGCCGAGCCGTAAAAGTCAATAAATACCTATCATCAAATTCGTAGTTGATGCGGCCGAACTGTGAAACGATTTCCTGTTCGGTAAGCGACGATTCTGGGGTCTGCACGTTGGCACCAGCAGCAAGATTGAAATAGGAAAGGCTATTACTGATAAAATTTTGAGACTGCGCTAAGTACCGTTCCCTACGTGCCTTTTGATAAGAGTAGCCTACCAGCGCGGTAATATTACTTTTTCCGATTTCCGTAGTATAGGTAAGGTAGTTCTCGGAAAGTATGTCTGTGTTTTTTCGTGACTCGACACTTGCGATACCTCCTTGACCACTTGCCTGCCCGATTAAGGTAGAAGGCTGAAACCTACCCCGTGTACTGTTTGCCGTACTAAAACCGAAAGTAGTTTTAAAAGATAATCCTTTGAACAGTTCGTAGTCTGCATAAAAGTTGGCCCGATAATCATCGGTCTTGGTCTCATCGATTGTTTCACGCGCGATAGCCACGGGATTATCGAACTGATCACCAACTGGGTTCGTAGTGTTTACACCGTTCGCATCTTGTACCGGTTGATCGGGTGCAAAACGATAAGCGGTTGATATCACGTCTCCGCCACCACTACCGCCGCTACCCGCTTGACTTTGTACACCATCTTTGTTTCCACGGTTGGCATAGGCGTTAAAGCCCAATTTTAATCTATCCGTGGCCTGAACATCGATATTGCTCAAAAACGAAAACCGTTCAAAAGCTGAATTGATAACTACCCCTTTTTGATTAAAATAATTTCCTGACACATAATAATTTATCTTTTCGGTACCTCCGGAGAATGAAAGCTGGTGATTAGAGATATTTCCCGAACGGTAAATAAGGTCTTGCCAGTCTGTATTTACAGGCCCTTGGGAATAGCTCGGATTAATTTCTTGGCGATAGGCCGCAAATTGCGTGGCATTCAATAAATCGATTGTTTGGGTTATGGTCTGCGTAGCATAGGATGAATTTACCTCAATGACCATTCTTCCGGCCCGCCCTTTTTTGGTGGTGACCAATATCACCCCATTCGCCCCTCTCGATCCATAAATCGCAGTTGCGGAAGCATCTTTCAACACTTCTATGGATTCGATGTCGGTCGGCTGTGGTAAAGCACCTCCTACAAAACCATCTACTACGACAAGTGCAGCACTGCTGGCCCCAATAGAAGTATTGCCACGAATACTGATGGCAATTGGTGCACCTGGCTCCCCTCCATTGTTGGATTGCACTGCAACACCGGCCGCACGACCCTGTAGCGCTTGTTCTGCACTTAAGACCGGAAAAGCGGACAATTCTTCTGATTTTACTGATGATACGGAACCCGTTATGTCACTTTTCTTGGCAGTACCGTAACCAACTACAACGACCTCGTCAAGGGCACTAACATCTTCTTCAAGAGTTACTTCAACAGCGGTCTTGTTGCCTACAGTGATCTCTTGGGTTATAAAACCAAGATAGCTGTATACCAATACAGCACTATCGTTAGACACCTCGATAGCGTAATTACCATCAAAATCGGTAGAAGTGCCGTTAGCGGTGCCTTTTTCAACGACATTCACACCCGGAATTCCCATTCCGTCATCACTGGATACTACCGTACCCGTAACTGTTTTTTGGGAATAGGAAAAACTGAAGCTCAGGAATAGTATTCCCAAAAGACAGACTTTCGGCCACCCGTTCTTTTCTTTTTTTAACATACGTTTGAGTTTTTGAATTTAGTTTAACTGAAATAGATCATCAATAGACTGAGTGCTATAATCAGGATGGCCAAGAGTGTTTCGAACATCCCAAAGCGAGGGCGATTGACTTTCATATTCCCAAAATTACGTTAAGGAAAAGGTCGAAAAATCCAAATATTGGGATGTAATCGTCCAGATAAGGATCTGAAACGTTAAAATGAATCAAGAAAGTTTCACGAAATCGTCGGAGAATTTTTGCAGATACCGTGACGGGGCCTCGCCATACCTTTTCTGGAACAGCTTGCTGAAATACTTTGGGTTTTTAAAGCCTACTTTATAGCTGATTTCAGAAATATTCAATGTATTCTGCTCCAAAAGTTGCAAAGCACGCTTCATTCGGATTTCCTGTATGAAACCGTTCGGGGTAGAATTCGTCCAAGCCTTTATTTTGGTGAACAATAGGCTTCGACTAACGCCCAATTGTTCACTAAAGGAGGTAATATCGAATTGTTCGTTCGAAATATTGTTCTCAACAATGTGCAGGGCTTTTTCCAAAAGTTTTTCATCGATTGAAGAGACCGTTACTTCACTGGGAACAAAACCATCTTTTTCTGTGAACTTTTTCTTTAGCCTTCTTGTGGATGCTATCAAGTTTCTGACCCTCAATAGAAATTCCTTTAAATCAAAAGGCTTGCTAACATAATCATTGGCTCCGTTCCCAAGTCCTTCAAATTTATAGACTAAAGACGTTCTAGAAGTAAGTAAAATTACTGGAATATGACTTGTCTTTATATTCGATTTTATCTGCGCGCAGAGTTCGGTACCCACCATTTCGGGCATAATCACGTCAGATACGATAAGATCGGGCACATAGCGCAGCGCTTTTTTAAAGGCTTCCTTTCCGTTGGCCGCTTCAAGAACATTGTACTCTTGGCTAAGTAAATCCGTTATAAATTCACGCAAGGGCAGATTGTCTTCGACGACCAAAATGGTTTCCTTTTCCTCATCCGGTTTAAAAATTTCAATAGCAGTATTCGTTTTTTCCAGTGGTCTTTTAAGCTGGGAAGTATAAAGGGCCAAATCATCACTGAACTTGAACTCGCTCCAAATTTCGCTATCGGATAAATGTTGGCTTCCCATTGACAACTCTGTCCTGAAAATACTTCCCTGACCTTTCTTGGGAATAATGCATAGGTTACCATGGTGGAGATTCACCATTTTCTTTGCAATGGAAAGACCGATTCCGGTTCCCTTTTGAAGGTGATCATCTCGTGTTTTTCCAGATTCTACCTCAAAAAAACGATCGAATATTTTTTCCTTGAATTCATTCGGTATACCCGTACCGGAATCTTCAATATCAATACGCGCTTTACCGTTTAACTCGACTACCGCAACGGAAATCGTTCCATTCTTAGGGGTGTACTTAAAAGCGTTGGAAATAAGGTTGTAAAAAACTTGCTCCAATTTTACACGATCATAGTACATCAGTATCTTTTCGCTCGATGCGTGAAAAGTGTAGTTGTAACCTCCATCTTTTGCAAATTCACTGAAAGACAGGAAGATTTCCCTTAAAAACTTGACAATATTGCCTTCGGCGGCCTTTAGCTTGAACTGCTCATTTTCAAACTTTCTGAAATCCATCAAACGGTTGATGAGTTGCAATAGATGATTGGCATTGCTTTCGATGACCAAAAGCTTCTTATACATAAAGCTACTCCCATTGTAGTTTTCCAAAAGCTGTTGTAACGGTCCTGAAATTAAGGTTAGAGGCGTTCTGAACTCATGTGAAATATTTGTAAAGAACTGTAGTTTAGTATTATGAATTTCCTTATTTCTTTCGCTTTTAAAATGTTCAAGTTCCAATTGATGTCTAAGTCTGGTCTTTGAACGAATTATTCGAGTCAGCCCAATAAGAGCGAGGGCAATAATTAGGGCATAGCCCATAAAGGCCCAACCGCTTTTCCAAGGGGCGGGTTCAACGGTAATTTCCAGGGCCGTTGGTTTTGAATTCCAGATACCATCGTTGTTACTCCCTTTAATTTCGAAAATATAGGTGCCGGGGTTTTGAATGGTATAGTTTACCTGTGTCAGGTCGGTCTCGTTCCAGTCGTTTTCGAGACCGACCATTCGATAACTGTAACGATTACTGCCGGGATTTATAAAATTCGGAATGGAAAAGGCGATGGAAAAATTGGCCTTATCGTAAGGTAAGGTTATAGAGTTGGTGAAGGCGATGTTCTCATAAAGAATGTTATCGGGGCCACCTGGCGAAACCGACTCGTTCTTGATCTTAATGTCGGTAAGCAAAACTTGTGGGGCATAAGCATTGAGCGATAGGTTTTCAATATCAAAATAGGAAACTCCGAACGGCCCCCCGAAATAGAATTCCGTATTCCCAACTTTTAACGCTGACCCACTATTGAATTCATTCTGTATCAAACCATCCTTTTGGTCATAAATTGTTGACTTATTTGCTTTTGGGTCGTATTTGATTATACCCTGATTACTGCTCATCCAAAGATTACGATCTTGATCTTCCAGTATGGCATGAACGCTGGTTATCTTTTTATCAGGGGATAGTTTTACGGATTCGAAACCTTGCCCGTCGAATCTGTAAAGACCTTTGCCGCGTATACTTGCCCATATCGTTTTTCCACTATCCTCGAATAAGGATAGAATATCGGCCCCCGATTGCGTTTCTAGGTTAAAAAAGAAAAATTGTACGCTTTTCAGACTATCATTACTGCTATCGAAATTCAACTTGTTAAGCCCACTTTGGGTACCGGCCCAAATATTTTCACTTGAGTCGATCAGTAGGCTTCTAATTCTATTGCTCGAAAGCGGCTTATTCGTGTTCACCGTAAAAGCTTCTATTTTTCCTGCTGATAGCTGATATCTGACCAACCCTTTTCCAAAAGTTCCTAGCCATAGGGTCTTCTCGCTGCTGCGCTTAATAGAATAGACTCCAGTTTCTGCTAGGTATTCACGGAGTTTCTCGGTTAGAGAACGTTCATCGAAACGCTGTTTCTTCATGTCATAAACAAATGCGCCCTTGTTAAAACTTCCGATCCACAGTTTGTCACTATTTATCAAAAGCGATTTGATGTTATTGCTCAGCAGCGCAGGTGAATTTTCATGGTTCAGATTTCGAATGAGTCTACCATCGGTATCCAGTATCGTAATTCCATTACCTTCCGTTCCTAAATAGCGATTCTTCGCTTTGTCGGCAACTATTGAGCTGACTACCTTAAGACCAATATTATTTCTCGATGAAGTATGGGTGTAATTGATGAAATTGGTATTCGACTCGTCCCAAAGGTCTACGCCACCATAGTATGAACCGATCCAGACCGAGCCTTTTTTATCGGTAAACAAAGATTTGATGTAATTGTTGGATAGACTTTCAGGTCTATTGGGGTTATGGGTGATTTTTGTAATAGCTCCGTCTTCGGAAATAATCCGTACTCCGTTGGAAGTGCCCAACCAAAGCTTTCCAGTTGCGTCGAAAGTAAGTGCACGAACATCATCTTCAAAAGAGTTTAAGTCGTTTTTTTCTGATTTTGTGAAGAAAGTTCCCGATACAGTATCGAATCGCAGAAGCCCCTTATTTTTGGTTCCCAGGCATAACGTATCCTTACCACATTTCTTAATGTCTTGAATAAAATATTCAACTTCTTCTGTTCCGTAGTTTTGAAAAGCAAAGCCTTCGGAAGATGTGCGTTCCAATTTGCAAAGACCCTTTGACGTGCCCACCCAAATAAAACCTTCCTTGGTCTCTAAAATACTAGCTACGAAATTCGAGGGAAGACGGATATCATCTTCTTTCGAGGCAGAAAAGTTGATGAACTCGTCTTTTGTTCTATCATAAATGGATAGGCCGTTAGAAGTACCCACCCATATTTCACCATTTTTCGTTTCTGTAATACACCAAACCGTATTGTTGCACAATGAATTTTCTGCGTCTGAATGCAAATAGCGTTTAAAGGTATTGGTTAAGGGATTGTAACAATTGAGCCCGTTATATGTACCGACCCAAATGTTTCCATCCCTATCCTCCTTGATAGATAGAATATCACTGTTACTGATCGAGGTCGAATCGTTGGGGTCGTTGCGGAAAATCTTGAATTTACTCCCATCATATCTATTGAGGCCGTCTCTAGTTCCTAGCCAAATCTGACCGAGACGGTCTTGTTCGATGGCGATGACCGAACTTTGTGAGAGTCCATCAGCTGCCGATAAATGCTTGAATTGATTCACATTTTTCTGGCCCCAAAAAAGTATGGGAAAAACTAAAAAAAGGAATACTATGTTTCGATATAAAAGATTCATAATCTTTTCTGAACACCATTATCGCTACCGATAATTAAAAAGTATTTTTCATTTTGTTGTTGACTTAATGAACTCATTTGAACTTTCTCCATTAGCTAAAAAATTGCCCTTTTGCACCCACTTTTATCTTTTTTTCCTTCCGTAGCTCTGCTATACAACTCAAAAAAGCCTTCAATTGGTCACAAAATGACTAATTTCTGATTCAATGCAAAAAGTTCAGATGAGTTCAATGAATCATACCATGATAGTTAAAATAAAGGTAAAAAATTTAATTTAAGTACAATCGATTGTATTATTTGATGGTTTTTGGCCAATCAAGCGCCCTATTTTCTACCATCTATCCATTCTGGATATTACTGCCAAAAAATCATCTTTTCCCACTTACAGCTTACTATTTTCGACTAAAGACTGAAAGCCACATAACGATCACCCGATTCGGTCTTGGCCTTTCCTCCACCGCAAGCAATGACCACGAACTGTTTTCCGTTGACCTCATATACACTTGGGGTGGCGTAGCCTGCAAAGGGCAGTTTGTACCTCCATAGTTCATCGCCGGTTTCTTTGTCGAAAGCCCTAAAATACCCATCGACGGTCGAAGCTATGAATAGTAACCCACCTGCAGTAACTACGGGACCACCATAATTAGCAGTTCCCGTTTTGGGAATTCCTCTTTTGGTGAGTTCTTCGTATTCCCCGAGCGGTACCTGCCACACTAGGCTTCCTGCATTCAGGTCGATTGCGGTCAACGTTCCCCATGGTGGCTTTATGGCGGGGAAACCCTCAGGATCATAGAAACGATTGTATCCGGTATGGTTATATTTTGAAACTCTCTCGTTGGCTTCCTTACCAAATTCATGAGCATCTTCCGTAGTATTTTCCAATCCGAAAATATAATTGATAACCGCTGTTTTCTCCGCTTCAGGAATATGTGCAAAACCGGGCATAAAACCTCGACCGTTATTGATAATGTCCATTACTTCTTTTTGTGTATTCCTCTCGGGGATATTCTTTAAGGCAGGATAGGTTCCGGAGGCATCACCTTGCATTTGTTTTCCATGGCACATTACACAACGTGATCCGTATACGATAGCACCGGCATCCGCTTGTCCATCCTTTGCATCGGCATTCGTTTCTTCCATGGTAATGATACAGGGAATTTCTTTGGCATTTACGAATAGAAGTCCGGACTCGGGGTCAAAGGCCGCTCCTCCCCAGCCACCGCCGCCATCAAAACCAGGAAAAACGATCGTGCCCTGTTCGCTCGGCGGAATAAACGGCTCCCCGGTACGCAAAGTCGCCAACTTTTTGACAACGGAATCATGGGAAGCTTCCGAAATATCGGTGACCTCATCAATGGTAAACTGCTGTCTCGTAAAAGGCGGCGGCCGAACGGGGAAAGGTTGGGTCGATGAAGCCAATTCCCCCTTCAGGTCTGAGGGCGGAACAGCTCTCTCCTCAATAGGAAACAAAGGGGCTCCGCTTTCTCTATCCAGTAAAAAAATGAATCCTGATTTGGTATGCTGCGCAACGGCATCAATTTGTTTGCCATCGTGTTCTACCGTAATCAAAGCCGGTGGTGCCGGAACATCACGATCCAGCATATCGTGGTGTACGGTCTGAAAATGCCAGATACGTTCCCCGGTATCGGCGTTCAGGGCAAGAATACAATTGGCGAACAGATTATCGCCCAAACGGTTACCGCCCCAAAAATCGAAGGAGGCCGAACCGGTAGGTATATAAACGATGCCACGCTTTTCGTCCAAACTCATTCCCGACCAGGCATTTGCCCCGCCCGTATTTTTATACGCTTCTGCGGGCCAGGTTTCGTAGCCCATTTCCCCTGGTTTTGGAATGGTGTTGAAAGTCCATTCGAGTTCCCCTGTCTTGATGTTGAATGCCTGTATAGAGCCCGGTGCTGCATCGGCATTTTCCGAGACGCGGGTTCCGAATATGATTTTATCCCCAAAAATTATACCGGGTGATGTCGAAACCACGAACCGTTCTTTTGCCGCCTCTCCCAAACCTGCCTTGAGCGATGTTTTACCTTCGGTTCCAAAATTTTTGAGGGGCTTCCCTGTTTTTGCATCCAAACAGAATAACATATCCCCGGCCGTGAAATAGATGCGTTCTTCATCGACCTCCTTGTGATAGGTAACCCCACGGTTGAAGTTTAGGCCCAAGTTTACTTCCGTGTTTGGGTCGTACATCCATAATTGTTCTCCTGTGGCCGCGTTCAATGCGAAAACCTTTAACTTGGGCGAACTGCCATATAAAATACCGTCAATAATTATGGTATTGCATTGCATCTGTGATTTTCCGGCACTATCGGCATCACCTGTACCGAACTCCCAGGCAATTTTTAGGTCATTTACATTTTCCTTGGTAATCTGGTCGATAGGGGAATATTGTCGCCCACTGTTTCCTCCTAGATAGACGGGCCAATCTTTCCCCGCCTCCTTTGTGGTATTGTGTTCATTTTGGCAACTGGTAAATAGACACAAAAGAGTTATCATCGACCATTTACAAATTATTTTTTCCATTTCCGTGTCGTTTAAGAGACTGTTCAGATAAGATAGCGATTTTTCAAAAGCCTCCTAACCAAAAACTTCGTGCGTTTTGATGTAATCGGGATCTATGGTAACCCCGAGCCCAGAACCCGTTGGCACTTCAATGATTCCATCTTTACACGCAAAAGCTCTAGATTTACTTTCAATCGGAATCTCGACCCCATTGGCATCGAAGGTGGCAAACTTTTTAAACTCGTGATACTTGTACGTCGCCGGGCATACCGATACCATTTGCAGCATATAGAGAAAACCGAATCCACCCGATGAAATATGGGGCGTAATCTGAAGTCCGGCAGCTTCGACCATATTCGCCACCTGCATCGTTCTGACCATTCCTCCAAAATAAAATAGGTCAGGCTGTAGAATTTGAAACACCTCGTTACCGATAAGGTATCGAAAGGCATGTATGCCGAACTCTTCCTCACCACCGGCCATCGGTATCTTGAGCGATTGTTCAACGATTTTCTGTTCTTCGTACCAATCCCACGGTACAGGTTCTTCATAAAATTCATAATCGTATTCTTCCAATATTTTACCGATACGAACAGCTTCCTTTACAGAATATGAGCCATTTCCGTCAATCGATATCATCATTTCGTCGCCAAATTTTTCACGGGCCATCTTAATGAGTTTCTCGGTTCTGCCGGGGGCGTTGTCTTCGTCCGTACCCAGATTTGTTCCCGTGCCGGCCCTCAATTTGATATGTTTTGCCCCGGTTTCCTGAACATCGGCCTTCATCAGTTCGAGCGATTCCTCAGGTGGCAACTTGCGTAATTGCTGTAATCGGGTGCCCATATATATGTTAACCTCTTTATTTTTTAGTTCACCCAACAACTCGCCTGCAGGCTTTTGAGCAATTATGCCCATCATATCAAGGATGGCAAACTCAATGGCTGCGACGTGCACACATAAGGGGATGCCCTGTCGTTTCACATTGAGTTCAACTGCATTATAGATCAGTCGATCAAGGTCGCGTGCATCCTTACCGACGAAATGCCGGGCCAGTATCTTCGGAACCATCGGATAGCTGACCTCGGCCACAAAAGGATGGCCAACAGAAATGCCTTCGGCACCATCTTTGGATTTTACGCGGTACAGGCAACTGTTTCCTTTAAGTAATAATTCCAAAGATTCAATGATTACCGCATCGGAAAAGAGTTCCCTCCGGAAGACCGGTTTTTTTAGGGCGGCATCCAACCTGCTATAATCGGTTGCCGGTTGCTGTGGAACTCTTGTGCGGGCAAATAGCTTTGGGGGCAACAAAGAGGATGCCCCTGCCGCTAGGGTCGATGCCATCAAAAATTTCCGTCTGGATGTTTTCATTAAAAGGAGTTTTGCGGTTCTTCAATTCTTAACGGTTCGGAATAAAATCTTCAATTTCTCTTTGAAAAGAAATGAAATATTGTTTTAGCCCCTCATAGTCTTTGGCCGCAAGTAGCTTTTTATTGATTAATGAACTACCCAAACCAGCTCCTACGGCCCAAGCCTCGAAAAAAGACTTGATATTTTCTTTAGAAATATTGCCCGTAGGCACAAGTTTTATATCGTTTAGAGGTGCCAAAACATCTTTAATATACTTTGGTCCAAGCTGCGTAGCCGGAAACACCTTGACGGCCGAAGCCCCTAGCGCCCAGGCTCGATAGATTTCTGATGGCGTAAAAGCTCCCGGAAAAATGGGAATGCCGTGCCCTACACAACTTTTGATAACCTCTTCGTCGATAATAGGTGTAACGATAAATTGCGCATTTGCTTCAAGTGCAGTTTCAAGGTCTTGCATCGTGCATACGGTTCCTGCCCCAACATTAAGATGGGGAAATTCTCTTCTCAAAGCCGAAATCTTTTTGGCCGCATTTTGGGTATTCATGGTAATTTCCAAAGTGTAGAGTCCCGCCGATGAATAGACCTTGGCGATTTGCATGATTTCCTCCATTTCCAGCCCTCTGATTATGCCGACCAATGGGGCTTTGTAAAAATTTTGCCAATTAAAGCGATCATTGTTTTGCATAGGAAAGAAGTATTTTTTTTTGACCGTTGAGCAGCGCCCGTTCAAGCATAGAATCGTCTAAAAGTATCAATTTATCCGAGGTTTTAAAAGTTTCAAGTCCGGTTCTGTAAAGGTCGAAAACAGTACTGGGGGCGGCCAAAAAAACGTTCTCATCGCCATCCTTTAAGTATGAGAGTTCATCACCTATCAAAAGCCCGCTCAACATAAAATAGTTGTCTTTTTTATGCTTCCCTTCAACTACATGTCTTGCACGGATATGCAGCAAACTAGAGGTTAAGGCTCCATCTACCCCTAGCCGAAAACCCTCTAGAAAAGTTTCTTTCGCTTCTTCACCCCATTTTTCGACGGTTATGGAATTGGCCAAAATGCTTTTTTGCCCCAAGACCTCAAAAAGCTCTCCTGTCATGAAATTCTTTAAGGCATAAAAACTTCCCTGCCGATATGAAATATGCTTGCTATGGGTACCGGGGAGCAACAGTACGCCCTCCGCATAAGGTTTTAAATGTTCCTCTAGGCCTATGGCCTGAACTTCCTCTCCGCGCATCATGCCGGTTGCGCTACGTATTCCTGAAATAAGCAGTAGTTGCTGCCCATCTTGCAAGGTCATATTTTTTCTTTCGAAGCTATTTCCATAACTATCAAAAGGTAGATGTGCATAGGGTAGTTCGTACAGACCGATATTCGAAGAGCTCATTCCCGATGCTACAACAATATGATGTTGGTGTTCCGATGGAAGTTTTTTCACCTCTTCGAGCAGGCAATTGATGTAGAACTCTTTTTGGCCCAATTCAGATTGCTCTCCAAAAGCTTTAAAAGTCTTTTTCACACCCAGATCGGATTGACTTTCCCAGAGAATCTTTAAAGTTTCGGTCGCTACCAATCGCAGCCTGAAATTGGTAGTACCCCAATCACAACTGATAAAATAAGATGGTACGGTCATATCGATTGTATGCTGTTCATTTGTTTCCTATCGGTTTCCGGGGCACTTCTGTAGAAAAATGAAGATATTGAATTTTAATCATAACTTTAGAAACTGTTTGAAAATTGAACAGGCCTTCACCCATCTTTATAAAATATGATGAAATATTTACAAATTCTAGTGTGCCTTCTCGTATTCACTGCTTGTAAGGAGGGAAAAAAAGAAGTAGAACCTGCGGCCGAACCGGAAACCGTACAGGTTCAATGGCAGTCGGTCGCATCAGAAGACGGTAGCGAGCCCATTGCCCGGCACGAAGCTGCTTTTGTAAATGTTGGAGAAAAGTTTTATTTGTTGGGAGGAAGGGACATACGGCCCGTAAGCATCTATGACCTGAAAACAGGAAGCTGGTCGACGGGCGCCGAACCTCCTTTGGAAATGCACCACTTTCAACCGGTGGTCTATCAAAACAAGATTTATATTATTTCGGCTTTGACCGGGAAATATCCAGGGGAAACGCCGACAGAATCCATTTACATTTACGATCCCGCTTCGGACGAATGGTCGAAGGGCGATGAAATTCCGGAGGAGAGAAGACGTGGTTCGGCCGGCAATGTGTTGCATGAAGGGAAAATCTATGTTTCCTGTGGTATCAAAAACGGACATATCGGCGACCATAAAAACTGGCTTGACCGCTACGACCCAAGTACCGGAAAGTGGGAAGTTTTGGCCGATGCTCCAAGGCCCCGAGACCACTTTCAAGCTGTTTTGGCCAATGGTAAAATCTATGCCCCAGCGGGACGCAATACGGGAATCGATCCCGATAACGGTTTTGCGGGTACGATTTCAGAAGTCGATGTTTACGATATTGAAAGTGATACTTGGGAAACCTTACCGAATAACATCCCTACACAGCGTGCAGGTAATATGGCAACATTGTATAACGGTCAAATTGTAGTAGTTGGAGGGGAATCTCCCGCCCAAGAAAAGGCGCATGCCGAAGTAGAAGCGCTCGATTTGGCTTCAAATGAATGGCAAATACTTCCAAGCTTAATCGAAGGTAGGCACGGTACCGGACTGTTACAGCACCAAGATGCACTATATATCGCCTCAGGTTGCGGAAATCGTGGGGGTTCACCCGAGCTTGCTACGATGGAAAAGTATAGTGCGGGGAAATAGTTTTTTGTTAGGTTCTCTTTTTGAAAGTGACCACATCTAGTTCCTGAAACCTTCGTTTCAAGGTACCCGTAAGTGTGATGTATTTCTACCCTGTGGTTTTGCATGTACAATTTTCTTTAAACCCTCCATTTTCAAAATTGAGATCATCATTAGACCCATCCTTTCCAAAGATTTCACAATCCGCCGATGTTCCTACATCGTTTAACGATGATTTGACAACATATGCTACTAAGTTTACAACAAAAATAGGAATTAGATTACAAAAATAGTGATTTTCGATCCGTAGGAAAAAACACTTTAATATTTACGGGGCATATGACATCTATTAACAAAACCGGACCATCATCCATACGTTTATTCTTTTTTTTAGCACTTCTTTCTCTTTTTTGCACTGCTAAACTCTCGGCCCAATCCCCTGGCGGGGTAGCAACAGGCCTTGAAATCTGGCTAAAAGCGGATGCGGATTTCACCTATAATGGTGCAACCGACGCTGAATGGCTCGACCAATCCTCAAATGGGTTGGTACTGAATGCCAATCTCGTGGAGGGTCCCGATAGTGATTCTGCTCCCGTTTTAAATAACAATGCGCAAAACTTTAATGCGGGTATCGTTTTCGATGGTGTCGACAATGGTCTGTCGACAGTAGCCGGTGCGGCCGACTTCAATTTTTCTGAAGTAACCGTTATCTCCATGCAACAAGTTGTGGCAGCGGCTACAACAACGAGTAATACCGTATGGCACTACGGTGTAGATGGGCAAAATGATATGGCCCTTTTCGCCTACCCCCAAGATTATGGGTTCAACGTTAGCCTTAATACAAGTTTGGAAATCGAAGTAACTGATCCCGTTCTTGATAATGATGAACCTTTCTTGTTTGATTTAACGGCAAATAATACGTCTTCGGAACTTTATGTGAACTTTAAGGAAGTTGCAACTTCAACTGCAATGACGACCCTACCGAACAATGGAGCTTTCATGATAGGTATCGATGCCGATACGGCAACGGCCCAAGACGGCAACAACCATCTTGAAGGCACCGTTGGTGAGGTATTGGTGTACGATCGTAAACTTACTGAAACAGAAAGGCTAAGAATACAGACTTATCTGGCCATTAAATATGGTATCACTATAGACCAGACAACAATCACGGATTATCTAGCTTCAGATGAAACAGTCATTTGGGATGCTTCTGAAAACTCTGGGTACGACAACGATATTTTCGGAATCGGGCGTGATGATGCAAGCGGTCTGGACCAAAAGGTATCCAGATCCGTTAATACGGATGCTATTTTGACCATAGCGTTGGACAATGATTTTACCGCCGCCAATACTAACGCATCAAGAACAACGGCCCACACTATTGACAAGCAGTTTTTAATGATTGCCAATAATAATGGGGCTACTTCCTTACAACCGACCGAACTCGACGCTTCTAGTGGCTTTGACCTGCGTATTGGTCGAGAATGGAAGGTAGACGCTACCAATTTTTCACAAAACATCAGCCTGAAATTTGAAGGTTACAATCAGACTTGGTCGATTATAGCCACAGCAGATGGTGATTTCTCATCGGGAGTAACCACAGTGGGAAAATTAAATACAAATGGAGAGTTCACTACGACGACCGCTCTAGCGAATGGTCTTACCTTTACCTTGGCTAAAATACAAGAAGCTCCTGGAGGGGTAGGCTCCAGTTTTCAACTATGGCTAAAAGCGGACACCGAGGTAACCCTTTCATCAGGATCGAGTGTTAACGGCTGGGATGATCAATCACCAAATCTATTGCCAGGAACACAAGCAAACGTAAATAATCAGCCTGTACTTATCGCCAATGATATCAATTTTCATCCAAGTATTGATTTCCAAGGCGACCCAACAGGTGCTGTGGATGCTGATTTCGATTATATAGATTTTGGTTTAGAAAGTCTTGACCTCACCAATAAAGTTTCGGTCTACTACGTAGGTAATATAGATCAATCTGGTCCGGACCACTATGTTATCGGACAAGAGGACGGTTTTGCAAGATGGCGATATGCAAACGGCTTTATGCAGGCTGAAAAGGATGGTACTTTTTATGCAGATATACTTGATAATTTCACACAGGAGATAGATAGAAATTACATACATGGTTATGTTCTCGATGATACGAGTGGGTTTCATACGAAAAATGGTTCACCCTTACCTTCAGAAACTTTTCCGGCCGGAAATTGGCCAACAGATCAAATAACCTTGGTTGGTGGAACAGAATTAACAGGTGAATTCTCGTATGATGGTCAGATTGCCGAAATTATCGTTTATAACAACAGCTTAGGTGCAACAGAACAAAAACTTATTGAATCCTATCTTGCCATAAAGTATGGCATTACACTAGACCAGGCTTCTCCAACAGACTATTTGGCATCGGGTTCTACCGTGATTTGGGATGCTTCTGACAATACTGGATACACTACCGACATTTTCGGCATTGGCCGCGATGATACAAGCGGTCTGGACCAGCGCGTATCCAAATCTGTAAATACAGGAACCATACTTACCTTAGCGTTGGATGCCGATTTTGCGGCTACCAATACTGATGCAGGTAGAACAACAGCTCATGCCAATGACAAGCAGTTTTTGATGTTTGCCCATAATAACGGCGGAACGACTACACAGGCCACGGAACTGGATGCTTCAACTGGATTTAACCTGCGTTTGGCACGGGAATGGAAAGCCGATGTCACCAACTTTACGCAAAACGTAAACCTTAAATTTGAGGGGTATGACGAGACGTGGTCGATCATCTCAACCGCCGATGGGGACTTCTCCTCAGGAGTGACTACCATCGGCGCATTGAATACCAGTGGGGAATTCACCACTTCAACTGCTATTGCTGATGGTCTTACGTTTACGTTAGCTAAATTTCAGGAGACTCCGGGAGGAATAGCGGAGAATTTAGCAATCTGGCTTAAAGCAGATGCGGGTGTCACCGGCACTACTGAGGTAACCGCTTGGGATGATCAGTCCCCTATTTCCAATGGATATACCGCTGCAGGGTCGGCAAGGCCAACATTAAATGTCGATTTTGCAAATTATAATCCGTCAATAACTTTCGATGGTGTAAATAATTTTATGACAAGAGCATCAGACCAAACCTTAGGTACAGGAACGGCTTATTTTGTATTCACTCAAAATACCGCATCAGAGTCAGCAGGTTTATTAGAAGACAATAATATTTCTTTAAGGGCAGAACAGTGGCGGAATACGGAAAGAATGGGAATAACGGTATATTCAGGAGGTACTTTAGGTAATACTGGCGATTATGTATCTACTACGACTGCTCCCAATTCTACCCTATCCTTGGTGAGTTTCGAGATAGAAAACGGCGGACCTGTCTTTACGATTAGTTCAGAAATCGATGGAACCAAAACCTCTAGCACGGTGAACACATCAGGCGCCAGCAATAGATATATCCCTAGTGCTTTCATTACACGTGCAGGAAATGATTTTCAGGGCAACTTGGCCGAAGTCATCACTTTTGGTAAAATTCTTACATCTTCAGAAAAAAACCAATTAGAAACTTATTTAGCCATTAAATACGGTATCTCATTAGATCAGACTATTGCTACAGATTATGTTGACTCCAGTGGCACACCTATTTGGGATGCATCGGAGAACACAGGCTATGACAACGATATTTATGGGATAGGTCGTGATGATGCCAGCGGTCTGGATCAAAGGGTGTCCAAATCCGTAAATGATGGCACCATACTGACATTGGCCTTAGATGCCAACTTCACAGCTGCCAACAACGACGCCGCCCGTACAACAGGACATGCCAACGACGTACAATTTCTAGTAGTCGCCAACAACGGTGCCATTACAGATGTACAAACCGCAGAATTGGATGCCTCCACAGGCTTCAATGCACGTTTGGCGCGTGAATGGAAAGTGGATGTAACAAACTTTACACAAAATGTTAGCCTAAAATTCGAGGGTTATGACGAGACCTGGTCGATCATCGCAACGGACGATGGCGACTTCTCCTCAGGAGTGACTACTTTGGGCGCATTGACTTCGGATGGTGGGTTCACCACTACAAGTCCCATTGTCGATGGTACTACGTTTACCTTGGCCAAAATACAAGTGGCCCCGGGAGGCATTAATACAAAATTAGAACTTTGGCTAAGGGCAGACAAAGGACTTGGTCTTTCTGGAGCAGTGGTCAACAGTTGGGCAGATCAATCGTCCCGGGAACAAAACGGTACGGCAATGGCGAGCCCAACGGTATCGGATAATGCTAATAATTTTAATCCTACAGTAAATTTTGACGGAACCTCGAATCAATATATAGATCTTCCGGACGGGTTTTCAGATTTTACCTCTGGGTTATCCTATTACATTGTTGCTAAACCAACTGGAACTCCTGGCAACTATGAACGTTTTCTTGATTTCGGGAATGGGGTCGCAGACAATAATGTTGTAATGGCAAGAATAGACAATACCGACGACATGGTTTTTGGTACATACAACAATGGAACGGAAGGAAGGGTTGACATCAATAACATCATTCAAACGGATGCCAATACGATATATGGAGCTATACTACCAAGTGGAAGTGCAGGGAGCCTACAGACCGCTGATTTTTTTCAGAATAGCGAGTCGTTTATGTCTAGCGGACAAGCCTATGTACCTAATGTTATAACAAGAACAAACAATTATTTGGGAAGGAGCAATTGGGCTATAGATGGCTATTATAATGGAGAGATATCGGAGGTTATTTTGTTCTCTGATGAGATTACGACTACAGAAAGGCAAAAATTGGAATCGTATCTCGCACTTAAATATGGTATTTCTATGGACCAAACGTCAGCTACCAATTATTTAAGTTCTGCAGGAACCGTGATTTGGGATGACACGACAAATGCCGGTTACGCAACCGATATTTTTGGTATTGGCCGTGACGATGATAGTGGTCTGGACCAAAGAGTTTCAAAATCCGTAAACAACAATACCATCTTGACCATGGCATTGGATGCCGACTTCACAGCTGCCAACAACGACGCCGCCCGTACAACAGGACATGCCAACGACGTACAATTTCTAGTAGTCGCCAACAACGGTGCCATTACAGATGTACAAACCGCAGAATTGGATGCC
>ENA-ORXM01001931-ORXM01001931.1-marine-metagenome-genome-assembly--contig:-NODE-1931-length-26370-cov-6.375880_pt1 | contig 26370 bp, 21 predicted proteins | sample MGYA00237867_ERZ511480 | MGnify/ENA primary metagenome ERZ511480 (study PRJEB26309, sample SAMN06266103) | marine metagenome | isolation source: Algal blade | place: United Kingdom:Sidmouth, United... | reverse complement strand
ACCTGCTGGCCAAAGTCTGTATCAAAAAGACCATCACCTTGGTAGCTAATGTCCGTATTGCCTAAGTTATATTTCAGGTTTTGGAGTGATTGATTTCTAGCTATTTCAAGTTCGGCTGCCTTTATATTTGGATGATTGGATATAGCAATTTCCATTGCAGTCTCTAGGTCGATTACTTGCTCTTGTGCTTGCATAGATGGAAACATTCCGATACATAATAAGACCGTCATTGCACTTCCTTTTACAAGGTTACTATTTCCTCCTTTTCTATTATTCCATCTTTCTAACCAATGATAAAGGATCGGTAAAATGACAAGAGTAAGGAAGGTAGCCGTTAACAATCCACCTATCACCACAGTAGCTAATGGTCGCTGTACTTCCGCTCCTCCTGAAGTAGATATAGCCATAGGCAAAAACCCAAGAGAAGCCACTGATGCAGTCATTATGACTGGTCTGAGTCTGACTCTAGTGCCGGTGATAATTCTTTCCATTATATCTGTCATTCCTTCTTTTTTGAGTTGATTAAAATATCCGATAAGGACGATTCCATTCAATACGGCGACACCAAATAGTGCGATGAAACCAATGCCTGCGGAGATACTGAAAGGCAAGCCTCTAAGCTCTAGTGCCCAGATCCCTCCAATCGCAGATAATGGTATGGCCGTGAAAATCAAAGCCGCTTGCGATGTCGATCCAAAGGTGAAAAACAATAAAATGAAAATGAGAGCCAATGCCATAGGCAGTGCTATAGCTAGTCTTGCATTGGCAGCTTTGAGGTTTTCAAATTGCCCCCCATAGGTGAAATAGTAACCCACTGGCAGATCTACTTTTGCATCCAATTGTGCTTGAATATTCTCTACTAAAGTCTCTACATCCGTATCACCCACATTTACACCTATGACAATTCTTCTATTCGTATTCTCTCTAGAAACCTGCATAGGAGCATTGATGAGGTCAATATTTGCTACTGAAGTAAGTGGTACTTGACTGCCATCACTAAGATTTACAAATAGGTTTTTGACGTCTTCTATGCTTGATCTGTTTTCCTGAGATAGTCTTACTACGAGATCAAATCGCTTATCACCTTCGTAGATGATCCCAGCTTTTTCGCCTGCAAAGGCAGAACGAATGACTTGATTGACCTCTCGTATATGCAATCCGTACTGTGCCATTCGCTGGTAATCATAGGAAACCATGATCTGAGGCATTCCGATGGTCTGTTCTACATTCACCGTACCTACACCATCTATTTTACTGATGACTTTTTCTGCCTCTATAGCACTCTGATATAGTTGATCTAAGTCTTCGCCAAATAACTTGATGGCAATGTCTGCTTTGGATCCTGTCATGAGTTCATTGAACCTAAGTTGGATAGGCTGTGAAAATTCAAAACCTACACCTGGTATACTGTGCAACGCTTCTTCTAATTTGGTAAACATGCCTTGTTTGGTACTGGCAGAAGTCCATTCACTTTTGGGTTTCATCACCAATACATAATCGGCAATCTCTACCGGCATAGGATCAGTTGGTATTTCCGCAGAACCAATATTGGCCACTACATCTATTATCTCTGGGAAGTCTTCCAATAATTTGTTTTGAATCATCGTGGCCGTCTCCACACTTTGAGATAGCGAACTACCTGGAGGAAGGATATGCTGCATGGCAAGATCTCCTTCTTCGAGAGTAGGAATAAATTCTCCACCCATACGACTGAAGACCACTAGACTCAATATGAAAATTGCAAATGTGGCTCCTACGAATATCGTTTTGAATCGTAATGCTGCGTTGAGAACAGGAGTATATAATCGTTGGAAAAATGAAATAATCTTATCTGCTAATGTTCTCTTATTGATGATATCCTTCTTCAAAACCAAGGCTACCATCATAGGTACATAAGTTAATGAAAGAATGAGTGCTCCAGCGATAGCTAACATAACAGTCTGTGCCATTGGCTTAAACATCTTTCCTTCGATACCGACCAATGCAAGAATAGGAATATAGACCAGTAGAATGATGATCTCTCCAAATGCCGCTGAACTTCTAATCTTCTGTGATGAAGTAATTACTTCATCGTCCATTTGTTTCTGGGTTAGTGAAAGACCCGCTTTATTGACTTGGAGTCGATGGACAATGGCTTCTACTATAATCACAGCACCATCTACTATAAGTCCAAAATCTATGGCTCCGAGACTCATCAGATTGGCAGATATGCCTAGTACATTCATCATGGATATGGCGAATAACATAGCCAAAGGTATGACAGAAGCGACGACCAGACCAGCCCTCCAATTGCCCAAAAGTAATACAAGAATGAAGATGACAATAAGACCTCCTTCTAGGAGATTCTTTTTCACAGTACCTATGGCGGTACTTACTAGTTTATCTCTTACCAAGTAAGGCTCTATAACTACGCCTTCAGGAAGTGATTTTTGGATCTGAATGACTCGCTCTTTGACGATCTCTGTAACCTGTGCAGAGTTAGCTCCTTTGAACATCATAACCTTACCACCAACGACTTCTTTACCATCTCTTACCAAAGCTCCATACCGAGGTGCTTTGCCATACTGAACTGTAGCTACATCTTTGACCAAGATAGGTACATTACCTTGATCACTGACTACAATGTTTTCAATGTCTTCTAGTGACCTCGCTAAACCTTCAGAACGGATATAGTAGGCACTTGAGTTCTTCTCGATGTATGCTCCTCCTGTGTTTTCATTACTATTCTCTAGTGCTGAAAATATATCCGTAATGTTAATACTTCTAGATTTAAGTAGTGCAGGATCTACAGCTACTTCATATTGTTTGAGGAATCCTCCCATAGAATTGACCTCAGCTACTCCCTCTATGCCTAGAAGCTGACGAGTCACTATCCAATCCTGGATACTACGTAATTCTGTAGGAGAAAACTTGCTTTCAAATCCTTCTTCTGGACGGACCACGTACTGATAGATTTCTCCTAGTCCAGTAGACAAAGGGGCCATCTCTGGTGTTCCGAGACCATCAGGTATATCTGCCTCAGCTTCTTTGAGTTTTTCATTGACTAACTGACGAGCCAAGTATATGTCATAGCCTTCATTAAAAACAACGGTAACTACTGAAAGCCCAAATCTAGAAATGGATCTGATCTCTTCGGTCTTTTGAAGACTCTGGACAGCCAGCTCTACAGGTGTAGTGATAAATTGCTCTATCTCTTGAGTAGCCAAAGTCGGAGAAATGGTGATGATCTGTACCTGATTATTGGTAATGTCAGGCACTGCATCAATGGGAATCTGCTTGAGGGAATAAATACCCCACAAGGCTAGGGCTGCGGTAAACAGACCGATTACGAACTTATTCCTCACGGAATAAGCGATAATATTATCGAACATGTAAACATTGATTATAAAAGTTAAGAAATACGAATAGATAGGACATAGATATCCTATGAAAATCTCTTAACTACATGTAGGAGGGTGCCAGACAGTTTTCAAATATTCAAATGAATAAGATAGATCTATTTATTTCATTAGGTCTATCATCACTACTCTCTTTTTTATTCAATTTGACAGCCTATGTTATAATTGCATTCATAGACGGCACAACATTTTCAACTGATATATTCTTTTTGATTGTATTAATATTAAATCTTTATTTATTATCATTAGGAGTCGGCATGATATTATCTATAATATATATATATTTAAAAGATATAAACCATTTAATAGATATTCTAATATTAGTAGGATTTTGGACATCCGGTATAATATTCCCTCCTGAAACAGTACTTGAAAAATTACCAATTTTATATTACCTGAATCCCTTTTTAGGTATGCTAACTAATGTTAGATCAATTCTGGTTTATAACGAAGAAATTAATTTCGTAATTCTAAATTTAAACCTTCTGACAGGAATGGTTCTATATGGCTTCGGTGTATATTCAGTAGATATTTTAGAGACCAATGCGTTTATAGGTTACATTGGTTTTAGCTGCCCGACATGGGAAGCTTATTTTACACCTTGTGTAGAAGTGGGTTGGCGTCTTAAAGCCAGTAGCTGGAACAAAGGATATGCCACTGAAGGTGCGCTAGCTTGTTTGGATTATGGATTTAATACAATCGGTTTTAAATCAATCTACTCTTGGACGGCGACTTGTAATATCCCTTCAGAAAGAGTTATGCAAAAAATTGGCTTGTTAAAGATTGATGAGTTTGATCATCCGAGGATTGAGAAGGGGGATCGGTTGGAGCGGCATGTGCTTTATGGGAGAGATCAGGAATTCGAGAAAGCGAGAAAAAGGGATTTGTAAGCATAATCTACTAAGGTGTTTTTCGTCTGATTAAAACTTATATTCTCATACTAGAGAATCACGGATTTCGAAAACAGAAAAATTTCCCTTATCCCAAACGCATGGTTTCCTGAATTCAATCGATCGGGAATTCGAGTATCCCAAACCCACGAAATCCCAAAATCCAACTTAAATATATATCTTTGTAAAAAATAAGAAATTGAAAAAAGCAAAGTCCTTTATATCTCTTGGTTTTGAATCAGAAGAAACCAAAAAAAGTGTAAAATTGTTGAATGATTTGTTGTGCAATCTTCAGATACATTATCAAAAACTGAGAAACTTTCATTGGAATGTAGAAGGTGGTGATTTTTATGACTTGCATGACCAATTCCAAATAGAGTACGAAGCCGTAAAAATTGAAATTGATGATATAGCAGAGCGTATCAGAGTCTTCGGATTTAAGCCTATCAGTACACTCAAAGAATATTTATCAATTGCCAATATTAAGGAAGCCAGCTCAGATACACAAGCTGATGCTATGGTTCTAGATATTATCAATGATTTCGAAATATTACTCAGTTTTATGATCGAAGTGATTGAACATGCAGATGAAATTGGTGACTTAAGTACTTCTATGCTCATTACAGAATTCATGAAAAGAACTGAGAAGAGTCATTGGATGCTCACTGCTTTTTCTAAGGCTAAATAGGGCCAGAGATTGGGAATTCGAGAAATAGGGAATTCGAGAAGGACAAAAAACAATAGGTAGAAGTCGGGAACTTATCCTTTTTAAATCAGCGCCATCTGTAATTCATTCTTATATAACAATTTTGAATCCGTGTCATCTGAGTCATCCTTTATTCAGAATAAAAAGGCTTTGTCCACCAGAAAACGACCTTTAGGTTTTGTCATAATTTTTGGTCAAAAATTCCGCCAAAACTTCTCACCGACTAACATCATTAAGGCTATTAATATTTGACACCTCTGGTGCCATATGTCTGGACACTTTAAATCCATGCCATCCGAATCATCCGTATAATCCGTATAATCCGTATAATCCGTGATTCAAAATAAATTTATTGTATTGAAAGTAATATCGAAAGCAGCAAGCCACAGCTTGCCAATAATACAATCCATGTAATCTCCCTAAAATCCGTGCAATCCGTGATTCAGAATTTCTTTATTCTATTGAAAGTAATATCGACGCAGAAAGCCCCAGCTTGCCAATAAAACCGTGTAATCTCCCTAAAATCCGTTCAATCCGTTCAATCCGTGATTCAAAATCAATTTTCAATCAAAAACTTCCCGGCTTGCATCTCATTAATTCGCACAACATAAATGCCATTGACCCAAGTAGAAGTATCAAAATATTTTCTACCACCACTCAGTCTCACAGGCTGGATGACGGGTTGTCCCAATAAATTATAAATTTCAATATCAACATACGTCCCCGCTTCCCATTCTAAAGTAATCATACTCTGAGCAGGGTTAGGATAAATGTTCAAATCGATCTGCTCAAAAGCTTCAATGGATGACATTAAGTCTTGACAGAAAGTTACATTAGGTTCATTTTCAATGAATCCTTTTGCCGTCATATCTCTACCATCAAAAGCAGAATAATCAATCGGAAATCTTCTGGATCTGAATGTCAGATTATTATTAACCGCCAAGCTATCTCCTTGAGTAGCTGGTGCACCATTGCTTAAAAGTGGCGTAACATATTCCCAAACGATCTCGTTTTCAGGTGTTAATTCAAATGTATATCCAGTTCGGCCAGAAGTAATGAGATAGTTGCCATTATTTAAATATTGAAAACTAGATAAGCCTGTAGAAAATAATCTTGTAGGATCTTCAGGGTGCAATGCCGTAGCATCAAAATTCGCTGGACCATGCACACCATCTATAAGTGGAAACTCCCATTCGTACATATCAAAACCAGGGTTAAATATACCCACTGAAGAAAAATCCGCACCTATACGATTATTGAAAATTGAAATTTTATTAAAATTAGGATCAAAAATATCAACGAACTTATTTATAAACTGTGCATCATGTTGGAAGAATAAAGTTTGATTATCCACTGTACCATTATCGTAATTTATCGGATTACCCCATCGGTACATTAAGTCTCCACCTTTTTTACTAAAACCGCCTTCACTTGTAGCCGCTTCTGCAGTTGTTGTGGTATGGTCAATCATGAAGACTTCATCAAAATTAGGAACGCTCAGCAGAATCATATCATTAATAGGATCATAATCTATAGCATTGATATGCATCCAATCAGGATCACCCGATCCATCATTATCTAAATTGATATCTATCAATTCAGGATGCTTTGCAATCTCACCAAAATTATCTTTTGTATCATCAAAGTCTTGGATCAAATGATCCCAAGCATGCCACTCCCAAATGATATCATCTGTTGCAGGATCAATTTCAAAAATATAATCTGGCCACAATACATTTGATTCTAACACTGAAGTATCCCTACCCGCTTGAATCACCTCATCTAAAGTTTTCAATTCCCATGCAACCATCAATATCGAAAACCGATCTTCTCTATTGACTATCGCAATATCATGATGTAGTCTGCGCAAAGAATCATTCAAAGTATAGCTCCACTCTAAGTTATTATCCCAGTCTCTGATTTCTACAGTAGCGCCACCGCCACCTGCCCAAATAACATCTCCTGTAATACTTAATGGTCTTAATGTTTTCACAATTCTACCGTCATCTAAAAGATAGGCCGTATTGCCAGGAACTGTGCCTGGTTCTCCTTCCCATGTATGCACAATTTCTCCACAATTATTCAATAAATAAACATTGGATTGTCTGTGTGGATAGATCATCGTATAACCATCCAAAGATTTGGCATTGTTATAAGATAATAATCCTACAGTATTTTGTGCTGTTGTATACGAAGGAAACAAAAAAATACAAAGAGAAGCTATCGTTAGAAATCGTAACATAAAGCGAAATTTTGAATTAAGTTTTAAAACGAATACAAATATATGGTATCGAAGGTATTAGATACACTTGTTTTACTTTTTTCTTATAAGATTAAGGCCATCATCAATAGGAATAATAATATTTTCAACCCTATCATCATTCTTAATAAATTCATTAAAAGCGTGCAATCCTTCTCCTAATTTATCATTATTTACACTAGCAACCTTTCCTTTCCAAAGGACATTGTCCGCTAAAACAACAGCTCCTTTTTCTAATTTTGGGAAAATCAATTCGAAATGCTCTATATATTTTCGCTTTGCAGCATCAATAAAAACCAAATCGAACATAAAATCTAATTGAGGTATTAGCTCTGTAGCATCACCATGTTGTTGTATAATTTTATGGTCAACATTATATTTTTTATAAATATCTGTAGAGAAATCCATCATCTCTTTACTCTTTTCGATCGTGATCACCTTACCCCCTTCTTGCAAACCTTCTGATAAACACAACGCTCCATAACCTGTGAATGTGCCCACTTCCAAAATATATTTCGGTGAAACAATTTTTGATATTAGGCTGAGATATTTTCCCAAAAAAGGACCTGAGACCATAACGGGGTCATTTGTTGATTTTGATCTCTCTTCAATCTCTTTCAAAGCATCAGATTGTTCAGAAGAAAAAGCTTCACAATATTCTCGAATTAAGGGTGAGGTGATTTGTGGAAATTGATCATTTGACATGAAATCTCTTTTTAAGAATTGGATGACTAAAAACAATAAGCATAATCAAAATCATACCCCAATAGAAGTGTGGTGACATTTCTTTATGCTCCTTTAAAATTACAATGGCTAATAATATACCATAGACTGGCTCTAAGTTAATCACCAATGTTGCATCGAATGCACTGACATTTTTTAAAGCCATCATTGATATAACATATGCAAAAGTCGTGCACAATAATGATAAAACTAGGAGATAAATCCAGTCTTTTCCCGTGGGCATAAAGTTATATTCCTGAGAAACAATAAAAGGGATTATGATTGAAATAAATAAAAAGGCCGCAAACATCTCTATAAATGATATTTCAAATGGCGAAGCCTCATCCACCAATTGCTTATTAAAACTCGAAAAAAGAGATGCCAAAAAAGCAGACAATAAACCAATGAATAATCCTTGCATCATTGTAAAATCTATAGTATTGGCAATCAATAACATTGGAGGGATGATCATCAAACCTAATATCATTTCAAATTTACTGAAAGGCTTTCCAGTGATTAAGGGTTCAAGAAAGGATGTAAACAAGGATGTTGTCGCTAAAGCCGCTAAGGTGATAGAAGCGTTGGAAAATTTAATGGCACCAAAAAAGGTGATCCAATGAAAACCGATTAAAAATCCTACGCCTACAAACTTGAGAATCAGGGAGGGTTTTAACTTTTTGAGGCCTCGCCCTAAATTTATAAGCAGCAATAAACTGACACTCGCAATAAGTACGCGCCACCAAACCAACACTACCGCATTGAGAGAAATGAGGTCTCCTAAAATTGCAGTTAAGCCATATAACAAAACAGCAACATGCAATTGAAGGTATGCGACAGTCTTTTCACTCATTTTGGCTTAATAATTGGCAACTAAAAGGCATAATTGCAATATTCAGAGCAATTTATGTAAATGCCTATCAATTATAGTTAGAATATTATATTTTTGAGTCAGTTAACATCCTTTTATGACATTAGAAAATGGAGATAAAGCTCCGAGTTTTACACTCAAAAGTTCAGATCTAAAAGATATAAGTCTATCTGACTATCAAGGTCAGAATCTTGTACTCTTATTTTTCCCACTCGCTTTTACTGGTGTTTGTACACAAGAATTGTGTCATATGACAGAAGATATGTCAAAATATGACGAGCTTAACGCCAAAATAATAGCTGTTTCAGTTGATAGTCCATTCACACTTGCTAAATTTAAAGAGGAAAATAGCATTAGCTTTCCCCTTTTATCAGATTTTAACAAAGAAGTATCCAGGGCATATCACGCTTTCTATGAAGAATTCGTTTTAGGATTAAAAGGTGTAGCTAAACGTGCCGTCTTCGTATTAGACGCAAATGGTAATATTCAGTATTCAGAAGTGTTGGAAAATGCTGGAAATTTACCCAACTTTGAAGAAATTGAGAACGCACTCTCAAATTTGAAATAACACTCTTAAAAAAGAACGAATGTCTAAAGAGCTAGATATTTTATTAAGTGATGCATTAAGTGATGTTTTAGTTGTAGAAAAAACAAATGAAACAAGCTTACAACTTGCACAACTATTGGTATATAATGACGACTTCAATACATTCGATTGGGTAATCCAATGTTTTATGGAAGTGTGTAATCATACTTTTGAACAATCCGAACAGTTGTCACTCATTGTTCATTACAAAGGTAAAGCCATCGTTAAAACAGGTAACCTGACTTTATTAAAGCCGATGAAAGACGCTTTAGTAGAAAGAGGATTATCTGCTGTCATTGAAACGACAGTTAATGAATAGAATTTGGCTTATTACTTACCTCCAGAGGTAAAATTTTTTCCTCATCCTTTTCTTGCAGACCCTGACGGTCTTCTTTGTTTAGGTAGTACTATCAATGTAGAAAATATTCTATTGGCCTATCAGTTTGGAATATTTCCATGGAACAGTTCAGACGAACCCAATTTATGGTTTTACACGCATCCCAGATGTGTTTTGTACCCTGATAAATTGAAGATTTCCAAAAGAATGCGTCCATTAGTAAACAACAACAAATTTGAAATTACTTTTGACACTTGTTTTGAAAAAGTAATCGAGAAGTGCAAAACCAAAAAAAGAAAAAATCAAGACGGCACTTGGATCACTTCAGAACTAAAAGAAGTCTTTTGTAAAATTCATCAGAAAGGCCTAGCGCACTCAGCAGAAGTATGGCACGAAGGAAAACTGGTCGGTGGCGTATATGGTTTAGCCATAGGAAGAATATTTTTTGGTGAATCCATGTTTGCTGACATGAGCAATGCCTCAAAATATGGTTTTATAAAACTTGTCTTGTTTCTCAAAGAAAATGGATTTACCCTTGTTGATTGCCAACAGAAAACTGATCATTTGTTAAGCTTGGGAGCAGAGACGATTTCTAAAGACAGTTTTTCAAACCAATTGAAAAGTAATATTTTTGAACCTCATTTATTAGGGCCTTGGATTTATAAATAAATACATGATAGAATTTGAAAAATATAAACTAGAAAACGGCTTAACTGTAATACTGCATAAAGATATAAGCACACCTTTGGTAACCGTTAATGTCCTCTATAAAGTAGGGTCAAGAAATGAACATATCAGTAAAACGGGATTTGCACATTTATTCGAACATTTAATGTTTGGTGGCTCAGAAAACATCCCTGACTTTGACTCCCCTATTCAGGTGGCCGGTGGAGACAATAACGCATTCACCAACAGCGATTTGACAAACTTCTACAGCATACTGCCTTCAGAAAATATTGAAACTGCACTCTGGTTAGAATCAGACAGAATGAAACAGTTGGATTTTAATCAAAAGAGTTTAGATATACAAAAAAAAGTAGTCGTTGAAGAATTTAAAGAAACAAGTATCAATAAACCTTACGGAGAACTCTGGCATGCATTGTCTGATCTCGCTTTTACAATTCACCCTTACCGATGGCCTACTATTGGTTTAAAACCCTCTCATATTGAAGATGCCAATCTTGACGACGTCAAAGCATTTTTTGAAAAACATTACAGACCAAACAATGCAGTTTTAGTGATTGCAGGCAATATGGAAATTGAAAAAACAAAAGCAAGCATTGAGAAATGGTTTTCTGATATACCTAGCTCGGTTATCTCAAATGAAAAAATACCTGTAGAACCACAGCAGTTATCTTTTCGAACAAAAACTTTAATTAAAGAAGTTTCTTCTGATGCTTTATATATGGCTTTCCATATTCCAGATCGTCTAGACAAAAGTTTTGGAGCGTTTGATATGCTTTCAGATATTTTTTCTGGTGGAAAGTCCGCGCGCTTTTATCAAAATCTACTTAAGGAAACTGAAATATTTTCTAGTGTATTTGCATACATCACAGGATCTATTGATCCCGGCCTATTTGTGATTGAAGCAAAATTGATCGGAGATAACAAGGTAGATGAGGCACGTACTTTGATATGGCAAGAATTAGAAAAAATGAAAGTGGAACTCATTTCCGAAAAAGAAATACAAAAAGTAAAAAACAGTTTGATAAGTTCAATTAGCTTTTCAGAGGTGAGTGTTATTCACAAAGCCATCAATTTAGCTTATTATGAAATGCTCGGTGATGCTACATTGATAAATAAACAAGAAGAAGACTATGTTGATGTCACTGCTGAAGATATCAGACAATTATCAATAAACACTTTTACAAAAGAAAATTGCTCTGAAATTATTTACTTAAGAAAATCGCAAAACTAAACATTGAGCTGCGTTATCACTTAGTTAAATAAACACATCATTAAGTTTATTGCTGTAGCTTTGAGTGCCTTCTTAAGGTTAAAAATATATTACAAATTGGGGTCACATGATGAGAATAATTATAACCTGTTTTATTTTTAGTACACTGTCCTTATCCGCGCAAGATTATTATGGTGGAGAAAATGGAAAAAAGTTAGATTGGTTTGTCTATTATCTTTCTGACAAATATGTAGATTCTTTAGATTACAACCATCTCACAGACTTAGCGATTAAACGTGTTGTACAAGAACTTGACCCTTACTCTTCTTATCAGACCAAAGCGGAAGCTGATGATCAATTAAGAAAAGATCATGGCTTAGCGCCAAAAGGCAGTGGTTTTAATTTTTATTTACTCAACGGGGTTAAACCCATTATCACTTATATTGCACCGCAAGGACCCGCCGAAAAACAAGGACTAAGAAATGGAAATCAACTTGTAGCCATAAATAATGTGCCGCTCCTCAATAAATCTGCAAATGAAATTTACGCTTTAATAAATAATGAAACTCAAGACGAAATAGATATTTCTTACTTGGATAATTATCAACAGAAAAAATTGGTTACGCTGGTAAAAGAAAACATCCCTTACTTAAGTGTGGAATCGCATTACATGCTGACAAAGGAAATAGGTTACATTAAAATTAGCAGATTCACCATAAATACAATGAAAGAATTTGTGCCTAAAATTGAAGCACTTCTCCAATTGGGTATGAAGGATTTGGTTTTAGATTTTAGAGGCAATAATGGTGGTGTAAAAAATCAAGCCATCGAATTGGCAGACGAATTCTTATCCGCAGCTCAACTCATCAATTATTCTGAAGGTCAGAACATGCCCAAAGAAGAATTCTTAGCGACAGAAAAAGGACACTTTGAGAAAGGAAAAATTGTGGCTTTAGCGGACAATGTATCTGCATCTGCCACAGAAATATTCTTGGGTGCGCTACAAGATTGGGACCGGTGTTTAATTTTAGGCACCCCTACCTATGGCAAGGGGCTTATACAACAATCCTTCAAATTAGGAGATGGTTCTACTATTAGACTAACAATAGGCCGTTTCTATTCTCCACTCGGTAGACATTTACAAAAACCACTGCAAGACAATTGGTTCTCGACACAAAGTGATCATATTCCTTCAGATGGTGTCCTTTCAAAAATGAAAATAGATGCGCAATACAAGTTGAAAACCAAAGGTTCTAGAGAAATTGTAATTGGTCAAGGTGGCATTTATCCTGACATCTATTTCGTAGCGCCCAAAGAAAATAAATTGTCATTTGATAGATACAATGACAAGGGGCATATTTATGGTTTTGTCGTTTATCAATTAGATCTTAATCGTGATGCGTATGCCTCTAGATTTTCAAATTCTACTGCTTTCAGAAACGATCCTACGATCAATAGAGAACTCGCCTCTGCTTTCAGAAAGTACATTGCGTTTAATGGTTTTAAAGAAGGAGAGGACCCTAGTTTTGGTACACCTAAGTCAGTAATCGATAAAGCAAAGGCTTGGATTGCAGGCCAACTCTGGGATGAAAATGCCTACTTTGAACTCACTAATAATTATGATACGACTCTGGATAAAGCCATTGAGCTTATTGAAAACAATACATTTCAAGAATTAAAAATTAAATACTAAGGTCGGTGAAAAGATCTGTTATATCTAATATACTCAGGAACGCCATAAGTAATTAAGGGCTTTCACAACGCAATGGTTACTACAAACTGCTGCATTTAAGCTCATTATTATCCAAGGCGCCGTTTCAGTTTCCTAAAATACCACTTCGTCAGAATTACGTTTTATTGTAAAGCTTAATAGTTCATATTTGAATCATTAATAATTCAGATAAATTAAGCAAACATGAAAACTAAATTCCTATCCGTACTGACACTTGCCGTTATAAATACTTTCATCCTACATGCTATAGGCAAAGAAATGAAAAGTGACCATTCAATGTTTATTTATGGCCAAGTCATCACAGACGATGGTGATATCTATAAAGGTCAAATTAGATGGGGAAAAGAAGAGGCCTTTTGGTTTGATATGTTTAATTCTTCAAAACCTGATAATGATAATTTAAAATGGTTGTCTGATGATGAGTTGGACGCATTAAATAAAAAAGATAAAGTAAATAAAGATTCATGGTACAATTGGGGCAATTCATGGTCGTCTGATAATGCGCACACACACAGTTTTAAATGTCAATTTGGAGATATAAAAAGTATAAAGCCCTTAAGAAAATCTAAGGTAATATTAGAGTTAAAGAATGGTGACGTATACACTCTAAAAGGTGGGTCAAATGATATAGGCACTCGTGTACTTGTAAACGATAGTGATTTAGGAAAAATAAAATTGGATTGGGACAGAATAGATAAAATAGAATTCATGTCAACGCCATCAAACTTAGACAGTACATTAGGTGAGCCACTATATGGTACTGTAGAAACAACAACAGAATCATTTACAGGTTTTCTTCAGTGGGATCATGATGAAAGATTATCTGAGGATGAATTGAATGGTGACACTGAAGATGGCGACTTGGATATTGAATTTGGAAATATCCGTTCAATTGAAAGAGCAGGCAGAAGCGCATCAAAAGTTACTTTAAAATCTGGTAGAGAATTTAAATTAAGAGGCTCAAATGATGTCAATTCTGAAAACAGGGGCATAATCGTAAACATTCCAAATATGGGCAGAGTAGATATAAAATGGGATGAATTTGAATCTATAAAATTTGAAGACACTTGGCCTACTTCAAATTTATCCTATGATCAATTTAAGGGTGATAAAAAAATAAGTGGCAGTGTAAAAACAGAAAATGGAAAAACATATAAAGGACTGATAACTTATGACCTTGACGAATCTTATAACTTAGAATTTCTAGATGGTATGCATAAAGATATTGAGTACTTAATTCCATTTAATGTAATAAACAAAATAAAACCACTTAACAGAGAAGAGTCAATTGTAGAATTAATAAATGGCAATGACATTGTCTTTGAAGACAGAGTGGACGTAAATAGTGGTAATGATGGTGTGCTTGTATTTACTTCCAAAAGAGAATTTGATTACATACCATGGAATGAAATTATAGAAATAGAGTTTGATAAATAAAGATTCATGTTAACTAGTAGTGAGACTAATCGTTAATCCTAGTTTAAGCCTTGGTGTGAGAGCCAAGGCTTTTTTATTTAGGGATGACGCTGATTCAAATTTGATTACACAGATTGTATTTAATGTACAAAACTGAAAATATCCTTTGGGAATACTGTCGATCTTATATATCCTAAATTATTTTTTGAGTCTATTGCCTCTCAGCTGCAAGTTGAGACGATCATATATATTTTAGATACAAAACATATCTTTTCTGGGTGATTGAAATCACCCACTTGATGTTATGAATGCAGTGTTTTTCAAGATTATATGTGCGTTTATAAGTGCTAAAGCACTAGAGACTAAATCCTGCATCAATGAAATTTATTTTTTAAATATATTTAATCTTGGCAGCAAGCTATGACTATTGATGGATACGGTCGGGGGTATTGTAGTAATACAATAAATCTTTTCTGGGTGATTAAAATCATCCGCTTGATGCTATGAATGCAGTGTTTTTTAAAATTATATGTGCGTTTATAAGTGCTAAAGCACTAGAGACTAAATCCTACTTCCATGAAATTTTTATTTTAAGAATATTTAATCTGTGTAGCAAGCTGTGACGATTGATGGATACGATCGGGGGTATCGCTGTAATACAATATATCTTTTCTGGGTGATTGAAATCACCCGCTTGATGTTATGAATGCAGTGTTATTCAAAATTATATGTGCGTTTATAAGTGCTAAAGCACTAGATGGGAAATCCCGATCCATGAAATTTTTATTTTAAGAATATTTAATCTGGGTAGCAAGCTGTGACGATTGATGATATTATTTAATTTAGTCATGACACAGTATGTATCATATTTGGTTAGCCTGAATTTAATTCAGGTCGTTTGGAAAAAAATCGTTTGTTAGGAAAAATAAAGCAGAGCTTTAGATACACAGATTCTACAAGCTGGAGCTGTCGAATAACAACAATTTTTAGGAGCAGCGATAATATCATAGATTTAAAAGCTGTCGCTGTCTGATAACAAAATCGTTTAGTATTTTAATTGCAACAAATTGTCTGCTTAATAATTCATGATACTGTTGGTGTCATATCTTTACCAAACAATATAAGTTTAAGTAAATTTTAGCATCTTACACATGATCAAATTATAATTTAATCTGTTAGATAAATATGAGTAAGTATAAATCAATAAGTATATTTCTGTTTTCACTATTGTTATTATCATCTGGAAGCATTTCCGCACAAGACTATACTGTAGACTGGGGACCAATCTATAAAAAACCAGGCGGCATAAATTCAGACTTAACCTTTTTGGGCATTTATGAAGATCATTACTATCTGATTGTACAAACACGCAATGAAAACATGTTGCTGCAATATAACATGGAGCACAAGCTGGTGGACCAAACACCACTAGTTTTTAATCACAATAACGACAGACTTGAAATAAAAGATATTATAACAACCCAAGACGGTCCATTTATTTACATGCACTATTTTTCAGAAAAATATAAAGAATGGATCATCTATGCATCAAGGTTTGATGGCGGTCAATTTTCAGAGCCAGAAGAAATATATTTTGAAGGCTATGATATTTCACGCAACCGCTTAAATCTTGCATATCGTAATTTCTATGAAAACATTAACAGCCAAAAAGATTTAGTCTTAAGTCAAGACAGTAGTCATGTCGCTTTTGTAAATGTTATCCCATCAGAAGACTACAGAAAAGATGATCTAATTTCTGTAGTTGTTTGGGATTCTAATTTGAATATAAAATGGAAGGCTCTTTATGATTTCAAGTTTGGCGATAAAGATTTTAATGTCAAAGAAGCTGTAGTTTCTAATTCAGGAGAAGTATTTTTTTTAGCATCGGTGGATAAAAGATTAGATTTAAATGGCAAGCCTATTTCCTTGAAACAAAGAAATCTACCAGATTATGTTTTTAATATTTACAAGCTTACTGAAAATGAGATCATAGAAAATAAAATTGATATAGGCAGATCAAAAGGAATTGTTGATGCAGGATTGTTTGTTGAAAACGAAGAGACTGGTGAAATCTTATTGGGTGGGTTTTATACCACTGACAATCCCAAATCGAGAGTAGAAGGTGTATTTTTTGCATCAGGAACTAAAAACATTGAAATGGGAGATTATAAAGTCCACCCTTTCAACTCAAGATTTTTAGAAGGTTTAGCCAGAACAAAAGCTATTAAAAAGAAAAAAGGTTTGTCTTATAATTATAATATCAAACACTTGCTTCGATACAATGACGGGACAATGGGCTTTGTTGCAGAAAATAGTTTTGTTACTAGAAATACAAATGGTGCCCAAATGATGAATTCTGGATTTGGCGGCATGGCACCTTTAAATTTCACTTACAGTTACACTACAGATGAAATAATAATCCCTCGATTTAATTTAAATGGAGAATTATTAAATATCGAAAAAATAGATAAGTCTTATCGAAGCGATGAACGCGACTACACTTCCTTTGCATTAGCAGAAATCAATGACGAAGCCATCTTGATTTTTAATGATCGCAAATCTAAAAAGGAAAGTAAAAAAATAAACAAAAAAGGTAATCGATATACTGACATGGCTATAATCGGACCAAATGGAAGTATAAAATATTACGAAACACTCTTTAGCAACCGAGAAAGTGAACTGCCATTTATTCCTCAGTTTTTTGGCTTTTCAGAAGATTATTTGATCGTGGGTGGAAGCTTTGGAAGTAAATTTACTTTTGGATGTGTTGATTTGAAAACGAGAAAATAACACTCAGAATGGGATACTAAAATCACCTATCAAGGAGAACAACGCAGTCCTGTAGGCACTAATGACATCCACCTTACGGCTATTAACTCTGTCTTAAATGACTGGTCATTTAAAAATTCTTAAACTAATAAAGCAGATGTTATCGAGGAAAACATCAATTTAAATTTACAAAATAGTCTGAGTGTAATGACAACGTTGCAATAGATTTTTAATTAACGATGGATGGTGGTCATGGGTGTCCAAGCGGTTGTTCCGATACTCTAAATGCCGACGAACCATCTACTAACATAAATCTAAATAATTTACTTTGGGATTTTTTTCAACTATATCAATTACCTTAAACGATCAAAAATAGAGTAGCGACATAAGCTTCAGTTATGAAAATAGATAGAGACTTATATCCGAGATTCAGTTTATGTTTTGGCTGTTAATTATGGGCGTAAATAAAAATAAATATGAAGCGTAATCCACATTGAATACCCAAACTATGATTTTCAATCTTAAGCCATAATAAAAGTTTTAAGAATATATCTTACGCAGATTGTCTTTACAGTATTTCTATGATTAATGAGATTAAAGTTGCAAACAAATGGAAAGTAGTTTCCAAAAGAAAAAAGCAGCTGAGAAAACAAAAATCAATACTTTCGATTCGCCACTTTAAAAGCTTCATTCAATGCCTTAAAATCCAATTTACCTTCATTGGCATTCAGATGATCTAAAATAGTAAGCGCTTTCGAAATTTTTAAATCTGCATTTTTAACAGTTGATACAATGTGTATAAGTGCCCGCTTTTTACCATCCGTCAATTTTTCAAAATATTGCTGCCCATCAGAATCACTTGAAAGTACCTCTTCAAATTCTTCAGGCATTGCCATACCATATTTACTATTATCTTTTTCTAAAGTAACATTAACTTTTTGCCCCAATTCTAATTTAAACGCTTTCAACTTAGGCTTGCTGAGCATAATAAAATTACCACCTTTCCCATCAGACATAAAACCTGCATGAAAATGATCATTGTCATTTAAGGTGCATAAAACGCGCTTCTTTCCATCACTACTTAAGGCTTTATACACTTTTTCGGGTACCATTACATGTACACTCCATAATCCTTCCTTAAATTTTGAGATTTCAGCTTTAAATTTCATATAATTAAAACTATAAAAAAAAGCTAAGTACACCTATGGTTAACATAAAGGATTTGTGGATTGGAGATGAGTTGGTTATCAAATCCAGCGGACGCGTTTGTCGCTTCGAGGGCATCCATGCCAATGGGAAGGCGCGACTTAATTCTAATGGTAAAATATATTTAGCCTCAGCAAAGAATCTTAAAATATATGATCCCAAATCTGAGGAGCCTATTCTTGATTTTAATGAGGAAAATCCTAAAAAAATGTGCTTTACAGATTTCCCAAAATCAATAGACCTTCATATAGAAAAACTAAAACCTGATCTCATCAACGCACTACCCGAACGCATCATTGATTTTCAAATTAAATCTTTTGAAACTTACTTAGAGTCTGCGCTCAAATTAGGCATAAATGATGTTGTAATTATTCATGGAAAAGGCAAAGGGATTTTAAAGCAATCCATTATTAGTTTAATTAAAAACGATAAAAGAATTCGATTATATACTGAAGTAAACGCTGGTGGAGCTCTTGAATTATTACTTTAATTCAATCTAATTTTATAATTTTTAACAAATAAGACGATCACCTATCTAACCAAGCTTTAAACAAAGGTGTGCGTTCTGTACTGATGACTATATCATCTTCGGAAGCAGGTTTTAATTTTAATTTTAACCGCCCTTTGAAATAGGGATGAATTTCATCGATGGCATCAAAGTTTGTAATAAACTGACGATTGAGCCTAAAGAAATTTGTAGGGTCAATCAGGTTATCAATCTCATCTAAAGTATTATTTACAGGCAAACGATTACCGTCCACATCAATAATAAATGTCATTTTATCTTTGCTAAAAAAGTAACTGATCGATGACGTCGGAATCGATTTAATTTTATTACCCAACTTACATAAAAAACGACTTTTATACTCTTTATTACTCTGGCTCAATAAATTTTTAAACTCAGTATATAAAGCAGACTGATCTTCTGTTTTTGAATTTGTCAGAGTATTGTACTTTTCAATAGCCAATTCTAATCGCTCTTTCGTCACTGGCTTTAAAAGATAATCTACACTATTCACTTCAAAAGCTTTGATTGCATATTTCTCGTACGCCGTAGTAAATATAATAGGACTAGTGACTTTGACTTCAGAATATATTGAAAATGAAATGCCATCTGCCAAATGAATATCACTTAGAATAAGATCGGGAGCCTCATTTTTATTCAACCAATCAATAGCCTCATCCACTGTATTAATGATATCCAATACCTCATACGCTGGATCTATAGATAGGGTTGTAGCTTTTAATTTTTCTGCAGCAAGATGTTCGTCTTCTATGATAAGAATTTTCATTTCGTTTTGTTTTAATTTTTAGTTTTCAGAATAAAATGCTCTACACATATTCAATTTCAATTAAAGGGAGATGTACCGCAAAAACATGATCTGTTTCAAATACCCTGACTTCCCTTTCTGTAAAAAACGCATATCTACTTTTAATATTAATTATGCCTGTTGCCTCTCTTTCTCTTGGCAGATACTTTTTCTTTTGTATATTATTTTTAACAACCAGTTCATTATCTTCTTCATAAATATCAATGCGTATCGGCTTTTCTTTACTGGACATATTATGCTTTATAGCATTCTCAACTAACATCTGAACCGACAATGGAGGAATCCCATTCAACTTAGCCTTATCGTTTATCTTAACATTGAAAAACACTTGATCTTGGAATCGTATTTTTAAAAGATAAATATAAGATTCAATCAATTGCATCTCATCATCTAATGTTGTCAAATCAGAATATTCTGTTTTTAAAATTTGTCTGTAAACTTCAGCAAATTTATCAAGATAAGATTTAGACAATTCAATATCTCGATCCATTAATGAGGATAGTATATTTAAGTTATTAAACAGGAAGTGTGGGTCTAAGTGGTTACGCAAAGTCAATAATTGAGATCGGGTGTTTTCTTTTTGGAGTTGCTCTGATTCAAGTTCTGATTTTCGCCAAGCTTGCAAAAATTTAAATCCAAAGAAAAATAATATGATAGGAATTATGATTCCTGAACCAAAAATATTCATGAGTATTATTTGGTCGGCATCTGGTGGGGCATCAGTAAATTCGTGTTTTACAATATGATAAACACAGTTTAGTATCCCCAATGAAAATACTGTACCTGAAATTAGCTGAACAAAAAAACGAAGTATTGGAAACCGGTTCCATGCTATAAAAAGATCAAGCAACCTGATCACAAGGAAGTTGACAATAAAAATGATTAATGCTGAACAAAGAATATAATAAACTGTCAGAAAATTTATTCTATCAGCACTGTTATCCTCAGAAGGCAAGAAGACAAAACTGATTAGCCTAAATAATACCAGTAGGACGATGGCTACAATAATAGGTTTAATAGTTTTAAGAAAAATCTTTAATTTTTGCATAGGATCACTTTATTATGATCTCATCAATATCATCCCATGGAATATGTATAGGTTCTTTTTCTGACTGTTTAAATAATAATATCCCATCATTATTTCTGCCAACATCTTGTTGCTCTCCTAATAAAAGTTCTTTCCCATTCTTTAAGTAGACCATAGAATAAGAACTGTTCTTTGGTACTATCCTCTCCACATTTCTAAATGGAATCTGATATTCTATATGATCTTCTTTTCCATCAATCAATTCAAATTCCCACATCTCATCTATATCAAATACGATAACGCCAGAAAAAGTTTTTCCATTAAACAGATTGATCTCTGCCACAATACCTTCAGGACTTGCAAAATCATCATATCCTATACCGTTTCTTGGGGGATCTAAAAACTCAATATGTTGAAAGCTTTTCCAAGCAACTTGAACACTACCTATACCCTCCTCATAAATGGCTATCCCTCTATTGTCACTATCACAATCATTTGATCCATCCAACTCCAATGTTCTGCCTGAATAGAAAGTCAACAGAACTCCTTCTTCTAATTTCTCGATCTCCTTAATATTTTTAAATGGAATTTCTTGATCTCCATGTCTGCTATCACCGTTCATAATATCCGTTCCTACTCGTTCGTCTAAGTCCCATTTTATGTATCCCTTAAATGTTTTTCTTCGCGTACTTACTTTTCCATATAGTGGCAAACCTGCAGGAGGATCTATACTATCAGGCGCTTGACTAAATTCAATTTTTTCTATTTTATTCCATGCCAATTTTATTTTACCCAATTCATAGTCCATTATATTTATAGTCGTACCTATATCATTAGATCCACCATTTAATTCATATGTGGCACCATTTTTAAACTCTACTTTTACTTTGGAAGATGACTTGACATAGATCGTTTTGATATCACCAAAAAATGATGAAAAAAGATGTGAAGTTGTTCTGTACTTGTCTTCCCATAAACTAGATAAATCCCAGTCAAAGTCAATCCACCTGCTCTTCTTTGTCTCTTTAGGTGACTCTATGTATTTATTACTTAGTTTCTGTGAGTTAAAAACGTCATGCCAAAAGAACTCTTCTTTACCCCAACGCATAAATCCAGAAAATTTTTCACCAGACTCTGTAAAAACAGTGCCATAGATATATTCTTTATTATGTTGTGCCTCTACACTTGAGGTCATCAAAAGCATAAAGAAAGCGATACAATATTTTATAATTATTTTCAAACCTTTAAGTTATACACACAATTTGAGACAAATCACCCAATAATACAAGGTCTTACGACTGAATATGGATATATCATTGATGAAGCGGACACCACATAAGAGTATCCCTTAAGTTATTGAATACATATCGATGATCGAGGAATTTAATTTACACTCAATATTTCTTAATTTGGTTAAAAATAAAATTATGGTCTACCATAAATATGTGCTTTTTAGCTTTTTAATATGTCTCATCGGCTTTTCGTGTAAGAATGCAAGTAAACAAAAAATTCATGATACGCCTGATTTGGGTCAAATATCAATTGAAGTGAGTACCTCAGCAAATGCTAAATCTGCTTTTGAAGAAGGTCTATTACTCTTGCACAGTTTTCAGTATAAAGATGCGGCAGAAAAATTTGCAGAAGCTCAAAAAATTGACTCTTCATTCGCCTTGGCTTATTGGGGAGAGGCAATGACCCACAATCATACTTTATGGCGAGAACAAAACAAAACTAAGGCTACTGACATTCTATATAGGCTGGGCGAATCAAAATCAGAACGATTGGCTAAAATTCCGACTGACTTTGAAAGAGACTTATTCGAAGGTGCTGAAATTATTTATGGTGAAGGCACAAAAAACGAGCGTGATATTTTGTACTCCGCGCACATGGAAAAGTTGCAAAAAAAATATCCAGACAATCATGAAGTTGCAGCTCAATATGCACTTTCCGTTTTAGGTGCCGTTGAAGAAGGGAGAGATTTTGACGCTTACGCGAAAGGTGCAAAAATTGCACAAAGTATTATTGATGAAAATCCAAATCATCCAGGCGCTTTACATTATCTCATTCACAGTTATGATGATCCTGAAAATGCACCTAAAGCCTTAGACGCTGCCAATCGTTATTCAAAAGTAGCACCGGACGCCAATCATGCTTTACATATGCCTTCTCATATTTATGTTGCTTTGGGAATGTGGGATGATGTCATCAGCTCAAATAAAGCTGCATTCGCGGCAAGCGATAAGAGAAAAAAAGAAAAAGAACTAGACAACGATGCCTTAGATTTTCATTCATTAAAATGGTTGATGTATGGTCATTTACAAAAAGGAGAGTTTGATGAAGCTAGAAAACTTGTTGAAAAAATGGAAGCATACTGTCATCAAGAACAATCTAAAAAAGCACTTGCGCATCTCGTCATGATGAAAGGTGCTTACTTTAGCGAAACAGAAAACTGGGGAGACGCCTTGAGTCAAGACACTTTTGATTACAGTAAAATGTCTGTTCAAATTATGGCTGTTCACAACTTTAATGAAGCCATGAGAGCCTATAACAAAAAAGATGCAAATGACATTAATAAACAAATACAATTGACCAAAGCATCAATCGCAGACGCTCAAAAGAAAGTAATGGCAGGCGGCGCTGCTATGTGTGGCGCCAACTATAATAGATCAATGCCTACACAACTTCACATTGATAGAGCTACTGTTATGCAAAAAGAGATGGAAGCTTTGATAGCACTTTTAAATAACGACGGACCAACTTTTGAAACATTAATGAAGGAAGCTACAGAATTAGAAGATTTAACAAGCTACAAGTACGGGCCTCCCGAAATTGTAAAACCTTCATCAGAAATGTATGCAGAGTGGTTAATAGAAAATGGCCGAACTGAAGAAGCTAAAATACACTTAGAAAAAGTTTTAAAAAGAGCGCCTAAGCGATTGATAGTTATGAATGCAATTGATCGTATAGTCACAAACAGTTAAAAATAATAATGCAGAAATTAATCTATACACTTTTATTTCTATCGTTCACTTTCTTACTATCGTCTCAAAGTGGCATAAAATTTTATGGAGGCATAAGCAATGCCAAAAATAAAAATTCATTAATCACACCTGAAGGCACTTCGCATCCTGGCTTTCACATTGGCGCTGATGCAAGATTAATGAATGGCAAAATGTATTTTGTAGTAGGCGGCCAATTTCACAGTATTGAATTTTTATCAACATCAGAAAAAACATATTTTTCAGTAGAGAATAAGATGAACTGGACAAAACTAAGAGCTGGCCTTGGATACACCTTATTTCAAATCAACAGTAAGTTTACTATTCGAGGCAAAACACTCGCTTCATTTAATTTTCTTAATTCCTATCCCAATGATTTAGCGAGTGCACCCTTTCAAAATTATAATTCTGGTACCGTAGGCGCTGTCCTTGGACTAGGGATGGATCTATTTAATTTTACATTGGATGTAGAATTTGAAAATGGGTTTTTTAAAACAGTGACTATGGTCGATGGGACTGAAATTAATTTTTTGACTTTGAGTTTGGGATATAAAATTTAGAGGAAGGTAACATGGTATCGGGGTTACAAGGGTGCGGAATTGTGAGTCATGGATTTCTCGGATTTAGATTGGATTGTTGAATCACGGATTACACTGATTTTAATTTTGATTGCGCTGATTGTTTTATTGGCAAGCTGAGGCTTGCTGCTTAGGATATTTATAATTGAAACTGAGGAAAGTAAATCTAGGCTGCACTTTTAAATCAAATATGTAACACCGTTAGTCATAAGCCAAAAACAAATGTGATAAATTTCAACAGGTAAGTGAATTGAAGAAAACTACTCGTCTTTTGAAGAAATCGCTTTATAATATTCTTTTCCACTTAAAGAGCAGCTGACAAATTCATTATATTGATTTTGATTCAGTCCTAATTGATTTGCCACATTTTTAGCTTTTGATGGTCCAAATTATTCTTGTGTGGATTAGGTATTTTCACTGTGCTAAAGTAAACATCATCGATAAATATTTTACCTCGCCAATGTGGAGCGCTTTTATTAACTATAGTTGGAGCAGCTTTTTTCAAAATGGCTTTTCTAACTTCTTTTTCAGTAAAGTTACGATACGCCATTAAGTTTCAATTTAGATTCAAATTCTTCTTTTATAAGCTTTGCTTTTGATGACAACTTGTATTTCTTAACGAACAAATCATCAAATAAATCATCTAAATCAAGCTTAATTTCATCAATCACTTCTCTTAAATCTTCAGAATATGAATATAAATTGAGCTCTGGAATCGAAGCTACTATCTGATTATCTTCACTTTCAATTGTAATTTTTATGGGACTTTTAAATTGAAGACCTGATGTACAAGTTAAATAATAATAAACGTCACCATCTTCAAATGATTTGTCTATAATATGACTTATAACGCAACCACCTTTCAGATTTTCTACAAAATCATAAACAGATTCTTTATCGTCAAAGGATCGACTTTCTAACAACAAAAGTCCATTAAGGGTAATCTTAAAATAATGACAATCATCACCTTCACATACTTCATAAACATACTCGGAATCAAGATTGATATAGTCATTTAAATTGGACAATGCTTTTTCCCTTGAATCAAAGTCAATGCTTCGAAACACAGAAAAACCTCGATAATCAAGGCATTCAAACCTAAAATTGTTATCTACTTTTATGATTTCACAAGTATACATATCAATTATACAACGTTTTGAATGAAGAACTTGTTTCAAAGATATGAAAAAGGCCTATGACTAACAATATAGATCAGATCATATAACCTCGTTCCTCGGAGAGACGATCGATATAATCATTCATTAGGTGTGACATTAAAAACACACATGTAACGAGGTTACAAGGAGACGAGTTATGGATAACACGGATTTTGATAAAAGATTTGACATCGTTAGGTGTGACATAATTTTTTGAATCACGGATTACGTGGATTTGACACGGATTACACAGATTGTTTTATTGGCAAGCTGAGGCTTGCTGCTTAGGATATTTATAATTGAAACTGAGGAAAGTAAATCTAGGCTCCACATTTAAACGAAATATATAACACAGTTAGGTGTGACATTAAAAACGCACATGTAACGAGGTTACAAGGAGACGAGTTATGGAAAACACGGATTTTGATAAAAGATTTGACATCGTTAGGTGTGACATAATTTTTTGAATCACGGATTACGTGGATTTGAC
>ENA-ORXM01001930-ORXM01001930.1-marine-metagenome-genome-assembly--contig:-NODE-1930-length-26382-cov-4.992283_pt1 | contig 26382 bp, 21 predicted proteins | sample MGYA00237867_ERZ511480 | MGnify/ENA primary metagenome ERZ511480 (study PRJEB26309, sample SAMN06266103) | marine metagenome | isolation source: Algal blade | place: United Kingdom:Sidmouth, United... | reverse complement strand
ATTCATCTTGGTCTTCGCGGGAGACCTTAAACTCGTTCGCCACAGCTTCTGCGGTATTTCCCATGCCCCAATAATAATCTTCGTGCCCTTCGCTCACTAAATCGTAGTTCAACTCGGTCTTATAACCTGTCATAGGCACGGAACTCATACTTTCTGCCCCTCCGGCGATAATGCAATCTGCCATTCCTGCTTGAATCTTGGCCGTTGCTATTCCGATAGTCTCAATTCCTGAAGAACAGAAACGGTTTACCGTAACGCCTGGCACATCTACAATATCTAAACCCATTAAAGAGATTAAACGCGCCATATTCAGCCCTTGGCTGCCCTCTGGCATCGCGTTTCCTACAATTACGTCGTCAATTCGTTTTTTATCGAAATCGGGCAGTTCTTTCATCATGTATTCGATTGTCTCGGCTGCGAGTTCGTCGGTACGCTTGAAACGGAATACGCCTTTTGGGGCTTTGCCTACTGCGGTTCTATATCCTTTTACTATGTATGCTTGTTTACTCATGATTATTTTTTTTGACAAAAGGACAAAAGGAGTAAAGAATAAAGACTATTTATCCAACCCTCCTTGAAATTTTGATATCATTTTTTGTAATTGTTGTATTCTATCTTCAAATTTTTCAAACGTGTCTGCGTCAATGTAATTTTCATTGTACGAGACAATTAATTGCGTTTCCCATTCAAATGCCGAGCCTAGACTAGTTTCTAAGAATTTACCAAAATGTTTATTCGTGCTTTTGCCACTTCCTTCTGCAATGTTTGATGGTATTGAAACGGCGCATCTATTCATTTGACTAATAAGTCCATATCTCTCTAAATCCGGAAAAGTTCGGGTCATTTTATAGGTGGCGCCAACTAAAGCCATGCCATCTTTCCAAATTTTAAGCTTTCTAAAGTTGTGAGTCATTGTCTTTTTTCCTTGCTCTTTCCATCTTTCTTCTAGTTACGAAGCGGCTTCCCCGTTTTCAACATATGCTGTATTCGCTCCAAAGTTTTCTTTTCGGTACAAAGCGATAAGAAGGCCTCTCGTTCAAGATCCAATAAATACTGCTCCGAAACCCGCGTAGGTTCCGACAAATCACCGCCGGCCATTACGTAAGCCAGTTTATTGGCTATTTTCTTGTCATGTTCACTGATGTAATGGCTCGCTTCCATAGAATCGGTTCCAACCAAGAACATTCCCAGCGCCTGCTTGCCCAATACTTTGATATCCTTCCTTTTTGGAGGTTTGGTATACCCCGCGTCTGCCATCAGCTGGGCATGGGCCTTCGCCGTGGCTATCTGCCGGTCTTTATTGACAACAACGATATCTTTTCCATGTTGCAGAATACCCAAATCGTAAGCCTCATACGCGGAAGTGGATACTTTTGCCATACCGATGGTCAAGAAGTATTCCTGTAGCACATTTAGTTCTACATCATTTTTCTTGAAGGTGTCCTGCGCACGTAGTGCAAATTCTTTCGAACCACCACCACCAGGGATGACACCGACTCCAAATTCGACCAATCCGATATAGGTTTCCGCAGCCGCGACGACTTTATCGGCATGGAGCGAAAGCTCACACCCGCCGCCTAAGGTCATACCGTGGGGCGCGGATATTGTTGGAATCGAAGAATATCGCATGCGCATCATGGTATCTTGAAACGTTTTTACCGCCATGTTGAGCTCGTCATATTCCTGTTCGACCGCCATCATGAATATCATACCTATGTTTGCACCTACAGAAAAGTTGGCCGCCTGGTTTCCGACCACTAAGCCAGCGAAGTCTTTCTCGGCCATATCGATAGCCTTGTTCAAGCCTGCCAAGACATCGCCACCGATAGTATTCATTTTGGACTGGAACTCTACATTTAGAATACCATCGCCCAAATCTTCTACGACTACGCCGCTGTTTTTGAATACCTCATTGGATTTTCGAATATTGTCGAGAATAATAAATGCATCCTGACCAGGAATCTTTTCCATAGATTTAGAGGGAATATCATAACAATATGTCGCCCCATCTTTAACGGAGTAAAAAGTTTCTTTACCGGCCGCTTTCATTTCGGTCACCCAAGTAGCAGGTTCTTGACCTTCGGCTTTAATGAACTCCAATCCTTTTTCAAGTCCGATGGCATCCCAAATTTGGAAAGGCCCGTGTTCCCATCCAAAGCCGGCCTTCATGGCATCGTCAATCTTATAAAGTTCATCTGTAATTTCCGGAATTCTGTGGGATACATAAGCGAACAACTGCCCAAAGCTCTTGCGGTAGAATTCACCTGCTTTATCTTTTCCTCCCGCTAAAATAGAAAACCGGTCTACGACTTTATCGACGGTCTTTGTTAATTCTAAAGTAGCGAATTTGGCGCTTTTTTTAGAACGGTAGTCCATCGAATCCAAATCCAAAGTCAAGATTTCGGTCTTTCCTTTCGCATCTTTTGACTTTTTATAGAACCCTTGTCCGGTTTTACTGCCCAACCATTTATTTTCCATCATGGTCTCGATAAAATCGGGCAGTTTAAAAAGTTCGTGCCTTTCGTCATCGGCACAATTTTCATAAATACCGTTGGCGACGTGCACCAAAGTATCCAGGCCAACTACGTCTACCGTACGAAATGTTGCGGATTTAGGCCGACCGATGACGGGGCCGGTCAATTTATCAACTTCCTCTACGGTCATGCCCATTTCCTTTACCATATGAAAAAGGCTCTGAATACTGAAGATACCGATACGGTTTCCGATAAAAGCTGGAGTATCCTTGGCAACGACGGATGTTTTTCCTAAAAACTTTTCTCCATAACCATTGAGAAAACTCAAAACTTCTTCTGAAGTTTTTGGGCCTGGAATGATTTCAAAAAGTTTTAAATAGCGTGCGGGATTAAAAAAGTGCGTACCGCAGAAATGTTTTTGAAAATCATCACTACGCCCTTCCGACATAAACTTGATGGGTATACCGGATGTATTTGAAGTAATCAATGTACCTGGTGTACGATGCTTTTCGAGATTCTCAAAAACCTTCTTTTTTATATCCAAGCGCTCGACGACTACTTCAATAATCCAATCTACTTTTGAAATTTTAGAAATATCGTCTTCTAAATTTCCGGTAACGATACGGCTTGCAAATTTTTGATGATAGATAGGGGAGGGTTTTGACTTCAAGGCTGCAGCCAACGCATCGTTTACAAGGCGATTGCGTACGACCTTATCCTCTAAAGTGAGTCCCTTTGCTTTTTCCTTTTCGTTCAACTCCCTTGGAACGATATCGAGCAACAAAACTTCTACACCGATATTGGCGAAATGGCAAGCTATGCCACTTCCCATGATTCCGGATCCGATAACCGCTACTTTATTGATATGCTTGTTCACGCTTTAGGTATATTTAATTATAGGTTCAAGTGGATTTATGACCATTTATTGCTTTGTCATTTGAATAGATATTTTTTTCGGATATGAGTACGTTGATGGTATCCATAACTTCGAAAAAACTATCTAATTTTTCTAGGGAAACTTTTTCTCGAACCGATTCATTGAACCGAAGCACGGCGTCTTTGGAATCTTTTCGTTTTTCAAGTCCGAAATCGGTTAGATGAATCAATACGCCCCGCCCATCTTTCGGATTGGGTTTGCGCTCTATTAGCCCTTTCTCCTCCATACGCTTCAAAATACGCGATAGACTTGTGGCCTCCATCCCCATTTTTGGACCGAGTGCCGTAGATGGCGTACCTGTTTTCGGATCAATACTCAATAATGTAAAGCCAACGGCCATGGTCGAACCGAATTTTTTGGCCTCTTCGTTATACATTCGGGCTACGGCCTGCCAAGTTGCGCGAAGTGCATAGTCTATTGTGATTTCTTTCATTGGTCGGATTAGGTTAGTCAAATATAATAAAATTTATTATGCATGCATAATAAAATAAATAATTTTTTGATGGAATTAATAAGAGGAGATGTTGCCCATAAAGACCGAATGGCATTACAGTTTTTTGTGGAAAGTAGACTGTAACAAAATTATTCTTTGAATACCTCTAAAAATTTCAGAATTTACCATTTTGAATTGGAAAGGCTTGAGAGGGCTTCGAATAGAAGAGGTGATTTCCATCGGTTCTCCAAGTTATCTACCGACCATAGATGTCATTATAGAGATGGAGGTACTTCTCTTTAATGATTTTTCGTCGAAGCTTCATGGTAGGTGTAAGATGGCCCTCGCCAATGCTCCAGACATCAGGGGTGAGCCGAAACTGTTTTACTTTTTCCCATTTTGCAAATTTTTCGTTGGCCGAATCGACTTCCTCCTGATAACATGCCAGCACTTTTTCGTTCAAAATGATATCGGAATTTTCGGGGATAGTAATGTTATTGTTCTTGGCCCATTCGTTCAAGTATTCAAAATCTGGCTGTATCAAGGCTGCTGGCATTTTTTCTCCCTCACCAACGACCATAATCTGTTCTATGAATCGTGATTGCTTGAAACGATTTTCCAAAAGTTGGGGCGCGACGTATTTTCCACCGGAAGTCTTGAACATTTCTTTTTTACGGTCTGTAATTTTTAAGAAGCCATCGGTATCGATTTCTCCGATATCCCCCGTATGAAAATAACCGTCGATGATAACCTCGGCAGTTTTTTCGGCGTCTTTATAGTAGCCCATCATAACTTGCGGGGCTTTGATGCAAATTTCGCCATCATTGGCAATCTTGACTTCGGTGTTATCGATAGGTTTTCCGACAGTACCGATTCTAAAACCGTCGTTGCGCATATCGTTTACGGAAATTACGGGTGAAGTCTCCGTAAGACCATAACCTTCCATCAGACCAAATTCAGCAGCATTGAAAATTCGGGCCAATCTTGGCTGTAGTGCTGCGCTACCTGAAGCGATAAGACCGAGGTTTCCACCGAGACCTTCTTTCCATTTACTAAAAATTAGTTTTCTGGCCAGGGCCAGTTTTTGCTCGTACCACCAGCCATTTTTTCCATAGGGCTCGAATTTCAATCCTAAATCTATCGCCCAAAAGAATAATTTCTTTTTGATGCCCGAGAGTTCAGTACCCTTGGCCAGAATTTTATCATATACTTTTTCCAACAATCGCGGTACTGCCGTCATTACATGCGGACCTGTTTCCTTCAGGTTTTCACTGATGGTCTCTAGCGATTCGGCATAATAGATCGTGACGCCCCTAAATTGGTACAGGTAGATCAACATGCGTTCGTAGACGTGGCAAAGCGGTAAAAAGCTTAACGATTTTGTCTTACCGTCTATAATGGGAAAGCGTTTGGAGCTTTCCAGTGCATTACTAACTAAATTATTGTGAGAGAGCATTACACCTTTTGGTCTGCCGGTGGTTCCTGAAGTATAGATCAATGTGGCCAGGTCAGAGGGTTTTACGGCTTCTTTACGGGTATCGACTTCATTCTGATTTGTTGTATCCGCACCGAGGTCCAATACCTCTTGCCAATGCTTACAAGCTGAAATTTTATCGAAAGAATATACCTCCACTAAGGTCGGCACCTGATTTTGTATGGCTTTTACTTTTTCGAGTACTTCTTGACACGAGACGAAACAGTATTTTGCTTCGGAATGATTGAGTACATAGGCATAATCTTCTTCGGAAATCGTCGGATAAATTGGTACGTTCTGTGCACCTAGCTGCAATATGCCGATATCCATAATATTCCATTCCGTGCGATTGGTCATGGAGATAACCGCAATCTTATCGTTGGTTTTCACACCCATTCGCAATAAAGCCCTGCTAATGGAATTTGCCTTATCTAGATATTCTTTTGTAGAAGTCGAAACCCATTTACCGTCATATTTGGTCACTAGTGATTTTTGTAGGTTGAACTTCTCCAACTGATAATACGGAAAGTCGAAAAGGCGGGTGATATTTTGCATAGTTAGTTTCTAATAGGTAACTGCAAAATAGGGAAAGAACATGGGATTATAAAACGGGTCTGCTAAAAACCTGTGTTAATTGTTGTGAATATTTCAACGAAATAGGTATATACAGTATGAAAACCTTCTTTTTGATTAGCGCTTGCTAGACTAAATGCAGTTTCATTCCCTCGTGACTATCACTAAAACCAATATTCTTGTAAAAGCTAATGGCCTCAGGCCTTTTTTTGTCGGTTGTCAATTGGACCACATGGGCGCCCTTTTCTTTGGCTCTTTGTATAGCCCAAACGAAAAGCTTACCGCCAATGCCTTTTCCACGATATGCTTCATGCACCCGAACCGCTTCAATTTGAGCTCTAATACCGCCTTGATACGTTAAATACTGAATGAAGGATAGTTGTAAAGTACCGATAACTTTGTTTTTATCGTTTTCCATGACTACCACCTCTTGGTTGGGGTCGGAGTCAATGTTTGCAAAAGCTTCAAAATATTTTTGTGGAAGCGGGTCTTGGTAATTTTCACGAAGCTGGCCCAACTTATCGTTGGCTATCATTTCAACGATGGTGGGGACATCTTCTTTTGTGGCTTGACGTATTTTCATGAAAAAGAGTTTTCACAATTTCTATTGAATATTTTAAATCTGCCGTCTGCTATTGCTCACTACTACTGCCCACTTTCTCTACCCACTCCTTGGCATTTACAAAAGCCTCAACCCAAGGCGAAACTTCATCGTTTCTATCTTTTGGATAATGCGCCCAGTTCCAAGGAAAAATAGACCGCTCCATATGAGGCATGGTTACCAAGTGCCTGCCCGTTTTATCGCAAAGCATTGCGGTATTGAAGTCGCTGCCGTTTGGATTTGCAGGATAGCCTTCGTATCCATATTTAGCAACGATATGATAGTTTTCTTCGGAATGTGGAAGGCTAAACTTCCCTTCCCCATGGGATATCCATACGCCCAAAGTTGCACCTTCCAATGAAGATAGCATAACGGAATTGTTCTTTTGAATATTAACCGATGTAAAGTTGCTCTCATGCTTCCCAGAATCGTTATATGTCATTTTGCCGTGGGTCTCGTGTTCGGGATTGATGAGATTTAATTCCATAAACAACTGGCAACCATTACAGATACCTACAGAAAGTGTGTCAGGGCGAGCAAAAAAGTCCATAATTGCCTTGTTTGCCTTTTCGTTGTACCTGATGGCACCCGCCCAACCTTTGGCGCTTCCTAGAACATCGGAATTCGAAAATCCGCCTACTGCACCCAAAAACTGAATATCCTCTAAAGTTTCCCTGCCGGAAATCAAATCGGTCATATGCACATCCTTAACATCGAATCCGGCCAAGTACATGGCATTGGCCATTTCACGTTCAGAATTGCTTCCTTTTTCTCTTAGGATAGCTGCTTTGGGCCTTGCTGTCCGGTCGAGCCCAGTCGAGACCTCGTTCTGACCTCTCGACTGCGCTCGAGGAGACAACTTACCCGTAAATTGGCTTGGGAACTTATATACTAATGACTGCTTCTTATAATTCTGAAAACGCTCTTTTGCCAGACCGTTCGAAGTTTGTTTGTCATCCAACAAATACGATGTTTTGAACCAAGTATCTCTCAGCGACGCAATATTCAAGCCCATTTCCATACCACCATTCTTGATGGTTAAGGTTGCTTCTGAAACCGCTTTTCCTAATTTTTTGAAATCGATATTTTGCTTGGTTAGCGTTTGTTCTATGGATGTATCCTTAGACTGGAAAACAATCCCCGCATTTTCCGAGAATACTAATTTGATGGTGTCTTGTTCGCCTAAACTAGAGAGGTCTAATTCAGCGCCTAAATCGTTATCAGCGAAACATAATTCCAATAAGGTAGTAATTAATCCGCCCGCGGCAACATCATGGCCTGCAATGATTTGCTTGTCTTTAATTAGAGTTTGAATTGAATTAAATACCGTTTTGAAATAGGCATCGTCTTTTATGGTTGGTGCCTCACTTCCAATGGCACTTAAGACTTGTCCGAAGGAAGAGCCACCAAGCTTATAATCGTCTTTTGATAGGTTGATATAATAGATATCGCCGCCGTCTTTTTGAAGAACGGGTTCGACTACTTTGGTGATGTCGTTACAATTTCCAGCAGTAGAAATAATCACCGTACCGGGACTGATTACATCCCCATCTTTGTATTTCTGTTTCATGGAAAGGGAATCCTTTCCGGTGGGTACGTTAATGCCCAAATTAATCGCAAAATCGGAAATGGCTTGCACCGCTTCGTAGAGTCTAGCATCTTCCCCTTCATTCTTGCAGGGCCACATCCAGTTGGCAGAAAGGGAAACTGATTTCAATCCGTCTTTCAAGGGCGCCCAAATGATATTGGTCAAAGCTTCCGCAATACTATTTTTACTTCCTGCAGCGGAATCGATTAACCCTGATATGGGGGAGTGGCCGATACTGGTTGCAATCCCTTCTTTTCCCTTAAAATCTAGTGCCATAACACCCACATTGTTCAAAGGCAACTGTAACGGACCTGCACACTGCTGTTTGGCAACGCGACCGCCCACACAACGGTCTACTTTATTCGTCAACCAATCTTTGCAGGCTACGGCTTCCAACTGTAAAACTTGCTCTAGATAGTCGTGGAAGAATTCTAAGGAATAATTTGCATCCGCATAGTTTCTTTTTACCGTCTTGTCGGTCAAAATCGTTTTTGGGGAACTTCCGAATATATCGGAAAGATTCACATCCATAGGCTTTTCGCCTGTCGTTTTTGATTCGAAAGTAAAACGATCGTCTCCCGTAACATCACCGACTTCATACATGGGAGAACGTTCTCTTTCTGCAATTCTACCTAACAACTCAGCATCGTCTTTACCGATTACCAAGCCCATACGCTCTTGTGATTCGTTTCCGATGATTTCTTTGGCGGATAGGGTAGGGTCACCAATGGGGAGTTTATCCAAATCGATTTTCCCGCCGGTTTCTTCTACTAGTTCGGAGAGACAGTTGAGGTGTCCGCCTGCACCATGGTCATGAATGGAAACAATAGAATTCACATCATTCTCCACCATACCCCGAATGGCATTCGCGGCTCGTTTCTGCATCTCAGGATTGGAACGTTGTACGGCGTTCAGTTCAATAGCCGAACTGAATTCGCCCGTATCGGCGCTAGATACGGCTGCTCCGCCCATTCCGATGCGGTAATTGTCACCACCCAGGATAACGATTTTGTCTCCTGTTTCAGGAGTATCTTTTAAGGCTTGATCCGCTTTTCCATAACCAATACCGCCGGCTTGCATAATGACTTTGTCGTACCCTAATCTGCGTCGGCTCTCGTGCCAAGTTCGCTTCGCATGTAGAAACTCTTTGGAATCGTCCGGGCCATTTTCTATGGAATTGTAACCGGCGTCAGGTATTGCTGTAGTGGACTGGTGCTCAAAGGTCAGCACACTACCGGTAATTAAGGGTTGTCCGAATTTATTGCCAAAATCCGAAGCGCCGTTGGAAGCTTTGATTAAAATATCCATAGGCGTTTGGTAGAGCCATTCGCGCTCAGGCATGGCCTTTTCCCAAGGTCTGTCTTTTTCCAACCGCGAGTAGGCAGTCATGTAAACTGCCGTCCCGGCCAATGGTAAAGAACCTTTACCGCCTGCCAAGCGATCACGTATTTCGCCTCCCGAACCCGTTGCAGCGCCATTAAAAGGCTCCACAGTGGTAGGGAAGTTATGAGTTTCCGCTTTTAGGGAAATTACGGAATCGAATTCCTCTTCTTGATAAAAATCAGGTTTGTCGGCGGTTTTTGGCGCAAATTGAATGGCTTTTGGTCCTTTTACGAAAGCGACATTGTCTTTGTAGGCGGAAACAATATCATTCGGATTTTGCTTTGAGGTCTCTTTGATCATTTTGAACAAAGAGGTGGGCTTTTCTTCCCCATCGATAACAAATGTGCCATTAAAGATTTTATGGCGGCAGTGTTCGGAGTTGACCTGACTGAACCCGAATACTTCGGAATCAGTCAGTTTGCGACCCATTTTGGTGGCAAGGGAATTTAGATAGTCCACTTCCTCTTCGTTTAAAGCCAAACCTTCTTGTTGGTTATAGGCTGCAATATCTTCAATTTCCAAAATGGATTCCGGCTTCACATCTATGGTAAAAATATCTTGTGTAAGTCCGTTATATTTTTGGGAAATCATTGGGTCGAACTCCGTAAATGTTTCCGTAACGCTTTGAAACTCTTCGATTCTCACGATTCCTGAAATACCCATGTTTTGGGTGATTTCGGTAGCATTGGTGCTCCATGGCGTTATCATGGCCGCCCGTGGACCAATAAAAAAGGCGTCCAATGACGCCGCGTTGATTTGTGGTTGGTTGCCGAACAACCATACTAGTTTTTTTGTGTCTTCCTGAGAAAGTTCTTGGCTGGTTTGTACTGCAAAAACTTTATGAGCTACATCCCCGAAAAAATGAATCATTTATGGCCTGAATTGTGTAGTTTAAGAAAGCCACAAATTTACGTCTTTTTCTTGCTTTTTTTTGGTGGATTTAAAACAGTTTTGAACGAGGGATGTTGATAAAGTTGCATGGATTTTTGGGACGGACTTTCCCGAAGTAATTTACTTTCCTTTTTTCTTACCTAGGGAAATCTTGTAGTCATCTGTGTTCCCTTTGACCTTTAGATTAAGGTATTTCGTTTTTTTGTTGGGATCAACTTCTACAATCTCATCTTCTTGCTCTTGATTCGAAATAGAATCCCTCTTTTTTCCAAATAATTTCCCCCAAGCTGCTTTTTTCACCATTTGCCAAGGAATACTCACGTAATAATCGATATTTTGATTGTTATCATGCGTGCCGGACAATTCCATATGGCCCAAAGTAGATTCGATGGTCATGGCGGGAATAGTAATCTTCCCTTTTTTGATAGCCAAGCTATTTTGTAAACTGTCAAACCGTACGTTTTGCAGGTTTTTATCCCCCATATAATCTGAAAGCGCCAACATCGGGTCGTAATTTTTTAATCTTCCGTTTAACACCCGTACATCCATTTCTAAGGTAGATTGGTCTAGGTCTGGTACCATATCGGGGTATACTCGAATCTTACCCTTAATTCTAGAGGTGAGTTGTCCTTGTAAATTTTCTGAAACGAGATGGTCTTGCCCAAAATTTTCGAATTTGAACAGTAACTTATCCAAATCAACCTCATTCAAAACCAAATCGGGCTGCAAATAAATATGTTTTGGATCGCTACCATTGAAATAGCCACTTAATTGCACATTTCCTCCTGCGGCATCCATATGTAGCGTATCTATATAAATGTAGTGGTTGGGTGTTGTTCTTAAATCTGCTTTGATATTTTGGAGGTCAATTCTGTGGTATATAAAATGAGCGATATCGGCTTTAAACCGCATATCTGTGAAGGGCAGCTCATATATGTTGAAGGCCTCTGCATGTGCTGCCACATCTTTCGTTTTTGAGGTGACCACTGCTGTTGGTTTCGGAGGACTTAGATCGAACTTGAAAAGTGCATCAAAGTTGATGTAGTTGGCCTTTACCGCGAGATAATTATCCCTTTTCTTGATTTTCTGATCTTCGCCCAAATAATAGTTTAAATCGAAATTAAAATTGGTGGTTCCTATTTCCCCATGAAAATCTTTGATTACCAAGTGTTCCTCTTCGTAATGTATGTTTCCCCTAAAATTGTCAAAGCGAAGTGGATGCAGTTTCATTTTTGCATTTAGCTTGTCTAACCCCAAATCGATGGAATGTAAAGCAGAGTCTTTATAATGCATATTAGAGTTTAGATGCAATGCCAAACCATCAAAAGCTTCATGGCGATACTCTTTTGGAACATAATTTTCGCTCTGATACGAAAAGATATCTTCTAGTTTTAAAGTATTGGAAGTTAGGTTGATATCTAAATCAACATCACCGTTACGTTCGGGTTGCATCCAAAAGGCGTAGTCATGAATTAGTCCGTCAAAATTGAAATCACTATCATCGATATATCCCGTAAAATTTTTGATTTTCAAGTCTTTGTCATCAATTAGAACATCGGCATGAAAATCATGTAGTTGATGCGGATAATGCTTTAAGTCTGCGTACAAACTATCGACAAAAAATTCTCCTTTCGGTAAATATTTGGATTCTGTAAAGTCTTTCGCAGAGGCCTCAAAGGAAAGCCCCAAGCGTAAGTCTTTGATTTGTTCATCGAAACCGGTTTGGGTACTGTCTTGTTTTGAAAAACGGGTCAATTCGGCAATATCTAAAAACTTGGATGAAATGTCTAAATGGGTTTTTACGGGGATGTTCGTATGATGCACAATTGCGGGTAAGTTGGAAAGAAAACCGCTAATCGATAGATCTGAATTACCCATGAGCATTTCAAACCGATGCAGGGTCGCTTCTTTGCCGTTCATTACCAAATGTACATTCATATCGTGTAAGGGAGCGGGGAGTTCTTTGGATACCAAACTCAAGTCTTTTATCAGCAACTCTGTAAAATAGGCTTGATTGAGTTTTTGGAGAGCAATTTCAGGCTTGTCAATATCAATAATATCGTGAAAGTTCATTTTCAGCGAAACTTCTCCCGAGGCATCTTGTACTTGCTCAAGATCAAGAAATTTTGCAATAAAATCCAAATCGAAATTCGAGTATACTTTCATTTCCACTTCTGGATTTTCAAAATTCTTCACAAAAATGGAACCTTCAAATTCTCCCTTTTCCAAAGATGCAGTCATATCGGTAAGAGAGAATTCCATGGTGCTTGCATTTCTTTTTTCTCCGTTGGTAAAATGGCCGTTAAACCCCATTTCATCTATCTTTTTATGCCTTTCCGTATTTTCTAGAAAGGCTTTACTGGCCCCGAAATCGACGTTTATAGCTGGGGTGTTGCCTTTGTTAGATGGACCTTGGATACTCGTGTAAAAATAGATTTCACCGGCATTTTTGTATTGCTCCAATATGGGTATGACATCAGTGGGGGCAAAAGCGATTAGCATATCAAAATTGGGCTTTGTGCCTTTTAGATACAGGTTAAGGTCTACGTCGTTTTCCGTGTCAATAGAACCTTCTAACTCAAAATCGCCATTTTCCATTACAATACCCGAAGGTTGTATATCAAGAATACCCGTATTTTCATCAAAAACCAGGTCCGTATGCACTTCAAAATGTTTTTTATTAATGTAGGTCGTATCTCCCTCTTTTATCACATTTAATTCAAAATGGGTATCAATATGCCCGGCGATAATATGGTCCTTTGAACTAAAACCACCCGTGCCTTCGTAGATAAATTTTTCGACATCAGTATTCGTGGCCTCATCTAAGGTGTGGATATCCAAACTTTTAAGTTCAATCTTTTTTAGATGAATATTGGTAGATGGTGTTTCCGTTTCAGTAGTGCTTGCTAAAGAGTTTTGAATATTCGTCGTATTATTTTCATGAATAACAATATTAAAAACACCTTCTTCAACAATTACAGATTGAATATCATAGTTTCCTTGCACCATGTCCCACAGGTTAAAGCCTACGTAGATGTCTCGTACATTCATTATGATGGGTGCTTTGTCTTCCTTGGTTTCAAAGATTTGCACATCATCCACTTTTATAGAGACGTATGGAAAGTTTGCAAAAAGAGACAGGTCACTTTCACCAACTTGAATAAGACCTTTATGTTCTTTGTTTAGTTTTACGACCTCACCTTTAATAATGTCAGATTGGTTGCTCTGAATGTATAGGATGATGCCTCCTAATAGTAGCATAGGAGCTATGATGAGCACTGCTAAAATTCGTTTCCAGAATTTTTTACGCTTCAAAATAGCGGTCTTTGGGGTTAGAAAAGGTGTGTCGTTATAGTAGTAACGAATGCGGAGCGAAAAACTTGTCTTAGTATAGGATTAGCTTTTGAATCAATGGTAGGTGTGGTATAGCTGTTTTGTTTTTTATGGGGTTGAAGTTATGTTTAAGTTGTCGGTTTCTTAAGAGTAACTCAGAACGGCACTCGTTACAATCGAGCGCTAGCAGGGGAAGCTGCATGAGAAGTACGTTGGTTCATGCGCTGGTGGGCCGTGTTTTTTGATGAATTATGAGGGTTACTTTGAAGGTTGGGGTTTAACCCGCTCTTTACTCTCTCCTTGTTAGGAAGGAAACAGTTGTGGGAGGCTGTTATAGATAAAACTACGATTTCTCCAACAACGCCATATAAAACCCATCAAATCCGCTTTTGGAAGCATAGATTTTCTTCTCTTTTGACATGGTGAAGTCTTTTCCTTCTTCGGAGGCTAAAAAAGAAACAACTTGATCGTTATTTTCCTGTGGAAGAATAGAGCAGGTCGCATAGACCATTTTACCGCCCGGTTTTAGGATTTTGCTATACGAACGGATGATTTTGTGCTGGGTTTTGGTGATTTTCTCTAAAAATTCGGGCTGCATTTTCCATTTTGAGTCTGGATTTCTACGAAGTACGCCCAAGCCGGTACAAGGTGCATCAATCAAAACCCGATCGGCGCTTCCATAGAGTTTTTTAAAGACCTTGGTAGCGATGATTTCTCTAGGTTCAATATTGTGCGCGCCATTTCTACGGGCGCGCCGTTTGAGTTCTTTCAATTTACTGCCATAAATATCCATTGCGATGAGCTGCCCTTTGTTTTCCATCAAGGCCGCCAGGTGAAGCGATTTGCCTCCGGCACCGGCACAAGTATCCACAACGCGCTGGCCTGATTTTACGTCTAAAAGTTCGGCAACAAGCTGCGAACTGGCATCTTGTACTTCGAAAAAACCCTTTTTAAAGGCTTCCGTTTGGAAAACATTTGCACGTTCTGGAAGACGAAGTGCCACCGGATAGCCCTTAATCGGTTCCGCCACGATATTTTCCTCCAACAAGGTCTTACGAAGGTTTTCCTTGGTGGTTTTTAATGTGTTCGTGCGTAGAATTACTTCAGCAGGCTCATTAAGCTTTGCCAATTCCGCTGTCCATAATTTATCGCCCAATGCCTTAACGCATAGCTCATCGATCCAGTCGGGTATTGCCTCCCTATATTTTCTTATTTTTGAGAGTTCGTCGAACTTTCCTTTGATACGACGCTCGGGTGTGGGTTCGATTTGTTTCCAATCGGGTAATTTTATTCCGCTTAAAACTGCCCAAACTGCCCACATACGGAACAGATCTTGTCTACTGTAAGGTGCCTTGACTTCAGCAATTTCGGCATACAGCCTTTTATAGCGTACCATCTCGTAGGTGGTCTCTGCAATAAACCCACGATCGCGAGAACCCCATCGCTTATCGAAACGTAGTACTTTCTGAACCACTTTATCTGCATATTCATTTTCATTGAATATGAGATGTAGGGCGTCGATAACGGCAAAGACTAGATTGCGATGTAACTTCATCTTAAAAAATTAAGGCTGCAAAGGTATGGTTTTGCCTATGAATCCATTTACATTTGAGAAACTTTATAACAATGCGATATCTTTCCGTTCTCTTATCCTCAGTTCTGATATTCGCTTGTACGGATAATCAAAGGAGAACCCCATATACTTCGGTACAAATAGAAACTATCTATGCTGATTCACTAAGCATAAGGGCCATTGAGATTATGGGCAGTAACTTGGGTTATGCGGCGAACAAAGGCGTATTTGGCAGTATCGATTTAAATACTGGAAAAGTCAGGGAGAGCCAACAGAAATACCATACAAGTATTCCAGAATTCCGTGCCGTTGCCCATACTTCAAATGATTTTTTTATGCTATCTGTGGCCAATCCGGCACTGTTATACAAAACCGGGGACAATGGCCGAATGGACATGGTTTATAAAGAAGAGGGCGACGCAGTTTTCTATGATGCTATGACTTTTTGGAACGACAAAGAGGGAATCGCTATAGGTGATAGTATGAACGGCTGTTTGTCGATCATTGTCACTAGGGACGGAGGAAATATCTGGACAAAATTGGCCTGTACAGAATTGCCGAATGGGATGGAAGGTGAAGGTGCATTTGCGGCGAGTAATACCAATATAAAGGTAATTGGAAGCAAAACTTGGATTGCCACCACGGCCGGCCGAATCTATTTTTCACCGGATAAGGGAAAAACTTGGGAAATTCAAGATACTCCAATTGTAAAAGATGCCCCGACACAGGGTATTTATTCCATTGATTTCTGGGACGATAATCTGGGTATTGCCATAGGAGGTGACTATACAGACCCTCAAAACAACACTGCAAATAAAGCTATTACCGAAGATGGCGGTAAAACTTGGAAGTTAATTGCCAATGGCAAAGAGCCACAATATAAAAGCTGTGTGCAATTTGTTCCAACTTCTGGGGGTAATGAAATAGTTGCACTGGGCTTTACGGGAATTTCCTATTCTAGCGATAGGGGAAATAATTGGCGTCAACTTTCCGACGAAAGCTTCTATACTTTACGATTTTTGAACGATTCGATAGCCTATGCGGCAGGAAAGAACCGTATCGCCAGGCTAACGTTCAAATAACAAAAGCCCCGAAGAACTTTAGCGTGCCACAGGGCTTTTTTTACACGTTTACAATTACGTATCGTCTTCCTTTTTTCTTGTACCAAACGCCTTTGTATTTGTACAGTTTTCTTCCATTGCTCAGTCGAACGACTTTTTTCCCTCTGGGAAGGTTTCTTACCTGTGCTCCAACCGGTGCTGCACACACTACAAATCGTTTTCCTTTTGGTATATACCAAACCCCATCTGCAAAATGAAAGTTAACCCTATTGTAATTAACAATTTTTGGATTATTGACTTTCGTCACCACAGTGCCATGTTTTGGATATACTTTTACTACCGTTCGTTGTGCTGTAACAGTTAATAGCGCTCCGAACAAAACAAATACTACCATCAATTTTAGATTTTTCATAACATAAATAATTTTGGGATTAAATCTTTTTGACTGCTATTTAGAATCAGGGTTTAATGTAAAAAGAGGCCATTTGACCTCTTTTTAAGCAGTTTGTCGAATAGTTAATAAATTTTGTTCATGGGCGCCCACCGTTTCTTTTTTGCCGATATTGTTTTATCAATTGCCTTTTGAACTCTTCTTCGGAACGTACCAACAACAGAGTTTTTTTTGCAGAAATAACTTGAGATACTTCTTGTAGAAATTTTTTGTCCAATTGCGCTTTCTCTTCTTCGTATTTAAGGTGTTGACCTATCAAATCCTTTGCTTCTTTTTCGGTGAGGCTTTCTGAATCCCTTATTCTACTTCGTACTTGGATGCGCTCTCTTTGACGCAAGGCTTCCCGATTTTCTTCGTACGCGTTATATATAGGCCAAAAAGCTTGTGCTTCGTCAGTGCTTAAATCAAGTCTTTCGGTAATAAAAGCAATCTTTAGGGATTTTATCCGCTCATATCGCTGTCCATTCTGCGCGTAGAACTGTGTCGTTACCAGCAATATTATGCCCAGTACGATTTTATTTAGGCTACTCATATTCTTCAAGGTTTAGTTCTTCAAAATCATCCAGGTTTTCGTTCAAATAGTCCAGCACTTTTTCTTCCTTAAACTGGGTATCTAGAATATCAATGATTTCAAGTTCGTCGATAGGTAATACCTCTGCAATTTCATAAGTATTCAGTCCTAATTCATTGTCTTCAAAATAAGTTTCGATTTCAGTATTGGCCAAATCTTCAAAGCCGAATTTTTCCGATGGGTTCCAATTTAATCCCAATACGACAAAAGCTACTGCTGCAATCGATGCCGCAACATAATAGTATTTTCTAAAGGGTTTTAGTGAAATGACCTTAACATCTTTCTTATCTAGTTTCTGGCTGATATTCTTATGTAGTCCTTCTAAGTATTTTTCAGGCATCTTAAAGCCGTCTTTATCGGGTATTACTACTTTATCGTCCGAAAGCCTTTCGACCAGTTTTTCATGAAACTCATCAAAGTAGCCTTCGGGGGTTTTGAACGGATTTTTTTTATCAATTTTTTTCATATCATTATTTTGACTTTCAGTGGACCAAAAAGTTTAATCTTCCTTTAGAAACGCTTCAATTTTTTTCACGGCCAAATGGTAGGAAGCTTTTAGGGCACCAACAGAAGTTCCTAAAATTTCTGAAACTTCTTCATATTTCAATTCCTCAAAATACTTCATATTAAAAACGAGCTTTTGCTTTTCGGGTAAAGTCGCAATCGCCTCTTGTAATTTTAACTGAATAGCGTCTCCTTCAAAATAGACATCCGCTTTTAGGTTTTCGACCAATCTACTTTGTAATTCACCATCGCTAATGCCCATTCGTTTTGATTTGTTCTTTAAATGAGTCAGGGCCTCATTAGTCGCTATGCGATACATCCAAGAATACAGTTTGCTATCCCCTTTGAAGCCTTCAATGTTTTTATAAACTTTAATAAACGTGTTCTGAAGCACATCATCGGTATCGTCATGATTCAAAACAATCCGACGGATATGCCAGTATAGGCGTTGCTTATAGTTATTGACCAATACCTCAAAAGCTTGAGACCGGGTCCCAGCCTGCTTAAGATCATGGACTAAATCTTCTTCTGCAATCAATAGCTTCGGCTTAAGTTTCAGGTGTTAGACTATAAAGTTATGGAAAGGTTTAAAACCCTTGGGCCGTCATCATCAAATCGCTTGAAACTAAGAAAAATAAAATTATACCTAGGAGGCCAAGGATTGCATCTGAACCAGTTTTTTATACACCCCGTTTCTGGCCATCAGTTCGGTATGCGAGCCTTGTTCGGCTATCTCTCCTTTTTGTAGTACCACAATTTTATGTGCATTTTGAATCGTGGAAAGCCGATGAGCGATGACAATCGAAGTTCTGCTGCGCATCATTTTTTCAAGGGCATCTTGTACCAACCGCTCGCTTTCGGTATCAAGTGCAGAAGTGGCTTCATCAAGAATCATGATCGGCGGGTTTTTAAGCACGGCCCGTGCTATGGACAATCGTTGTTTCTGTCCGCCGCTCAATTTGTTGCCACTGTCCCCGATATTAGTATGGTAACCCTCCGGCAGTTCGCTGATAAAATCGTGGGCATTGGCGATTTTGGCGGCCTCAACAATTTGTTCTTCCGTTGCATTTTCTTTTCCAAGGGAAATGTTCTTGGCAACCGAATCATTGAATAAAATGGAGTCTTGCGTAACCAGTCCCATTAGATTGCGTAACGATTTTTTGGTCATATCTTTGATATCGATACTATCTATCTTAATCTCACCCTCGTTAACATCATAGAAACGGGTAACCAAATTCGCAATGGTACTTTTTCCGCTACCGGATTGACCTACCAAGGCCACGGTCTTTCCTTTTGGAACAGTTAGGTTGAAGTCTTTTAGCACATACTCATCTTCATACTTGAAAGAAATGTTTTCAAGCCTTATTTCAGAGTCGAAACTGGATTTGTCTATAGCATTTTCTTTGTCGAATATGGGATTTGCGGTCTCCAGTATTTCTAGCACGCGTTCCGCGGCCGCATTTCCTTTTTTCACTCCGTAAGATGCTTTGCTTATGGCTTTAGCGGGTGTTAAGATGTTGTAAGCCAGCCCCATATAAGCTATAAATGAGGAGGCATCCAAGGTTTTGTCAACCAAAACCATTTTCCCCCCAAACCATAGCAAGACACCTATGACCAAGATTCCCAAAAATTCTCCTGTTGGGGAAGCTAGATTTTGGCGATTTAAAAGGGAGTTCGAAAAACGGAAAAATCGCTTGGTGGAATTTGAGAACAAACGATAAAACCTCGATTCAGAATTAAAAGCTTTGATGACCCGCAAGCCACCTAAGGTTTCTTCGACTATGGACAGAAATTCTCCCTGTTCTTTTTGTACCCTGTCCGATTTTTTCTTTAACGATTTCCCGATTCGTGAAATAATGGCACCTGCAATGGGTATGAAAATGAAAACAAACAAAGTCAGCTTGGTGCTAATGCCAAACATGATAATTATTGTAAATAAAATGGTCAACGGCTCACGTACGATAAGTTCAAGCACGGAAAGGAAAGAATGTTGAATTTCTAGTACATCCGAAGTAATCCTTGCGATAACATCACCTTTTCTTTTCTCGGAATAAAAGGATATCGGTAGGTCGACTATCTTTTCGTACAATTTATTCCGAATATCCTTTAAAACCCCGTTTCTCAAAAAGGTGATAAAATACATCGCCAAGTAATTGAAAAAGTTTTTTAAGAGAAAAAGAAACAGTACCAAACCTATGACCAATACTAGACCCTTCAATTCATCGCTTCCCGAATACTCGGTAACCCTGAAATTGATATATGCTTGTAGATAATCCTTCAAGTGAGCAAAGCCTGTGTACACAGGTTCCTTCAAGACTCGGTTTTCGGGCTTGAAAAGTACGTCGAGCATCGGTATTAAAGCCGCAAAGGAGAGCGCACTGAACAGGGCATAAAGTATATTGAAGAAAATATTCAGATATCCGTATTTGCTATAGGGCCTAGCAAATTGAAGGATTTTCTTAAAGTACTCCATTTAAACTTACCTTAGGTATTTTCTTTTTTGACAAAGCCGTCATTTCACTTGTGTTCTATCTGCCAACCCCTCGAGAACAAATTAAGCCCAAGCATAGTACAAAACACAACGTTGGGCTTCTACAGAAATACAAATACGGGTTTTCACTAACCCAATTTGAGCTCGTCGATAACTTTCTGGATTTTTGAATCTAGTTCTCCGGATACTTTTTTGAAATTTTCGGCACTGTCCAGCTCCGCATTGGTACTGATGTAAAACTTCACTTTCGGTTCGGTACCACTAGGTCTCGCGGCAATTCTAGTTCCGTCTTCGGTTTCATAGATCAATACATTTGCTTTTGGAATGTCGATGGCCTTTTCCTCTCCTGTCAACACATTTTTGGCAATGGAGGTATTATAGTCCTCGATCCATTTCACTTTTGATCCGGCAACGGAAGAAACCGGTTTTTCTTTAAAACCTTTCAACATTTGTTTGATTTCCTCGGCACCGCTAATGCCTTTTTTGGTTATGGAAATCAGATGTTCTTTGTAAAAACCATAATCGACATAGCAATCAACCAAGCCTTCATAGAAAGAACTGCCATTGGCTTTTGCCTGACTGCCAATTTCACAGGCCAGTAGGGTAGCGGTTACGGCATCTTTATCCCTAACGAAATCACCGACCATATAACCAAAGCTTTCTTCGCCTCCACCCAAAAATTTAGAATCGGGAAAGTCCTTTATCATTTTACCGATCCATTTGAAACCGGTTAGAGCGGTTTTGAACTCCACGCCATATGCTTTTGCCATGGCCTCCATCATTGGGGTAGAAACTATAGTGGTAGCTACGAACTCATTTCCTTTAAATCCCTTTTCCTTTTGCTTTTCCAAAAGAAACTTTGTCATCATGATCATGGCCTGATTGCCATTTACAATTTCCATTTCGTTATCTAAGTTACGTACGGCAACCCCTAAACGATCACTGTCGGGGTCGGTGCCAATAACCATATCGGCCCCGATTTCCTCGGCTTTTTTGATGGCCATTGAAAGTGCCTCGGACTCTTCCGGATTTGGGGATTTGACCGTAGGAAAATTTCCGTTCGGTTCCGCCTGTTCTTCGATTATGGTCACATTTTTATATCCGGCCCTTTTCAGAACTTCGGGAATTGCTGTAATCGAGGTACCGTGGAGCGAGGTGAAAACTATTTTGAAATTATCCTTACCGGAGGCATTGAAATTACCATTGGCGACCGATGCCTCAAAAAATGCTTCGTCGACTTCGGTATCGATCAGCTCGATTAAGCTTTCGTCGGCCTTGAAATTGATTTCCTCATAAGAAAGGGAATTTATTTCTGATATGATTTCCCCATCCTGTGGCGGAACGATTTGGCCACCATCCGTCCAGTATACTTTATAACCATTATATTCCGGAGGATTATGCGACGCTGTTAAAACTATTCCCGCGTGACATTTCAAATGTCTTACGGCAAAAGAAAGTTCAGGAGTAGTGCGCAAGCTAGAAAATAGGTGCACCTTGATGCCATTTGCAGAAAAAACTTCCGCTACGGTTCGCGCCAAAGTATCGCTATTGTTACGGCAATCGTAAGCGATAACTACCTTGAGGTCTTTATCTCCATATGCCTTTATCAGATAATTACTGAGGCCTTGGGTGCTTTTTCCCAATGTATATTTGTTGATGCGGTTGGTGCCGACCCCCATAACACCTCGCATACCACCTGTACCAAATTCCATATTCTTATAGAATCGGTCTTTAAGCTCTTCGGTATCGTTAGCAATAAGATCTTGAATTTCTTGTTTGACAGCAGGATCAAAAAAGTCGGTCAGCCAACTTTTGGCTGAATTTAAAATGGCATCCATGTAGTGTGTGATTAAATATTAAGATTAGGAAATCAATTTACGAAGAATATTGGTTTTCGGAAGTCTTTAAATTGATTTCTTCGGAAACGGTGTAGCGTGCTTCATTTTTGCGCGACCGGATGAGAATTTCCCCTAGAAATCCCGCTAGAAACAATTGAGTGCCTATAATCATCGCAGTAAGTGAAATAAAGAATTGTGGCCTGTCGGTAATTAAACGCCCAGAGGGATTGATGAACAGCTTGTCGATACCTAAATAGATGGCAAAGCCGAAACCTATGATAAACATAAGCACCCCCAAAGCACCAAATAAATGCATGGGCTGGCGACCGAATTTTGAAACGAACCAAATCGTAAGTAAATCGAGAAAACCGTTGATAAAACGTTCCATGCCAAATTTTGTTTTTCCGTATTTGCGCGCCTGATGCTGCACGATTTTTTCTCCGATATTCGCAAACCCGGCATTTTTTGCCAAAACGGGAATATAGCGATGCATTTCACCCGATACCTCAATACTTTTAATAACCTTATTGTCAAAAGCTTTTAAACCACAATTGAAGTCATTGAGCTGCACACCTGAAGTCTTTCTGGCCGCCCAGTTAAACAATTTTGAAGGCAGGTTTTTTGAAATAACTGAATCATAGCGCTTCTTTTTCCAGCCGGAAACCAAATCGAATTTATCTTCTTTTATCAAGCGATAGAGTTCTGGGATCTCTTCGGGATTATCTTGCAGGTCGGCATCCATGGTTATCACCACTTCGCCTTGAGCAGCTTTAAAACCGGCATGCAAAGCCTGTGATTTTCCGAAATTCTTTGGAAAACGGATGCCTTTCACATTGAAATTACTAGTTGAGAGGCGATTAATGAGCTCCCATGAACCGTCGGTACTTCCGTCGTCAATAAAAATGATTTCATACGAAAACTGATTGGATTGCATTACTTCTACAATCCAATCATGGAGTTCTTTTAAGGATTCCTCTTCGTTGAGCAGAGGTATTACTATAGACAGGTGCATTCAGGGTTTTCTATACGTCTGCCCAAAAATACAATTTTGGAATCAATACGCCGGTTTTTGTTTTTTTATGATAAGACCCGTAATAAGTCCGACGACCAGGCCAATAATAATGTTGATGATTAATCCTATCGGGTAGAGTATCCAAGACATGCTTTTCTGCATTTCAATACCTTGGTCGATTTGCTCTTCGGTCAATTTAGGATTATTTTCCATAGCCTGTTGTTTTCCTATTTCATATAACTTATCCATGTAATCAGGTTCTATGAAATTGGAAAGGATGAAAAAATAGATAAGCCCGAGAATAGCTGCTATCAATGCGACGCCAGCCCCTATCTTCAAAGCTTCCGAAATGTTAAGAAAGCCAAGATTTGCCTTTCTGAACTGCACTATGCCCAATACGATTGCAGCTACAAGTATGGCAATCTGGGTTCCTTGTACGGCTATGCCACGTTCGTAGTGCATGTCCATAGTAAATAGCATGATGCCAAATACAATCCCGATACCCCCTGCAATTAAGCCGTATGTAAGAGCGAATTTCCCCGTTTTCGGTTGATTTTCTTCCATTTTTATAGTGTTTTAGGTTGTTCATTGGATTAGTTACCACTAGCCCTATTTTGTTACATTAAAAATACGCTTTTTTAATTTTCTTTTTTAAGTTTAAAATTGTGGGTTACAGAAAAATACTTAAATTTGCACCCTTAAAATAAGTGCCTGTCGGAAATGGGTGCGTTAAATTTTAAACTGATGAAAAAAGACATTCACCCAGAAAATTATAGGTTGGTCGCATTTAAGGATATGTCGAATGAAGACGTGTTTTTGACCAAATCTACCGCTCAGACAAAAGAGACCTTAGAGGTCGACGGAGTCGAATATCCTTTGGTAAAATTGGAGATTTCTAGAACTTCGCATCCCTTCTATACCGGTAAGGCCAAATTTTTGGATACGGCAGGGCGCATTGATAAGTTCAAGAGCAAATACGATAAGTTTAAGAAAAAGCCTAAAGCGGTTGAAAAGCCCGCCGAGACAGAAACTCCCCAAGCGGAAGCTAAAGTCGAGGAAAGCAAAGAAAAAAAGTAAAGTTTTAGAGATTACTTTTAGTAAAGCCTTCGATTTTGTCGAGGGCTTTTTTGTTCTTAGGCATAGTCTAGACTCAGTAACAAACGATTACAGCTGCTTAGGTCTGTATTATCTATTTTTGTCGCAAATAATCATCTTTCATGAACTATATTCTTTTCGACGGCCCGGTACGAAATAATCTGCTTCCGTTTACTTTCACAAGACCTGTGGCGGATATACGTATCGGAATTTTGACCATTCGTGAAAAATGGGAAAAGCATTTAGGTAATACTACTACCACAATTACAGAGGATTATCTATCGGAAAAATATCCCATGGTCGAACTTGAAGAGAACGTTTTGATCAACGCATCTTTTCTCCCGAATCAAAAACTGGTAGATGATATCAAGGCTTTACGTGAGAATGAAGCTATTTTTCAAGGAGAGGACGTAATCGCATTTTATACAAAAGACACTCAAGAAGAAGTCGATTTTGCAAACTACAAGCATATTGATTTTAACGATGAACTACTGCGCGTCGTCAATACTTGGGATATTTTCTCGAAAAATGGGGAAGCGCTTGAAGCTGATTTCAATTTAATTACAGCAGGAAGGCAAAGTGCCCCGATACCCGATAGTAACACACTTATTAATCCTGAACGTATTTTTTTAGAGGAAGGTGCAAAGGTCGAACACAGCGCTCTTAATGCTACTGACGGCCCTATCTATCTTGGTAAAGATTCAGAAGTTTGGGAAGGCAATCTGATTCGCGGGGCTTTCGCTCTTTGCAACAATGCCGTAGTTAAAATGGGCGCCAAAATATATGGTCCGACCACTATTGGCCCATTTGGCAAAGTCTGTGGGGAAATCAGTAACTCGGTCATCTTTGGCTATTCGAGCAAAGGCCATGAGGGATATTTAGGCAATGCGGTATTAGGGGAATGGTGTAACATCGGTGCCGACTCTAATAACTCCAATCTTAAAAATAACTATGCCAAAGTCCGCCTTTGGAACTACGCCAGCGAGCGATTTGAACAGACCGGCTTGCAATTTTGCGGATTAATGATGGGTGACCATAGTAAAAGTGCCATTAATACGATGTTTAATACGGGAACTGTAATCGGTGTCAATTGCAATATCTACGTGCCCGGTTTTCCCCGTAATTTTGTTCCAAGTTTTAGCTGGGGCGGAGCCTCAGGGTTTACTACGTACATGCCAAATAAAGCCTTTGAGGCGGCCAAGGTAATGATGGCCAGAAGGCATGTAGAATTGACCGATAACGATGAACGAATTCTTGAGCATGTATTCGAGCTTACAAAGAAATGGCGCAATTATTAATTGGGCTCATAGCCAAAGTATTGGTTTCCAACATAATTTAGATTAAACCAAAGGAAAACCATCTTTGCTTTATATTTGCATTCCAATAATTCTCATGGGTATTAATGAAAAAGAAGGTTGCATTTTATACTTTGGGCTGCAAGCTCAACTTCTCGGAAACTTCTACGATTGCTAGAAGTTTTCAAGAGGATGGTTTTGAGCGTGTCGATTTTTCGGAATGTGCCGATATGTACGTCATAAATACATGTTCGGTAACCGAAAACGCCGATAAGCGTTTCAAGACAGTTGTAAAACAAGCACAGAAAATCAATAAAGATGCTTTTTTGGTGGCTATTGGCTGCTATGCCCAACTAAAACCAGAAGAACTTGCAGCTGTCAACGGAGTCGATTTAGTTTTGGGAGCAACCGAGAAATTTAAGATTACCGATTACATCAATGATTTGACCAAGAATGATTTTGGGGAAGTGCATTCTTGCGAAATAGAGGATGCCGACTTCTATGTAGGGAGCTACGCAATAGGAGACCGCACAAGGGCATTTTTAAAGGTACAAGATGGTTGTGACTATAAGTGTACCTATTGCACGATTCCTTTGGCCCGAGGAATTTCCCGGAGTGATAAATTGAAAAATGTACTAAAAAATGCTCAAAAGATTGCGGCACAGGGTATTAAGGAAATTGTTCTGACCGGGGTCAATATCGGTGACTACGGAAAGGGCGAATTTGGGAACAAAAAACATGAGCACACTTTTTTAGACCTTGTAAAAGCTTTGGATGAGGTAGCGGGTATCCATCGTTTACGGA
>ENA-ORXM01001928-ORXM01001928.1-marine-metagenome-genome-assembly--contig:-NODE-1928-length-26408-cov-16.911891_pt1 | contig 26408 bp, 19 predicted proteins | sample MGYA00237867_ERZ511480 | MGnify/ENA primary metagenome ERZ511480 (study PRJEB26309, sample SAMN06266103) | marine metagenome | isolation source: Algal blade | place: United Kingdom:Sidmouth, United... | reverse complement strand
TTATGAGGAATCAAAAAATAGAGGATAATCACGATAGGAAAGAAAAGGGCAAACGCCAAAGAGTTAAATAACATTAGCTACGGTCTATGTGAAAAATGTAAGTTTTTTTAGGATCGCAAATTTACGAGAATTTTTTGTCGATTATACAGAAACCTTCCCCATCTTAGCCACATATAAATTTTTAGCATAATCAATTACACTTTTATAAGGATATTTTAGCTGACTTATTGGTTTGGTAGAGTATAAACGAGGAACTTGGTCGGGAACAATAGGGGCTTTGACACCAACTAATTTAATGAAACTTGCGGCACTCTGTAAGACAAATTTAGGGATAGGAACAATACGAGTTTGCTTTTGAATCGCAGTACTAATCGCTTGTATCAACTCTTCATAACTATAACCTTCCGAACCATTCAAAGTAATTACTTGATTCTTACAAGAAGGATCTTCCATAAATTGACACGTCAAATCAATACAATCATCAATATGTATCGGATACATTTTACTTTCTACGCCCGAAGGACAAAACACATTACTTTTATACAAAGTATCATCAATCAGCTTCTCAATACCTTCTTTCTTATTCAATCCAAATATCTCACTTGGTTGAAAAATAAGCCAATTATCAAAATTTTTCTGAATGTATTTTTCGGCTGCCAACTTAGATTCTCCATAAGCCCCACTACCTTCCACAGCCGTCCGAGAACTAATAAAAACGAACCTTTTAACTTGGTTTTTTTTGGCAGCATCTACAAGGTAAGCGGTACTATCATAATTAACCGCATAATAATCCTGCTTTTTGAGCGCATGTGTAACAGCGGCTGTGTGCAAAATCACATCCGATTGCTGAACACAATCATCAATAAAAACCTTATCCAAAATATCGCCTTCAAGTTTTTCATCTAAGGCAATGTCTTTGAGACGATCCAACGAACGACTGATGCCAATAAAATGATACTTTGAGGAATCTAATTTATCCAACAAATGTTGTACAAGATTAGACGAAGCCCCCGTTATCAACAACCTTTCCTTCCCCATATCAAGATGATTTTTCACTAAACTCTCGAATACGATAGATAATCAAATTCCGAATAAATTCAAGGATTGCCCCCACTTTGACAAAAGATTTTCGGTTTTCCAACTCCTTAAAAATGACAGGAAATTCCTCAAATTTCATCTTATAACGACGCACATTAATCATAATTTCTGCATCCACAAACCAATCATCAGACGAAAGCTTCATCTTTTGATAAGCCTCTTTCTTAAAAAACTTAGGCTTAGAATTCGCATCTCGCACTTTGAAATTTGGAAAAAGAATTGTGAAAAAAGAATTATACACACCCGAAATCAATCTTCTATAAAACCCATCATGGCGAGTTTCTCGATACGATTTGACCATATCAAGGTCTTTTTCCTTAATTAGCTTATAGCCCGTTTTGATACTCTCAATAGGAAACTGTCCATCACCATCCATCACACAAATAATGTCTCCATCTGCTTCCGCCAATCCCGAGCGCATATCCCAACCCATCATGCCCTCTTTAGGCTTTGCAATTGGTTTAAGCCGGTCATCCTTAGCAGCCAAGTCAAATATTATATCCTTTGTCCGATCATCAGAGCCAGGAATATAATTACCAACCAAAACCATCTGCCAGCTCGAAGTCATCGGTTCAATGACAGTTTTTAATTTTTCTATAAAGCCAATGATTTCCTCTTCTGCACGATAACAAAGTACGACTATTGACAATTCTATCTGTTTACCCATTGATTATTGTTAGCTATATTTATTTATTAGGAATAATCTTAATGCTTAATTGTAGGAACAAAGGTATAAATAAGAGACGAATTAGAACCCATAAAACGGTCTATTATCTAAATCTTCAAATCATATAGTTTATATATATATGGATTTTATACAAATAAGCAATGTGAAATTCATTCGTCAGTAAGCAGTATAGAGGAATGTTTGGGGGACTTAATGATTGATTATATTAAAATGATAGTTGCTTCCGTGAATTCCAGCCTCTTAATTTCTCAGAGATTCCAGCTTATCCCCCTTTGGAGAGGGCGAAGGGGAGGAATCCATTTTTGAACTGTTATTATGACCAAATTAAACCATCAAGAACCAGTGTTTTTTTGTGTTTAGCACTGTTTAGACCGAGATTTTTTTTTTAGACACACCAAAAAAATGTTTTTTTCTAAATTTATATATAAGTGCCATTATGCTACACAACCCCCACCCAAAAACAAAAAAGGCTCACCAAAAACAATTGGCAAGCCCTCAAAAATAGGATGATAAGGATTTTTTTAGAATTTTTTTTGATAGCTTTTTTAAGGAGAGAACGGTTTATCTTTCATCGCAAAGCATGCGCTCGCTATCCACTATTATGGCTAAGGAACAACCAAAATTCACATAAGAACCGAACTACAGTACCACAGCACTAAGAACTACAGCACCAAAATAAAGCCATACCGCTACTATCGAGTCTATCTTTCACCGTCAGAACCTCTGTATTTCTTGGTCATTAAACGAAGCTGATATGTAAGAAACACAATACCCAAAAAAACTTCGCAAACCTTGCCTAAAACCATTGCGCCCCGTGCGGTTTAAAAAATGCAGAGAAAAAGAACCAAAAACAAAGGCAAAAACCATCCAAAATAGCCTCGATAGTAGCGGTATGGTGGCAGTAGGGGCAGACCCATGTGTCTGCCCGCAGCGCAGGCAGCCACCATAATAGCGAATAGCGAGACCCTACGCCAAAACGAAGCAAAAAACAGTCCGCTCCAAAAAAAAATCAAGTCTGTGGCAAACACTCCTCTAACTGATTCAACTGAAAATTAAAAGTAATATACAAAATACTAAAACCAACTGCCAAACCCGTCACAATCGTAGACCAAGCCGTCCATTCCGCCAAGCCCGCACGCTCCAAAATCACCACCAACGAAATCCCCATAAACAACAAACGACTAAATTCCAAAGGAATCGCCCATCGTTTTGCCTGCAAAATTCCACCCCAACTCACAATCATGCCAAAAATTCCAGTACTCATCACCAAACGATCAATCGGCGTAAAAGGAAAAGTCATATTAATCGTCACAAACAAAAATGCCAAACCCAAGACCACTTGCAAAACCAAATAAGGCTTCGCATTTTTGAACTGCATGCTCGTATATTTTACCTGTTGTTGCTTGTTATACCCAATCGGCTTGCTCATATCATAAGGAGGCAACCCTCTCGGACGCCAACCCAACGGCATAAACCACAAACGAATCTTGTCCCACCAAAAAGGCGCAGCCACCGCATCATCCCAAAGCTGCTTCCAATACTGAAAATTCACAAAAATCGGGTCCCAAGTACGAGGCGGATGCGTAATTCCATAACAAACCTCCTCATGTTCTTCCTCAAAAGTCCCAAAAATCTTATCCCAAATAATCAAAAATTCTGAATAGTTTTTGTCGATATACTGAGGATTGACCCCATGATGCACACGGTGATGCGAAGGCGTAACAAAGTATTTTTCAAACCAACCCAGCTTTTTAATGACCTGTGTATGGTGCCAATACGCCATAAACAAATGAATCGCTGCCATTGAATACACCATCTCAGGCGAATACCCAATCAGTACCAAAATCCAATCAAAAAACAAAAATTGGAACAATCGCTGCGTAAAACTTGCCCGAACACCCACAGAAAGATTCAATTCTTCCGAAGAATGATGGGGCATATGCGCTGCCCAAAAAATATTAATCGTATGTCCCACACGGTGAAACCAATAAAAAATAAAATCTTGAAGCAACAACAAAATAATCAGCGAATACCAAGTCGCCTCAATGTGAAAAGGCGCAAACTGATACAACCAACCATACCATTTATACACAAAAAAAGCCACCGCCAAATTGACGCACTGATTACCAATACCAGTCCCTAAATTTGTAATTGTATCTTGAAAAGAGTAGTGTCCCTTATTGTTCCGCAAACAATAAATGATTTCAAAAAAAAGTAAAAACACGACCATAGGCGTGATAAAAGCATAGACATTCATAACATAGATTTTATTTTATTTATAGGGAAATAAAGTAAATCATATGCGCTGATAGCACAAACCAAAATTTAAATAAAAAGGATTTCTAAAATCACCCACTTAGGATAAATAGGCATTGATTATCAAGAAGATACGTCAATGAAAACTGATTTCGTGTATTGGGGAAGTTAGGAAATTAGGAAACCAAAGCATCAAAAAACTTATATGAACTAAAACAAACTTAAATCACTTATATGGTTGCAAACTACAAAAACCACTTAAACCACAAAAACCAAAATCACCACCCCTTCATCTCAATACTCAGCAACTCATCAACCATCCTCATCCATTCCCGTTGAGAAGGCTTATCGAGACTATATTGCGTTTCTCTATCGTATTTAGTTTGTGTTTTTTTCCACTCGTCCAACACTTTTTGAATGGAGCGTTCAAAAGCCTTAGCCTCATTACAGCGAAAAGTTCTTTTAGAAAGTTCCTTGCGAAGATTGCGAGCAAAAACCTCCGTAATATCAAAATGAAGCTGTTCGTGCGCCAAATAATTTGTGGTACGAGCATTATCCTTGACCCAAGACTCATCTTTCAAAAAAATAGACTTCACCTCATAATTCAACAGCCCATCCTTACAATGATACCTATATTGAATGACCGAAGAAGTCACTGCCGCAATCCGCCAACTATCTCGGTCGGGCTGTGCCTGAAAATCATCCCAGCTCAACCGCCTTTCTGACCATTCAATACGCTCTAAATTATTGATTTCCGAAGCAGGAACTACCCGAAATTCAGGCACACAACTCGGAGCAACAAAATAGCTCAAAGACAATAACATACAGAAAAATATGGGAATCAGGTTTAGCATACAGTAACAACGTTAAAACATTGAGGTTGTTTGAATACAAGCAGAAAATAATATAATTTCTTTGTTAGAAAAAGCCAAGCTAAGATGAGCTTATATGGACTTATATAACTTATATTTCATATTCACGGGTTAGAAAAATAGTTTCACATATGAATGAATTATTTTTTAATTAAATATATTTATGTCATTCATTATTAGATGTTTAGCGAATCAAAACTTCAGATAATAGTATTTTTCCTTGACCTAAAATAGAGTTAGTCATTTGTTAGTAAAAATTGCGATTAAAAAGGAAATACTGTTTGAGCGCAGCGAGTTTATTTCATTTCAGCTTTTTTTGCTAACAAATGGCGTTAAAACTATATTTTAAGTCCGGGCGGCGTTCCGCTTGATTTTTGCTTCTTTGTATCAAGACAAAGATGAAAGAATGAAGAGAAACCATGATTTTAGGGTATTTCAACCCTTGATTTGCACATGTTACAAAATTACGTTTTACAACCCGTGAATATGAGTTATATGGTGAATTCAAAATTCATCATCAATAATTTTCTGCAAATCATTGGCTTCTTCATCTGATATAGTTCCTGCATATGCCAAAACTTTCTGGACATTTGAATCATTAGTAGCCATGTTTTGCTTGATGAACCCGATAAACTCTTGAATTTGATACAAAAGTTTAGGATTTTTGATTTCTTCCAAATCTAAATGGATTTTTTCGATGATGGTCATAGTAATTCCTTTATTTGGCAATTGGATTGTGTCTATAAATATAGTCTATTTATCTGACTCAAGCTCACATTGAGAGCAGTTTATTGTTGCTATAAAAAACTTATATAACATTGGTTATTGAGCGTAGTCGAAATGATATGGTGAAAAAAACTATCATAAAAAATATACCAAAATCAAATAGTCTCCAACCGCATCGTATCAAGATGCTCCGCAGCCTTCTCCGCATCCAACAAATGAGACTTAGATAAATAATACGAAGGCAAATTCTTATGCACATAAATACAAGAACCATCTCGCACCTTATCAATCACAGGCTTAATATCCTGACGAGTCAACGACAAACAGCCCCAACTTCTACCCAAACGTCCATGCTTCCTAATAAAATCCTGACTCACATAATCCGCCCCATGCATCACAATCGCCCGTTCCCTTGCTCGACAATTAAAGCCCTTTTCAAAGCCATCTAAACGCAATGAATAGCCATATTTACCCGAATACGTCTCCGCAGCCTTATAAAAACCCAAACTACTCTGATGAGATTCTGGCGTATTTGAGAAATTTTCAGCCATATTCCAGCCCGTCTTTTTACCATGCGCCATAATTGTGTGGTGCTTCAACGTCTTCTTCTTTAAATCAATAACATAAAAACGCTTTTTTGTCGAAGGTTTATCATAATCCACAATAGATAGCACATCTTTCTTTACCAATTTATCCTGACTGTCCAAATTCAGATAACCCACCATCCCCAATTTAAAAGTGTTAAAAGACAAATTATACTGAGCCAATTCACAACTTTTGTATAAATTTTGCAAATAATTTTCTAATTTATGAGAACGAGCCTCTTCCAGTGTAGCAGAAGTTGCCGAGCTACTCAATTCGCTCAAAGAATCATCTATTAGTTTTGTTGATGATTGTATAGATAAAGGAATACCCATAGTAAGTAACAAAATACCAAAAACAACAGTATATTGAAAGATTGATTGTATGATTTTCATAGATATAGTGCAAAGTTTTTTTATGTTAACGAAATGAAACGAAAGAAAGCCGAAAATTAACAAATATTTTCGACCCAATACGATAAAACAAGGGTTTATTAGATGACAGCTAACTCATTTTGTTTAATTTACAATACGAAAAGGCAGGTTTTTTTGCTGCATTCTGATTAAATAAAAAGAAAATAAGTAATGGTTAAGAAATAAGTTCCCGATTTATGGCAAAGAGATTTTTTGATAGACAAGGCAAAAAACGTAGGCATAGCAGGGCTATGACGAGGCTTTTTAACGCAGTATATCAGAAAATATCGCCGCCAAAATGAGGAAGTTATTTTTTTATCATTACTAAGGAGAGAACGGGGAGATGCTCCGTCGTCACACACGGGCCCGCTATCCATTAAAGGAAGGCAAACACACCAAAAGCCACGCCAATCTTCCTATCATTTCTATCGGGTCTAGGTCGCTGTGGACAGAACAGTAAATAAACGTACATTCTATGAAAAATAGACCTGATAGTAGTGGTATGGTGGCGTGGTTGGTAGGGGCAGACCCATGGGTCTGCCCGAAGCGCATGCAAGCCACCATAAGAACGGATAGCAGGGACTTCCGTCACGACGAAGCAATCAAACGTTCTCTCCAAAAAATAAAAAAATAATTGTCACTTGTCACACAGTCACCTGTCACTTGTCACTTGTCACTCGTCACCCAACACAACATACTATGAAAAAAAAAGTAACCCTTCTACTTAGTTTTTTGATTAGCTGCTCGCTCTATGCGACCATTCACACAGTAGAAGCCCTCGAAGCCGTTTTTGAACCCAGTGAATTGAATATTGCATTGGGCGATACCATTCGTTTTGTATGGATAGAAGGCAACCACGCCATTGTATCGGGAACGGACGGCATAGGCGACGGAGCCTTTGAAACCTTCCCACTCAATGAAGCCTCTCCAGAGTTTGATCTTATCCTCACTTTTCCAGGCGAATATAATTATTTCTGTGCTTTTCACTATGAAAGCGATGGCACAACGGGCGTAATTCAGGCTGAAGGAAATGTACAGCCCATCACCCCATGTAGCCAGCTTTTCTTTTCGGAATACATCGAAGGTTCGGCAAATAATAAAGCCTTAGAAATCTATAATCCAAGAACAGAACCAGTTGATTTAAGCGATTATTTAGTGAAGCGATTTAGTAATGGAGCGACAGTAGCAGGAGTTGTAGATACTTTAGAAGGTACAATCGAAGCAGGTGGCGTATTTTTAATTGTGAGTGGGTCAGCCGATTCCGTTTTGTTGAGCAAAGCTGACTACATCTCCAATACAATTACTGCTTTTAACGGAAATGATGCACTTTCCCTACAATTTGGGAATCAAACTGTTGATATTATCGGTCAAATAGGCGAAGATCCAGGCGATGCATGGATGGTCGGTAATGGGGCAACAGAAGAAAATACCTTAATACGAAAGCCCACGATTAGAGCAGGACAACTTTTTTGGTCTGTTGGAGCGACAGAGTGGGACGTATTTCCACAAGATTACTTTCAGGATATTGGTTTTCACTCTAATTTATTTTGTACTTCAATTGCCCCTGAAAGCTGCTCCGAATTGTTCTTTTCAGAATACATCGAAGGAAGCGACAACAATGCAGCCTTAGAAATCTTTAATCCAACCAACACACCAATAGATTTAACTGAATATACGGTTGAAATTTACAATAATGGAAGCAATGCAGCTTCAACAGTCATCAACTTATTTGGGGAATTAGGTGCTTCTGGAGCTTATGTCATCGTCAAAGAGGGTGCTTCCACAGCTTTTACAAATTTAGCAGACTTATTTGCAGATTTGACCTATTCGGGAGACGATGCAGTTGCCCTAAAAAAAGGAAATGATTTTGTAGATGCAATCGGCATGGTTGGAAGCGATCCTGGCGTATTTTGGCAAGTAGGAGATGGAAGCACCGAAGGACACTCCCTTGTCCGAAAATTTGAAGTGGAGGCAGGCGCAAACAATTGGTCTACAGGCGAAACACAATGGGACGTTTTTGACGAAGATTATATTGACAATTTAGGAACACACAGCAGTGTTTGTGGCTCAACTTCTGTAAGCGTCAGTTTCTCAGGGCAAGAACTCAATTTCCCCGAATCAGAAGGAATGGTCGAATTGATGGTTTTTGCACAAAATGCTTCTGACGTTTTAGGGAGTGTTGATGTCGTGGTCGCAGGCGGAAGCGCAGAAAACGGAACAGACTATATCTTTATGGAAACAACCCTCGAATTCGACAATACAACGCCCATGCCGATGTTATTGGACTTAGAAATTGTCGATGATGCCATAGAAGAAGACGTCGAAAGTTTTACCATCCAATTACAAAACCCATCAGATGGTGTAGAGTTGGTCAATGATGACATTCTCATCAATATCATCGACAATGATGTAGAATTACCTGTGTTCACGATTGCCGAAGTAACAACGACCAATACCAATGGCACAGCAGAAAGTTTAGGAACCCTATGCGAATTGACGGGAACCGTATACGGCGTCAATCTCCGACCAGCAGACGACGGATTACAGTTTATGATGCGAGACGAAACGGGCGGAATAGCCGTATTTAGTTTCCAAAATATATCCGACTACACCGTCTCAGAGGGCGACAACATCCGAGTAATGGGCGAGATAGACCAATTTAAAGGACTCATCCAAATCAGTCCCTTCCAAATCGAAGTCCTTTCCCAAAACAATGCGCTCAAAACACCCACTTTGGTAACGAGTTTAGGCGAAGATACCGAATTAGACTTAATCCGTATGGAGTGCGTAAGCATCCCCGACGATGCCGATTGGCCCAACATTGGTGGAGGCTTTAATATTACCTTAGACAACGGAGCCGTTATGCGTATAGACGACCAAGTGGACATCTTTGGCGGAGAACGCCCCAACGGAACATTCAATCTCATAGGCATCGGTTGGCAAGATGATACAGACGGAAGCACCCCTTACAACGATGGTTACCAAATATTACCCCGTTATGTTGCCGACATAGAATTAGCCGTTCCCGACGCAGATTTCACTTACGAAGGCGACGAGCTTACCTTCACTTTCACCGCAGACAATCCGAATGCGACAGGCTATGCGTGGAACTTTGGCGATGGCAATGGCGCAGAAGGCGCAACCGCTACACACACCTTTAGCAGCTACGAAAACTACGAAGTAAGCCTTTCCGTCACAGGCGATGGCGTTTGCGGAACAGAAAATACCTACACAGAAGTCGTACCCTTAGCAGGCGTAGGACTCCAAGACATCACAAACAACCCAATCCAATGCTATCCCAACCCAACCTATGGCGTCTTAAACATAGAAAGTGAAGCACCTTTACAACACCTTCGATTAGTAGATTTAACAGGCAAAACAATGCTACAACAACACAACATTACGACCCAAAAACACACCATAGAAGTCACAGATTTACCCAAAGGCATGTACCTCCTCCACCTCAAAACAACCGCAGGAGAACAAGTCAAAAAAGTCCACATTTTTTAACCCAATAAAACCCACAAACCCATCCAAAATAGCCCCCAGCATTACGGTAGAGACGTTGCACTGCAACGTCTTCTGGCATATCAACCCACAAACCCTCCAAAATAGCCCTGATAGAAATGGTATGGTGGCGGCATGTGTCTGCTCGCAGCGCAGGCAAGCCACCATAATAATGGATAGCAGGCCCAAACGTCAAAACGAAGCAAAAAACAGTCCGCTCCAAAAAAAGAAAAATAGAATACCTAAAAATATTTTTAAAAAGGAGCGAAAGGAAAAAGCTACGTCGCACAGGAAAGTCCTGCTATCCGCTATTATGGCAAGTAGAAATAGGCTTGGTAATAGGCAAGAACCACTTAAACCACAAAAACTACAAAAACCACATAAACTACTTGCCATACCACTCCTATCAGGGCTATTTTAAACAGTCTGAACCCCATAGACCTGCAAACATCAAAAAAAAACGCTAATTTTGTGGGGTGATGAAAAATAATACCAAAAAAGTAGGACTACACACCTTAGGCTGCAAACTAAACTTCTCCGAAACCTCAACCATAGGGCGACGCTTGCGAGAAGAAGGATTTGAGACCGTAGCCTACCAAGAAAATGCTGATATTTATGTGTTGAACACATGTTCTGTGACGGAGAATGCCGATAAAAAATGCCGTCATTTCATACGCAGAGCCTTGAAGCGCAATCCCGAAGCTTTTATCGTGATAGTCGGCTGTTATGCACAATTGAAACCCAAAGAAATATCAGACATTGAAGGCGTAGATTTAGTCTTAGGCGCAGCCGAAAAATTTAACCTAATCGAACACCTACAATCCTTAGAAAAAAAGCCCAAAGGCGAGTTCATTTCATCCGATGTCTGCAATGCCGATTTCTTCGTCAATGCCTATTCCGTAGGAGAACGCACCCGTTCCTTTTTGAAAGTACAAGACGGCTGTGACTACACCTGTGCATTTTGCACCATTCCCTTAGCCAGAGGCAACAGCCGAAGCGACACCATCGAAAATATTGTAAAAAGTGCCTATGAAATCGCCGATTTAGGCATCAAAGAAATCGTTTTAACAGGTGTCAATATCGGAGACTTTGGCAAAGGAAAACACGGCGGAAGAAAAGCCGAAGAAAACTTTTTAGACCTCATCACTGTCTTAGACGACGTAGCAGGCATCGAACGTTTCCGCATCTCCTCCATCGAACCCAATTTATTGACGAACGAAATCATTGAATTTGTCGCACAATCCAAGCGATTTATGCCACATTTTCACATCCCACTACAATCGGGAAACAACCGTTTATTGGGCTTAATGCGCCGTCGTTACAAGCGAGAATTGTACGTCGATAGAGTGGAGGCAATCAAGCGATGTATGCCACACGCTTGTATCGGCGTAGATGTAATCGTCGGCTTTCCGAGCGAATCCGAAGAAGACTTTATGGACACCTACCAATTTTTAAATGAATTAGACGTATCCTACCTACACGTTTTTACCTACTCCGAACGAGCCAATACAGCAGCCTTAGAAATCAGGCCTGTCGTACCCATACACGAGCGGAAAACCAGAAGCAAAATGCTCCGAATTTTGTCAGAGAAAAAACGCCGTTTTTTCTACGAAAAATTCGTAGAGGAACAACGTTTATCCCTATTTGAAGCCGAAAAAAATGGCGATTTCATGTTCGGATTTACCGACAATTACGTAAAAGTAAAAGTCCCTTACGACGAAACCCTAATCAACCAAATGGTCGTCGTAAAATTAAGCGAATTACAAGCTGACATCGTAGTCGAAGGAGAAGTCATCGCCATAAAACAAACAAAAACGAGCAACGTAGAGACGCATTGAATGCGTCTCCCACCAGAACCGAAAAGAAACAACGTAGAGACGAATTGAATGCGTCTCCCACCAGAACCGAAAAAAAACACTCGTCACCCATCACCCATCAATCGTCCCTAAAAAATCACTAAATAAAAAATATGAGAAAATACCAACACATCATTTGGGATTGGAATGGAACCTTGTTAAATGATGTAGACATTTGTGTAGAAGTTTTGAACGAACTTTTACAAACCCACACAGAAGAAATATACAACCTTCCTGAGTACAAATCAGCCTTTGGATTTCCGATACTTGATTATTATACAAGAGTTGGTTTTGATTTTGAAAAAGAGTCCTTTCCAGATTTGTGCAATCGTTTTATGAAGTTATATCATGAGCGTCTACCATTATGCGACCTTCATGAAAATACAAAAATGACCTTAGCCACCTTTCAACAAAACGGCTTAAATCAGCACATCCTTTCGGCATCAGAACACGCCAGTTTGATGCAACGAGTCCTTGATTTTGAATTAGAAAAACACTTTGATTATGTGATGGGCTTAGAGAATAATCATGCGGCCAGCAAAGTCGGGAATGGCAAGTTATTGGCAGAACAATTAGGGACGAATTTAGAATCCTTGTTGTTTATAGGGGATACTTTGCACGATAAACAAGTCGCCGATGCGATGGGGATTGATAGCGTATTGTTGGCGCATGGTCATCAGGAAAAAACACGTTTGGAAGCGTCGGGTACTACCGTTTTGGATTCGTTAGAGGAGTTGGTGTTGTTGGTTTTGTAGCCCAGAACGTATGATTTTTGAATTTAAATCTATTTTTTGTTAAAAAGTTTGTACTTTGAGATTCTGTTTTATTTATTTTCTATAGGAAATGATATAAAAAAAAGGACACACACAGATTTTGTAGCATCTGTGTGGTCCTAAGATTCCAAGTTTGTAAGGAAATCTAAAAAATCTATTTTTATTTATTCTATAGAAAATGATATAAAGAAGAAAAGGACACACACAGATTTTGTAGCATCTGTGTGGTCCTAAGATCCCAAGTTTGTAAGGAAATCTAAAAAATCTATTTTTATTTATTCTTTAGACCAAAGGATATAAGGACACACAGATTTTGTAGCATCTGTGTTCCTCAAAATCCAAAGATTTTGTAATGAAATCTATTTATTTCAAAAATAGTGAATAGCAATACAGACCATCCAAAATAGCCCTGATGGTAGTGGTATGGTGGCGGTAGCATTTAGACACGGTTGTGTGTCTTTGACAGGCAAGCCACCATAAGAACGAACAGCAGGCCCATGCGTCACAACGAAGCATGAACCTTTCGCTCCTAATCAATTATCACAGGAAAATCAACCTCAATATCAGTCTCTCCACCTGCATTGGTAATATCACCATCAGCCACATTATCACCATCTTTACTTGGTTCATGGCGCAGCAAAACAGTCAGCTTACCTGTACTGGCATCGCCCGTTGTAACAGTTGTTTCTAAACCGATAGGATTGCCATCCGCATCTTCATCTTCATAGGCAAATATTACATTTAAATCCTCAGAAGTGTCAAAAAAGAATTGATGTTTTTCAGCTTCTTCATTGATTTCTTCTGTAATGTTTTCAGCAGGAGAAACAGACTCATTGAGCAAAGTAATGACACCCGAATAAGTTACATTAGGGGCTAAAGTATCCGTTGTAATGACAGGAGCATTTCCATCCTCTCCATCCTCATCTGTGAAAGATAAGGTGATAGGATTATTGCCACTTGGAGGGGTCAATGTTAATATTAAAGTTGTAATTACTTCCTCTTCAACTTCAGGATCCTCGGGATCATCCTTGTTACAAGCTGCAAAAAATAAAAGAGAAAAAAGAGTTAGAGTAATAAGAGATATTCTTTCCATTGTTAAGATTTTAAAAAATGCATTGGGTTAAAAATGCATTAGGTTAACGATAAAGTTTTTAAATTTTCTTTTTTTAAAAAATATATTTAATTCGTAGTTCAACGTTTTGACCTGTATCATCTGCATAATACCGCAAACGATTGAGGTAGCTTCTATATTGAATATCAAAAGCATTACGAATGGCTACATGAAATTTTAGTTCGTGGGCTTTCATTAAAATGCGGGTACTGACTTCAAAGTCCGTCAAAAAATAGCTGGGTGGGGGAGGTGCTAAATCTAATTCACCTGCCACTCTTTTTTGTTCCCACACTTGTAATCCACTCACAATAAATTCAATATCTTGCCATCTGCCGATATTTTCAATGATATAAGATAGACTGTTTTTCCATTGGTCAGAAGGCATTAAAATCAGCGGTTGGTCATCTGAAATATTATTTCCTCGTATTAAGGATGCTTTAGATTCCCAATAAAAATGTTTTTTTAGTTGTAAACGTCCTGCTATATCCGCCCCAAAAATTTCAGCCACTGTTTGTTTGTAACCAAAAACAGGAAAGGCACCCCTAATGGTTAAACGAGGTTCGGCTTCTGGTTGAAGGTAAATATAATCGTCTAAATAATTGTAATGTAAAGAGGCTTCGAGATTGAATTTTTCTTCGTTTGAATACGTAAAAGTATTGATAATTTTATAAGATTTTTCGATGTCTAAATTGGCATCTCCTTCTTCAATAGCTGCGGCGCCATGGTGCAAACCATCGCTGTACAATTCATTGGCATTGGGCGCACGATAAGCCGTTCCAAAATTGACACGATAATTAAAGTTTTTAACTGATTTGAAACTTGCCCCAATATTTCCTGCAAAAATATTAAACTCGTGAATAGGTTTTTCCAATTCATCATTGTCATTAAAAAATTTGGCTTGCAACCATTGATAATCATACCGAAGTCCTGCTTCTAATTCCCATTTTTTAAGTCTCCATTTTTCTAAGATATAAATGCCTGGACGATACGATACAAAATTAGGAATCAAAGGCGAAACCCCCGTTCCTGCAATATTTCTATTGTTTTGAAAGCGGTAACCAATCCCAATTTCTCCTTTCATTTTTTTGAGTCTTCGATGCTGAAAAGCAACATCTAAAGTATGTGTTTGTATGTTTAAGTCCAATGCAGGAATATCATAACGATTTCCTCGTCGAATATCAAACTCTTGACGGTGATTGTTTTGAAAACCATAAGTCGTGACAATTTTAGAGCCTTTTTCAAAGTAAATTGTATTCTTTGCCTTGGCTAAAATGTGTGCTACCGCCTGTTTGGGATTTTGAATATCATAAGAAAAATCAGTTGTATAAAAAGGTTCTTCCCGATTCAAAGCATTTTCTAAATCTGTCAAATTACCGATGTGTGCCCCTCGCAAAATACCGATTTCCGCATTAAAATAACTTCCATACAATTCCGTCTCCATTTTTGCTGTTTTGTGCCTAAAAGCAGCCGAAAAACTCTTTTCTTCGTTCCCTGTATTGGTCAAAGAATAATTGGGCGTTTGTGCATCTCCCGCTTTTTTGTAAGAGCCTTGTACCCGCCATTTTAGGGTTTCAAAAGGATGCAATCCACCTTCCAATTTCAAAGAAGCAACTCCCTGACGTCCGTTACTCAAACCCACCAAATTAAGGGATCCATGAAGGTGTTCATCACTAGGAAAAGGTGCAGGCTCAACCAAAACCACGCCACTCAAGGCATCAGGCCCATATTTGACCGCCGCAGCCCCTTTAATAACACTGATCTTCGCAGCCGTAAACGGATCAATTTCAGGCGCATGCTCATTACCCCACTGTTGTCCTTCCTGTCGAATGCCGTTATTAACGGTCAAAATCCTATTGCCAAACAAGCCATGAATCACAGGTTTTGCGATACCAGGACCCGTCTTCAAAGTCGTAACCCCTGCAATAGATTCCAAAGAAGCTCCCAACGATTTACCTGCCACACGTTCCAAAGTTTTACCTGTTAAAGTGGCTTTAGCTTGACTTATATCCTCTTCATCTTTTTTAGAAGTAATGGTGACCATCGAAAGCAACTCTGCATGATGTTCTAAATGAAGTTGAATGGTCGTATCCTTATCAACATAAAGACTAAATTTTTGAGTTTCACAACTAAGATGACTCACAACTAAGTGAATTTCACCGACACAAACATCTTTGATGGTAAAAGTGCCATTTTCATCAGAAATAGTGGCTATTTTTTTATCTTCAGAAAAGATATAAGCAAATTCCAAAGGATGCTCATGGTCATGACTATCTACAATTTGACCTTGAATGGTAATAGCACAATTTTGTGCAAATCCATTCAAATAACCAAAGCATAAAAGCCCTATCAGCAAGTTGAAATATGAGGAAAATAGCATTATTTTATCTTTGTTCTGCAACATTGTTGCAAATATAATAAATATTTGCTAGTATATCAATACTCATAGGATGTATCATTAAAAATACTCTAAAAAATGTATATATCTTAATGAATTCTTATTCGCTCTTGTTCTAGGTTATCTTAACCAATTTTAGGGATTGATATTGCAGAAAAAGAATAAAAAAACCCAAGACTTTTCATTTAGTAATGATTAAAAAATAAGTCCGCAAAGAGATTTTTTGATAGCACCGAAACGGACAAAAACGAAGGCATAGCGAGCTATGGCGAGGCTTTTTAACGAAGTATATCGGAAAATATCGAATCGGACTGGCGACCCAGCTAAAATGCGGAAGTTATTCTTTATTCGTTACTTAGTGAAATATGTGAAGAGTTCACCATTAATGCTAAAAAAAAAGCGGCTATGGTACAAACCAAAGCCGCTCTGAAAATAAATGGGGTGCAAAAAAAATTGCTAAAAATAATTTAGTATTATGTTTTAACGTTTTACAATCTTCACTTGCTCTTCTTCGTTGATAATAGCAACATAAGTACCTGAAGGCAATGCGCTCACATCAATGGTTTCTTGATAGCTTTGGTTGAATTTGTAGTTTCCAACACTATTTCCTTTCAAATCATACAAACGAACACTATTGATAGTTTTTTCTCCTGCTTGGATGTTCAATTCATTGATAACAGGGTTTGGGTAGAAGTTGATTTCATATGGTTTAAAAGTATAGGCAAGACTTCCATTCTTGGCTGAAGAAGGTGCAACATTACAAGAGAGTGATCGACGATTTGTAGGATTTAAATATTCACATACAGTAATATATAAACCATTTGAATTATAAGGAGGAGTCCAGTCTATATGATTTGGATTGTTTGGTAAATCTGATTCCGCTGAACTTTCTCCTGAACTGTGTAGACCTGGACCAATATATGTGTCATTAGCAGGGTTATAACCTGCTGTGCTTGCTTCTTGATAGTAAAATAGTACATATTGGATGTCATCATCATTATAGTCATCGTGCCAGAAAAATGTAGCTTGTTCCCCTGCTTGGAGCTCTGCAACCTGACTTGTACCAGTGACACTTAATGCTGCAACACATATGATATCTAAAACACAAAATGCGTTAGTAGATAAAAACATTAAAAGGATAGGAAGAATAGTAAATAATCTGTTTTTCATGATAAATAAATTTTGCATTAAAAAAATCTGTTTTTCGTTTAAAATAAATATCTATTAATTAATTGATAATCCAAAGATAAGACAAAATAGAGGGGGAGAGCAATTACACTTTTTTTGAAATGTCCCTAGTAAAAAGTGGAGTGAGTTACTAAAATGAGACTAAATAATTTTGTTTAAGTATAAAATTGTACAAAAATTTATATTGATAAATAGGTCTTAATATATTTTTATTTTATTTTATTTAATATTTATTGGCTGTGTAGTTATTTGATTTTTTGATTATTAAGTGTAATTTTTTGTAAAATTGAAATGAACTGAATCATATTGTTTTTTTTGACATTTGATACAGTCAAAAGTTACTAAAATTATTGCTTTTTCTTTGGAAAAAAAACAGTAAAAAACAAGATTAAGTGTAATTTTGAGTCATAGTATTATCCATTCTAACCTGAATTGTACAAACAAGAATAGTTAATTTATTAATCTAAATATATAAAACTTTTACTAAAAACTAGAATATGCACGATAGTAAACTATTACTACTCATTAAAAGTATAGATAAAAAGGAACACAATAAATTAGTAGAATTTTTACAATGGTCTTATATTAGTAAAAGTGAACAGATTAGCCAATTGGTAAAGTATATTGTTAAGATTGCGCCAAACTATGATGATAAACGATTGAGTAAGGAGGCATGTTTTCAAAAGCTTTTTCCCAGAGAGTCTTTTGATGATATGAAATTGAGGAGACTTATGTCTAAAACCTTAAAATTGGTGGATAAGTTTATTTTATATCAACAGTTAGAAAAAGATGAGTTAATAAAACATCAGTTATGGACAGATTATTATAAGGATAACAATATTGAATATTTTTTTCAGACAAAACTAAAAGCCTGGAATAGTACAAATAAGAGTACAATAGATATAGGAAAACGTTTTTTGAATAATTACTTAGCAACACTTAGTAAATTAGATTATATTAATAAGCAATTTGCAGTACAAAATGTTCAGAAAAATATAAAAAAAGCGGTTGCAAAAGAAATGTCTGAAACTTTAAAAACATTACAAGATTTTTATTTATATCAAGCACTATTTCTTAAATGTTTTATATTGCAACAATATGAAACATTTAACAAAGACATACAACATCCTTATGAAAAATTTATAGCCAATATTAAAGAAGAAGATGTTATTCATGACCCTTTGATTCATTTGTATTATTTGGTTGTAGCTATGCTGGAAGATTCTTCTAACAAAGAAAAATATTTGGCTTTAAAGCGAAATTTAAGTGTTTTTCAAGAAAAGAAGTATAATAAATATGTCCTTATTCATTTGTCTAAATTTATGGAAGGATTTCTCATCAAAAAATGTGGAAAAGAAGGGATAGAGATATATTATAAAGAACTTTTAGATTTGTATAAATATGGAATAGAACATAAATTGGTTTTTGCGAATGATAATAATGACTTTTATCCAATGAAATTTCGCAATATTGTGATTGTGGGTATACGAGTTAAAGAATTTGAGTGGCTTGAATCTTTTATTGAAGAATATCACCCTACACTACCCAAAAATCAGCAACCTTTTTTGCATTTTTATTGTTTAGCATTATTGTATTTTTATCAGAAGAAATATAAAGAAGCAGATGAATTATTAAATAAAATAGAAAATTCTGATACATTCTTAATGTTTGATATTAAGCGACTACAATTAATGGTTGCTTATGAAGAAGACAATGATTTCTTATTAGATTCTTTAATGAATGCCTTTAGAGTCCTGATGTCCAGAGATAAGTTTCTTTCAGAAAGTATGAAAAATGCCAACCAAAATTTTGTAAATCTACTTATGCGAGCGGTTAATTCTACCAGTAGTAATACCAAAAAAATAGAAAAGATGGAGGAAGAACTCAATAGCTCCAAAGTATTTATGGAACGGGCTTGGCTCAAAGACAAAGTACAAGAAAAAAAAGTGGGTAAAACTATCTCTTAAACAAAGAATAAGTAGAGGACTACTGATACGTTTTTATAGTCTTTTCTTTTGGAGCGAAAGGTTTGGAACTTCGTCGTTACGCAGGGTCTCGCTATCCGCTACTATACCAAAAGCCTTGCGCACAAGCATATGGCGATACATTCCGACATATGCGCCCTACCGCTTTTGGTATAACGCTTCTATCGAGGCTATTTTAAATGGTTTGAACGAAATTAAACGGTTGGTTATCGGTACATCAGTAAACGCATATTGATGAATCACCCGCCACTCTTAATAAAAAAAGGATGCAGTACTCACCTAAGCAAGCTGCACCCTTTGTATTGTGTTCTTACGAAAGAACGTTTCTCACTAAACCAAAAATATTATTTCTCCTGTCTGTTCTTAGACGTTTTAGTTGTTGGGGTATTCACAGGTTTTTGCTCTTTCAAATAACGGCCATAATTCGCAGAACGAATCTGAAAATAATTGCCAATAATTGATGATGTACCTGAAAAGTAATATGATCTTGTTCCATTTGAATTTCTCATGATTTCTTAAATTTTACTGTTAATTAATTTGATCTCTTGATCCTTGTTTATCTTAAATACAGGCATATAGACTGTGTTGTTTTATCAAGGTAACAGCTTTAGTACGGTAAAAAGTTTCCTAAGTTCAGAAAAAATCAAAGAAATATTTTTTAGTTTTTTAAAGCATTGATTTTCAGTATTTTAAATTTGGTTAAGTGTCAAAAAGACAAGTAAGTAAGTGTCATTTGTACAATTGAAAAAATTCGTTAAGGGTCCTTTTGACAAGAAAATAAGTGTCACAAAAACACTCGATAAATGCAGTTGTTTTCAGGAAAAAAAGCCCATAAAAAGATAAAATATCTCTTTACAGGCTTGAATATTTTTAGTAGCCACGACCAATGGTTCAACGACTCATATGAACAGCTTATATGGACTTAAATAACTTATATGATTCAAAAAATCATATGAACAGCTTATATGGATTTAAATAACTTATATGGTTCAAAAAAAACCTTAATATTATGGACTACTAATTATAAAAAAGCTTAACAAGTCAGCATATAGTTTTAAAGGGTGTTAATATCTGCATATTTCATGCGAATTGTGCGTATATTGTTATATGTTTCCCAAGGGAACCCTGTTATTTGACGGCAAATTTTGTGAAAACGTTGGAAATTTGTGTGTTTGTCTCACAAAATACTTCGATAGTGGTAAAGACCTTACAAAATAGACCCGATAGTAGTGTTATGGTGGCAGCGTTGGCGTAGAGACGCATTGAATGCGTCTGCGAAAAGCCACCATAGTAACGGATAGCGGGCCCGAAGTGTAACGACGAAGCTACGAACCATTCTCTCCATAATCTTCTTAGAATAGTGTCTTAAAAAAGGGGGAATTGTAAAAAAACTTTGGTTATACCCTAGTTCATAGGGTTTTTAGTAATTTTGTTGCTGTTTATGCTCTATTTTTCTGTTTGTAAAACAGATACAACACAACCATTAAGCTGTAATTTTATATGAAACAATTCAAATCACTAAATAATATTTTAGGTATACTGGTAGGCGTTATTGCGACAATCGTATATTCTATGACAATGGAATCAACTGCAAGCCTTTGGGATTGTGGGGAGTTCATTGCTTCTGCTTATAAAATGCAAGTTGTTCACCCACCTGGTGCGCCTTTGTTCTTGATGTTAGGACGTATGTTTACATTGATTCCTGAAATGATGGGACGACCTGATCTTATTTCGGTTTCTGTCAATTTTATGTCTGCCTTGAGTTCTGGTTTGGCCATGATGTTCCTTTTTTGGATTACGACCTATATGGGGCGAAAAATCGTGATAGGAAGGGATGGTGAGTACACAAGTGCCAATATGTATGTGATTTTGGCAGCAGGTTTAATTGCAGGCTTGACAGGGACTTTCTTGGATACGGTCTGGTTTTCGGCAGTGGAAGGCGAGGTATATTCGATGTCTCTGCTCTTTACAGCCGCTGTGTTCTGGGCGATTTGTAAGTGGGAAACCATAGGGCATGAGCCGTATGCAGACCGTTGGCTGGTGCTTATTGCCTTTTTAATGGGCTGTTCTATCTTTGTTCACTGGCTGAATATGCTGACGATTCCTGCCATGGGATTGGTCTATTATTTCAAACGCTATGAGAATCCTACTTTTCTGGGAATCATTATTACACTGGTTATTTCTGTTGGTATCTTAGGCTTTATGTTGCAAGGTGTCATTACAGGGCTAATAGATGTAATTTCAATGGTAGAGATATTTATGGTCAATAGCTTAGGCATGCCTTTTAATAGTGGCTTAGTGGTCTCTATTATTGGTTTGGTGGCTATATTGACGAGTGTTTTATTCTTTGCCTATAAGAAGAACTATCCTGTCATATTTAATATGGTTTTGGCGTATACTTTTGTTGTGATAGGCTTTTCTACAATTACAACAGTACCGATTCGCTCTATTGCAGGACCAGCTATTGATATGAATAGTCCACAAGATCCTGTTAGTTTGGCGTCTTATTTACACCGTGAACAATATGGTTCTCGTCCTTTAGCATTTGGATATTACTATACAGATTCGCCAACAGGCACAAAAACAAAAGGAAATCGCTACAAAAAAGTGGGAGATTCTTATAAGATTGTAGGGAAGAAATTTGACTATGAATATGGTCGTGCTAAAAAGAAATTCTTTCCTCGTATTCACTCAAGAGACCACAAAAAACTATATGAAAAGTGGCTGGGCTTAAAAAGTGGGCGAAAACCTTCTTTTTCAGACAATATAAAGTTCTTTTGGAAGTATCAGATAGGACATATGTATATCCGCTACTTTATGTGGAATTTTGTAGGAAGACAGAATGAACAACAAGGAACAGTTGATAAAAAGAATGGAAATTGGATCAGTGGCGTTCCCGTATCTCTATTTGAAAATGGTTTTATTCCTTCTTCAGACAATGACTTGCCGAAAGTCGCTAAGAATAACCCTTATCGAAATACTTTTTACTTTTTGCCTTTTCTATTGGGGCTTTTGGGGCTTGTTTTTCAGGCAATGAACGACAAAAGGCGGTTTTTAGTCGTGCTTTTCCTTTTCTTAATGACGGGCGTTGCCTTGACTATTTATGGTAATTCACCGCCCATTGAGCCACGGGAAAGGGATTATATATTTGCAGGATCCTTCTGGGCATTCTCCATATGGGTTGGCTTAGGCGTGATTGCGCTTTATAGTCTGCTGCAAAACGTTTTGAAAGGAACAGCAGGCGTTGCCGTAGCCTTTGGTATAAGTCTGATTGTGCCTATTTTATTGGGAGCGCAAGGATGGGATGAACACGACCGTTCTGGTCGTTATGCAGCAAGAGAGTACGCTCGCAACTACTTAGAATCATGTGCGCCCAATGCCATCTTATTTACACAAGGGGACAATGATACCTATCCGCTGTGGTACGCTCAAGAAGTAGAAGGCATTAGAACAGATATTCATGTGGTGAACTTGAGTTTATTGGGCGTAGATTGGTACATCAATCAAAAGCGTCGCAAAGTCAATAATGCGCCGATTGTACCGTTCTCTTTGAGTGCCGATCAAATTGGTGGTTCGAATCGGGATATGGTCTTGTTCCATGAAAATCCAAGCATTGCGCCTGCAGGAAAGCACATCAATTTACAGGAAATTATGAAGTTTATTGGGAATGACAACAATAAGCAACGTACACAGTCAGGAGACGAAATCGCTTATTATCCGACCAAAACATTTAGTTTGCCTGTAGATAAAGCCAAAGTGCTTGCCAATGGAACGGTTGCAGCTAAAGATGCAAGTAAAATTGTGGATAAATTGGAATGGACATTGGGTAAAAAGACTTTGTTGAAAAATGATTTGATGGTCTTAGATATTATCGCTTCTAACAATTGGGAGAATCCGATTTATTTTGCCGTATCTGTGGATCGAAAAAGCTATATGGGCTTGGCTAAGTATTTCCAATTAGAAGGATTGGCCTACCGTTTAGTGCCTATCGAAAATCCGCAAAAAGAAAGAACTTCGCCTTTCTTGGGGCGTGTTGATACAGACATTATGTATGACAATTTGATGAATAAATTCCAATTTGGAAATATTGGGGAAGAGGGTGTTTATTTGAGTAATGATATTGCTCGAATGGCTTCTAATTTCCGTAGCAACTATGTCACTTTAGCAGAAGCTTTGTTGGATGAAGGAAAGAAAGATAAGGCGATAGCAGTATTGGATCGTTGTCAGAAAGAAATGCCGAATCACAACAATCCTTATAACTTATATACGTATCCATTGGCATTGGCGTATTATCGTGCAGGAGCCAATGAAAAGGGAAATGCCGTCGCAGAAATTCTTATTGATAATTTGGCGGATGAAGTGAAGTATTATGCTGGTATGGACGATGATGATGCAAAGCGATTTAAAAGAGATAAGGACTTAAATATTCAATACATCAGACAGTTTATTAGCTTGGCAAAACAAAATGGACAAACTGAATTTGCGAAGAAGATAGAGGAGAAGATGGCAGGGTTTTAGAATGTGTTTTGTTTATTGATGAAAATATCTTAATTATAATGAGTAGGATTAAAGATACTTTTTTAAAAGAACTAAAGAAATTTGCCCAAAGTCTTACAGATTATGTATCAACTCATAGTGGTGAATGGTCAATTAAGGGATTTATTGATGTTGATAAAAACATATACACAATTTCTTCTGATTCAAAAATAGTATCAAAGATTCTTGAAATACAATTATTTCCTCAATTTAAGAAGTTTGCTAATGATATTGGTTATGAAATAGTACTTGCTGAAAAGCAAAATTGGTATCCAGATTTATCCTTTGTTAATAAGAAAAATCCCAAAATTAAGTTTGCAGTTGATATAAAAACTACATACCGGTTAAAGGATTTTGTAATGGATTTACCTTAGGTTCACATGGAGAATATTTTCGGAATAGAACGAGTACTAAGAATATTCAGTTTCCATACTCTGAATATGTAGCGCACCTTTGTTTGGGAATACTTTATACAAGAGCAGTATCAACAGATATTGATGAAACTAAAATTTTGAAATTATCAGAGGTAAATTCTATTGCTTCTGTAATTAAAGATTTAGTGTTTTTTGCTGAAGAGAAGTGGAAAATATCAAGTGATAAAGGAGGTAGTGGCAATACTGCAAATATTGGAAGTATTCATTTTATTGAAGATATTTTGAATGGCAATGGTGTCTTTATTAAATTGGGTGAAGGCATTTTTGATGAATATTGGATTAATCAAGGTGTTTTACAAGTTTCTAATCCAAAGAAAGAGAAAGAATTTAAAAAACTAACAAGTTTAAGTGAGTTTCTTGATTTTAAAGGGATGGATAAATCGCTAATCAATAAGCCCAAGCCTAAGAAAAAAGATAAAAATTAATGCCAATAGTACCACCTATAAAGTCACAGGGAATTAAAACCAAGCTAGTTGATTGGATTGGAGCAAGTATCGAAGAAACTAAGTACAAGAGATGGGTAGAACCTTTTATGGGAACAGGCGTTGTTGGCTTTAATATTCGCCCTAAAGTTGCTTTGATGTGTGATAGTAACCCTCATATAATAAATTTTTACAACGAGGTTAAGCGCAAAAAAATTACAAGTAGCAAGGTCAAGGCACATTTAACAAAAGAAGGAGTAAAACTACTGGCTTCTAATGGTGATTATTACTATGATGTAAGAACGAGATTTAATGCCGATGGAAATCCTTTAGATTTTCTTTTTTTAAGTCGTTCTTGCTTTAATGGTATGATGAGATTTAATAAAAAGGGAGGATATAATGTTCCTTTTTGCAAGAAACCGAATAGATTTGCACAGGCATTGGTTACTAAAATAAGCAATCAAGTTAAAAATGTTTCGCAGATAATAGAATTAGGAGATTTTACATTTAAGCATCAAGATTTTACAGAGACGCTCAAAGAGGTTAAGAAAACTGATTTGGTTTATGCTGATCCGCCTTATATTGGAAGAAATGTTGATTATTTTGATTCTTGGTCAGAAGAAGAAGAGGAGGCAATGAATAAAAGCCTATTGACTTCAAAAGCTAACTATGTTTTATCTACTTGGCTAAGTAATAAGTATCGTACCAATGAGCATATCTTTTCTATTTGGAAGGATTCATTTATTACTACAAAAAAACATTTTTATCACGTGGGTGGCAAGGAAAAAAATAGAAATTCTGTAAAAGAGGCGTTAATCTCTAATTTGCGCTTAAAAAATAGTATTTCAGTAGAAAGTATGAAGACAAAAATTGAAAATGGTGAAAATCAATTGACAGGTATAGAGAATGAATATAAAAAATCTGAACAGCTAACCTTAAAACTTAAAGAAGAAAAACCCACAATCCTCCCAAAATAGACTCGATAGCAGCGGTCTATTGATACCCCACATGTATTTAAGTGGTATTATGGAAAACTTGATAGAAGTCTTTAAGTAAGTAAAACTTCTTAAAAGCTTTTGTTAGAATTTTGAGACCAGGTAATGGTTGTCTTTTAGAAGGAATAAATCCCACACACATAGCAAGCACCCTACAAAACTCCCAAATAGTTGGTGGATCATACTTATCAAATGTAAGTTTACTATCAACTTTTTGTTGAGCATACTTATATAAAATTTCGCAGTCTTCTTGTTCAATACCTACTTCAAATACATTTTTTTCTCCTTGAAACTGAGCTAAGTATCTCATTTTAAATACCTCTAAAGTGGCAATAGAATAGGTCGTAATAGCATTTTTTAAAGTATGCAATTTTTCTAATTGTAATTCTTCTACATTAGCTCCTCCTGTTTTTAATAGAAAATGAAATCTTTCAATTAACCATCTAAGGATGTAGTAGCGAATTACTATTTTTATTTGTTCTAAATTATCAATGGGTAAAGTTGTTAGTAATACCCATCTAACAGGTTCTTTTATATGAGCAGGTGGATCAATTTCATAGATTTCAATAGC